>Ga0155056_134_pt2 | contig 90558 bp, 101 predicted proteins | sample RifCSPhighO2_01_FD_106024 | JGI IMG/M metagenome (GOLD analysis project Ga0155056, IMG submission 106024) | Candidatus Kaiserbacteria bacterium RIFCSPHIGHO2_01_FULL_58_22
GCGTTCGCGGTCGTCCAGAACGCCGGGTATATCGACGAGGCAGTCGCCGACATCTGGCGGGAGAGCGCCGTGCGCATCCTCGTGCAGGTCGTCGTGTTCTCCATGATAGTCATCGCGCTCATCTGGTGGCTTTTCTTCCGCCGCCTTCGGGCGTTCGCGGATCTCGTGAGATCGGTGCGACAGGGGAGAGGGACCCTCGTCGAGGCCGAGGGCGCCGACACCTTCTTCTTCCCGCTCGCGAGCGAGATATCGAAGCTCTCGTCGAGCCTGCGCCAGGCGCGCTCGGCGGCGAGCGAGGAGGCGCGCATGCGTCTCGAAAAGCTCGATAGCCCGTGGACCGCGGAGCGCCTGCAGGAGTTCATCAAGGCGCATCTGCGCGGCAGGCCAATCTACGTCGTTTCGAGCCGCGAGCCGTACGTTCACGAGAAAGTCGGGAGGAAGGAGGTGAAGTGGTCGGTGCCCGCAAGCGGCCTCGTGACGGCGCTCGAGCCGGTGATGGCCGCGTGCGGCGGCACGTGGCTCGCGCATGGGAGCGGGAGCGCCGACAAGCAGACGGCCGACGCGAGCGGAAAGCTCCGCGTGCCGCCGGACGATCCGAAGTACACGCTGAAGCGCGTCTGGCTTTCGCGCGAGGAGGCGGGACACTCCAGGTTTTCCAACGAGGCCCTCTGGCCGCTCGCGCACATGGCGCACACGCGCCCCGTCTTCCGGGATGAGGATTGGCACGCCTATCGGCGGGTGAACGGCAAGTTCGCGCGCGAGCTCCTGAAGGAGATAAAAACGATCCAGCGCCCACTTATCCTCGTGCAGGATTTCCATTTCACGCTCCTTCCCGCGATGATCAAAGCCTCGCGCCCCGACGCGCAGGTCGCGCTTTTCTGGCACATCCCGTGGCCCTCGGCGGAGCTTTTCAGCATCTGCCCGTCCCGGCGCGAGATACTCGAAGGCATGCTCGGCGCCGACGTCATCGGATTCCACACCCAGCAGTACTGCAACAACTTCATGGATACCGTCGCGAAGCTCATCGAAGCGCGGGTTGACCTGGAGCATTTCTCGATAACGCGCGCGGGCCACGTCGCGCACATCAAACCGTTCCCCATCTCGATCGCGTTCACCGACGGCGAGGAGGAGGGAGCGCAGGGCGGCGAGCCCGACAAAGCCGTCCTGCGGGAACTCGGCATCCGCACGGATCTGGTGGGCCTCGGCGTGGACCGCCTGGATTACACGAAAGGCATTCTCGAGCGGTTCAAGGCGCTCGAATTCCTCTTCGATCTCCATCCGGAGTATCTCGAGAAGTTCACCTTCCTGCAGATCGCGCCCGTCTCGCGCGGCACGCTCAAGAAGTATCAAGAGTACAGCGAGGAGGTGACGGCGGAAGCCGAGCGCGTCAATGCGCGTTTCGGCAGGGGCGGCTGGAGGCCGATCGTGCTCGAAAAGCGGCACTTCACGCACAAGGAACTCACGGCGCTCTACCGGCTCGCCGGCGTCTGCCTCATCACACCCCTGCACGACGGCATGAATCTCGTCGCCAAGGAGTTCGTCGCCGCGCGCGGCGACGAGGCGGGCGTGCTCATATTGAGCCAGATGACGGGCGCGTCGCGCGAACTCAAAGGCGCCATCGCAATCAACCCCTACAGCGCGGAGGAAACGGCGGAAGCCCTGCACGAGGCGCTCCAGATGCCGAAGACGGAACAGCACCGGCGCATGAAAGCGATGCGCGACGCCGTCAAGAACTACAACGTCTACCGATGGTCCGCCGAACTCATAAAGGCGGTCTCGAGTCTCGGCTGATGAAACGTCTTTTCGCGCATCTCGACGAGGTTCGGGCACGAGTCCTCAAAAGCGGCGCGGTCGTCATGCTCGATTTCGACGGGACGCTCGCGCCGCTCAAACCGGAACCTCGCCACGGACGCATGAGCGCCTCAATGCGCCGCGCGCTTGAAAAGTGCTCCGCGCGCTTCCCAGCCGCCGTTATCACGGGTCGTGCGCTTGACGATGTTCGCACGCACGTGCGCGCGCGGCGTATTTCCGTCGCGGGCAATCACGGTCTTGAGTGGTTCGTCAATGGAAAACGAGGCATCGCAAACGTGCCGCGCCCGGCAGAACGCGCGCTTTCAAAGATCCGGAACCTGCTTCGAGCGCTCGAGGATCGGTATCAGGGTGTCTACCTCGAAGACAAAAGGCACTCGCTCAGCATTCACTTCAGACACGCTCGCTCGCGTCGCCACGCGATAGAGCGCGAGGTACAAGATGCCGTGCGTCGCGCCGGCGCGAAGCATCTTAGGGTCATGGGCGGCATTTTCATTTTCAATGTTCTGCCGCGGGCGGGATGGGACAAGGGGAGGGCGTCGAAGGCAATGTATGTGAGATTGAGAACGGCTCCGCGCTCCATCCCCATTTTCGTTGGCGACGACATAACCGACGAAGACGCCTTCCGCGCGCTCCGGCGGGGGATCACCGTTCATGTGAAGAACGGAAAGAAAGTGCGGACAGCCGCGAACTATTCGGTGCGCGACGTGGAGGAAGTCCGGAAGTTCCTCCTGTGGCTGTCGCGATTATGAACTTGGCATACCCCATGAGATAGCGAGCATACGCTCCATCTCATGGGGTATACTCCGACGATGGACATCGAAGCCGAGGCGAAGAAACTTCTTCTGGAGAACCGTCGAACGACCGACGGCAATCAGTACACCATTCCTTCCGCCGACCACTACCCCTACCAGTGGCTCTGGGATTCGTGCTTCCACGCCATCATTCTCGCGAAGTTCGAACCGGCGGCGGCAAAGGCGGAACTGAAGGCGCTTCTCTCGAAACAATTCGAAAGCGGCCTCATCCCGCACATCATCTACTGGTCGCCGGGCATCCTCCATCTCTTTCGCTGGGGCGTCGAGGGAACGAGCTCTCTCACCCAGCCGCCGATGCTCGCCTATGCCGCATGGGAAGCGCACAATCGCGACCTCGACATGCCCTTTCTGCAATCCATCTTTCCAGGGCTCGTTTCCTACTACAGATACCTGCTCACCGAACGCGACCCGCACGGCCGCCACCTTGCGAGCATCATCAATCCCGACGAATCCGGCGAGGACAATTCGCCCCGCTTCGACGCGCCGCTCGGTGTCGCGCCCGGGGTTACGCTTAAGGACCACCTCGAGAAGCGCACCGAGCTGGTAGACAGGAACAGGGAATGCAACTTCGAAGCCGGTACATGCATGCGCGATTTTTTCTGGGTCAAGGACGTGCTTTTCAACACCGTGCTCGTGGAAAATCTTCGCGCGCTCTCGAAGATCGCGGCGTACCTCAAACACGCCGAGTATGAACATTCATTCGGCGGGGAAGCAGAGGCCGTCGCTTCCGCGATGCGCGAACGCATGTTCGAGGGCGGCGTGTATTGGTCGACCATGGGCGCCGAATTCGCGAAGCTCAAGGTCGCGACCTGGGCGCATTTCGTGCCGCTTTTCGCCGGGCTCTACACGCCGCCCGAGGCCGATGAGGTCGTGCGCAAGCACCTCTTGAATCCGGAGACGTTCTACGGCCCGTTCGGCATACGCACGACCTCCGCGCGGGAGGCCGCCTACCGGCCGCACGCCGACGACTTCTCGTGGCGGGGCCCCTCGTGGATGGCGGCGCACTGGTTCATCTATCTCGGGCTCAAACGCTACGGCTTCGCGAAGGAAGCCGCGGACATACGCGCAAAAAGCGTCGCGCTTCTCGAGAAATCGGGTTTTCGCGAATGCTTCGATCCCGAGACGGGCGAGGGGCTCGGCGCGCGGGGCTTCACGTGGGGCGCGCTCGCGCTTGATATGATGGAGGCATGAAAGCCGTTTTCGACATTGGCGGAACATCGATTCGGGTCGCGCCCGCGCTCGGCGATGGGATAGGAGATGTCCGCAAGATCCCGACGCCGAAGGAGCCGCAGGAGGGGATAGCGGCGCTCGTTGCGCTCGCGCGCGAGATCGCGGGAGAAGAGCCGATCGAAGCCGCCGCGGGCGGTTTTCCCGGCGTCGTCGCCGGAGGGATCATCCACTACGCGCCGAATCTTCCGGCATGGAAGGGGGCGGCGCTCGCATCCGAGCTCTCCCGCGCGCTCGGCGCTCCGGTCGGCGTAGAGAACGACGGGGATATGGCCGCGCTCGGAGAAAGCCGGCGCGGCGCGGGAAAGGGCTTCCGTGTCGTCGCATACGCTGGCATCGGCACTGGTATAGGGTGCGGGCGCGTCGTAGACGGAAAAATTGACGGCGGCGTCTACGATTTCGAGGCGGGGCACCAGATCGTCGACGTGAACGGGAACAAAACATTCGAAGAACTCGTTTCCGGACGCGCGTTCGAGAAGCGCTACGGCGTGCATCCGGGGAAGGCGCCGCGCGAGGGCTACGAGGAGATGACGCCGGTGCTTGCGGCGGGCCTCTACAACATGATGCTTCACTGGTCGCCGGAAGTCTTCGTGCTCGGCGGCTCGATGATGAACGAAGAGAACGGCTACCGGCTCGGCGAGGTCGTCTCGGCGGTCGCGCGTCTTCCCGGCGTCTATCCCAAGCTTCCCGAATTCCGCGCCGCGGTACTCAACGACGCGGCCGGCCTCCACGGCGCCGCCGCGTTGCTTGAGGCTAAACAATGAGCGCCGCCGATTGCTCAAAGGGAAAATAATTCGTACTATCGAGGTGCATTGCCGGATCGTCTAACGGTAGGACACCGCCCTTTGGAGGCGGGTATCTTGGTTCGAATCCAAGTCCGGCAAACGAACGAAGTGAAGTTTGGACGCAGGATTCGAACGCGAAAGGGGTCGGGAAAACAATTTCGTCTGGAGCAGATGCCGTGTTGTCTGTTTCGGCTCTTGACTGGCGGCGCGGATGCGCCATACTTTCCCGCATTATGAAAAGCACCTACGCGTGGGTCGTGGCATTAGCACTAATTCTTATCGGCGGATACTGGTTTATCAATCAGAGCAAAGCGGAAGACGCCGCGGGCGATCTCGGCTCGTACGTCTACCGGTGCGAAGGCGGCGCAGAGTTCACGATGACGCCGGCTTCCGACGCCTCTTCCATTCGGCTTTCGCCCGGTGCGGGCGCGAGCTTCGCCGAGACGACGCTAGTGAAAACGGAGTCGACCGCAGGAGCGCGCTACGAAGGCGGGGGCGTAGTCTTTATCGGCGCGGGCGAGGGTGTGACGCTCACGACGGACGGCACGACGCTCGTCTGCGAGCCGGCGCCGAGCGCGGACGTGGCGCCCTGGAACTGGGGCGACGCGGGCGAGGGCGGCGGCGAGAAGCAGGACGTCGGGCTCATCGTGAGCGAATCAATAGTCGGTAAATGGCAGAGTGTCGATGACGAGAAATTCACGCGCGAATTCAAGGCCGACGGCACGGCGGTCGACCGGTATGACAACGAAAGCGCTTCGAGCGGCACGTGGAAGGTGTTCACGAAGGAGGATCCGGCGGAGGTTTTGTTCCCGATAGCAGACGACGCGGTCTACATCCAGATGACGATGCAGGGCACGCAGGCCGACAAGCTGAACTTCAAGCTCGCTAAACTCACGCCCGAGGAGCTTGAGCTCGTCTACATGGATCGCGGCGGCGTTCTTCGTTTCAGGCGCGTACAGTAAGGCGCTATGGCGAAACGCAGAAGTCAGGACATCAGGCGGAAGAAGTCGCGCTCGAAGAAGACCAAGAAGCGCCTTGAGGCGAAGCGGCTGATGCTTGTTGCGAAGGCCGCTGGCAGGAGGGGAATGCGCTAGCCCGCCGCTTGCGCGCTATCCCCGCGGGCGCATTGCGCGATACCCCCTAGGGGTATACAATGGCGATATGTATGCGGGCATAAAAAAGAATGTGCTGAATCGCCTGAAGCGCCTCGAGGGGCAGGTGCGGGGATTGCAGGCAATGGTCGCTAAGGGCGCGTACTGCGTCGACGTCATCACGCAATCCTCCGCCGTGCGGAGCGCGCTCTCCTCGGTCGAGGATCTGATGCTGGAGAACCACCTCAAGGAGCATGTCGTGCATCAGATGCGCCGCCGGCAGGAAAAGCGCGCGATCCGCGAGATACTCGGCGTCTTCAAGCGCGCGAAGCGGAAATAATAACGAATATGAACCCGCAAACCGGCAGAGTGATAAGCGTCGCGCTCCTCGTCGTTTTCGTCGTTCTCGCCTCGCTAGCGTGCGTGAGCGTCGTCGTGCCCATGGCGGAACCCTGCGGCGGATCGCACGCATCTCCAGTGTTCTGCGCCGCGATAACCTTCCACCGGACCATCGTCGGCGCGCTCCCGGCGTTCCCGGCGCTCGCGCTCATTCTCGCGATCGCGGCGCTTTTCGTGCGTTTTGAGTTCGGCCGCGCCGGCAAACATGAGTACGCGAGTCGCGTGCGCCGGCGCGCGCAGGCGGCGAGCGAGCAGGCAGGCCCGTCGCCGTTCTTGGATTTTCAAGTGATGCCGCGCGCGCCCTAGGCGCGAGCGTTCTCGTTTACCATTTTCACCGATTCTACCTATGGAACAGAACAATAATGCGTTCATTATCGGAGCCGTTGCCGTTGTTGCGGCGCTCGTGATCGGCTACTGGTTCGGCGGCGCCGCGCTCGCATATCGCATGCCTTTCGGCGGCGCGGGATACGGTCCGGGCATGATGGGCGGCGGAGGCATGATGGGCGGAGGCATGATGGGCTGGGGCGGCTCGTATGGCATGCCCTACGGCATGCGAGGCATGATGGGCGGCTGGGATGCCCGGGAGGCGGAGTACGACCAGTCGTTCCTCGCCGCAATGATAATGCATCATCAGGGCGCGCTCCTCATGGCGCAAGACGCTCTCTCGGAAGCGAAGCACGAGGAGCTGAAACAGCTCGCGCGGGACATCATCGAGGCACAGACGAAAGAGATAGAGCAGATGCAGGCGTGGCAGAATGCGTGGGCAAGCGAATAGGCCTATGCGAACCACCCACATTGCGGCAGGCATCGTCCTCGCCGCGGCCTTGGCGGGGGTCTTCGTTCTCGCCGGCGGCGATCCGCGCTCCGGCGCGCCGGAGAAAGCGGCGGTCGCGCTCCATAAATCCGCCGCTTGCGGCTGTTGCGGCGTCTACGGCAGTTACCTGCGGCGGGAGGGGTACGGCGTCGAGGTCCACAACACGAACGACCTTGCAGCGAAGAAGCGCGAACTCGGCGTGCCGCGCGAATTGGAAAGCTGCCACACGAGCGAGGTCGGCGGCTATGTCGTCGAGGGGCACGTGCCGGAGGAGGCGATCGCGAAACTCCTTCAAGAGAAGCCGGACATCGTGGGCATCGGGATGGGCGGCATGCCTTCCGGCTCGCCGGGTATGCCGGGGCCGAAGCAGGGGCCGTTCGTCATCTACGAGATCGGGCGCGGCTCGCTGGGCGGCGTCTTCATGACGCTCTGAACGGCTATATGAAGAAACTCGCATTCTTCTCGGCGCCGCTCGTCGCGCTCGCGCCGAAGACGGCGCTCGCGCATTGTCCCCTGTGTACCGTGGGAGCAGGCGCGCTCGCGCTCTTCGCGGCATACCTCGGCGTCTCCACGGTCGTTGTCGGCGTTCTCGTCGGCGCTTTCGCGCTCGCGCTCGCGCTCTGGCTCGCGCCTATGGTGAAGAAAGAGTACGTGCCGTATCAGAAGCCGCTTATCGCCACGCTTGTCTTTCTCTCGACAGTTCTGCCCGTCATGCCGCTCATCCGGGAGTACGGCCCTCTCTACGTCTCGCTCGGCGGGGAGTACGGCACGATCTTCCACAACACCTACACCGTAAATCTTTTCGTCCTCGGCGCGGCTCTCGGCGCCGCGCTCGTCGCTCTCGCTCCCGTCTTCAGTCGCGCGCTGACGAGAGTGCGCGGCGGGCAGATGCCCTATCAGGGCATGGCGCTCACGCTCGGGCTCCTCATTGCCGCCTCGGTCATCATTCAGGTATGGCCGTAGGACTCGCCGAAGTACTCCTCGCCGCCTCGGCGCTCTTCTTCGTATTCCTTGCCGCGCGCGCCTTCGGCTTCAAGGCGTGCGCGGCGTGCGCCGCCTTCGCATGCGCGTGGCTCGGGCTCCTCGCGCTCCGCTACTTCGGAGAAGACATAGACCCGGCGCTCATCGGGGTCCTGATGGGCGGGAGCGTCGTCGGCGTCATGTATCTCTTGCGGGAGAAACTGCCGGAGGAGTACCGGCTCTTCACGTTTCCCTTTCTAGCGACCTTCTTCGCGCTCGCGTATCTCCTCCTTGCAGACGTCCCCATCAAGGGAAGCGCGTACCTTCTTCTCGCAGCGCTCTGGCTCGGGTTCGGGATAATCTTTCTCGCGCGGAACAATGAGGCGGTGAAAGGCGCGGCACAAAAGCTTATCGAGTGCTGTAAAAATTGGTAACCATGGAAACACACATGAATTATTGGAAGCTCTCGACCATCGTGCTCGCGCTCGTCGTACTCGCTGGCGTTGAGAACGCGCTTCCCGGGCGCGCGGCGCCTCCGGACGCCGCGCGCCGAAGCGTCGACATCGAAAAGCTCGCAGAGAATGTCATTCCCGAAGATGGCGTCGCGCTTCCTATCCGTTGGGGCAACCTTGGGAAGCGCATGGTGGAGGCGGGCGTGATAGATACAGATGCATTCAACCAGCTCTACGCAGGGCGCGGCGGTTTGAGCGCGCAGGGGAGCGCGATGCTCGGAGGCGACCATGGGGAACCGGTAGTTATTGGCCGGGAGAACGCGGGAGAACTCCTAAATCTATTTTGGGCATTGGGGCTCGGTAATGCGAATCCCATTCTTGCCGACGCCGAAGAAATGATGAACCCGGCGTATGGAGGCGCGGGCGGATTCGCCGCAACCGGCGGCTGGACCCTTGCGAACGGAGATCCCATGAACCACTACAACGCTCATGCGCTGGTCTCGATCACGCCGGAGGAGCAATCCCTGGTGGAGCGCGTGAGCGAGAACATCCACCGCCCCTGTTGCGGGAATTCTGCGCATTTTCCCGACTGCAATCACGGGATGGCGATGCTCGGTCTCCTCGAACTCCTTGCCGCGAACGGCGCGAGCGAGGAGGAGATGTACGAAACAGCGCTCGCCGCGAACTCATACTGGTTTCCCGACACCTACCTCGTCATCGGGCAGTACCTCGCCGAGCAAGGAACCGCATGGGAGGACGCCGACCCGAAAGAAATCCTCGGCGTTGCCTATTCAAGCGCCGAGGGCTACCAGCGCATCATGAGCATGGTCGAGGGGCCCGTGCAGAACGGGGGAGGGAGCTGTGGTGCGTAGGTATCCTTACATGGCAAGTCGCCAGAGATGAACAATAAGTAACGAAAACAGTCATGAGCACTAAACAATTACAGATCAGCGTAATAGCGGCGCTCCTCCTTATAGGAGGCGCGTACTACTTCAGTGCAACGCCTCGAACTCCGCTCCCGCGTATCACCGACGAAATTCTCGCGGCTAAGTTTGATGTCTTGAGCAAGCGTGGCAACTCGTCGTGTTCTGCCGCGTTCGCCGACTCGATAGACACGATGGCCGATACAGCGCGGTTTCAGGGCTCGTGTTGCAGTCCGATGGATACGCATCGCTATGAAGAACAAATCACGGGACTCACAAAATTCAAAGATATTCCAGACATACCGACAGACCCGTATGACATTGATGCCGGCTTGGCAAAAATGTTTAAAGACTACTACGATGTAGAACTTACTCCCGAAGAACAGACGGCATATGACTACGCGATACGTAATTCAAACGAGAAGGGGCCGTGCTGTTGTAAGTGCTGGAGATGGTATGTTTACGGGGGCTTGGGAAAGTTACTCATTCAGAAATACGGGTTTACCGGCGAGCAAGTTACGCAGGTCTGGGACCTTTCAGACGGTTGTGGCGGCGAGGGTGAACACGTCAATCATTAGCGGTCATCAATGCAAAATGTATGAAATACTTCTTTATCGGCATCGGGGCGCTCGTCGCTCTCGCGCTCGGGGCGACGCTCTTCACCTCGCCTTCGGATCAGAGCGGCCCGAGTGATCCGAACATCCTCGCGGTCGGCGGCATGCACTGGCATCCGAGCATTCGCATCTTCGTCAAAGGTGAGGAGGTGGAAATACCCCAGAATGTCGGCATCGGGGCAGTGCATCAACCGATGCATACGCACGACGACCTTCCCATTATTCACCTTGAATTCCCGGCAATCGTTCGCAAGGACGACATCCGGCTTGGCCGCTTCTTCGAAATATGGGGGCGCAATATGCGCTCGTTCGGGGAGGATATGCTCCCGAGCGACGAGCGAGGCAGTACTGAAGCCAGTGGGCTGAATGTGCGCATGACGGTGAACGGCAAAGAAAACATCGAGCACGAGAACTACGTCATGCGCGACAAGGACGTAATAGAATTACACTACGACTACTAATGACTGAAAACCTGCGAATACGAGTCTAAGTGAGCTCCGAGTCTGATGCCGAGGGATTGTGGGCGAGAGAGCTATAGCGCGTTACCTATAGCGCGTTACCTTGACTAGATATTTCAGATATGATACATTATTGTCATAGTTATGAAAAGTAAGAAAAACCTGCTGGAACAGCTGAATAATTTGCCCCATTTCACCAAAAGCACAGTGTATCAGCTCGGTAGTCAGTTAGGGTTAAAAAACAGTACGCTGAATACCTACATCAGCCGCTTTGTGAAGCGCAAGGATATTTTGCCGCTGAAAAACGGCCTGTATATCTCTGCCAAATTTTTCGCAGACAATAGAAGCGATATCTCGTACTCTTTCTACCTCGCAAACATACTCCGTACGCCATCGTACGTAAGTTCGTGGACCGCACTCCAGTACTACAATTTCACTACCGAGGCGATACGCTCCATCACGTCAATTACGTCGAAAGTCACACGGGATTACGAGACGAAGGCCGGCGCTTTTTCATATCAGTCAATCAACAGAAAACTTTTTTCGGACTACTCGCTCGTCAAAGGAAAATTTGATTTCTACATCGCCTCGCCGTCTAAGGCGTTGTTTGACTTGCTGTACTTTAGGACGCACCAGTTCCGAGGCGTCCGGTTTGAAGACATTATAAAAATGGTAGAAGAATTGCGGATAGATATTGACGAAATGGACGAGGCGGAACGAAGCAATTTCTATGAAAAAGTAAAAGCATATCTCCATGAGTGATCGTATTATTGCCATCTTAAAGAAAGAACTCGATGAGCTTGCCGTCCATGGCGAGTTGAGAGCTGATGTCCGTCAGAACAAGCTCAAGGAAGCACTACAGTACCTTGTTCTTGACTTTATCTATCACCACCCAGAATACAGCAAGTGGGTAATGTATGGTGGATCAGCGTTACGCATTATTCACGGGCTTGACCGTATGTCAGTAGATTTAGATTTTGAAGTCGCACATGATGTAGACAAAACGTTCTTGGAAGAATTGAGGAAGGAGACTGAAACGCACTTCGCAAACACATATGGAACTACCGGCGATTTTTTTACACTAAAGATAATCTCGACCAGAAGCTTGCTTCTAAAATTCAACGTCGGAAATGTTCTAGACTTTGGACATACATCTAAGCAGGTGCATGTCAAAATTGACCTCAATCATTTTGTTGCCCCAAAGACCGTAACGGAACGTAGGCCCATTAATCACGGTCAGACATCCTTCGTGATTTTGACCTACAACAAGGGCGCACTTATGGCGAGTAAAATTGCTGCCATACTTCTGCGCGAAGAGCGGGGTGTTGGAAATAATACATACAATTACAAAGGTCGGGATATTTATGACCTGCTCTGGTACATGAAAGAAAAAACAACACCGGATTTCGACTACCTAAATGCGAAACTTACGGAAAGGAAAAAGGCAATACCGGATATACGGACACTATTCGACACGCTTACGGTAGACATTCTAAATTACGAAAAAATGGACGATTGTCTGAAAGACGATCTCTCATATCTCTTTGAGAATCCGCATCAGTTTGATACATGGTCACGGACTTGGCGGGACAGTTATCTGCGATATCTTAACGACTATAAAATTCGTATCATCACCAAACTTGATAAAATTCGTGTAAACCATTGGGTTCTAATAGGGAAAGCAGATGAGCATGATTTTGAATATTGGTATAAAACAACTGAGAATAGTCTTGGGCGGATTGTATATAGATTACACGAGGACTGCATTATCTATGGGGAACATGACGTATCTGTCGAAATCGACGAAGAACTAGAAGGTCTAATTGAATTCTCGAGCAACATCCTCTATTCCAGAACAGAAGCGGAAGAAAAGAAACTCAAACGGTACGCAACACTCTTTCACAAGAAAACAGAGAACTATTTTAAGAAAACGAATCGCGTCATGCTCGGAGATGTCATTGCTACAAAAGTCATCCGAATGACAGCTGATAATCTCAATCCAAAGGAGCAGATTTTGCTCAATCGGTCGGCGCTGGAATCCCGTGAACTAGATGACTTCTTGAAGTAAAGTGAAGCGTAAATCCATGAAAAAATCGCTGATTGAAGAACTACCAAAAATTGTCGTCGAGTTCGTGCAGAACGGGGGAGGGAGCTGTGGTGCGTAGGTATCAGAAAAGTGATACATTGGAAGCAATCATATGAAACTCGGCATAATCTTACAATCCAACAAGCCGGAACACGCGTGGAATACGTTCCGCCTTGGCATCGCCGCGCTTAAAGCCGATCATCACGCGGAGATTTTCCTGATGAGCGAGGGGTCGGAGCTGGACGACATCCCGGACAGCGAAGACTTTGACGTTTCCGCGAAAGTCGCGGAATTCAAGGAACTGAAAGGCGCGATATACGCGTGCGGCTCGTGTCTGAAAGTGCGCGGCAGGGAAAGCGGGACGTGTCCGGTCTCCACGATGTCCGACTTGCTCGCCATGGTCGAAAGTTCGGACAAAGTGCTGGTTTTCGGATAGTCGCACGAGTGATGTTCGACCCGCGAGGCCGAACGCACCCCGTGAAATAGGGATAAGCGCGGTCGCATGACCGGATATGCGCGGCACGGCGATTGACAGGATACCCCCTGGGGGTATCATGGAAATATGAATCCGGGCACTCCCCATAGCGGCGAGCCGATGGACTGTTGTCACTCGGAAGCAGAGTCTGCCGCGTCGCAAAAAACGAGCGGTGGCGTTTCGTACGCGTGCCCCATGCATCCGGAGGTCATTCGTGAAAAGCCGGGGATGTGCCCGGAGTGCGGGATGGCACTGCTTCCGCAGAAGCACGAAACCCGAAGCACGAGGCCCGAAACCGGGAGAAGCGCTGACGACAGGCACGAGGGACATAAAACGTCCTCGTTCCTGAAAAAGTTCTGGGTTGTCTCGGTCCTGACGGTGCCCATCGTCGCGTATTCCGATTTGCCGGAGCTTTTCTTCGGTTGGACGGCGCCGGCATTCCCGGGTTCCGAATATCTTCAGCTTGTACTCGGGTCCTTTGTTTTCTTTTACGGCGGGCTCGTGTTCCTGCGAGGCGCTGTGAGCGAACTTCGCGCGCGGCTCCCCGGAATGATGACGCTTATCGGGCTCGCGATAAGCGCCGCATACATATGGAGCGCGTACGCGGTCTTCGCGGGCGAAGAGCCGTTGTTCTGGGAGCTCGCGACCTTGATCGGCGTGATGCTTCTCGGTCACTGGGTCGAGATGCGCGCGGTGCGAAGCGCGAAGGGCGCACTGCGCGAGCTTGCGAAGCTTCTCCCCGACAGCGTGGAAGTAGTGCGCGACGGCACGACGCGAACGGTGTCGCTTGCGGAGCTTCTAGAAGGCGACGTCGCTCTCGTGCGGCCGGGCGGGAAGATCCCGGCGGACGGCGTTGTGGGTGGGGGGGAGTCAGACGTGGACGAATCGCTCGTGACGGGCGAGTCGCGCCCGGTCGCAAAGCGCGCGGGTTCGGAAGTCATCGGCGGCTCGGTCAACGGCGACGGCGCGCTCCGCATCCGCATCGCAAAAGTCGGCGAGCGCACCTTTCTCGCGGGCGTCGTGCGCCTCGTTGCCGAAGCCGAGGCCTCGAAATCGCGCCTCCAGCTTCTCTCCGATCGCGCGGCGTTTTATCTCACCGTTCTCGCCGTCGGCGCGGGAGCCATCACGTTTGTCGCGTGGCTCGGCGTCGGAGAGAGCGTCGGCTTCTCGGTGGAGCGGCTCGTTGCCGTTCTTATCATCGCGTGTCCTCACGCGCTCGGCCTCGCGATACCGCTCGTCGCGTCGATTTCAACCACGATGGCCTCGCAACACGGCTTTTTTGTGAAGCGGCGGCTCGCGCTCGAAGCGGCGCGCAACGTGACAACGGTGCTTTTCGACAAGACGGGCACGCTCACCGAGGGGCGCTTCGGCGTCGTCGAGGTGCTCGGCGGCAATGAAACGCTCGCGCTCGCCGCCGCGGCCGACGCGAATTCCGAGCACCCCATCGGCCGCGCGATCGTCGCACATGCGAAGGAGAAGGGCGTCGCAATACGGCCCGTGTCGTCGTTCAGAAATCTGCGCGGCATGGGCGTGCGGGTCACGCTCGACGCGGCGGAAGTATACGCGGGTTCATCAACGCTACTCGAAGAGCGCGGCGCCTCGGTGCCGCGCGAGCTCGAGGAAGCGGTGCGGATGCACGAGCGGGAGGGGAAGACCGTCGTTCATGTCATACGGAGAGGGGAGTGGGTGGGCGCTGTGGCGCTCGCAGATATCATTCGCAACGGATCGCGCGAGGCCGTCGGCGCGCTCAAAGCGATGGGTCTCAAGGTGGCGATGCTCACGGGTGATGCGGAGGATGTTGCCGCATGGGTCTCGAAAGAGCTCGGCGTCGAGGAGTATTTCGCGCGCGTGCGCCCGGAGAAGAAAGCAGAGACCGTCAAAAAGCTCCGTCGGCGGGGCGAGCGCGTCGCGATGGTCGGGGACGGGGTGAACGACGCACCCGCGCTCGCGGAAGCCGATCTCGGCATTGCCGTCGGGGCCGGCACGAACGTCGCCATCGAATCGGCCGGCATCATTTTGGTGCGCAACGATCCGCGCGACATCCCGAAGGTCGTCAAGCTCTCCCGGCTCACCTATACGAAGATGCTCCAGAACCTCTTTTGGGCGACGGGCTACAATGTGGCGGCGCTCCCTTTGGCCGCGGGCGCGTTATTCGCCTATGGCATCGTCCTTCAGCCCGCCGTCGCCGCCGTCTTTATGTCCGCCTCCACCGTCATCGTCGCCGCGAACGCCGCTCTCCTGCGCCACCGCACGCTGTGAAAATCGCATATAACGCCAGCTCACGCGGCCGCGTGAGCTGGCGTTATATGTTCATGGAGGCCCGCAGATATTCGACATGAGCCGATCATTCGTTTTGCGGGTATACTTGCGCTGTGGCAAGAACGGAATCACGCATACAGCTGAAGCAGGGAGATGCCGCGCCGGCGTTTGCATTGCCCGGCATTGACGGACGCACGCACTCGCTCGCCGACTTCGGCGGAAAAGAAGGGCTCCTCGCGCTTTTTATGTGCAACCACTGTCCGTACGTGAAAGCGCGGATGGAAGAGGTCGTCGCGCTTCACGAGGAGTTCGGGGAAACAATCGCGTTCGTCGGCATCAATTCGAGCGATCCCGAGTATCCGGGCGAGGGGATGGAGAACATGAAAAGATTCGCGAAGGAGTGGGGGATGGCGTTCCCGTATCTTCTGGATGAGGACGGCGCGGCGGCGAAAGCCTACGGCGCCACCTGCACGCCCGACCCGTTCCTCTTTGCCTCCGCTACTCGCGGCGGTGCCCCGAGCGAGCAAAGCGAGTCGAAAGGCGACTTTCGGCTCGTCTTCCACGGGCGCATCTCCGACGCGCTCGAGCCGGAAGACGCGCCGCAGGAATTCACGATGCGCGGCAATATGCAAAAGCTCCTCGCCGGAGAGCCTATCGCACAGTGGTTCGAGCCCTCGCTCGGCTGTTCCATCAAATTCAAGATATAAAAGAACATGGCAATGTCTTTGGCGCAAAGGATGAAAGAGGCGGCGCGGCGCGCGGAGCGGAACATCCTCGTGCTCTATTTGGCGCGGAAGGATCCCCGCATCTCGCTTCTCGCCAAAATTTTTATCGTCATCGTCGTCGGCTACGCGCTCTCGCCGATAGATCTCATTCCCGATTTTATACCGGTTCTGGGCTACCTCGACGACCTCATCCTCCTGCCTATCGGCATTTATGTCTGCACGTTGCTCATCCCGGAAGACATCCTCGAAGAGCTTCGCGCGAAGTCCGAACAGTTGAAGGACCTCGAACAAAGCATCGTCGGCGCGGCGATAGTCGTCGGCCTGTGGGTAACCGTGATATTCATCATCGGCCTGTACCTCGTCAATTTCGCCGAATAGCAAGAAGCGCTAAGACAAGGTTGACACTTTGACAAAATGTTTCGGAATTGATAGGATAGCCCCTTAAATATGGCTCAAAAAGGCGTCAAAGTCTTGAAATTCGGCGGGACTTCCATGGGAAGCGCCGAGGCGATGAATCAGGTCATCGCCATCGTGCGAAAACCCCGGCGCGATGCGCGCATCGCCGCAGTCGTCGTTTCGGCGATGAGCGGCGTTACCGACGAGCTTATCAAGACGGTGCATGCCGCCGCGCTCGCCGACGGCTCTCACAAGCCGCTCCTGAAACACATCGAGCGGCGCCACCTCGCCGCCGTCGCGCAACTCGTCGGCCGAAAAAACAGGAAGAAGGCGGTCGCGAGCGTCCGCGCCTTGCTCGAACATCTTAAAGAGGTCGTGACGGGTGTGAGCCTGATACGACAATTCTCTCCCGGCGCTCTCGATTACGTCATGAGCTACGGCGAGCGCCTCTCGGCGCACGTCCTGTGCGACGCGCTCAATGATCGTGGCGTTTTGTGCGAGTATCTAAACGCGCGGAGCGTGGTCATTACCGATGAAAATTTCGGCGAAGCGGCGGTGGATCTCGCGCGCACCAACCGGGCGATACGCGCCCGCTTCAAAGCTCATCCGAAACTGCAGATCGTTACGGGCTTCATCGGCGCGTCGGCCGACAAAAAGACGACGACGCTGGGCAGAGGCGGGAGCGACTACACCGCCTCCATTTTCGGCGCGGCGCTCGGCGCGAAGGTGATAGAAATATGGACGGACGTCTCGGGGGTGATGACCGCCGATCCGCGAAAGGTGGAAGACGCGAAAGCGATTGCGGAAATGACGTACCAGGAAGCCGTCGAAATGTCCTACTTCGGCGCGAAGGTGATTCATCCGCCGACGATGCGCCCCGCGCAGGAAAAAGGGATTCCCATCGCCATCAAAAACACGTTCGCGCCCGAGGCGCCGGGCACCATGATCGCGCGCGCGGCGCGCAAGACCGACGACCTCGTGCGGGGCATTTCTTCTTTCGGCGGCATCGCGATGGTCCAAGTGCAGGGCGGCGGCATGCTCCGCACGCGCGGGGCTTCGGGCCGACTCTTCGGCGCCTTGGCGCGCGCGCGGGTCAACGTGCTCCTAATCACCCAGGCCTCTTCGCAAAACTCGATCTCGTTTGCCGTTCGGGAGAAGGACGTGGCGCGCGCGCGCGAGGCGATCGAGGAAGAATTCGCGGCGGAACGCTCGGCCCGCCTCATCGACGATATCGGCGTTACGCGCGGTCTTTCCATTATCGCGATCGTGGGCGAGGGCATGCGCCACCGCGCCGGCATCTCGGCCCGCCTTTTCGGAACGCTCGGCCGCAACGGCGTCAACATCGTCGCCATCGCGCAGGGCTCCTCGGAGCTGAACATCTCCGTCGTCGTCGCGGCGAGCGACGAAACGAAAGCCCTGAACGCCGTCCACACCGGATTTTTCTTCCCGGAAACGAAACCCATCCACCTGTTTTTGCTCGGCACCGGTCTCATCGGCTCGACGCTCCTCTCGCAGGTCTCGCGGCAAAGGGCGGTCTTGAAGCGCGAGCAGGGCTTCGACATCCGGCTCGCGGGGATCGGCAACAGCGAGCGTATGCTCTTCGATCGCGGCGACATCGCGCCCGAGAAATGGAAGGAGCGGCTCGAACGCTCGAAGACCCGCATGAACCTCGCCGCGTTCATCGAGACGATGAAGCGCGCGCCGCTTCCCGGCCGCGTCTTCGTCGATTGCACGGCTTCGGAGGAGGTCGCCCGCGCGTACGCCGAAATACTTGCCGCGCACATTTCCGTCGTCACGCCCAACAAGCGCGCGAACTCGGGCCCGTACTCCTATTTCAAGAAGCTCGCCGAACTCGCCAAGGAGCCCGGCGTCTCGTTCCTCTACGAAACCAACGCCTGCGCGGCGCTCCCCATCATCAGCATGATCGACGATCTCATCTTGAGCGGTGATCGCATTACGAAGATCGAAGGTATTCTCTCGGGTACCATGAGCTACATCTTCAATCAGTTCGCGGCCGCGAAAACGTTCAGCGAATCCGTCGCGGAGGCCAAGCGCTTGGGATACACCGAACCCGATCCGCGCGACGATCTCGGCGGCATGGACGTGGCGCGCAAGATCCTCATTCTCGCGAGAAAGGCGGGTTTCCCGCTTGAGTTTTCCGATGTGAAGGTGCAGAGCCTGCTCACGCCGAAGGCCGCGCGCGCCAAAACGGTAGCCGGCTTTTTCCGGGAACTCGAAATAGAGGACGCCGCGTGGGAGCGCAGGAAGAGGGCGGCGGAGAAGCGGGGGGAGCGCCTGCGCTACATCGCGACCCTGGAGAAGGGGAAGGCGTCCGTGCGCATCCGCGCCGTGGCGCTCCCGCATCCCTTCTATGAGATGTCGGGGAGCGACAACATCGTGACGATCTCAACCGATCGGTATTCGAAGACCCCGCTTCTCATACAGGGGCCTGGGGCGGGCGGGGAGGTGACGGCGGCTGGCGTTTTCGCCGACATACTGCGGGCCGCGCGCGACGCCGCCTAACGAAAAAGCGCGAAGCACGAAATCCGAAGCACGAAATGAATTCGTTTTCGCGATTTTTGTCCAGAATGATAAGATGATCCCATGAGCAAGAAAATACCAGTCGGGATACTCGGCGCGACCGGCATGGTCGGCCAGCAGTACATACGGCTTTTGGAAAACCACCCGTGGTTCGAGGTGGCCTACGTCGCCGCTTCGCCGCAGTCCGCCGGTAAGAAATACAAAGACGCTTTGCGGAGCGGCTGGATCGTCGCGGGAGAGTTGCCCGCGCGCGTCGGCGGGATGACCGTGGAAGACGTGAGCGACGCCGCGAAAGCCGCCAAAAAATGCGCGTTCGTTTTTTCCGCGTTCGAAATACCGGAAAAAGACCTGATCCGGAAATACGAAGAAGACTACGCCGCCGCCGGCGTACCCGTCTTTTCCAACGCCTCGGCGCACCGGGCCACCTCCGACGTGCCGATGATCATCGCCGAGATCAATCCACACCATCTGGACATCATCCCCATCCAGCAAAAACAGCGCGGATGGAAAAAAGGTTTTATCGTCGTAAAGCCGAATTGCTCTCTGCAAAGCTACCTCACGCCGATCTTCGCGCTTCAAAAAGGAGGCTATCCCGTCGAAAGAATGATAATCACGACGCTTCAGGCGACCTCGGGCGCGGGATATCCGGGCGTGGCTTCGCTCGACATGGTGGACAACGTCGTTCCCTACATCGGCGGCGAGGAAGAAAAGAGCGAACAAGAGCCGCTGAAAATCCTCGGAGAAGCGAAAGGAGGGAAATTCGTTCCGTACAAAGGCCTCGCGATTTCCGCGCACTGCAACCGCGTACCCGTTTCCGACGGGCACCTTGCGTGCGTGAACGTGCTCTTCGGGAAAAAGAAACCGGCGCGCGAAAAAATCCTCGACATTTGGAAGAAATTTCGCGCGGAGCCGCAACGATTGGACCTCCCTTTTGCGCCCAAACAGCCGATCATCTACCGCGATGAGCAAAACCGGCCCCAGCCGAAGCGGGATCGCGACTCCGACAAAGGCATGGCTGTTACGGTGGGGCGACTGCGGCCGGACGCCATCTTCGACTTCAAGTTCGCCGCTCTCTCGCACAACACAATCCGCGGCGCCGCCGGCGGCGGCATTCTGAACGCGGAGTTGGCCTACAAAAAGGGCTTTCTTAAGGCATAAAACGGCTTCTCCCACCTCCTCCCGCACCGACCGGGAAACGTACGCTACAATACTTATTATGCTTTCAGAGTCCATACGGGAGCTGATAGGGAAGATCGAGGCCACCGAAGAAGCCGAACGTACGGCGGCGCCGGGCCAGCAGGCGCTCGAGGGCAATACGATCGTCGCGAAGGCCGCCTCGCTCTACGAAAAACTCCGATACCTCGTGGATTATCGCGAGGAGCATACGATACGACGCGCCGCGCTCGAGCGGATACTGAAGCGGCGCGTCTTCATCGAGCAGAAGGCCGAAAGCGGCCTCGTGCTCCTTCAGGAGCTCGTCGACGGCAAGTACATACCGAAGGAGGCGGCGACCGAGGAGGCGGCGCGCGACATCGACACGATAGTCAATAAGTTCCTCCAGCTTTCACGCCTCGCGAGCGCGAACGGCGCCGTCGTGCGTCGGCTCATCAGCTTCGCCGCGACCGAGATCGACGCCCGGATCTCGCCGCTCGAGTACGCGACCGACCATGAAAGCGCCGAGGCGCTCTACAAGACGCTCCGGGGCCGGGTGAGCGCGTACGGATACTCGGAGGAGGAAACGAACGCCCAGCTCTATTGCGCGTGCTGGAGGTCCCTCCTCGGCGCCGACGACGACCGTCTCGCCCATGCGCTCTGGCTCCTCTATGTGCCCGGGTGGCGCGCGGGGAGCGCGGATCTGCAGGAGGTGGCGGGAAAGCTTCCCGCGCTCGTCGCCAACATCCGCGACACGGTGCGCGGCTCGCTCCAGTGGCAGATCGCGCCGAAGATAAAGAACGAGAGCATCTACTTCCGAATCATCCGCGAGGCGTTCGCCTCCAAGCGCGGCGCGGCCGGGCGCATTTTGGAAAATCCGACCCAGCTGGACCAGTTCACGAGGGACTTTCTCGAAAAGACGTACGAACAGGAGAAAGAGCGGATACAAAAAAGCGGCATCCGCGCCGTCGTCTATCTTTTCGTCACGAAGATGGCCGTCGCGCTCGTCGCCGAGCTTCCGTATGAGATCTTCGTCCTCGGGGGGGTCCACTACGTGCCGCTCACTATCAACATCCTTTTTCATCCGGCCCTGCTCTTCGCCCTCACGCGCAACGCTGGCGCTCTCGGCGAAGCGAACACGAACGCGATCGTCGAAGGCATCCACGGCGTTCTTTACGAGGGAAAGGCGCGGAGCGTGCGCGTGCGGAGCGGCTATTCGCGCTTCACGCTCGCGTTCGCGCTCGCATACCTCTTTCTCTTTATCACCGTGTTCGGCAGTGTCATCGGATTTCTCGAGTTGCTTTCCTTCAATCCCGTTTCCATCACGCTCTTCCTCTTTTTCCTCGCGCTCGTCTCCTACTTCGCGTTCCGCATCCGCTATCGCGCGCGCCGCTGGAAGGTGGTCCGCGAAGAGGGTACGCTCTCCATCATCGCGGGCGTACTCGCGGTGCCGATCGTGCGCGCCGGCGAATGGCTCTCGCGCACATTCTCCTCCATCAATGTCTTCGTCATGATAATGGATTTCATCATCGAGACGCCCTTCAAGCGGCTCCTTAATTTCTCAAATCAATTCCTGCTGTATCTCCGAGAAAAAGGTGAAGAAATCAGGTAAGAAGACTTGCGCATCCGAGGTAAGACGTTAGAATCCCAGGATTATGGAAAATAATCCGTGGGAGAGAGCGCGCGCGCAGATGCATGCGGCGGCATCGCATCTTTCGCTCCCGCCGGCGTTCATCGAACGCATGGAAAAGCCGGATCACGTTATCGAGGTCTCCATGCATGTGCCGATGGACGACGGGCGCACGGAGGTTTTTCACGGCTATCGCGTCCAGCACAACAACCTCCGCGGCCCCTACAAAGGCGGTCTTCGATATCATCCGAAAGTAGACATGGACGAGGTAAAGGCGCTCGCGTTCTGGATGACCGTGAAAAACGCCGTCATCGATGTCCCGTTTGGCGGCGGGAAGGGAGGCATTACGGTCGACCCGAAGAAGCTCTCGGAGGGCGAGCTTGAGCGCCTGACGCGCGCATTCGCGCGGGAGCTCGCGCCGTACATCGGCCCGGAGATAGACGTGCCCGCGCCCGACGTGAACACCACGCCGAAGATCATGTCGTGGATCCGCGACGAATACGGCAAGGCGGTTGGCAAGGATACGCCAGCGGTCGTTACTGGAAAGCCTGTCGGCGCGGGCGGCTCGGAAGGAAGAACGGAAGCGACGGGCCTCGGCGGTTTTTACGCGCTCATGGAGATCGTGCGGCTTTCGGGGAGAGGACACAGCGGCTTGAAGGCCGCGATACAGGGTTTCGGCAACGTGGGCAGTTTCCTTGCCGGATACATGAAGGAGGCGGGGTTTCGCGTCGTCGCGCTTTCCGATTCGAAAGGCGGTCTCTATATCCCGAAGGGCATAGACGATCTGAAGGCGGTCGCGGAGTGCAAAGAGCGAAGCGGCACGCTCGCCGGATGCTACTGCGTCGGGAGCGTGTGCGATCTTTCCAACATGGAGCTTTTGGGAGGCCGCGATATTTCCCCGAAGGAGGTCTTGACGCTTCCAGTGGACATCGTCGCGCCTTCGGCCCTCGAAAATGCCATCACGAAAGAGAACGCCGCCGCGATCCAAGCTGGCATTGTTCTCGAAATGGCCAATGGTCCGACAACGCTCGAAGCCGACGAGATCCTGCGGAAGAAGGGTGCGATGGTCATACCGGATATTCTCGCCAATGCCGGCGGCGTTGCGGTTTCCTACTTCGAGTGGTATCAGAACATGCACGGCGAGACATGGAAAAAGCAAGATGTGTTCGCTAAGCTCAAGGAGAAGATTGATGCCGCGGCACGTGCCGTCTTTGCCGCCTCGGAGGAATACTCGGTTTCCCTGCGTGAAGCGGCCTACATCGTGGCGCTCAAGCGCCTCTCCGACGCCGCCTACTGACAAACACACAACTCCCTAGCGGATTTAATGACAGTTCAGGAACTGGATGTATCGAATGGAGTTCAACTTATGAACATATGTTCACATATTGAAACATTGAGCGCCATAGCATAGAGAGTGCGGATGGGGATAGTGGGCGTTTCGTTTGCTATCATGTATCGCCATGACGAGAAATCATCTGGACAAATACGCCGCTCCAGTGCTCCGCTTCGGGCTCGTCATGCTCTTTTTGTGGTTCGGGCTCTCGCAGATCATAAGCCCGGGAGATTGGGTTGCGTGGGTTCCCGAGTTGGCAAGCGCTCTTATGCCTGCGCATACCATCATACTTTTGAACGGCGCATTCGAGACCATTCTAGGCCTTGCGCTTGCGGCGGGTTTCTACACGCGCATCGCGGCGCTCCTTCTCTCACTCCACCTCTTTTTCATCGCGTGGGAGATCGGCTACAACGACGTCGGTGTCCGCGATTTCGCGCTCGCTGTTTGCGCGCTCTCGCTCGCTCTTTTTTCACCTGATCAGTACACGCTTGATAAACGTCTACGAAAAGAGTAAGGTCTCGCAATGGAGAGATTCATCCAGCGCATCGCCAAAAAAGCCGGCGACGCCGTACTCGAGAAATTCGGCAAATTTGGCGTTCACTATTTGAAATCGGAACACCGCGGAGATGCAGTGACAAAAGCAGACCTTATCGCTGATAAAATTATAACGAGCGCGATCAAGAAGACCTATCCCTCTCATGGGATTATCTCGGAGGAAAGCGGAAGGACGCGCGAAGACGCTGAATATGTATGGATCACCGACCCTATAGACGGAACTTTCAATTTTGCGACAAGCGTGCCCCTCTTCGGGGTGATGGTCGCGCTAGCACGCAAGGGAATTGTTGAACTTTCCGCGATCTATTTGCCGACGACAAAGGAATTCTTTTTTGCGAAGCGTGGCAAAGGATCATTCTTGAACGGGAAGAAAATACATTGTTCTCGTGTCACGGACTTCACTGTGTCCGCTGGGATAGGGCCAACATGGCTTCGACCACGGGCAATAAAATTCATGTCAAGACTCCTGAAACATTCCGAGAATATGAACGTGATGTTCAATGGCTACGGGAGTATCGCGGTCGACGCTGCGTATATGGCGGCAGGTCGAAGGGATTGGTTTGTCGGTTTTGGTGCTCATGTGCACGACTACGCACCCATATCGCTTCTCATGAAAGAATCAGGTTGCAGGATATCGAACGCGAAAGGTAGACCGTGGACCATCCTAGACACCGAGATTGTCGCCGCAAATCCCACTCTGCACAAACAGCTTTTGAAGCTCACGAAGAACGTATAAGTGGCAGTGCCACTACACTTGACTAAAGCACTGTAGTTTGCTAAAGTATCAGGATGAACTGGAGTAGTCCGGCAAATACGGCCTTGATCAAGGCTTTTCTGGCACTCAAGAGTGCGCGGGAGGCGCGCTCCTTTTTGCGCGACCTTCTCACCGAAACAGAGCTAGAAGAATTTGCAAAACGCCTCAAGACGGCGTCTCTGCTTGCCAAGAAAGTCCCGTACTCGACGATCGAGGCGGAGACCGGACTTAGTTCGACGACAATCGCGCGCGTCGCTCATTGGCTCCATCGCGGCATGGGTGGGTATCGCTTGGTGCTTAAGCGTCTTAAACAGTAAAAAATACATAACACCAGCGAACCCGCCTCCAAGGGGTGGTTTTCTCAAAACAATTATGATGCATCTCATATACAACCAAGAACGACTGCGCATCGCGGTGCAAAAGAAGGGCAGGCTCCACGAAGCGAGCATGAAATACCTCTCTTCGCGCGGACTCTCGTTCCCACAAAACGGCAAATCGCTCATTCAGTCATCCGAGGATTCCGATGTCGATGTTCTCTACTTGCGGGACGATGACATCCCGGAATATGTCATGCGAGGTGTTGCAGATCTCGGTATCGTCGGGGAAAATGTACTCGCCGAACGGGATAAGCAACTCTCCATCGTCGCGAAACTGGGCTTCGGAGAATGCAAACTCATAATCGCGGTGCCGAAGAATTCGAGGATGAAGGTTCCGGCGGACCTGCGGGGCAAACGCATTGCAACGTCATACCCAAACTTGCTCAGCGCTTTCCTCAAGAAAGAAGGCGTTGAAGCCGAAATCGTGTCTATTTCCGGTTCGGCGGAAATTACGGTCGAACTCGATCTTGCCGACGCGGTCTGCGACATCACGCAGACGGGCGCTACGCTCGCGGCGCACGAGCTTGTGCCAATCGTTACCATAATGGAATCTCAAGCGGTACTCATCGAAAGTGCCGGGAAGAGCATGCGGAAACAGGATTTTTTAAAAGGGTTATGAAAACACTCTCAACCAAAAAAGAATCCATCACTGCGCTCATAAAGCGCCTCCGGCGCGCGCGAAGCAAACGGAGCGACGTGGAAGATTCGGTACGGCGAATTGTCGATGACGTGCGGCGAAGAGGCGATCGCGCGCTTATCGATCTTACGAAGAAATTCGATGGCGTCGCTCTGAAGCGCTTGCGGGTGTCTGAAGCGGAAATACGCACGGCGTACCGCATTGAATCGAGAGACGTTGTCCGAGCGCTCAAGAGCGCCCGCGCCGCCATTGCAAAATTCCACGCGCAAAACGTGAAAAGGGAGAAAGCGGTCGAAACGCAGAAAGGCGTGCGGGTATGGCGCGAATTCCGGCCCATCGAGAACGTCGGCCTCTATGTGCCGGGAGGCAAGGCCGCGTATCCGTCTACCGTTTTGATGCTTGGCGTTCCGGCGAAACTGGCTGGATGCAAAGAGGTGGTGCTCTGCGTCCCGCCGGATAGGAGTGGCAAAGTCCCGAGTGCGGTGCTCGTGGCGGCAGATCTGTGCGGCATCTCGAAGATTTTCAAAGTGGGCGGCGCGCAGGCAATCGCGGCCCTTGCATACGGCACGAAGACCATCCCGAAAGTTTCAAAGATATTCGGGCCGGGGAACCAGTACGTGACGACTGCCAAGATGCAAGTCTTCGGAGAAGTCGACATCGACATGCCCGCCGGGCCCTCGGAGGTACTCGTGCTCGCGGATGCGAGCGCGAATCCCGCATGGGTCGCCGCAGACCTACTCTCCCAGCTCGAACACGGGGAAGATTCGCAAGCCATTCTCGTCACCCCTGATGCGAAGTTTGCCGCAGACGTCGTGAAGAACGTCAATGAGCAGGTCAAAACGCTGAGCCGCGGAGCGATCATCGGGAAATCCCTCAAGCGGAGCTTTGCCGTTGTCGTGAAATCGATTGACGAAGCGTGCCGCTTTATCAATGAGTATGCGCCGGAGCACTTGGAAATCGTGCTCAAAAAGAATGAAGCAAAGGTTCTGAAGAAAATCGAGAATGCCGGCTCCATCTTCCTTGGCCCGTACGCGTCCGAACCGTTGGGTGATTACGCAACAGGCGCGAACCACACGTTGCCGACATCGGGATTCGCGAAGATGTTTTCAGCCCTCTCGGTCGAATCATTTGGCAAGAAGATGCAAATACAGCGCGTCTCAAAGCGCGGGATCGCGAATCTCCGCAAAACAGTCGAAACGCTGGCAGATCGGGAGGGCCTTGATGCTCACAAGAGGGCTGTCGGTATCCGCTTCAAAAAATAATATGATCGATAACCTCGTCAGGAAAAATGTAAAAAACCTGAAGCCGTATGCCTCGGCGCGCTCTCTTTACCAGGAGGGGGTCTTCTTCGATGCCAATGAAAACGCGCTCGGAAGCACTGTTACGGTCCCGGATGTTCCGGACCTGAACCGCTATCCCGATCCGAAATCCGCCGATCTGCGGAAAGCCATCGCGGCATACGTTGGAGTCGATCCGGCGCAGGTGTTCGTGGGGAACGGCTCCGACGAGGCAATCGATCTTCTCATCCGCGTGTTTGTCGAGCCGAATGAAGCCGTCATAATCGTTGAGCCGACATATGGCATGTACAAGGTAGCGGCCGAGACAGCAGGGGTGGAAATACGTCCGTGGCCTCTCACCGGTTCCTTCCAGCTCGACCTCTCATCTCTCGGTACTGTCTCCGCGGGGGCAAAACTCATCTTTTCCTGCTCGCCCAACAATCCGACAGGAAATCTGCTCCCCATCGAGGATGTGCGGGGGCTCTGCTCGAAATTCAAGGGCATTGTCGTCCTTGATGAAGCATACATAGAATTTGCCTCTCAGCCTTCATTGGCGGAAAAAGTCCGTGAGATTGAAAATCTCGTCGTACTTCGGACGTTCTCCAAGGCGTGGGGGCTGGCGGGGATTCGCGTCGGCTATGCGATCGCACATCCGAAGGTAATAGGGTATATGGACAGAATAAAGGCGCCTTACAACCTCGGCCGCGTGAGCGCCGCGCTTGCGCAGAGGGCGCTCAAGAATAAAGATGATATGCTTCGCATGCGGGAGCGCATCCTCGCCGAGCGCTTGCGCGTCGCGAGGGAGCTCAAGGAGGTGAATTTCAACGTATTCGAAAGCGAGGCGAATTTTCTCTTGGTGCAGTATCCCGGTATGTCAAAAATCGCAACAATACTCGCCGAAGAATACGGGCTCATTATCCGGGATTTTAGCGGGAGGGAACGGCTCGAAGATTGCGCGCGCATCACCATCGGGACGCCGGAGCAAAACGACCGATTAGTAGAGACTCTAAAGAAGATCGTATGAAAAAGCAACAGAAGAAATCTCCGATGAAAGTCGCGTTTCTCGATCGCGATGGCACTCTCATTTTCGAGCCGCCGGTGACTGAACAAGTGAACGGACCCGAGCAGTTGCGCATTTTGCCGGGTGTTGTCGAGGGGCTGAAAAAGCTCATCGCCGAAGGGTTTGCGTTGGTTATGGTTACGAATCAGGACGGACTTGGTAGCCGTTCATATCCCCAGAAGAATTTCGACGCGGTTCAGGGCGCGCTGTTCAAGCGCTTGAAAAAAGAGGGGGTTCAGTTTTATCGGATTTTCATTTGTCCGCACTTCCCGAAGGAAAAGTGTGCATGCCGCAAGCCGAAAGTCGGCCTCCTGAAGGGTTTTCTCAAGAAAGCATCCGTTGATCGCGGAGCATCTATAGTCGTGGGAGATCACGATTCGGACGAAGAATTCGCAAAAAATATCGGCATTCGATTCTACCGAATGGAAACGAATGGCGCGTTTCCGCGCTTTGCGTCTCTCAAGCGAGAGACGAAAGAAACCGCCATTTTGGCAGAGTGTAATCTCGACGGCACCGGCGCTTTCAGCATCAGTACGGGGTTACGTTTTTTCGACCACATGCTAGAGCAATTTTCGAAGCACTCCCTCATAGACCTTCGAATCAAGGCGAAGGGGGATTTGGATATAGACGACCACCACACGATCGAAGACGTCGGTCTCGCTCTCGGGGAAACGCTGAAGAATGCCCTCGGCGAGCGCCGCGGCATCAAGCGGTACGGCTTTCTCCTGCCCATGGACGACGTGCTCGTGGAGTGCGCCGTCGATCTCGGCGGGCGCCCGTATTTGGCGTTTAATGCGTCGTTCAAGCGCGAGAAGGTCGGCGATCTTCCGACCGAGATGGTAGAGCACTTCTTCCGGTCGGTAGCCGAAACCTTGAAAGCGAACATCCACATCAATGTGAAATACGGCACGAATGAGCACCACAAGATTGAAGCGATCTTCAAGGCGTTCGCTAAGGCAATGAAGGATGCCGTTGCCTTGGATCCTCGCCGGAAGAATGAACTTCCCACGACCAAGGGGGTTCTATGAACATCTCGGTCATAGACTATGGGGCGAGCAATTTGCAGAGCGTCGGCAATGCGCTCGAGAAGTTGGGAGTATCGTTCGACGTCATCACGACGCCGGAAGGATTGAAAGGCACCGACAAGGTCATTCTGCCCGGCGTGGGCGCCGCCGGAAGCGCGATGCAAGCGCTCATGGCGCGCGGATTTGCCGCCGCCTTGCCGAATCTCACGGTCCCCATACTCGGAGTGTGTCTTGGTCTGCAGCTTTTCGCACGCATGAGTGAGGAGGACAATACGACATGCCTCGGCATTCTCCCGGGCGATGTGAAGCGTCTTCGCACCGAGCTAAAAGTGCCGCACATGGGATGGAATCGCGTTCGCTTGCTCAAGGATTCACCGCTCACAAAAGGAATTCCAGATGGCAGTTTCTTCTATTTCGTAAACTCCTACTATCTACCTGTCGGCGAATTCACAACGGGAGAAACGATATACGATGTGCCACTTACCGCGATAGCGCAAAGGGGAAATTTCTACGGCACGCAGTTCCACCCCGAAAAATCGGCGGAGTGGGGCATGAAGATACTCGATAACTTCTGCCGCCTATCCCGGTAGTGAAATGTGCCTTAGGCTTACACAAATCTATGGAAACAAATAACGAATGTATCCAAAGTGCAACACGCGAGAGTTCATGGTTCACGCCGCGCCAAGACGGCGTGCCGCTTGGCGCAAAGGCACATTCTACCAACCGGGTATGCTGATAATTCCGGCAATAGACATCCTCGACGGGAAATGCGTGCGGCTTACGCGCGGCGAATACGTTACGCAAAAGATATACGGCGATCCGCTGAAGTTCGCGAAACAGCTCGAAAGCGACGGCGCGCGCATGCTCCACGTCGTTGATCTCAACGGCGCGCGCGACGGCGCGCCCGCGAACCGCGAGCTCATCATGCGGATATGCTCGGCGGTTTCCATTCCCGTCGAGGTCGGGGGAGGCATACGAAAAGCGGAGACGGCGCGGGCGTATCTCGCCGCGGAAGCGGCGCGCGTCGTAACAGGCACGAGGGCCATGGACGACATGGACTTCGTCGGTGAGCTCATACGCGAGTTCGGCGCTTCACGCATCGTCGTCGCGCTGGAAATAAAGGGCGGGAAGGTCGCCGTCAAGGGATGGCAGTCCACGGTGCACAAGGACTATCGCGAGCTCGCGCGCGAGCTCAAGGCCCGCGGCGTTACCGAGCTCCTCTTTACCGACGTCGAGCGGGACGGCACGCTGACGGAGCCCAACTTCGAAGTGGTGCGGGAACTCGCCGCTCTCGGGTTCAACGTCATCGCCTCGGGGGGCGTTTCGGACGTGCAAGCGATACGAAAACTTCGGGAGCTCGGCGCCGCAAGCGCGATAATCGGCAAAGCGCTCTACGAGGAGAAGATGACGCTCGGAGAGGCCGAGGAAGCCGCGCGGCCGCTTTCCGGATTGGCGAAGCGCATCGTTCCGTGTCTCGACGTCAAGGACGGGAAGGTGGTGAAGGGAATTTCGTTCGAGAATCTTCAAATCGTTGGCGATCCGGCGGCGCTCGGCAAGAAATATTCCGCGGAAGGAGCCGATGAACTCGTTTTTCTCGATATCTCCGCATCGAAGGAAGGAAGGGAAACGATGTTCAGCGTTGTCGAGCAGGTTGCGAAGGAAGTCTTCATTCCTTTCACCGTCGGCGGCGGCATCTCGAGCGTGGAGCAGATGCGGCGGCTTCTCCACCTCGGAGCCGAAAAGGTTTCAATCAATACAGCGGCCGTCAAAGACCCTTCTCTCATCACGGCAGGTTCGAAGGCTTTCGGCTCACAAGCTATCGTCGTTGCAATAGACGCGAAGCGCGTAGGAACAGGATGGAAAGTGTTTTTGAGAGGCGGCTCTGAAGAAACACAGCTCGACGCGATAGCGTGGGCGAAAGAAGCAGAAACACGAGGCGCAGGAGAAATACTGCTTACTTCGATGGACAAAGATGGGCAGAAATCCGGATACGATATCGAGCTTTTGCGACGAGTCTCGGAGGCAGTGCGCATTCCCGTCGTCGCTTCCGGCGGGGCCGGTTCGCTCGAAGACCTGAAACGCGCGCTTACCGACGGCTCGGCCGATGCGGCGCTCGTCGCGAGCCTTTTCCACTACGGGGAGTATAGTATTACAGACGCCAAGGAATACCTCGCGAAAGAGGGTATTTCGATGCGCACATAAGATATGACAAAAAAACTCAACATTGATTGGAAGAAGGGAGGGGGTTTCGTGCCAGCCATTGTGCAAGATGCCGAAACGCGGGCCGTCTTGATGCTCGGTTATATGAACAAAGCGGCGCTCACGAAGACACTCAAGACGAAGAAGGTTTGGTTTTGGAGCAGAAGCAAGAAGCGTCTCTGGATGAAAGGGGAGTTCAGCCGGAACATCCTGCAATTCACGGGTTATGAAATTGATTGCGACGGAGACGCGCTCCTCGTGAAAGCCCGACCCGCGGGGCCCACCTGCCACACGGGCGACTATTCCTGTTTCGGCGAGAAGAAGGCGAGAGATGTGTTCGCCGAACTTGCCGCCGTCATCGCGGAGCGCAAAAAGAAAATGCCCGTCGGCTCCTACACCACCTCGCTTTTCAAGGCAGGAGTGGGGAAAATAACGGCAAAAGTAAAGGAGGAAGCACTCGAGGTCGTTAAAGCCGCCAAAAAGGAAACCAAAAAACGCCTGACTGAAGAAACTGTCGACCTCGTCTACCACCTCCTCGTCCTTCTCGCGGAGAAGAACGTCTCGTTTTCCGAGATAGGCAAAGAAATCCGAAAGCGCCGCGCGTGATCCGGGAGCCGTTCACGAAAAGCACACGCGCATCGTGGACAATGAGCGCGTATGCTCAAACTGCTTCTCGCCCTGTTCGTATTCTTTTTTCTGGTCGAGCTCGCAACCGCGATCCTCACGCTCCTCTCGCGACCGGACATCGGCGGAAGCCGGGAACAACCCATTGCGGGATAGGACCGCGCAAACGTTGTCCCCACCGTTCGCGATACGCGCTTGACGCGAAGGCGAGGGCGTATAGAATCAGGCGAATGAAATCCCGATCAATGTGTCGCCTCTGCTGTCTGCAGGCCCCTTTTGAGGTCGGGTGTTAAATTTTCTTTTTTTGAAAATTAGCGAACGGCCTCGAAGGGGGCCGTTCGCGCTTTTATCGCTTTCACCGATCCTAACACAAAACCATGTACCACCTCGCCACGCTCTTCATCGCCGGACTCGTCATCGCGCTTATCGTTACCGCCCTCATCGCCTTCGCCACCTCGCCGCACGGCCTCGAGCCGAAAAAAGAAAAGCCGAAACCCTGACAGTTCTTGTACATAAGAACGTGTCTGGAAACCTCTCCCACCGGGAGTCCAAACATGCTCCAGTGTCGTCACAGTTCTCGTACATATGTACAAGAACTGTCATGGCTACGTCTTTTTGAAAAGACGCGGGCCCTCGGAAGTGTCTTCGACGATATAGTCCAATTTCCGGAGTTCGGCGCGCAATGAATCCGCGTGTTGCCAGTTCTTCTCTTTTCGGGCCGCCTCGCGCGCCTCGAGGAGCGTGCGCACGCGCCCGGGGATAGCATTGCTTTCCACCGGAGCGCCGAAGGTTTTTCGGCAGAGCGCTTCCGCCGCCGCGTCAGGTTTTGCAAGTCCGAGTCCCAATATCCGGTCGGCGTCGAGCACGCCGGCGCGGATGTTCTCGCGGGAAAGGCCGCGCTCTTTTACCATCTCCCACAAGAGCGCCAGCGCCCCGGGAGTGTCCAGATCGTCGTTGAATCGCTCGTGCAGTTTCTTCCGCCACGGCTCGGGCGCGGCCCCCGCCTTCTTTTCCGTGTCGACGAGCCGGCGAAGGCGCAAAAAGGCGGTTTGCGCGGCATCGAGCGCGTTCCACGTGAAGTTGGAATGGGTGCGGTAGTGCGAGCTCAAAAAAAGGTAGCGGAGCGCCATCGGATGGAAGCCTCTCCCGACGACTTCCGAAAGGCGGACGACGGCACCTTCGCGCTTGGCGATCTTTTCCCCCTCGATCTGGATGTGCGCGCGATGCATCCAGAAGCGCGCGAGGGGCCTCTTGCCCGTCGCGGCCTCCGATTGCGCGATCTCGTTGTTGTGATGTATCGGAATGTGCTCGACGCCTCCCGTGTGTATGTCTATCTGCTTTCCGAGGCAGGCGTTTATCATCGCGGAGCATTCGATATGCCAGCCCGGGAAGCCCTTTCCCCAGGGCGAATCCCAGCCTATCGCGTCTTTGCCGGAGGAGAATTTCCAGAGCGCGAAGTCGGTCGGGTTGCGCTTCGTCGCCTTCGTTTCTATGCGGGCCCGCTCTTTCAGATCCGCGAGGTTAGCGCCGCCGAGTACGCCATAGGCGGTAAGGCGGGACGTATCGAAGTACACTCCGTCTTCCGCCCGGTACGCGTACCCTTTTTCTTCGAGCGTTTGCACCATCGCGATCTGCGCGGGGACATAGTCGCTCGCGCGCGGAAAAACGATGCGCTCCGTGTCGACGTTGAGCGTCCGCACGTCTTCGAGAAAGCGCCGGGCGTAGCGCTCCGCCATCGTCTTCATGTTCTCAAGTGTAGGCGCAAGGCCCTCCCGGCGGAGGCCCGTGCTCATCTTGTCCTCTCCCTCGTCGGCGTCGGAAGAGAGGTGGCCGACATCGGTGATGTTGACGACCTGCTTGACGGCGTAGCCGTTGTATTCGAGGGTGCGCCGCAGTACGTCGGCAAAGACGTAGGCGGAGAGATTCCCGATATGCTGGACGTCGTAGACGGTCGGGCCGCAGTTGTACATGCGCACCTCGCGCGCGCGGGAGGGAAGCGTGAATTCCTGTTTCGATTTGCCGAGCGTGTTGAAGAAGAAGAGAGGAGGGCGCTTGGGCTTTCGGAATAGGAAATCGAACCACATGGCGGTCATGATATCATGGTGGTTCGAACACGCGCCGCATGGAATTATTCACCGAACTTAGCCTCATCATAGGGATCGCGACCGGCGTTGCCGCCTTGATGCGCCTCTTGCGGCAGCCGCTCATCATCGGGCACATTCTGACGGGCCTCATCGCCGGCCCCCTGCTTCTCGACCTCATCGGTTCCACGGAGACGCTCGCCCTGATGGGAGAGATCGGCGTCGCCATCCTCCTCTTTACCGTCGGACTGCATTTGAGTCCCGACATCATCCGCACGTTCGGGAAAGTCTCCTTCATCACGGGGGTCGGGCAGGTTCTCTTTACCTCGATCGTCGGATACTTCATCGCGGCCATGCTCGGCTTTTCCCCCGCCGAGGCGTTCTATATTTCCGTCGCGCTCGCGTTCTCGAGCACCATCATCATCATGAAGCTCATCGCTGACAAGCGGGAGCTCGACGTGCTGTACGCGAAGATCGCCATCGGATTCCTCCTCGTGCAGGACCTTATCGCGGTGCTTCTTCTCCTCGGCATACCCCTGTTTTCCGCTAGCTCTTTCTCTTTTGCGGAAGTCGCGCGGTTCATTACGACCGGGGCCGTTCTCATCGGCTTCGTCGCGCTTACGTCGCGTTTCTTCGTCTCGAAAGCAAACCGCTTTTTGGCGCAGTCGCAGGAATTCCTTTTTCTTTTCGCGATCGCGTGGGGAATAGGGATCGCGGCGCTTTTCAAGGGGCTGGGGTTCTCGCTCGAAAGCGGCGCTCTCATAGCGGGCGTGACGCTCGCGGCGCTTCCGGTGCGCCACGAGATCAGCGCGCGCCTCTCGCCCCTGCGGGATTTTTTCATCGTGATGTTCTTCGTCCTCCTCGGCTCGCAAATGCAGTTTGCCGATATCGGCGGGAGTTTGCCAGCCGCGATCACGCTCTCGCTCCTCGTCCTCGTCGGCAATCCGCTGATACTGATGATGCTCATGGGCATTCTGGGCTACCGCAAAAAGACGAGTTTCCAAACGGGTCTCATCGTCGCGCAGATAAGCGAATTCTCCCTCATCCTCGTCGCGCTCGGAGTCTCCCTCGGGCATCTCGACCGCTCGATCCTTTCGCTCGTAACACTCGTCGGCCTTATTACCATCTTCGGCTGTACGTACCTCGTGCTGTATTCCGATCGGCTCTTTCACGCGCTCGCCCCGTTCTTGGGCATGTTCGAGCGCGCGAACGCGTTCGAACCTCGCGCGCGCCGGAGCGGCCATGCCGTCGTTCTCTTCGGATGCAATCGCATCGGGCAGGATTTTCTCGAATCGCTGAAGGAGCTCGACCGGCGTTTTCTCGTCGTCGATCACGACCCCGATACCATAGCGTCGCTCGAGCGAAAGGGGATAGCGGCGGAATACGGCGATGCGGGGGATATCGATTTTCTCGAGTCGATCGACGTGTCCAGGCTCGAGCTCGCTATCTCGACAGTCCCGGATCCCGAGACGAACCTTCTCATCACCCGGAGCATACGCTCGCGCAACCCGGATGCCGTCGTCATCGTCATCGCGCACCGCGTGGGTGACGCCCTTTCGCATTACGAGGAGGGGGTCGACTACGTCATCCTTCCGCACTTTCTCGGAGGCAAGTACGCCTCGGAGATCGTCGTGAAGTTCGGGACCGACAAGTCGAAGTACTCAACCCTGCGCTCGCGGCATATCGAGCATCTCAAGGTCCGCATCGCCGCGGGGCACGAGCATCCGTATCCTTCCGCCGTCAAGCTGTAGTTTCGCGTGTTCCGCTACGCTATAATGGCCCCTCGATATGCCGGAAGAAGATAAAGAAGGCCGCCCCGTCCATCCTCGCCCAACAGGGGCATTGCCGTTCAGGGATGAGTGGCGCATCCCGGCGCGCCTTGCGATCGCAGGGGGATGCATCGCGCTCGCCGTCGGTTTTGTTCTTGGAGTGGCGCTCGTTTCAGGCAAGGGAGCGGCGGCGCAACTTTCGGGCCCGCCCGAGGGCGTGGATTTCGATCCCGTGTGGAAGGCGTGGCGCATCATAGACGAGAAGTTCGTGCCGGCCGCTGTCGCGACCTCGACGCGGGTCGCTTCCTCGACCGAGGAGAGGAACGAAGCGCGCGTCTGGGGAATGATACAGGGGCTCGCGGAGTCGCTCGGCGACCCGTACACCTTCTTCCTTCCGCCCAAGGAGAACGAGATATTCGCGGAGGACATCAGCGGCGCCTTCGAGGGCGTCGGGATGGAAATCGCGGTGCGCGATCAGGTCCTCACCGTTGTTTCGCCGCTTAAGGGGACGCCCGCGGAGCGTGCGGGCATCAGGAGCGGCGATAGGATCCTCGAGATCGACGGCGTCGAGACGCGCGGCATGGACATCTCGACCGCGGTCTCGCGCATCCGCGGGCCGCGGGGGACGCAGGTCAGGCTTCTTGTCATGCGCGAAGGGTTCCCGGAGCCGCGCGAATTCGAAGTAACCCGCGAGGTCATCAACGTGCCTATCGTCGCGACGGAAGCGCGTTCCGGCGTATTCGTCATAGAACTCCAGAGCTTCACGGCGAATTCGCCGGAGCTCTTCAGGCGCGCGCTCCGGGAGTTCGTCGAGTCGGGCAGTCGCAATCTCGTTCTCGACCTTCGCGGAAATCCGGGCGGCTATCTGGAGGCGGCGGTCGACATGGCGAGCTGGTTCCTGCCCTCGGGTAGGGTCGTCGTCACAGAGGATTACGCCGGGAACGCCGAAAGCGTCGTGCATCGCTCGCGCGGTTACGATGTGTTCAACGAGAACCTGCGCATGGTCATTCTCGTCGACCGCGGCAGCGCCTCGGCTTCCGAGATTCTTGCCGGCGCGCTTCAGCACTACGGTATCGCTACAATGGTGGGGGACAGGACCTTCGGGAAGGGCTCGGTGCAGGAACTTGTGGAGATAACCGACGATACGTCGCTCAAGCTCACCGTCGCGCGCTGGGTGGGGCCGGGAGGCGAGCCGATACCGCTGGAAGGACTCGTCCCGGATGTGCAGGTGAACATGACCGAAGAGGACCGGGAGGCGGGGAGAGACCCGCAGATGGAAAAAGCCGTTGAGGTAGTCAGTAGTCAGTAGTCTGTAGTTAGTAGAAAATAGTGACGAGAAAAAGAATTCAGGACCACTAACGACTAACTACTTTCTACCAACTATCTACTGTTATGAAAGTGATTTTCTTGAAAGATGTGGGTGGGGTCGGCAGGGCGGGGGAGGTGAAGGATATCGCCGACGGGTACGCGCTTAATTTTTTGATACCGCGGGGGCTTGCAAAACAGGCGACCACGGAGGCGCTTGCCGAGCATGCAAAGGTCCAGGCGGCGTTGGCGGCAGAAAAAGAAAGGCGCGAAGCAGATCTCAAGGAGGCGATCCAACGGCTCCGCGGCGCGCGGATCGAGCTCAAAGTCAGGGCGACTGAAAAAGGAGGATTATTCAAAGCGATCGGCCCGAAGGAAATAGCGGATGCGCTTCATCAGCAAAAGAGCGTTTCCATCCCGGAGGAGGGGATCGCGCCGCTGGAGCCCGTCAAAACGACGGGCGATCACATAATAAAAATTTCCGCCTTGGGAGCGGAAACGGAGATACTGCTGAAGATCGTCGCTGTTTAGAGGACGTCGACGATGGGGCGGCGGGCGGAGCGGCCGTCGAAGTCGGTCTTTCTTTTGTTGCGGAAGCGCACCGTGCCCGCAACGCGCGCGAAGAGCGTGTAGTCGCTTCCGACGCCGATGTTCCGGCCCGGCAATATCTTCGTGCCGCGCTGGCGCACGACTATCTCGCCAATGGCCACTTTTTGCCCGTCGGCGCGCTTGACCCCCAAATACTTGGGATTCGAATCGCGGAGATTTTTCGCTGTTCCGCCCGCTTTGGTCGTTGCCATAGAAAATAGTCTGTAGTTAGTAGCACGTAGTTAGTAGTTGAAAACAATACCAAGCCCCGTATCATGGAGCGGTGGTAAAGATACAGGAAAGTTGGCAGAAAATCAAGAATGCCTTGGAGGACGGGGTCGGGGAGTGGGGGGTTATCGCCATCGTGGTTTTGGTCGGATTTTCCTCGTTCGGTCTCGGGCGCCTTTCCGCGCTCGAGGGCGCAAAACCGGCTGTTTCGATACGGGAAGCGCAGACGGGAGCCGCCGCGCGCGCGCTTCCTCTCGGCGGCCTTGTCGTCGCTTCTCGGAAGGGGAGCGCGTACCACTATCCGTGGTGCTCGGGCGCTGAAAGTATCGCCGAGCAGAACAAGATCTGGTTCAAAAGCGAAGAAGCGGCTCGCAAAGCGGGATACACACCTGCCAAGAATTGTAAAGGACTCGGACAGCCGGCAGCTAGTAGCCAGTAGCCTGCGGCCATGAGAAAATGCGCGCTATGCATCCGTGCTACAGGCTACCAGCTATAAGCTACAGGCTATGCTAATCGTTGACGTTGAAGCCTCCGGAGTGGAGTATCGCACGCACTCCATCGTTTCGGTGGGAGCGCTCGATTTTGCCAACCCGCGGAACCGTTTTTACGAAGAGTGCCGCGTGTGGGACGGAGCGCACGTCATGGACGAAGCGCTCGCGGTCAACGGCTTCACGAAAGAGCAGGTGATAGATCCGAAGAAGCAGAGCGAGGCCGATCTCATCCACGCGTTCCTAGACTGGAGCGACGGGGTCGCGGAGCGGACGCTCGCCGCGCAGAACGTTTCCTTCGACCGGGACTTTCTCAAGGCCGCGGCGGAGAGGGCGGGACACACGGAGTGGCCGTTCTCGTACCGCACCATAGACACGCACACGCTCGCCTACATGCACATGGTAACGAGGGGGCTTCAGCCGCCAGTGGACTCCGTCAAAAAACATTCCGCGCTCGATCTCGACGCGACGCTCGAATACTGCGGAATCCCGAGCGAGCCGGCGCCGCACAACGCGCTCACGGGCGCGCTTTCGCACGCCGAGGTGATATCGCGTCTTCTGTACGGAAGAAAGCTCCTGCCGGAGTTCGACGAGTTTGAAATACCCTGGCGAAATGTTTTTTGAAGGTCGTTGGAACGATATGCGATACATTCGACGCCTTCTTACGTGGCTCTCGCTTTCTCTTATCGGGGTCGTGCATGTAATTCGGTATTGGCTCTCACGCTTTGCGGGAGCAGGGGAAGTGCAGGGAGTACGCATTATCCTCGTTCAGGAGCGCAGAGTGGTCCTAGTATCACACTGGTACGCGCCATGGGCGTGGACATTGCCGGGCGGCGGCGTCGAGCGCGGAGAAACACCGGAGCAAGCGGCGATACGCGAGGCACGCGAAGAAACCGGATTTGAGGTAAAGACTATTGCCGGCGAGATTGGCACCTACACCGGCTCGATGGGGAAGAGAGACAAGATAACGGTCTTCTACACGGGAGACTTCGAAGGCTCTCTCGCCCTCCGTCCTACCATCGAGATAATGGCGCGGAGCTGGTTCGACATAGACGCTCTTCCTGCCGAAGTGTCGCCCGCGAACCGCCGGCGCATCGAAGCCTACCGGGCGGGCGGGCGGGGAGAGCAGGGGCGGTGGTAGTTGCGGTAGTTATCGGTCGTCCATCTCTTTTCCGCCGTGGAACTTTTCATGTATGTCGCGCAGGCGTTTATTGGTGACATGCGTATAGATTTGCGTGGTCGCGACGTTCTTGTGGCCGAGAAGCTCCTGCACGCTCCGCAGGTCCGCTCCGTGAGAGAGAAGATCCGTCGCGTAGGTATGCCGGAGCGTGTGGGGCGTTACCTTTTTCGCGAGGCCGGCGAGAACCGCGCATTTCGAGATCATCATTTGTATGTAGCGGGGCGAGAGGCGCCTGTTTTCGGTTTTTTTCGACCGGTGGTTGATGAAGAGCGGATCGTGGACGTCGCGGCGGGTCGCGAGGTATGCACGCAGCCACTTGGCCGCGCGGGGGGAGATGAACACCGTTCTGACATATTTTCCTTTGCCCACGATGGAAAGCTCGAACGTCCGCGCGCCGTCCTCCTGCTTGAGGAAAGAGACGCGATCGGCGTCGAGCGCGGTGAGTTCCGAAATGCGCATTCCCGAAGAGAAAAAAAGTTCCATGATCGCGCGGTCGCGCAATCCGTTCTGCGTCGAGACGTCCGGTATCTTCAGCATGCGCTCCATATCCCGCGTGTCCAAGAAGGAGATTGTCTCGTCGGACTTCTGTTTGGCAAGCTTGATCTTCGACGAAGGAAGAGACTCGATGTCGCGGTCGGCGAAATAAGCAAGAAGGGCCCGCAGGGCGATGAGGTAGTAGTTCTGGGACTTTTTGCTCAAGGAGGCGCCCACGGGCGTTTTGTGCCCGCGGGCGAGGTAGAGGCGGTAGTCCCAAATATGCCGGGCGGTAAGCTCGCGGGGAAGCAGAGACTCTTGTCCGGTTTTGCGGAGCCACGTCGTGAACAGCTTCAGATACTGTCCGTAATTTTTCTGTGTATTGTTCGAAAGCCCTTTCTCGATCTCGCAGTAATCAAGGAACGGCGTTACGTACGATGAGATTTTCTTTTGCGTCGCGGGGGAGGTGGGGGACATGAGGTATGACTGTGACGTTACTATTATTTTATACGGCAAGTATGGCAGATACCATTATTCGCACAATATATGTAAAGCGAAATACGGGGATAAAGCCGCGCTCCAACTATTCTGACGCCTCTGACACCCAAACACTCTCCGCGTTGTTCAGGTACACTGCAGAGATGTCAACGTCATATCGCGATCGAATAAAACGGCTTTTGACTCCCCCCGAGCGCCGCATGTTCCAAACTCTCGCGACGCCGCAGAAGGTCCAAGACTATCTGGATACCCTTCCCATCAATTTCGAGGCTTCGGGGGAGACCTACATGGCTCCGAGACGCGTTTTGCGGGCCAAAACGGCCCATTGCTTCGAAGGGGCGCTTTTGGCCGCCGCCGCGCTCGCGTACCACGGGCAAAAGCCCCTATTGCTCGATTTCAGGACGATTCCCGACGATGAAGACCATGTGGTGGCGCTTTTCCGGCAAAACGGCTACTGGGGCGCGATAAGCAAGACCAATCACGCCATCCTGCGCTATCGCGAACCGGCATACCGAAGCCCGCGCGAGCTCGCCATATCATTCTTCCACGAGTACCTGATGTGGGATGGCCGTAAATCACTGCGGGCGTATTCAAGGCCGTTTGACCTCTCGAAATTCGCGCCAGAGCGGTGGGTCACGGCCGATAAGGAGTTGTTCTGGCTTGTAGAAGCGCTTGATAAGACCCGCCACTTCCCTACCGTTCCGAAAAAAAATCTCCGCACGCTCCGCAAGGCATACAAAATCGAATTGCGCGCGATGAAGCTCGTCGAATGGAAGCGCAAAAAACGCCTACCCCGCAGTCGTCAGAGATAGTCGGCAGGATTGAGGTATCCGGATAAGGGGGCGACCGGCATCACGGCGTTCGCGCACGCCGTCTTTTTGTTGGTCGCGTCGCCGAGCCTGATTATCTGGACGGCAGAGGCGACGTACACGCCGAAGTGGAGGTGCGGGCCGGTCGCATAGCCGGTCGAACCGCTGTAGCCGATGAGCTGTCCCGTCCGCACGGAGTCGCCCGTACTCACGCCGGATTGCGAGAGGTGCGCGTACAGGGTGGAGAGGCCGTTGCCGTGCTTGACCATCACCCACCGGCCGTAGGAATAGCATCCGCGGACGGCGTCGGTGTTCCCTGTTCCGATGACGGTGCCCGAGAGCGCCGCCTTTATCGGCGTGCCGATGGAGGCCCGAAAGTCGATGCCGTTGTGGCCATTGCCCGCATAAGCGCCCGAGCGCGCGAATGCGGTGTTGCCGAAGTATTGCGTTACCTTCACGTTGTCCACCGGGTAACGCAAAATCCCCTTCCCTGCAGGGGGAATGGAAGAAGGATCGATGGTGTATTGGAGCCTGCTCTGCAGATCGGCGAGGGCGGCCTCGAAGCTCGCTTTCGCCGCCTGTTTTTCGGCGAGGATAGCCTGGAAGGTCGATTCCTGCGATTTCGTCTGCGCCAGGAGGTCGTTTTGCGCCCTGCGAGTGGCGTCGAGCGAGCCCTGCTCGGCGAGGAGGTTGTTCCGCTGTTTGACGAGTTCCGCGCGCTTCTGCTCTGTCGCCGCCTTCGTCTCGGAGAGCGACTGCTTCTGGACGGAAAGCTCCGCGATGTCTTCCCGCATCGCTGATTGGAGCGAAAAGCTCGCATCCATGTCGCTCCACAGGCTCGTGAGATCTCCCGAGGAGAGCACTGCGGCGGCGAAGGTCATCCGCTCCGTCTCGTTGAGGCGCCGGAGCGTTTCCGCGAGCCCCGCTTCCTGGACGCGGATGGAGCCCTGTTTGCCTTCGATGTTCCGGGAAAGAGACTGTATCTCGAGCTGGAGCGCGCCTATCCGGTTTTTGGTCACGCTGATGGAGGCGGCGAGCTTCTTGCGCTGGATGTCGAGCTGGGCAAGCGTGTTTTGGAGCGTCTGCTTCTTCGCGCCGACCTCCGAGAGCTGTTTCTCGTACGCCGCTATTTCCTTGTTCAGGGCCTCTATCTGGGCGTTGTGCTCGCCGATCTCCGAGCGTATCTCGTCGGCCGTCTGGCTTTGCGCGGCAAGCGGGACGGCGGCAAGAACGAGCGCCGCAAGCGTGAGCGTGAGCGATGTCCTCAATGCAGGCGTCATGAGGCCTTCAGGAGGGCGAGCGCCGTCTGGACGCGCGAGAGCGTCTTTTCTTTTCCCAGACTGCTCGCGATGAGAAAAGGATCGGGGCTTTTTTCCCTGCCCGAGAGGGCGTATCGGAGCGGCCACAGCACCGCTCCCCTGCCCTCCGCCGTCGCGTACCCCCATACGATGTTCTTTATTGTATCGGGATCCGAAAAATCATCCACGGCGGCCTTCATGAACATCTCATGGAGCGTTTGCAAATGGCGCGAGGCGGATGTGGCGTCGCTTCCCTTTCCAGACACCTTGGCCGGATCGAGCTTCGGTTCGGCGGAAAAGTAGTCGAACTCCTCCGCAAGCGCGCCGAGATCGCGCCATACGCCGACGCGCTCCCGCAGGAGCGGGGCGAGTTTCGCGGCCGTGCGCTCGTCCCAGACGGGCGCGCGGCGCGTTACTTCCTTTACGAAGATGTCGTCGGGCATCTCGCGCAGGTATTCCTTATTGAGCCACTCCAGTTTCCGGGCGTCGAAGATCGCGCCGCTCTTGTGGACGGCGCCGATGTCGAATGCGGCGATCATCTCGCCGAGGGAAAATTTCTCTTTTTCCGGCGGCGTCCAGCCGAGGAGCGCGAGATAATTGACGAGCGCCTCCGGAAGATATCCCTCCCGCTTGTACTCGTTGACCGAGACGGCCCCGTGGCGTTTCGAGAGCTTGTTGCGGTCGGGCGCGAGAATGAGTGGCATGTGGGCGTAGCGCGGCCGCTCGAAGCCGAGCGCTTCCATGATGAGTATCTGCCGCTGGGTGTTAGAGAGGTGGTCCTCGCCGCGTATGACGTGCGTTATTCCCATGTCGTGGTCGTCGGCGACGACGGCGAGGTGGTAGAGCGGGTCGTCGGCGTTGCGCGCGATGATGAAATCCTTGAGCTCTGCGGTATCGAATCCCATCTCGCCGCGGATCAGATCGGAGAACGTGACGCGCGTATTCGGATTTCTGAAGCGGATGACCTTCCCGCCCGCCAGTCCCTCCTCCGCTTCGTACGCGGCCCCCGTTTTGATGAGCGCGTGGAGGTAGACGCGGTAGTTCTCCACGCGTTCCGACTGCCGTAGCGGCGCGGCCGGTGTGAAGGGAATCCCGAGCCACGCAAGGCCCGCGAGAATGTCATCCTCATACTCTTTCTTGCTCCGTTCCTTGTCGGTGTCCTCGAACCGCAGATACATCACGCCTCCCTCTTTGGCGGCGAACACGTAGTTGAAGAGCGCCGTGCGCGCGCTCCCGATATGGAAGTAGCCGGTCGGCGACGGCGGGAATCGAGTAACAACGTGCATAGTTTGCAGTTTACAGATGACAGTTGACGGTTAAAAGAAAGGATTCAGTTGACTGTACACTTTTTACTGTCAACTACTTGCATGCTCGAGCGCTGTTTCCACGATGATACTTGCTATCTTTTGCGCCGCTTGCGGGCGGGCGAAGGCCTTCGCCGCCGCGGCCATCGAGGCGCGCAGGCTCTCGTCGCCCATGATGCGGTCTATCTCGGCGGCGAGCAGGTGCGGCGTGAGGTTTTTTTGCTCGAGGACCGCGGCGGCGCCCGCGCGCGCGTAGGAGAAGGCGTTCTCCGTCTGGTCGTGCGATATCTCGGTGGGTATCGGAATGAGTATGGACGGTATTCCCCACGAGGCGATCTCGAAAATGGTGCCGCTCCCAGCGCGGGAGACGACGAGCGAGGAGATGCCCGCCGTCATGCGGAGCGCGAGCGTGTTCAGGAGCCCGAAGCTCCGATAGCGGTCGCCGAACCGGGAATTTTTGAGAATGACGCCCGAGATGCCGCTCACTTCCTCGAGGTTCGCGCTTCCGGTCTGATGCACGACGTTGTAGCGCTCGACGAGCGCCGGGAGCGCGTCGAGGACGACCTCGTTCATCGCGGATGCTCCCGACGAGCCTCCCATGACGAAGACGGTCGGCACGGCCGCATCGAGCGTGAGGAATTCATGCCCGCCCTCTTTCGCGGGAGCCTCTATTTCCTTGCGGATCGGGTGTCCCGTGCGCGCTATCTTTTCCAGGTACGCTTCTGGGAACTGCGTGGCGGCGTCGGGGTGCGCGAGGGCGATCCAGCGCGCGAAGCGCGCCGACCACAGCGACACGCGGCCGGGTTTCGCGTCGGCGTCGTAGATGACGACGGGAAGAGCGAGGAGGCGCGCGGCGTAAAGCGTGGGGAACGCGGCGTAGCCGCCCGTTGAGAATATGACGTCGGGATAGAGGCTGAAGAGCTGGAATATCGAACGCGCGACGCCGAGCGCGGTCTTGAAGAGGTCGAACACGTTCAGCAGGCTCGGGTATCGCCGCAGTTTTCCGGCCGGGCTCGGCCGGTATTCTATCTCGTGCTCGAGGAGCGCCGCGGGGTCGAACGGCTCGGGGCCGATGTAAAAGAGTTCCGGCTCGATCAGTTTTTTTTCTTTGGAGATATCTTCGAGCGCCTCTGCAACGGCAATGAGGGGATAAAAGTGTCCCCCGCTCCCCCCGCCTGCCAGCACGATCTTCATAATGAGAGTTTTATTTTACCATTTTGTCACCGCTTCGCCGCGCGGCGCGAGACCGAAAGAAGGATGCCCGCGCTCCCGAGCGCGGCGAGCATCGCGCTTCCGCCCTGGCTTATAAACGTGAGCGGGATGCCGGTGAGAGGCGCGACCCCGAGCATCGCGCCGATATTGATGAACGCTTCGGCGGCGAGGTAGGTCGAGATGCCGATGGCAAGGAGCGCGCCGAAGTGATCCGGCGCGCGCGCGCCGATGCCAAAGCCCCGCAGGGCGAGCGCGAGGAAGAGCCCGATGAGAACCACGCCGCCGATAAAGCCGAACTCTTCGCCGAGGACGGCGAAGATGGAATCCCCCATCGGCTCCGGGAGGTACGTGAATTTCTGCACGCTCTGTCCGAAGCCCCGCCCGGCGAGCCCGCCGGAGCCGATGGCGATCAGGGATTGGCGTATCTGGTAGCCTTCCGCCTGCGGCGCGCGTGAGGGATCGAAGAAGACCTCGATGCGCTCGAGCACGTATGGGCGCGCGTAGGCGAGAACCGCGATCGCGGCGACGCTGATGCAAAGCATAACGAGAAGATCGCGGAGGCGCGCGCCCGCCGCGAAAAATATCGCGACGACCGACGCAAGTATCACGCCGAGCGTCCCGAGATCGGGCTGGGCGAGCAGTATGAGGACGGGACCGGCGAGGATAAGGAAGAGGCCGCCGAGGCCCCAGCGCAGAGTCTGCACGCGCGCGCGGATCGCCGAAAAGTAGGCGGCGGCCATGACGATCGAGGCGATCTTCAGGAATTCGGCGGGCTGTATCGAAAATCCGCTTATGGAGAGCCATCGCCGCCCTCCGCCGTGCTCGAAGCCGATCTGCGGGATGAAGACCGCCGCGGTGAGTGCGAGCGCGGAAACGAAGAGGTGCGGCGCGAAGCGCCGCCAGTAGGAATACGGTATCCTGCTCGCGACGAAGAGCGCGACGAGCCCTGCGCCGATGCCGAGTACCGCGTGGTTGAAGACGACGGACGACATGTTCGGCGCGCCGCGCGCGAGGAGTCCGAATACCGCCGAGGCGAAAATAAATCCGCCGCCTACGACGAGAATGGCGATCAAGAATGCGAGCGGTTTGTCTATGCGGGCGGAGCTTCTCGACATGCGTTTATGCGGCCGCGAGCGCGATGATAACGCCGAGGAACGCGAAGACGACAGAAAGCACCCAGTAGCGCATCACGACCTTGTAGCCCGGCCAGCCTATCGCCTCAAGGTGGTGATGCAGGGGCGCGATGCGCAGGAGCTTCATGCCGAAATATTTTTTCGAGACGACTTGCGCGATATTGGAAGCGACGGTTGCGGCGAGGAGCGCTCCGATGACGGGCAAAACCGCTATTCCCACTCCCCCGCCGAGATCGTCTGTCATGAACGCGATGGTCGCGATGGTGAGCGTGAGCGCCATGGTGCCGGTGTCGCTCATATAGAAGCGCGCGGGCGGGATGTTGTACCAGAGGAAGGCGAGAAGGCCTCCGACGATCGCCGCGGAAAAAGCGGCGAGGTCGATCTGGTTCTGCGCGAAGGCGATGATCGAGTATGAGGCGAACACGGAGCCGAAGATGCCGCCGGAGAGCCCGTCGATCCCGTCTATCACGCCGGAAGCGTAGAGCGCGAGCGAAACGAGGACGAAGAGCGGCGCGATGAGCCAGCCGATCTCGAGCGGCGGGCCGAACGGGATGCCGATCGCCGTTACGTCCAGTTTCGCCCAAAACCACATGCCGATGAACGACGAGAGGAGGACGACGATGAGGAGGCGGTACGAGAGGCGCAAGCCCTCTCCGCCGGGGCGGATGACGTAGAGGTCGTCCACGAGGCCGACGAACGCGCCCACGAGCAGGGTCGCGAGAGGTATCCAAGTCTGGTTGCGGCTCAAAAAGTCGAGTTTCAGTATCGCCGCATCGGGGACGAAACGCGCGACGAGCGCGATGCCGAGTATGGTGATAAGCACGCTCCCCCAAATGACGATGCCTCCCATGCGGGGGGCCCGCACTTCGTGGCCGTTGTGCAACTGGTTGAAGCCGTGCGCCGGCGCGCCGTCGAGTGCCGTTTTCCCCGGGGTTTTTTTCCACGCCTTGTATTTATACAGATAATGCGTAAGGGCCGGCGTCAAAGCCATTCCGACGACGAACGAAGCGAATGCCGGGGCGAGAACCCGGACGATATCGGATAAATCCTCGACCATGGCGCCATTGTACCCGGTCAGTACAATTTGGCATAATTTAGGCCGCAGAATGGTCGCATGTATATACATAAAAAGATTTGTCCGACAGACTTATGAACAGAACGGAAGCCACAGTCAAGGCGATGCCAAATTGTCCTACCGGGTGTACCCTACTCCCCTCCCCCTGATGCCTATTGGGTAAGCGCCTTTCGGGCGGCGGCGATCAGCTTCTCCATGTCCTCGAACCTGCCGTTTTCCGTCGAGCCCAAGACGACCGCGACGACGGGGTGCGCGAGACCGAGGTCGAAGACGACCCCGAGATTGCCTCCGGCAAGGTCGGTGAGCCCGGTTTTGCCCATGATAAGGCCCGGAATGCTTCCCTGCGCGCTGTTCGTATTGGAGGCGGTCGTATTCCTGTTCCCGTCGAGATCGCTCAAAAGGACGCCGCCGCGCGCCGTACCGGCGAAAAGCGAAGGCTCGGCAGAGACCGCATAGGCGAAGAGTGCGGCCATGTCGCGCGCGGAGCCGTAACTTCCGGCCTGCGTCGCAGAAAGATCGAGCCCGCTCACATTAAGAAAATACGTGCTTGTGAGCCCGAGCTCCCGCGCGAGATCGTTCATGCGGAAGAGCGCGGCGGCGCCCGCCGGAGATTCCGGATAGCGCTCGCGGAGCGCCGGCTCCGCGGCTGACGCGAGTATGCCGGCGCCGTTGTTGGAGGACGTTATGAGTGTGAAATCGACGACGTCTTGCACGCGCCACCGCTCGCCCTTCCCGAGGTGCTCCTCCCCGGCCGAGCCTCCCGCGTAGTATGGAATGACGATTATCGAATCGGGCGGGAGCGCTTCGGCGACGACGAGGGCGAGCATGACTTTCGTCAGCGACGCGAGCGGAAGCGCCGCATCCGGATTCTTTTCATACAGCGTCTTTCCGCTCGGTATGTCGATGACGACGGCGGCTTTTCCGGCTATCTCGATGCCGGCGAAGGGATCGGCCGCCGGAGCCGCGGCTGTCTGGCTTTCCGAGGGGACCCTTCCCGCGAGGGCGAGTGCGCCGGAGACGATAAGGGCAAGCGCGATAAGCGCGAGTACGGAGGCTCCCGCCATGCGCGCTCGTTCGTTATGTATCGGTGCTGACTCCATTTTCAGGGCGTGGTCCGTTCGCCTGTTCGAACGCGGCGAGTTCGGCGGCGATTGTAGCATACTCGGGCAGTTCTTTCCCGTTCTTGATGCCGAGGTGCGCGAGAAGCTCGATCGCGGGGCGGTAGAGGTATTCGCGCGCGTCTTCCGGATTCTCCGTGCGTTCGAGGAGGCCGCGCGAGAGCAGGGTGCGCAGGGTCGAGGAAGTGTTGACGCCGCGGATGTAGTCTATGCGCGCGCGCGTCGAGGGGCCCAGGTAGAGTACGATGGCGAGGACTTCGAGCCCGGCGTCGCCGATGTCGCGCTCAAGTTCGCGTTTTTGGGCCAGCCGCACGGCTTCGCTCGTCTCCTTCGAGATCGCGAGGCTTGCGGCCGTATCCGTCCGCACGAGCGCGACGCCGCTCCCCTCCAGGCGCTCCGAGAGCGCGTCGAGCGCCGCCCCGAGCTCTTCTTCTTTGCATTCGAGGAGCAAAGCGAGTTTTTTATGCGTCAGTTCCCCTCCCTCGCTGAAGAGGAAGGCATGCGCGCGCGCGGCGATGTCGTTTCGTGCCGGCATATTATCCGAATCGCGGAACGCCCGCATGCTCTGCTTCGAGGAAGATATCGGCAAAGAGCTTGTCCTGCGTCGCCGAAAGCGAGCCGGAGCGCACGAGTTCGAGCGTCGCAAGGAAGTAGACGATGGTTTCGTGCTTGTCGCGCGCGCGCGTGAGTTCCGAGAACCGGGCCTTGAAGGCGGAAGAAAGGCGGGCTTTCAGGCTCCGTATCACGTCTTCGAGCGCGAGGACCGGCGCGACGGCCGCTTTCGCGAGCGCCTCGGGCTTCGGCAGGATGCTCGCGAGCCGCCGGATTACGGCCGATAGCGCGTCTGCAGAAACCTCCGCGGGCGCAAAGACGGGCGCCCGCTCCGGCACGCGTTTCGCGAGAATGAGCGGCTCTCTCCCCCACTCCCGCCGCAGAGCGCGCGCGGCTTTGCGGATGAGAGCGTAGCGCGCAAGCCGCCGCTCGAGCTCTTGCACGCTCTCGCGCTCGTCGTCGGAAAGAGTGAGCGTGGGAAGCAGAGTGCGCGATTTTATGAGGAGGAGCGTCGAGGCGACGAGAATGAACTGCGCCGTCTCGCCGAGCGGAAGCCCCGGTAATTTTTCAACGTATGCAAGATATGCATCCGTCACCTCTGCGAGACTGACCTCCGATATCGCGAGCTTTCTATCCTCGATCAGATTCAAAAGCGCCTCCAAAGGCCCCGAAAACGCTTCAGTCTCAACCGAAAATCGCTCCATAATTAGTTAATGGGGATACGTTAATGGGGTTAATGGGGATACGTCCGTTATTTTGCACAACTTTGTTGCATAATATCATTGCTGTTTCGGTCTTCCGGGCCCTCTCATGGTACCTTCCATATCATACTCCTCAATCATCCATGTGGTCCATGCGGTCGACCCATACGGCGCTCCTTTTTTAACGGAGGTGCGAATAGATTCCAGCGCTTCCTTGTTGACGGTGTTCACCAGCGAGAGGTAATCGCGGGGTAACGCAATGGGAAGCGGCGCGAGCAGTTTCTTGTCCTCGTTGTTCCCTCTCCTGCGTCGATACAGACTCGAGTAAGGCCAACGCTCCGCGCGAGTGACGAGGCGCGCGCGGAGAGGATTCTGCTCCACGTAGTGTATCACGGTGACGAGATGCTGATCTTCTTGTATCGGAAAAGACTTGTACGACCCCTGGTAGAGGTGGCCGCCGCCGACGGTTTTGGTGCGCACGCGGCGCTGTCGCACGTGCGTCGTCGTGACCCAGCGCATGAATTCGCTCATGTCTCGGTCGCGCTTTGGATGCAGAACGAGGTGCCAATGGTTAGGCATGATGCAGTACGCAAGGATGCGCATGTCGATCAGTTCGACACCTTCTTTGAGTAGCGCCTCGAAGTGCCGATAGTCTTTTTCATCGTGGAAAATCCTTGCGCGCCCGTTCGCGCGGTTGAGCACATGATACGGCATGTTACCGACGGCAACGCGCGCTAGTCGCGGCATGAACAATACTATGCCATGAAAAGAGGCGATATATCGGACTTATCCCCATTCTCTCGCCTGTGTGCGTATGCCCGCCAATCTTTTTCACAAAGACCGAGTCGCCCGTTTTCAAGATGCCGCCGTAGGCACGCACTATTGCCAAGCGGCCGAGGAAATTATCATAGCCGAGATTAAAGGGCTGTAATTGTGCAGGCTTGGTAAGAGCCTCCGGGCTCGATGCGGCTGGGACATGTTTTAGTATCGTTTCCAAAAGCGGTGTGAGGTCGGTGGACTCATCGGCCAATTGAATCTTGGCGATTCCCTGCCGGCCGATAGAATAGACGACTGGAAAATCTGCTTGTTCGTCGGAGGCGCCGAGCTCGAGAAAGAGTTCGAGTACCTGCTCTTCCGTGCGCGCAGGGTCGGCCGCCGGCTTATCTATCTTGTTGATGACAACGATTGGCTTGATGCCGAGCTCGAGCGACTTCTTCAAGACGAAACGCGTCTGTGGCATGGGGCCTTCCTGCGCGTCCACCACGAGCAGAACTGAATCGATGGAGCGGAGCACGCGTTCGACCTCGCTTCCGAAATCGGCGTGGCCGGGGGTGTCCACGATATTTATCTTCGTATTCTTATAGTAGACCGCCGCGTTCTTGGAATAGATGGTGATGCCGCGCTCGCGTTCGAGCGCGTTGGAATCCATCGAGACCCCCTCTTCGGCCACACCCATCTGCCGCAACAGCGCATCGGTCAAAGTAGTCTTGCCGTGGTCCACATGCGCGATAATTGCGATATTACGGATTTCCATACTGTTTAAAGCAAAGTGCCTCGTTGCCGAGGCACCGTGGCTCCATTGTGCCTTATTTCGAGGTTTGCGTCAAGAAAAATACTGTGTAGATTGCGGAGGTCAATTAGTTAGTCAGTTGGTGAATAACGGCTCAGCGTAACAAGTTCAAGTCTTTCTCCGCGGCAGTACATTGGTGCTGCACGAGGCGCGCTCGAAACTACTTTGTGAATTTTAAAGTAGTGAGAATGGTCTCAAAGTCTTTCACGCAGTTGCTGCTTATCGTCGGACGATTTGCCGAAGTGCTTTTATAGGTAGAATAGGTAGACTTGACTAGCTCGTTGGAAAGTGAGAGTAAATTGAGCGGGACATCATAAATTCCGTCGGAAAGAATGATGTTGGGGAGACCTAGAAAAACTCCACCGTCACTGTAATTAACATATCTGATTGTTTGTGATTTGCCACTCGTCATCACGACCGATTTGTTGCTTTGAGTAAAATGACCGCCCAGACCCACTCCCAGCACAGGTCCTATGTAGCAACCGTTCTGGGTATCGATCAGTTCAAAGAAATCGTAGCCATCTCGATAAGGACTTTGCGTTACCCATAATTCATTTGACGCCGTGTTCAGAAAAAAATTCGACGGATATTTAAACTCTATGCCCCACTTATCACTTCGGTACGTTTTCCAATTTGCCGTTCCTGCCGTTGGAGATGGCGAGGTCGGTTGCGTCGGCAAGGGCTGGAGAATATCTAAATTATCTTCTGACGAGCTTTGTGAAGGCGGTTGCTGCTGCAGAACAAAGTACGCCCCACCCCCAACTACAATGACGCCCAGTATGATCGCCAGTAAGATGCCCATTGAGACAACGCCCCTTTGAGTGTTCATGCAACAAACAATACCACATCTATAAAGACGAGTAATTAAAGCTGCGGGTCGATGGCGGCTTTGAAACTCGCGAGTTCGGCGGCGCCGGGGATGAGGACCTTGCCTGTGATAAAGCCTGGAGTGCCGTTGATGCCGAAGCTCGTGCCTTCCGCACGATCGGCGTTGAGCTTCTTTTGATACCCCGCTTTGTTCGCCGCGACGTCCGCTTTTACTTTGTCCGCATCCATGCCAGAAATTTTCTTGATGAGGACAAGGATGCTCGCCTCATCACCGAATCCGCCATGCTCTTCGTCTTGCGACTTATACATAGCCTCGCGCCATTCGAAGTATTTTGCAGGATAGAGAGCCCACACGGCGCGACCGTAGAGTCCTGCCGTGGTGGAATCGTCGCTGAGGAACTGGTAATCCTTGAACACGATCTTGAGCTTGCCCGTATCTACGTAATCGCGTATCAAGACCGGAAGCGCCGGCTGTATGGGGATCTGCGGGTGACCCATCTCTACCGCCTTGCAGTACGGACACTGGTAGTCGGACCAGTACGCGAGCACGACCTTGGCGTCGGCTTTCCCGATGTAGGGGTCTCCTTCCGTCTTCACATCTTTGATGTCCACGGCGACCGGCTGCGCACTGTCCGCCACTCCCAAGCCGCCGCTCTGCGAGAGGCCGAGATACAATCCTGCGGCAACGATGAGCGCCGCGATAACGATGGAAGCCGGAATGAAAAGCGTGGAATAATCGCGGGGCGTTTGTGCGGTCGGTGGCATAGTTGGTCTATTGTACACGAATCCGCTGATTGCATCTAATGGAATCAGTGGATTCGCGGGCGAACGAGTACATTCGGGTCTCGGGCCATGCTTTTTCCAAAACGCTCCCTGTAACCAAAGACTTGTTTCACTTCTTCACCCCCTGAAGCACGTTCCAGATATTCGGGTCCTGCCCGCCATCGAGCTTGAAGATCGAGATACCGCGCACGCCCAGCTTTTTCGCGAGGTCTATCTTCTGCTGTACTGAGACCGCATCCGGCCAATCAATGAGACGGAAATCGAGATGTAGGGATATTGGGGTCAGTCCCCATATTATTAATATTCTCGTGGTCTAATATTCCTTCGGCCTTCGGGCTCGCGGAGCGTGTGCGCAAGGTTGTGCCGCCCGACCATCCGGCTTCGCCACGACTCCCTGCCATATGGTATCCCCTTCCGGATAGATTCGCGAATGTCCGCAAGCTCTTCGGGAGAATCTGGTGTATTGATCCATGTGCGGTAATTGCGCGGCAAATCGAGTGGTAATTCGGCGAGAAGTTTCTTCTCTTTGAGCGTTCCGTTGATTCTTTGGTATGCGCTACCCCATCGCCATACTTCAGCCTGCTTCGCGAGTCGGGATAATGGGGATACGTCCAATATTCTTAATAATTATGTGTCATGATGTTTTTCACGGTCATGGAAATACTATGCCATGAAAAGCGCTGATAAATCAGACTTATCCCCATTTCCCCCATTTCTTTATTGCGACAATCGGGTGTCGATGCGGGTCATGTCGCGCGGGAAGGCGCTTGCCTCTTTCACGTTGGGGAGCTCCAGCATCCGCGCGGTGAAGCGCTCGAGGCCGGTGGAGCAACCGCCGTGCGGCGGGAGGCCGTACTTGAAGGCCTGCAGGTAGAAGGAGAATTTCTCCGGGTCCAATCCCCTCTCCTTCATGCGCGTGATGAGTGCGTCGTAGTCGTGTATGCGCTGACTGCCGCTGTTTATCTCGAGCCCTCGGAAGAGGAGGTCGAAACCGCGCGAGTACGGCGCTTCAGAAGGATCCTCGTACGTATAGAAAGCGCGCTTCTTGGTCGGAAACTTTGTGATGAAAACAAAATCACTCCCCTTCTCTTTTTTCGCCCACTCACAGATCTCACGCTCATCCTCCGGTTCCATGTCGGGTGCCTCCTTTTTGCCGAGCTGTTGCAACGCTTCCTTTAGTGTAAGTATCGGGATTTCTGCGGACAGTAAGGGCGCAGTGGTGTTAAAGTGGGCGAACATATCGCTGTGTTCACGCGAGACGTACTCCACGACGTAACGGATCGTGGTTTCAAGTTCGCGCATCGGTTCACGCTCGTCTGCTATAAATCCCATCTCGAAGTCCATTTGCGTGAGCTCGGAGAGATGGCGTGTCGTTGCGCTCTTTTCGGCGCGGAATATTTTGGCGATAGTAAAGACCCGCTCAAAAGGCCCGACCATTATCTGTTTATAAAATTGTGGCGAGGTAGCGAGAAAGGCTGTGGTGTCGTTGTAGTATTCCACCTTGAACGCCGCGGCGCCGCCTTCGGCGTCGCCGCCGACGAGTGCTGGGGCGATGAACTCGGTAAATCCCTGCTTGCGCAATGAAGATCGATATGCGCCGAGGATAGACGCCTGCATGGTAAAGATGTCGCGGCTTCGCTTGTTCCTCAAAGTAAGTGGCAGGTGGTCGAAGTGCGTGTCTATGTTCACTTCCGTGCCGAGCTCGAAGGGCAGTTCCGCCGCTTCCGCAAGCACACGTATCTTTTGCGCGGCGAGCTCGACGCCTCCAAGGGGTCCTTCGCCCTTCATGCTCTCCGGCCGCGCTTTCACTTCGCCTTCGATCTCCACCACCCATTGCGCCCGCAATCTTTTCGCGGTATCGAGCGCTTCGGCCGCTTTCGGGGTTACGACCGCCTGCACGATGCCGCTCCTGTCGCGCACATCGAGAAAAATCAACTTGCCGTGATCGCGACGCGTATCCACCCAGCCGGCGATTCGCACGGTCTTTCCCACGGCCTCCGGCAATTTTTTGTTCAGTGTTCGTTCCATATGCATAACGACATCGTAAGTCGTTATAGGCTCACGCCAATTTTTTTCCTCACGTCGGCCATCTTCGAGGAGGCGCGCGCGCGGGCTTTCTCGCTCCCCTCTTTCAAGACGGCCTTCGCGTCCGCATCTGAAATGGAATCACGTAGCGAGCGCATTGGCGCAACGAGCGCTTCGATGTCTTCTATAAGCGCTTCCTTGAGGACTTTGTACTTCCCTTTGTTGTCCTTGTAGAGTTCGGAGAGATCATCTCTCTCTTTCAGAAGCGCGTGAATGGCGTACACGTTCTCGGGGCTTTCGGCTTTCGAATCCGTTATAATGCTCATCACCGCTTTCGCGATCTCGTCTTTTGTGCCGAAGAGCGGGATAGTATTGCCGTAGCTCTTGCTCATTTTTTTACCGTCAATCCCCGGCACAACGGCGACGCCTTTCAGTACGTGTTCTTTTGGTGGCTTGAACGTCTCGCCGTACGCGTTGTTGAATTTCGCCGCGATGTCGCGCGCGTACTCTACGTGCTGGCGCTGATCCTCGCCCACCGGCACGACGTCGGTGTCGTAGAGCAGAATGTCGGCCGCCATGAGCATCGGATATGCGAAGAGCCCCGCGTTGGCCTCAAGTCCCTTCGCCACCTTGTCTTTGTACGCGTGTGAACGTTCGAGGAACGGCACTGTCACAAGACACTGAAAAATCCATGCGAGTTCCGTGTGTTCGGGCACATCGGATTGCTTGAAAATAATGGACTTCTGCGGGTCAATGCCAGCGGCAATGTAATCCTTGGCGACGCTCACGATGTTCTGCCGCAACTCCCTCGGATTCCGGAGCGACGTAAGCGCATGGTAGTCGGCTATCATAAGCGTACTTTCATACTCATACGCAAGCTCGACGAAAGGCTTGAGCGCCCCGAAGTAGTTGCCGATATGGAGGGCGCCGGATGGCTGGAGGCCGGTCAGAAGCTTCTGCATAGCGGTAAATATAGCGGGCGCCTACTTCGACTTGAAAACGGCAAGAAGCTCCTCAATATCTCCCAAGTGCTTCACGAGGTATTCCGCGACCTTCGCGTCATCGAGCGTACCGTAGGCGTGCACGAGACGGTTGCGGAACCCATACATGCGCATGAATCTGTCCGCGAGATCGTCCGAAATAATCTTTTCCCGCGCAAGTAGCGCCGCGATGTTGTCTTGCCCAGTTGCGCGTTTCCCTTTGCTCGCGAGCACGATCTGGCTCGCGTCAAAAATAGACTCGATAGCCGTTATAAATCGGTAACATGCCGCGTAATACTCGCGGGGATTCGCGCGCAGATACTCGAGTCCGCCGCTCGCGCGAATGCCTTTCAGATCGGCGAGAGAGAGCTCGCATTGGGATATCTTCTCTTCGAGCACCGATTTTGCAAATTCGTTCATGCAGAAAGATGTTCGTGCAACGCTTCGCGCCCGAGCCGTACGAAATGTTTCGCATATTCGTATTCGTGCATGGTGCGCAGTTCGAATCTCAATCTGTCGTCGTGTGAGCGCTCATACAGGAGCATACCTGTCGAAGCGACGATCTGCTTTAGGAGAGGGCTTGCCTCATTCAAGATGGCAACATCCAGCTCTCGACTAGGCACAAGCCCGTGCAAGGTTTCGATGATGTCGGCGGTCGCCCCTATCGGGTCTTTTGGAGCACGTTCGAAAAGAACGGCAACATCGGCATCGCTGTTTTTGTGTGCGGTGCCGAGCGCAACGGAACCATGCAGGTAGCAAAGGACTACCCCGGCGTCCCGAAGCGCCGTAGTTTGGTGATCATCGAGCTTAAGCACTGACCTTTCCATTCTGTCAGGATAGCACGGCGGAATGTTCTTTTCCACGATCGATCGCGGGGTTGGCGTCTTATCGCGCAGTGAACTCGACGATGAAGATGGAACCTTTTCCTTCTCCCTTCGATTCCGCCCAGATACGCCCGCCGTGGGCTTCGACGACCTGTTTGGCGATAAAGAGGCCGTAGCCGGTGGAGTGGACGTTGACCTTTATCGAATCCTTGCCGTGGCCACCCGCGGTGAAGAGCTTCGGCATGTCGTCCGTCGCGATGCCGACGCCGCTGTCCTCCACGGAAAACCGGATGACCGCGCCGTCGGAGAGTCCGACCTTGACGCTACCGGAGGGCGTATACCGTATCGCGTTGTCGATGAGGTTGCGCAAGACATGCCGCCGGATCTTGTCTTCGTCGCCCTCGAACAAAAACGCTCCCTCGCCGATCCGGAGTTCGATTGCAAGGCGCTTTTCGTCCGCGGTCGGCTTCAGCTCTCGCACGATCTCCCGTATCGCCGTGCGAAAATCGAACTTCTTCTTCGCGTACGCAACCGTTCCCTTCTTAAGATTCGAGGCGTCGAGAATGTCCATGACGGTGGCGACGCCTCGGCGCACGCTCGAAAGCGCCTTTGCCGACATCGTTCTCACAGCTTCCGGCACGGCGCCGAAATCTCCCTCGACGATGGAGGCGAAGCCGGCCTGACTCTCCGTGAGGTAGCCCTTGATCTCGTGGCTGATGAAGTGCAGGAGGCTTTCCTGCTGTTGGTTGACTATCTCGAGTTCTTTCTCCTGTTTCTCGATAAGCTGGCGTTGCTGTATTTCTTTTTTGACGTTTTTTATCAGCACGTAGCCCATTACACAGACAAGTAGGAACGTTATCGCCGCGACGATACGAACGTTTTGAATTTCCTGCAGTGCAACGAGCGACACGACTGCTATCGCAAGCGCGACAACGAGGAGTTCGGTGGTGAGTACCTTTGCATTGAAGGCATTAAATCGCGCGATGCTGTACGCGATGAATGTGGCAAATACCGGCATGCCGAAGAGTCCGTATTGGCTCGGGATCCAATCTTCAGTCAGACTTCCGATGATCGTTCCGGAAGAGAACGCGAGCAGAAATGTGATAAGCCCGAAGGCGAAGAAAAATGTAATAAAACGTTCGCGACGAGTCGCGCGCTTTGGCATCTCTCTCGCCGCCATAATAGCGACGGTGAGTATGAGCGTGCCATTAACAATGTGCGTATAGTACGCCGCCAGGAACCCTTCGGCGGCTTCGCACGAGGAGAGATAGAGTTCCTGAAGGTTCACTTCTGTATGGAGGAAGGAGACAATAGGAAGGAGAAGCAGTGCAACGAGGACGTTGGTTCGGAAGCTCGGCCACGCATTGTGAAGAAAGTAATAGAACATGTAGAAAGCCACGCCATAGGTCAGGGGTTCAAAGAGGATTTGCAGTGACCACGAGAACATGACTACATCAGGACGATTGGTCGCCCACAAGATAACGTCCAATATGGTCCATGTACTGAAGAAGCCGACCATCAAAAGGAAGAGTCGCGAGACGACTGCCTTCGGATCGCCAAAAAACACGTACAGACCTATCGTCACCGCGGCAACAATAGCGATGAGGTGTGAGTAATGCACGAGCGGCGGCACATTCTCCGAGAAAAATACGTATACGGACGGTTCCCACGGGCACAAAATCATTTGTTCCATAAATATTTAGAGCGATTCTTCCCCGATATCCTCCTCTTCAAGGTCATTAACGATCGTAAAGTCATGCACAACCATCGTTCTCCAGTATGTGAACATAACGGCAAGAACCGCGAGGGCTACGAAAAGGGAAAGGAGATAACGAGAAGGATTGTTCATACGCAATGCATCCGTTGACGGCCCTACAGAGTCCACGGTATTATCTCCAGCATACAGCAATATAGCCCTCCTGTAAGCGCTATCTGTGGATTTTTATTATGAGACTCTCCCTGTTCGCATGAGCCCTAAGGTTGCTGGGCATAAAACTGCCACTAGGCAGATCGTCTGCTCGTACAACGAGTGGGACCCGCTTGAGGAAGTCGTTGTGGGTGTTGTCGAAGGAGCCACAGTACCGCCATGGGACTGGATAGCCAAAGCGACGATGCCGGACCATGCCGCGTGGTTTTTCAAGAAGCACGGGGGAAAACCGTTCCCGAAAAAGATGATAGAGAAAGCAGCAGAGGAGCTGAACGGTCTTGCCGCTCTCATGAAAAAACTCGGCATCACCGTCCGTCGCCCCGAGAAAATGGATTTTTCGAAAGAGTACCGGACCCCATGGTGGAAAAGCCGCGGCCTCTACGCGGCGATGCCCCGCGATGTATTCATGGTCGTCGGCGAGACTATTGTCGAGGCCCCGATGGCATGGCGCACCCGTTACTTTGAGGGACAGGCGTATCGCGAACTGATGGTCGAGTATTTCAGAGATGGCGCGAAGTGGTTGCCTGCACCGAAGCCCTCGATGGACAAACACTTCTACAGCAAGACGTATGACACCGATACACCGTACGTGAAGGGCAAGAAGCAGTTTCCAATCACGAATCACGAGATCGCATTCGATGCAGCCGACTTTGTGCGCTTCGGCCGCGACATTTTAGTGCAAAAAAGCCATGTGACGAACGAGCTTGGCATCGAGTGGGTACGCCGCCACATCGGGCCGGATTATCGAGTGCACGAGGTCGAATTCGACGACCCTCACCCTATGCATATAGATACGACTATCGTCCCGCTAGCGCCCGGAAAAATACTCATCAATCCGTCGTGGGTGAAAAAGCTCCCCGGCATGTTCAAGTCGTGGGACGTCCTTCCCGCGCCGGAACCCGCGAATTCTTTCGATTCGGCGCTGTACTTTTCAAGCGACTGGCTTTCCATCAATATTTTGAGTCTTGACGAAAAGCGTGTCATTGTTGAAGAGAAGGAAGAACCGTTGATACGGGCCCTCAAGCAGTGGGGATTTGAACCCATTCCGATCGCATTTAGGAATTTCTACCCATTCGGTGGCTCCGTCCACTGTGCGACGCTCGACGTTCGCCGCCGGGGAGAACTTGCGTCCTACTTTTAACATGCACTCGCTCGACCGATCCTAGTCGAGTCTCCTATGTCCTGGTTATTCGTTGCACTCCTCGCACCGGCGCTATCAGCGCTCGGCAGTTACACCGACAAGTATCTCCTTGTCCACCACGAAAAGACCGGCGGTATCGGGAGTGTAATGATCTTTTCCTCTCTCTTTGGGGCGCTTGTTATTCCGCTCGCCCTTTTTCTCAAAGCGGATATATGGAGCGTGCCGTCGTTTGAGGCGGTCATTCTTATCCTCAATGGATGCATAACGGTCGGCACGCTTGCGGCGTATCTCTACGCCATCAAAGAATCCGACATCGTATCCGTAGTCCCCGTTCTGCAGACAATCCCCGTTTTCGGTTTCGTGTTTGGCTATATCCTCCTCGGCGAAACACTGGAACTGCATGAAATAGGCGGCTCCGTAATCATCATTTTGAGCGCCATGCTTCTCTCGCTTGAGATCGAGGAAGATGCGAAGGTGCGGTTCAGAAAAAAAAGTTTCTTCTTAGCCGTTCTTTCGTCGTTCCTTTTTGCACTTTCGGGCATCATATTCAAGCTCATCGCGATTGAGCGCGGTTACTGGGAGACGCAATTCTGGGAGTACATCGGTATCAGCGCGCTCGGTGTCATCTTATTTTTTCTCGTCGCGCCGTATCGTCGAAGTTTCCTTGAAGTTGTGCGTCACCGACGCATCGGGGTCGCCGGACTGAACCTTGTGACCGAGGTGCTTACTGTCTCCGCAGACCTGCTTTTGAATTTCGCGACATTGCTCGCCCCGATAGCGCTCGTCTATACCATCAACGGATTTCAGCCTGCGTTCCTTCTGACGTTCGCTCTCGTCGGTTCGTTCTTCGTGCCACAACTCATGCATCGGCTTGCCTTTTTACGTAAACACGTTGTCTTGAAGGCGCTCGCTATCGCGATAATGATAGTCGGTACCGTCGTCATCAATACGCCACAGTGATGCCGCTACGTGTCATCATCCGTTGCGTACGAACGCCAAAACCGCGTAGGAGCCGAGGAGCCACCAGAAGCGGTAGGCTTCTCCGAAGACCGCTTGCGCGTCGGGGCCGAAGCGCCAGAGCGCGTCGAGGGCGGGCGTCGCGAGCCAGAAGGTCGTGAGGATGGCCGTGAGCGCGACGCCGCCGAGCGCCGCCTGTATCGTCTGCCCCGACTCCCCGCCCCACGAAAGCCCGATGCGCCCTATGAGAACGTACGAGACTACGACGAGAATGCCGAGAAGGACGGCTTCCAGGATGGGCGTCGAGAACTGCTCGGTGATGCCGCCGAGGAACGCCGCTTTTTTCGACGCGGAGAAGAGCAGGAGCGCGATGGGTAGCGCGAGCGCGAGCGTGCACGCGCGGCGCGCGCCGGAGCGCAGGCAGTCGAATGCCGCGAATATCGCGAAAGCCCCCAAGATCATCCAGTCGGTCGGAACCGCGTTATAGAGAGAAGCCACCGGGTCAAAATTCATAGCTGACAGTTTACAGATTACAGTTTACGGCAAAATACGGCGATATTGACTGTTCACTGTTAACTGTTCACTGTTAACTTTCTCTACAGCCCTTCTTCGCTCCGGAGCTTTTCGACGAGATCGCGGGCGCCTTTTGAAAGTTTCTTCGGGAATTCTATCTCGATCCGCACGAGAAAGTCTCCCCGCGCTCCCCTGCCGTAGGGCACGCCCTTGCTCCGGATGCGCAGGGTCTCTCCGTGCGAGACGCCCGCCGGCACCTTCAGCATCTCTTCGCCGTCGAGCGTGTGGAGGCGGTATTCGCCGCCGAGGAGCGCGTCGGTGAGCTTAATGGGAAGAATGGTCAGGATATTATTTCCCTCGCGCGAAAAATTCACGTCGGGCTTCACGTGGAGCTTCACGTACAGATCGCCCGGATTGCCGCCGGGCGCCGCTTCGCCACGTCCGGGCATGCGGATCATTTCTCCGTCGGAGACGCCCGCCGGTATGGAAATGCGTATCTCTTCTTCGCGCTTCGCGACGCCTTCGCCGCGGCATGCTTCGCACGGCGTTTCCGGCGTCTCGCCCTTGCCGCGGCAGTGCGGGCAGACGCGTGTCGAAGTGAAGGTGCCGAAGAAGGAATTGCGCGTCTCGCGGATGTCACCCTTGCCGTTGCAGGCCATGCAGGCAACGATCTTCGAGCCTTTCTGCGCGCCCGTGCCGCCACAGACCGTACATGCGGCAACCTTCGCGATGAGAACGCGGCGTTCGGAACCGAAAATAGCCTCGCGGAACGGCAATTCGATGTCTATCGAAATGTCGCGCCCTCTCGCGCGGCCCCGTGGCGAGCCGCCGAAAAACTCGCCGAACACGTCTCCGAGATCGAACTCGAACGCCTGTCCGCCGCCGAAGCCGAAACCTTGCCCTCCGAAGGAGGGTCCGCCTCCGGCGGAGAAATTGGAAAAGTCGAAACCGCCGAAGCCGGGGCCCTGCGCCCCGCCGCCCGCGAAGGTGCGGCCGTAGGTGTCGTATTCGGCGCGTCGCTTCTTGTCGGAGAGCACGGCGTACGCCTCGCTCACCTCCTTGAACTTCTTCTCGTCGCCTCCCTTCTTGTCGGGATGGTACTTGTGCGCGAGCTTCCTGAACGCGCTCTTGATGTCTTCCTCGCTTGCTCCTTTCTGAACGCCGAGGACCTGGTAGTAGTCTTTCATACGCTACATTATATGGGTACTGCATGATTACGCAAATCATTCTTTCTCGCGCTGTATGAAGATGTGCACAGCTGAACAAATATTCATACAGGCAAAATGCCTGCCTTATATGGCAGGTTAAACCTACTAGGAGAGGTTAAACCTACTGGGATTTAGGCGGTTCCTCGGGAGGTGTTTGCTTGTTTCCCGGTTGGTCGCTGGGAGGCGGAGTCTGTTGCTGGTTTTGTGACATCGCCTGCCCTATCGCGCTCATCGCGGTTGAAAGCGCTTCGGAAGCGGATTTAATCGCGGCGGCGTCCGTGCCGTTTCTTGAAGATTTGAGAGCGTCTATTTTTTCCTGCACGTTCTTCTTTATGTCCTCGCTCACTTTGTCGCCATGTTCTTTGAGCGCCTTTTCTGCGGCATAGGCAAGCTGGTCGGCGGCGTTCTGCGCTTCCACGAGCTCTTTCTTCCGCTTGTCGGATTCCGCGTTCGCCTCCGCGTCCTTTTTCATCTTCTCCACTTCCGCCTCCGAAAGGCCGGAGCGCGCCTCGATGCGGATGGATTGCTCCTTGCCGCTCGTTTTGTCTTTGGCTTTCACGCTCAAAATGCCGTTGGCATCGATGTCGAAGGAGACCTCGACTTGCGGCACGCCGCGCGGCGCGGGCGGGATGCCGTCGAGGTTGAAGCGGCCGAGCGATTTGTTGTCGGATGCCATGGGCCGCTCGCCCTGCACGACGTGTATCTCGACGGACGGCTGGTTGTCGGAGGCTGTCGAGAAGAGCTGGGAGCGGGAGGTCGGTATCGTCGTGTTGCGCTCGATGAGATGCGTCGCGACGCCGCCGAGGGTCTCGATGCCCAAGCTCAACGGGATGACATCGAGAAGAAGTACGTCCTTCACGTCGCCACGCAGGATGCCGCCCTGTATCGCCGCGCCGATCGCTACGACCTCGTCGGGGTTCACGCCCATGTGCGGCTTCTTGCCGAAGAGTTTTTCGACCGCCTGCTGGATGGCTGGCATGCGGGTCTGGCCGCCGACGAGCACGACCTCGTTGATGTCGCCCGTCTTGAAGGGAGAGGCTTCCATCGCGCGCTTCGCGATCGCCATCGCGCGCTCGATGAACTCGGAAGAGAGCTCCTCGAGCTTCGCGCGGCTCATCTTGAGGAGCAGGTGGCGCGGGCCAGAAGAGTCGGAAGTGATGAACGGGACGTTTATCTCGGTGTCGACGGCCGTCGAGAGCTCTATCTTCGCTTTTTCGGCCGCTTCGTCGAGGCGCTGGCGCGCGAGAGGGTCGTTGAGGACGTCGATGCCGGATTCTTTTTTGAACTCTCCGGCTATCCACGCCATGATCTTCTGATCGAGATCCTTGCCGCCGAGGTGCGCGTCGCCGTCGGTCGAGCGGACCTCAATGACGTCGTCGCCGACCTCCAATACCGATATGTCGAACGTGCCGCCGCCGAAGTCGAAAACGGCTATCTTTTCGTTCTTCTTTTTGTTGAACCCGTACGCGAGCGCCGCCGCCGTCGGCTCGTTGATGATGCGCTTCACGTCGAGGCCCGCGATCTTTCCCGCGTCTTTCGTTGCCTGCCGCTGGGAGTCGTTGAAGTAGGCCGGGACGGTGATGACCGCCTCCGTGATAGTCTCGCCGAGGCGCGCTTCCGCGTCGGCTTTTAATTTCTGCAGTATCATCGCGGAGATCTCCTCCGGGCGGTGCCATGTTTCGCCCATCTTCACCTCGATGCCGCCGTTCGCGCTTTTTTGCGTTTCGAAAGGCACCGCCGCGCGGTCTTTCGCGACGGCGGGTTCGTCGAAGGTATGGCCGATGAACCGCTTTATCTGGTAGACCGTGTTCTTCGGGTTCGTGACGGCCTGCCGCTTCGCGAGGAGTCCCACAAGGCGCTCCCCCGTTTTCGAGACGGCGACGACGGAAGGCGTCGTACGCGCGCCTTCGGCGTTCTCTATGATCTCCGGCTCTCCGGCCATAACGGCCGCCATCGCGGAGTTGGTCGTTCCGAGGTCTATTCCGAGGATTTTTGACATACCATTTAGAGAAAATTAGCGGTTAATGCGGGGAAGATTTTAATACAACCTGCGCGGGACGCAAGACCCGCGCCTTTGTGCGGTATCCGTAGCGCAATATACGCACGACGGAGTTCGGCTCTCCTGGAACGTCATCGACGCCTTGAACCGCCTCGTGAATTTTGGCGTCGAACATCTCTCCTACCTTTCCGTAGCGTTCTATCCCGTGCTGGCGGAGAGCCTCGATGAGCTGGTCGCGCACATGCTCCATGCCGCTCTTCCAGCCGTCGGAGACCTCCGCCCACACCTCGCTTCCAGCCGCCATGTCGAAGCCATCGAGCGCGGGGATGATGTCGTGCACCAGCGCCTCGCGTAAAAGTTCCGCGCTCCGCGCTGCCCGCGTTTCCGCATCCTTCTTCGCGTTTATCGCGTCGGCCTTGCACCTCTGCCAGCCGTCGAGGTATTCCTGCCGTTCTTTCTTCACTTTCTCAAGCTCGTCGCGAAGTTTCTTTAGCTTCGCCTGCGCGGCGCCGAGGTCGCCAAGCTCCTCCTCGGGCTCAAACTGCACGTCGTCTTCTTGAGCATCGTTCATGACGAGAGCGAGTGTATCACACTCGCGACATCAAAAAAAGAATCGGAAATCAGAATCGGAAATCCTATTTCGCGTCCGTGTCGGGAACCAGAGTATCGAGTAATTTCAGATCTTCGTCAGTAAGATATTCTCCAGTCACGTATTTATTGAGCAGATCGAGTTCTTCGATAGTTAACATCCTTCCTTTCGGGTCGCCGATATTGTAGAGCGCACGCGTCACGTAGAGGTGTCGAATCCTCGGATTCTCGATCTTCAGCGACTCTTCTCGTATGAGAGCGTAAGGATTTTCAACTTCTTTATCCAAAAAATTGTATTCAAGCCTGTCTGCGCTGACTGACAATCCTTTCTGGGATCGTACTGGTCCTTCGTTGGGCTTTTCTTTCATATGCGGATATCGGGACGCATTATTTTTAACGGAGGGCTAGCGTTTGCTCCACTGCGGAGCGCGACGCGCCGCTTTGAGGCCGAACTTCTTGCGCTCTTTCCCGCGCGGGTCGCGCTTGAGGAAACCGCGCACTTTGAGGTCTTTTCGCTGTTCGGGAACGACTTCCGCCATCGCGCGGGAAAGCCCCATGCGTATCGCCTCGGCCTGTGCCTTGAGGCCGCCGCCGCGGACTTTCGCCGAAACGGCGTAGTGTGCGCCTAGCGCCGAGAGAGGCGCGTAGGCGGTCTGTACCATATCCTGAAGCGGAAAATACGCGTCGGCGGACTTGCCGTTGACTATCATGGACGCGCTTTTGGCCGCCTCGATGCGCACGCGCGCGGTCGCGGTTTTCCTCCGTCCAATTGCTTCCGTATATCGCTCTGGTTTTGTTACCATGATTCTTTTTTAGAAGCCGGCGGTCAGTCGCTGATTATAAGATTTTTCATACGAGAAGTACGGAATGTATTGCGAGGAAGCATACGTTCTACCGCTCGGCGAAGCGGCATTCCAGGCCCCCGGCGCTTCGAGAGCATCGTGAAGCTCTCTTTGCGCTGGCCGCTCGGGTAGCCCGAGTATGTCTTATATATTTTTTGCGTACGCTTTTTTTCAGGCATGGAGAGCTTGGCGGCGTTGGTTATTCTCACCTGCACGTCTGAGCGTATGTGCGGCGTGTAGTCGGGAGAAGTCTTGCCCATGAGCGCTTTGGCCGCTTCCGAGGCGACTCTGCCGAGGCTTTTCCCCGATGCGTCAATGGTGTATTCAGACATAAAACTATTGACCGTAGGCTATTTGATGAATTCGATTCGAGCCATTTCCCCCACGCGCTTCCCTACTCGGCCTAGTCGGACGATGCGCGTATACCCTCCCGCGCGTTTGGTGTAGCGGGTCGCGAGCTCTCGTAGCTTTCGCTCTGTGTCCAGGGCTCCACCGAGCCGCTCGACTACAATGTGACTTGCGGCGAGGGTTCCCTTTTTGCTTGTCGTAATCAGGCGCTCCACATACGGACGAAGCGCTTTCGCCTTGGCGGTCGTCGTCGTGATGCCTTCGGAGAGAACGAGCGAGCGGGCGAGAGAGCGCAAGAGCGCGGTCCGTTGGCCCTTTTCGCGTCCGAGTTTTCTGTTGCGATCGTGATGCCGCATGTTATTGCCTGAGCGTCAGTCCGAGATTCGAGAGCGCGCGCTTGATGTCCTGCAGGCCCTTCTGGCCGAGGCCTTCGATGGAGAGAAGATCATCCTCGCGTTTGCGAACGAGGCCGCCGACGGTGCGGATGGACGCGTTGTCGAGCGCGGCTTCGACGCGCTGGGGAAGCGCGAGTTCCGTGATGCGCGTCTTCAGCATCTCGGCGTCGACGGCGGCTCCCTTCTCGTGGCGGGCGCTCGCGAGCGAGGGCTCCGTGGCGTCTCCCGCCTCGGCGCTCTCTTCTTCCTTGAAGCCGACGATCGCCTTGAGCTGGTGGATCATCGTTTCTATCGCCCGTTCGAGCGCTTCGCGGGGCTCCATGGTGCCGTCGGTCTCGATGAGGATGCGGAGGCGGTTGAAATCGGTCCGGTCGCCGACGCGCATGTTCTCCACTTCGTAGTTGACGCGGCGTATCGGACTGAATATCGCGTCGAGCGCGATGGTGCCGACCTCGACGCGGTCTTTCTGGTGCGATTCCTTCGGGATGTAGCCGAGGCCCTTCTCGGCCCGCATCTCAAGTTCGAGCGACGCTTTTCCTGTCATCTCCGCGATGTGGCTCTCCGGATTCAGTATCTCCACTTGCCCCGGCGCCTTGAGATCGGCGGCGGTAACGGCGCGCGGGCCTTTCGCGGAGAGAGTGATGGTCTGGGCCTCGTCGGTCGCGATCTTGAGTCGGATCTTGCGGATGTTCAGCAAAATGGTCACGACGTCTTCCTTCACGCCCTCGATGGTCGAGAATTCGTGCGAAACGCCGGGGATCTTCACGTGCGTTATCGCGGCGCCGGGAAGCGAGGAGAGGATAATGCGCCGCAGGGAGTTGCCCAGCGTGTAGCCGTAGCCGGGATAGAGGCCGTCTATCTCGTACGTGCCGCTGTGTCCCGACTCCGAGACGACGCGCGGCTTGGAGGGAAGGGCTATGTGATAATCGGACATATGTTCATGTGCGGACCTATTGGTAATTGAACACAAAAAACGCGTAAAAACGCTCGCGAGTATACACCAGATCTTATCTGCTGTAAAACTCGAACAGCGTCGGGTAATCCAGCGCGGTCTCGGCCGGAACGTACGACGGCTCTCCTCCGACTTCGATCGTCAGGGCTCCGGGGTCGTACGAAAGCCACTGCGGCGCGGCGCGCGAAGCCTCCTGCCCTTCCTCCGTGAGCCGCGCGAAGAGCGGGCTCCGCTTGCTTCCCTCGCGGATAGAGATCGTGTCGCCTTTCTTCGCTCGGTGCGAGGGCGTCGTTGTGCGCTTTCCGTTGATGAGCACGTGGCCGTGGGAGACGAGCTGGCGCGCCGCCCGCCGCGTGGGTGCGATGCCGGCGCGGTATATCACGCTGTCGAGGCGCATTTCGAGCATCCGATGGAGGCTCCCGGAAGGGTCCGCCGCCCGGTACGCCTCCTTGGCGTAGTTTCCGAGCTGGCGCTCGGAGATGCCGTACGTGTAGCGCACGCGCTGTTTTTCGAGAAGCTGGCGGCCGTAGTCGCCCCCGCCGCGTCCGCCGCGCCTGACCTTCTTGACGCGCGCTTCCGAAAGCGCGAACTTTTGGGTCTGCGTCTGCTCGAAGATGCCGGCGCCGAGGCGCTTCGCTATTTTGTATTTGGATTTTACGGGCAACATATCAGACAGGCGAATAGCGAACAGCGAATAGCGAATAGATCTCCTGAATTGACCACTTAATTTTAGTTTTCATACTATTCACTTTTCGCTTTTCTCTATTAACTAGACCCGACGTGGTTTAGGCGGACGCGGGCCGTTGTGCGGCACCGGGGTTTCGTCCGCGATGCGGGTTACCTCGATGCCCTTTCCCGCGAATCCGCGGAGCGCTGATTCGCGGCCCGCGCCGACTCCGCGGATGACGACGTCGACTTCCTTGACGCCGATGATCGCCGCCTTGTCGCCCACGAGCTCCCCCACTTTGGCGGCCGCGAACGGCGTGCCCTTCTTCGCTCCCGAAAATCCGAGCGCGCCGGAGGAAGACCATGCGACGGCGTTCCCCTCCTTGTCCGCGAGCAGGACCTTGGTGTTGTTGTAGGTCGCATGGATGTGGAGGGTTCCCGACAGGATGTTTTTTTTCGCGACGCGGGCCAACGACCTCGACTTGAGCCCTTGGTCGACCGTACCGCCCGATTTGCGTATTATGCGCTTTTTTCCCATGTTAGTTTTTCTTAACGAATGAAATGAGTTTAGAAACAACTTGCACCCAGCCCCAGTTTTGGGTAAGTTTCAATTCATCAAAACTGGGGCTGGGTTAAGAATATGTAATTCGCTTCGCTCATAACATCTTTTTTATGTTTTCTCCAACTTCCTGCGACCCGATGTCATCGTTTTTCGCACATTGCCGCGCACCGTGCGCGAGTTGGTCTTGGTGCGCTGGCCGCGAGCCGGCAATTTCTTCGCGTGCCGGACGCCGCGATGAGACTTGATGTCCTTGAGGCGCCGTATGTTGCCGCTCACCTCGCGGCGCAATTCCCCTTCTATCTTGTGCTTCTCGATCGCCTCCCGGAGCGCGGTCTCTTCCGATGCGGAAAGCTCGTTCGGACGCTTGCCGGGCTCTATGCCGAGCGTCGAGAGTACGGCGAGCGCGCGCGGCCTCCCCACGCCGTAGATCGAAGTAAGCGCTATCTCAAGACGCTTTGTATCCGGTATGGTTACTCCAGCTATTCGCATAGTTATCCTTGCCGTTGTTTATGCCGTGGATTACTGCACACAACCCAAACTCTTCCGCGGCGGCGTACGGTGCGGCAATGCGAGCATATCTTTTTGACGGAAGCTTTGACCTTCATTGTTCTAATACAGCGTTATCCCGGCTATATCCTTCGAACGATACGGGCGCGTCCGCCGTACGGATCGAGCCGGATAGACACCTTGTCTCCCACGAGCACTTTGATCCGGTGAAGCCGCATCTTTCCCGCCAGGTATGCGAGCGTGAGCTCGCCGCCCTCAAGCTTTACCCGGAAGAGGGTGTTGGGGAGAGCTTCTTCTATCACTCCCTCCACGACCTGCGGCTCTTGCATAACGTGCGGCGCAACAATAGCAGACGAGAGCGCGTGAGTCAATTTTTTACGACGCGCTCGGTTCTTCGATCTTCACCTTGATATCCGAAGGGTCGGCCGGGAAGGAATTCTTCCAGAACGGCTCTATCCGCACGCGAGCCTCCTTGATGCCGGGGATATGTTCGACGATAGCCTTGAACGCGGCTTCGTCCCGTCCGGCGAGCGCTCCCGCCAGTTCGAGCGCGTCAACCTTCCACACGAGCTGTGCCGTGCCCTCTATGGTGAACTGGATGGGCGAATCCGCGCTCACGCTCTCGGCGGGCGTTTCGCGCGTAGCCGAAAGCGCTTCGGCGCCCTTCAGTATCACGCCGCCTTCCGCCTCGGCGGAGACGCTTTGAGCGACCAGGGATGCGAAATTGTCAGCGTCGAAGATGGGGAGTTCGACGCGCGCCTGCTCGCGTATCCTCGCTCCTCCGGCTTCCGCCGTTTGCGGCAGGCTCTCGAACGTTACCCGCGCGAGATCGGAAAATGCGAGCGCCGTCTCCGAATTCCGCGCCCGCGCCGTCTCCCGCACTTTTTCCTGCAGGCGCGCGCGGATCTCCGCGCGCGCCGCTTCGACCGCGCTTTTTTCGGCGGCGGGCCGCTCTCCCGCGAATCCTCCGCTCATCGCGCTCCCCGAGCGCGCGTATACCGAGGAAAACATGCCTGGAGTGGATTTCAATCCGGGAATGCCCCAGCGCGTGACGGGGCCGATGTTATAGGCTTCTCCGGGCGCGTCCGCGAACACGGTGACGGTTATTTCCCCGGGGGTCGCTCCTTTCTTCCCCGGAACGATGATTTCGGCGGGAGCGCGGAATATGAGTCCCTCCGGCGTCTCGAATCGCGTGTTCTTGATGAGCCGTACGCTCTGCGCCGAATATTCGTTGTATACGGTAATGGCGCCGCTCGCCTTCTCTTCCACACGTTCGACGCCGCTCGCCGGAACGACCTGCGAATCCTCGACGACGCTCGTTTCGAGCGTGAACGCGAGCGTCCCGGTAGCGGCGAGCGCGGCCGGGTAGGCGACGAAGCGCGCGGTCTCGTCGAAACGGACGTTTTGGGAGCGGGGGATGACGGTTACGGTCGTCGGCCGGAATGCGACGAGCGCCATCGCGCCGAGCGCGAGAATGGCGAGTGCGGCGCCTCCCCACAGTGAATAGCGCCCCAAGCGCGGGCGCGGCGGAGGCACCGGAGCGCCTGGCTCCCGCACCTCGCCCGGCGCCATGCGCGGCTTCGGCCTCGACGAGGAAACCTGGATATTGCGTATCGAACGCTCCGGAGCCTCTCCCCCGCCCGGAGGCATTGGAGGCTCCGGCTCCTTCGGTAGAGTAGGCGGAGAAGGAAGTTCCTGTTGCGGGATTGCCTGCAGTGGGCGCGCCTCCGGAGAGCCGCTCGGCGGCGTGATGTCCTGAAAATAATCCTTAGCCATAGAAAACAACGTGTAGCGTTCAGCGTTAAGCGATTAGTAAATCCATTTACAATTGTTCAGTATATACCCTATACGCTACTCGCTATACCCTAGTTGCTTCTTCATGTGGATTGCTCTTCTGCGGGGATAAGCGCGCACGCGACGGAGAGCGCGGGATCGGGGTTGACGCCGCTTTCGAGCGAGAGCGAATGCGCAAGATCCTTCTGGGCGGACAATATGCCGGGAGAGAAGGGCCGCGTCGTTATCGTGAAAGGCGCAAAATCGATGCGGGAAAAGAACTGTACGAGCCATTCGGAGAGATCGGCGGGGGCGAGGAGGATGAGCGAATCGGGAAGCCGGCGCGCGGCGGAGATACCTGCCATCGCGTCTCCGAATATCTTCACCAGTTCGGGTTCGGCGCGCGCGATCGCCTCCTTGATGGCCTGGCAACTCTCCGTTTCGCATTCGCCCCGCGAGAGCATGCGTATCAGGGCGAGAGTCTCTTCGGGCATCTTGTCTCCCGCGATGCGCTTGACGATGGAACTGGTCCCTTCCGGCACGTATGCGATCTCGGCGACCGCGCCTCTCCGAACGGCTATGAGGCTCGTCGCACGCGAGGTCGTCTCTACGATGAGGCAGTGCTCCCGCAAAAGGCCGTTCTCCCGCAGGACCGCGAGGAGCGCGCGGGCGCCGGAGCGGAGGGTCGGCGGCGGGCAGGCGAATGTTTTTACGAGCGTTTCCGAAATGCCCGCGCGGATCGCCGGATCGCATTCGCTCAAGAGCGCGACGACGGCGATGTGCCGCGCGGGCTTTCCTTCGGGTTTCGCCGTCTGGTAGCCGTTGAGTTCGATCCTGACCACGCTCGCGTCGAGTATCTTCGCGTGATCGAGCTTCGTATCCGCGGCGAGCGCCTGTCTCGCGGCCGCCGATATCGCGGCGTCGTCGACGAGCGCGCCTTCCGGAAGCTCGGCTTCGGCGCGCGCCGCGACCGAGCGCGTCCAGGGCGCGCGCACGATCGCATAGGCGGCCGAGACATGAGGGCTTGGCTTCTCGGTTCTTCTCGCGTAGGCGGCGAGGGCTTTTTGCGCGGCTTCCTCGAGGCGCGCTATGACGCCCGAGGCGTTCGCCTCGCTGGAGCGCTCTTCTGGCGGAAGCGTCGCGCGCTCGGCGGCAAGAACGCGCACGGGACCCTTCGCGGGTGCCTCGATGATCGCGACGCCCGCGCCCTCGCCGCCGATATCAGCGACCGCGATCGCCTTTCCGCGCCGTTTCCCCAAGAGACCTTTGAGCATCACCGATCAGTATACCGAGAACGGCGAACAGTGAACAGTGAACAGCAGGGACAGGGAAAAATTACTTTGCATTTTCTATTCTCTGTTTTCTGTCAGCTGTTTACTGGAGAACGGCCTTGATGCGGCGGATGCCGGATGCGACCGCTTCTTCTTTTTGTATCTTGAACGCGCCGCTTTTGCCGATCTCGGCGGTATTGCTCACGTGCGGGCCGCCGCAGAATTCGATGGAAAAGGCTTTCTCGAGCGGGCCGATGGAATAGACCGACACGCGCTCCGGGTACTTCGCGCCGAACTCCCGTTCCGCACCGAGCTTCTCCGCCTCGTCCTTCGCCATTTCGGTTCGGACGACCGGTATGCCCTCCTCCATCTTTTCGTTCACGATGCGCTCCACTTCCGCGAGTTCCTCCTTCGTCATCTTCTCGCCGTGAGAGAAGTCTATCCGCAGGCGCTCTTGCGTGATGTTCGAGCCGCGTTGCTTCACGTGTTTACCAAGAACTTGCCGAAGGGCGGCCAACAGCAAGTGATGCGCGGTGTGGAGGCGCGTCGTCTTTTCCGAAGTATCGGCGAGTCCGCCCTTGAATTTTTGCTCAATGCCGGCACGCGAGACGTCCTGATGTTTTTTGATTAGGTCTTTGAAGCCGTTCTCATCGACGGAGATATCCCTCTCTTCCGCCAGTTCTTTTGTCATTTCGAACGGGAAACCGTACGTTGTAAAGAGCAGGAACGCTTGTTCGGCAGAGATAAACCCACGAGGCGTCGCCTCGTGGGTTGCGATACGCTCGAATTCTTTCACCCCCTTTTCGAGCGTCTGCGCAAACCGCACTTCCTCTTTTCGTATCGTCCCCGTTATCTCTTCGTACGCATGCTCGCCGTCGAGCTCCGGATACGCCTCTTTGTATTTCTCGATGGTAACGATCGCCGCGCGCACGAGCATACTGTCTTCTTTGTCTTTGTCGCCGACGGAGAGCTTCATCGCGTGCTGGGCCGCGCGGCGAATGAGGCGGCGCGCGACATATCCGCGCTCGGTGTTGGACGGCCGCACGCCGTCGCCGAGCATGAAGACGGCGGCCCGCACGTGGTCGGCGACGATGCGGAAGGAGCGCGTATAGCGGCTGTCGTCGTACGCCTTGCGGGAGAAATGCTCGATGAGTGCGATGATCTCGGCGAACGCGTCGATGAGGAAGACGTCGGGTTCGTCGTGCGCCGCGGCGGCGATGCGCTCCAATCCCCCGCCGAAATCCACGTTCTGTTTCGGCAAATGCCCGAACGAACCGTCGTGCCGCTTCAGGTACTGCATGAAAACGGAATTCCCTATCTCAAGAAAACGACCGCAGTCGCAATTCGGGTGACATTCCGCCCCGAATTTCGGATCGTGGGCCACTTGTGATGAGTCCGTCGCCCCAAAGTCGTAAAACACTTCCGAATCGGGACCGCCCGGCTCTCCCGGCGGCATGTTCTCCGGCTCTCCCGCGCGGCTCCACCAGTTTTTCGCCGCGTCGTAGTAGAAAATGCGCCCATTCCTCATGCCTTTTCGCGCGGCATCCTCCTGCGACCCTAGTTCGACTTCTTCCGCCTCTATCCCCTTGTGCGCGAAAAGCTCTTTCCAGAGGGCGGCGGATTCGATGTCGCGCGGCAAGCCCAATTTCTCGTCGCCGATGAAGGCCGTTACGTACAGATTGCGGGGATTGAGCCCGATCTCATCGGTGAGAAATTCGAAGAACCATCGTAACTGCTCTTTCTTGAAGTAGTCGCCAAGCGACCAATTGCCGAGCATCTCGAAGAACGTCGTATGGCGGTTGTCCCCCACTTCCTCGATATCCTCGGCGCGAAAACACTTTTGACTGTTCGCGAGGCGCGCGCCGTGCGGATGTTCTTTTCCCAAAAGGTACGGGATGAGCGGCTGCATGCCGCTTCCGGTGAAGAGCGTCGTCGGGTCGTTCAGCGGCACGAGCGAGGCCGAGGGTATCACTGTGTGCCCGCGTTTCTCGAAAAATTCGAGATATTTGGTCCGTATCTCGTTGATAGTCATTGCAAATGAGAGTATAGCGATTTTTTACAAAAAGGAAGCGTCTTCGTTTATCTCCTTCTTCGCATTCGTTTGAGAAATTGCGCGGGCTGGATGATCGGAATATCGGAGAAAGTCTTTAGCTTGAGGAGATGTCTATCGCCGGAAATAATGAACTCCGCGCCCGCGACAAGAGCGCACGCAAGAAAGATGTCGTCCGATGGGTCTGAAACAACTTGAGGGCGTGGAAAGCCGATTGACGGGTACGACTCCGCTATTTCGACGAACTCATCGATTATGTGCGAGGGTGTTCGCCGGATTTTCTGAAGACGACTCGCGAATTTCGAATATGCGAGCACGCTCTCAAATTCTTGAAGAATTTCCTTATTCACGCAAATCGCGAGCTTTCCTTCCTTGGCAAGAAAGAATATCTCTGCAGGAGCCCCGCGCCAAAGAAATGCGGAAATAAGAACATTAGTGTCAAGAATCACCCGCATGGGCTATCCTTTCTTTCTGCGAACTTGCCGCGCTCGCGCAATGGCTTTCTCGACATCCGCTTTCGAGACACCCTTTGCTAGCGGTCGCATCTTTTCCCAACTCTCCCAAAAGGGACTAGCTCGCATTTTCTTAAGGACGACGGTGTCCGGTGATATGCGAGCGACGATCTTTGCGTCTTTCCACGCCTTGTGCAGTTCCTTGGGCAATTGGATTGCACCGTTCTTCACTGTGAGTGTCGCGGTCGTCATATGTATAGTGTAGCACGTTGATGCGCAATGCTCAAAGGAAAGTTCAGCATTGTAATACCAACGTAATCGATTGCCGTAAGACAGGCGGGGCGATACTATACCCGGATGCAATACAACGTCCACACACTCCCAAACGGTCTGCGCGTCGTGCTCGCGCCGATGCCGGGCAATTCGACGGCGGTCATCGTGATGAGCGGCACAGGCTCGCGCTACGAAGACAAGCGCGAGAACGGCCTCGCCCACTTCCTAGAGCACATGTTCTTCAAAGGCACTAGAAGGCGACCGAGCGCGAAGGCTATCAGCGAGGAATTGGATGCGCTCGGCGCCGTCTACAATGCTTTTACCGCGAAGGAGCGCACCGCATATTTTGCCAAGGTCTCAAAGCAATACCTCGACACCGCGCTCGACGTTATCTCCGACATTTTTCTCAATTCCAAACTACCGGAGAAAGAGATAACGAAAGAACGGGGCGCGATCATCCAAGAGGTAGATATGTACGAGGATATGCCGATGCGCACGGTGGACAACGTGTTCGACGAACTGCTTTTCGGCGCGGAGCACCCGCTCGGCCGCACGATACTGGGCCCGAAGGAAAATATCAGGAGCTTCACGCGCAAGGACTTCTCCGCGTATATGAAACGCAACTACACGCCTTTGAACACGGTTGTCTGCATCACTGGGGCTTTCGATGAAAAGAAAGTGCTCGCGAAGGTACGGAAAGAGTTCGGTATTCTTCCGCATGGCAATCCGCCGAGTTGCATCACGTTCGCTTCCGAACAGAATGCGCCACGCATCGCGATAAAGGAGAAGAAGACCGACCAAACGCACTTTATCCTCGGCGTTCCCGCCTATCCATATCTCCATAAAGACGAGTTCGCCCTTGCGGTGCTCTCCACTATCCTCGGCGGCGGGATGTCGAGCAGGCTCTTCCTCGAAGTGCGCGAGAAGCGCGGCCTTGCCTATTCCGTCCACTCATGGGTGGAGCGCTATCCCGACACCGGCTACCTCGCGGTGCAGGCGGGCGTGGAGCATGGGAAGCTGGAGAAGACGGTACAGACGATACTCGCGGAGTTCAAAAAGATAAAGAAGACGAACGTATCGAAGCAAGAGCTTGAAAAAGCTAAGAACTACATCAAAGGCACGCTCACGCTCTCGCTTGAAACGAGCGACGAGATAGCTGGCCACGCGGCGACCTCGATGATAAATCTCGGCCGCGTCCGCTCGCTCGATGAAATTCTTAAAGGCGTTGATGCCGTCTCCGCCGCAGATGTCGCGCGCGTCGCCCGCGACCTGCTTCGAACCGACAAACTCAACCTCGCCATCATCGGCCCGCATGTAGATAAGGAAAAATTCGCGTCGCTTCTGCGCGTATAAAATACACGGGAATTTCTTTGTATCACTCCTCTTCCCGCTCCGGAATTCTCGGTAATCTCTTTGCGGTGTTTAACTTTGTCTTGAAATCTTGGAAATTTTTCAATGCGTCCACGACGTTACCTCTGAGTCTGCGGCCGCTCATCATTAGATATTTTAGATACTTCTCAACACCTGAAAATCCTTGCCTGCCTGTGCGTCGCACGAAGACAGGCGGAGTTGTTGACGGCCTTATCATCCGATGTGATATAATGAATATTATGAAACGAAAGAAGAAAGGCGCTACAGAGGGCTATTCCGTTTCTGAAATGCGTGTTCTCACAAATCGCATGATAGATGAATCGGTGGAACGTCTCCGCAGGCGCTTGCGGGCTGCCTGGAAGAAGGCGGGCGCGCGGAACGTACGCCATGGAGCTGCGGTTTAGGGAATCGGCTCTCGCCGACGTGCGCTCATTCGTATTTCATTATGAGGAGGCCTTTCTCGAGTTGTACAGCGACACCGGTTTGTGGAGTGAAGACACGATACTTGAAAGCGTCCGCAGTAATGCAAAACAATTATTTACCGATATCTATGGTGCAATCGAGGAACATCTCGAGCGCCGTGTCGTGCTAGGCAGGAAGACGAAACGGGCCGCGTGGTACGAATTCAGTTTCCGTGTCGGAAGCAGGTTGGTTATCGTACATTATTCCGAGAACCGAAAACACAACATCCGATGGGTGGAATCTATAGCCATAGACCGAAAGCCGATAATTTTCTAAAACTCAACACCTGAAAATCCTTGCGGAGGGTGTCCGAATATCCCGATACTTCACAAAAATATTAAGTATCGGGATGGAGAACCGTCAAATACTTTTGAGAATCTGGAAATCTTTTTTGAGTGTTTCGAGGAGGGACTGGTTGTAAATGGCGGCGGCGGGGTGGTATTGGGGAGCTATCTTTAGTTTGCCCCACGGAACATCGGCTTCGTAGAGCTTGCCGTGTGCGCGGGAGATAGCTTCGAGCTCGAAGGAGAGGCCGAACTTGCGCATGATGTATTCCATCGAGAATCTTCCGAGGGTGGCGATGCACTTCGGCTTGAGTATCTCTATCTGCCTGTCGAGATAGGGCGCGTAGAGTTCTATTTCGCTCGGAAGCGGATCGCGATTTCCCGGCGGTCGGTCTTTGACGATGTTGGTTATGTAGACGTCTTTGCGCGGCACGCCTATCGAGGCGAGAAGCTCGTCGAGGATGCGCCCTGCCGCGCCGCAAAAGGGCCGTCCCGTCTTCGCTTCATTCTGCCCCGGCGCCTCGCCGATGAACATGATAGCGGCATCGTGACTCCCCTCACCCAGCACCGCATGGTAGTTGTTTTGTTTTCGATAATCCGCAAGCGCGCCCTCAAGCGCAACGACCTCGTCGCGTATGGCTTTCATCTTTTCATACTTCTCGCCCATCCCCGATAGTATACAAAATTATCGAAGCGCTCCCTCTTTCGTCAGAAGTCTCTTTTTCACGGCCTTACCGCCTCTGCTGTAGCCGCCGAGGGCGCCGTCGGAGCGCACGACGCGGTGGCAGGGCACCGTTTTCGGATCGCGATTGGCGCGCATGATGGCGCCGACGGCGCGGGCGGCTTTCGGGTTGCCCGCTCGCGCGGCCACCTCCTTGTAGGTCATCGTCTTTCCTTTCGGGATTCGCGAGACGACGCGACGGACTTTGTCCGCGAACCTCATATCCCCAGCGTGGCATTTCCCTCTTTTCCTCCGGGCTTTTTCGCGAACGCGAGGAGCTTCTTACCCACAGCTTCGCGGTACCGGCAGTAATCGCATTCGGGATTCGCGCCGGGCAGGTCGCCTCCAAGACACGACTTGATGTCGGAGAGCGCTTTCTCCACCCATGAGGCGTCGCCTTTGTACGGCACGAGCGTTACCTCGAATTCGAGGACGCCGTCGAACGCCTTCTTGTCCTTCCCTGCGTTCGCGTAGACGAAGTAGCCCGTGTCGGAAACAGCGAAGCCGTTCTGCCGCAGGAGCCACTGATATATTTCCATCTGCCGCTTGTAGCCGTCCTGCCAGTCCTTGTCGAGCGCCTCGATTTTTCCATCCTTGCTAGTCGCCTTGTAGTCCACGACGATAAGCTCGCCTTTCGGGTCGGTCCAGATGTCGTCTATCGCGCCGGAAACGGTGAATCCCGTCGGCCCGTGCTTCGTCTCTACGCCATTGAATACCTCCCGCCAGGTGTCGAGGTTCTTGTGCGCGAAGGGCACGGCGTCCACCCCATACTGCTTCATAAGCGGATGCGCCGTGCCGTTTGCGCGATGGATGTCGAACTCTTTTTTCAGCAGTGCGTCCACGGCGCTGTTGAGCGCGAAGGGAAAACCAGGCGGTCGCGCCGTGCCGAGCTTGTTGTCTATGTAGAAACAGCGCGGGCACTCGAGAAAGAGCGCGATCTTCGAGCGCGAAAGGCGGAATTTTCCTCCGCCGTAGTTCCAATTCGGATTGCGTTCGGGCTTGTAGTATTGGCTCATCCCGCCGAGTATAGCAAAAAAAGCGGCGTCTTGAAGAATTATCCGGGCTTCGGCGGTTCCGAACCGAGGAGCGCGTCGCGCGTCACGTGTGCCTCCGTAAACCAATGCTTGAAGCGGTTCTCCGCGTACCACATGCCGGTGAACATGAGGAGCGCGAGGAGCGTCGCGAATATCGCGACCGGATACATGCCGAAACCCACGGCCATGCCGAGGCCCGTCGCGATCCAGAGGCCCGCCGCCGTCGTCGCTCCGTGCAACGAGTCGCCGCGGAAAATTATGAGGCCTCCGGCGAGAAAGCCGATGCCCATGATGACCGCCGCGGCGACCCGCAGAGGATCGAACGAGAGAATGCCGATATAGGCGGAATCCACGTAGCTTCCCATCACGACGAAAAGGCACGCGCCGAGCGCCACGAGCCCGAAGGTGCGCGTGCCGGCCGCCTGCTTCGCGAGTACCGCGCGCTCGGTGCCGATGACGCCGCCGAGGAGCATCGCGAGAAAGAGCTTGCCGAAGATGACGGCGTTGGGGTCGAGAAAATCGGCGGGAGTAGGCATAGGGCAGTTAACAGCGAACAGTTTACAGCGAACAGCTCATGCGTACATAATGCATCGAATTTCTTGTCTGTAAACTGTCAACTGTTGACTGTGAACTTTTCATACGCCGCACAAGCGATTCGCTTCCTCCAAGACCTGCGGAATGCGCGAAGGCTTCACTCCGTACTCCGAGAGAAGGTGCGGGGCCGAGACGTGCTTGCACAGGACGATCTTGCTTTCGAGGAGGCGGCGCTTCTCGCCTTCCGTAAGCGAAGTGAGGCACGTGAGGGGATGCACGCGAGCTTCCTCGATGAGCGTCATGAGATTGCGCGAGCGCGGGTAGTCCCAGCCGATGAGCGTGAGATCGGAGCACTGCGCGTAGCGTATGGCGTTCTTGGTGAAGCTCGTGTTGGTAACGAGCCAGCCCTCGTCGACGCGCGCGGAGGGGTCGGGCGCGGCGCGCAGATCGTCGTAGCGGGCTTTCACGTACAGCGCGTCCTTGATGTCGGTTTTCCCTCCCGGATCGTTGTGGAACTTCGCCTCGACGCCGATCCGCCGACCGTCCTTTTCCGCGAACACGTCCACCTCGTGCGGTGCGCAACGGCCCGTGAGCGCGACGCCGGTGCGCGCGCTCCAGCCGTGGGCGCGCAGAACTTCGGCTAGAAATTGCTCGAACGGGAAGCCGGAGGGCCCGAGCGCGAAGAGCGCGCGCTTCACGGAGTAGCGCGCGGCCACTGGGCGCTCCTCCTCGCGCCGGAGCATCTCGAACGCGTGGCGGTATATTTCCTCGGTCGTCATTCCCGGCCGGAGTTCCTTGAGGACATGCGCCGCGATGCGCGCGCGCATCGTCGAAGAAGCGCCCGCGTGTTCGAGCGACTTTTCGAGTTTTCCCGCGTCGAACGGCTCCTGCTCGCCGTCGGCTTTCGTAACGAGAACGCCGTAGGACATCCGCTTATTCTATCGCAGGAATGAGTTCGAGCGGGATGGGGACATCGTCGAGCGTGGCCTGGAACGCGACCCCGACGGAGGGGGCGAAGACTGTCAGGTGGAATTGCTTCGGCGCCGCTCCGGAAAAACACGTGCGGCTCGGGTCTTCCCACGTGCGGAACTCGATGAGGAAGTTGGCGCCGTCTATCTGCTTCGCCCGGCTCTCGAGTGCATGGCATTCGGAAGGAACCATGACCATCCCCGAAAGATTGTGGACCCTCTGCCCGAGGCGATCCCGCACGACGACCCGGTTCGCGTCGTATACGACCTGCGCCTCGACGGCGCTCCCGAGGACGAGAAATACGATGTAGGCGGCGACGCCTGCCACCGCGGTGAAAGAGACGAGATTCCAAAGCATGCGCACGCTCTCATTATAGCTCCCGGCCGAGAGGAGCCAGAACGCGAGTCCTATTGGGATGATGCGGCAATCGTTCCCCCTCCCAAGCATTCCTCTCCCGCATAGATGACGAGAGACTGTCCCGGCGCGAAGAGGCGGGGCGTTTCGGCGTATGCCGCTATTCGTCCTCCCTCTTTGCGTATCGTCGCCGGGACGGGGGTTTCGCGGTAGCGGGCCTGTACGCTCGCCGTAAGAGGCAATGTCGGCGCGCCGCCGATCCAGTGCGCGTGTTCGAGAAAGACCTTTTTCCGCTCGGCGTCGGCGCGGTCTTTGGAGACGACGACCGTGTTGCGTTTCAGGTCGACGGAGACGACATAGTGCGCGCTCTCTCTCGGAGCGCTTCTCACGGAAAATCCATGCCGCTCGCCGACCGTGTACAACGCCGCTCCCCGATGCTCGCCTATCACCCTACCCTGCATGTCGGCGACCGGCCCCGGAGCAAGCGGGATGAACCGCGCGAGAAAATCCTCCATCGCCATGTCGCCCGCGAAACACAATCCTTGGCTGTCGGGCTTGTCGGCGTTGGGCAAGCGGAATTTTTTCGCGAGCGCGCGCACCTCGCGTTTCGTCAGGTCCCCTATCGGGAACAAGGCGCGAGACAGTTCCGCCTGCCCGATCTGCCAGAGAAAATACGATTGGTCCTTCGCCGCATCTCTTCCTCGAAGCAACCCATAACGACTTACGATGTCGTTATGGCGTATTCGGGCGTAGTGACCCGTCGCGATCTTTTCGGCGCCCTCGGCAAGCGCCCACTTCAGGAAGTGGCCGAATTTTATCGAGCTGTTGCAGAGCACGTCGGGGTTCGGCGTAAGGCCTCGCGCGTAATCCGCGATCATGCCGTCCGCCACTTCCCGCTTGTACTCCTCCGAAAGATCGATCTCCCGGAAGGGTATGCCGAGGCGCGCCGCGACTCGCATCGCGTCGAGCCGGTCTTCGCGCCACGCGCACTCGATAAACTCCGGTTGCCATATCTTGATGAACGCTCCCACGACGTCGTGCCCTTGCTCCTTGAGTAGAGCCGCGGAAACGGCGCTGTCGACACCCCCCGATAAACCGACGAACACTGTCATAGCTGTCAGCTTACAGCTTTCAGCTGTCAGTAGGAATACTCGATGCAAGCAATATATTTATCAGCTGAAAGCTGATAGCTGAAACCTGAAAGCTAACTTCCCAGGTAGAGTCGTTTCTTCCGCAAATGCTCCCTGTATGTTTTCGAGTAGTGCGTTACGTGGTCGTTGTCGGCAAGGTAGAAGAGGTAGTCGCTCTTCGTAGGAGTCATCGCGGCGACGAGCGAATCGAGCGAGGGAGAGCCGATAGGAGTCGGCGGGAGGCCCTTGTAGCGATAGGTGTTGTAGGGCGAATCGGAGGCAAGGTCCTTCATGGTGAGGTCGAAGGTCGTGCGGCCGATCGTGTAGAGGAAGACCGCGTCCACCTGCAGGAGCATGCCGCGGTCGAGCCGGTTCCATAAAACACCGGCGATCATTTTGCGGTCCCGCGTGTTCTTCGCCTCTTTCTCCAGGATGGAGGCCATGGTTACGATGTCCGTGCGGGAGCGCGTCGAGGTGCCGTATGTCTGCTCGAGCTCCGCCATGCGCGCCTCGAAGGCGTTGCGGAGCGCGTCGAGGACTATCTCGTCGGTCGCGTTGGGCAGGAAGAAATAGGTGTCGGGAAAGAGAAAGCCTTCGAGCGGCCGGGCCGTCTCGGCGAAGCGCTCCGCGTCGAAGCGCTCGAGGTTCCCGAAGATGACGGCCATGTCTTTGGTCGTCGCGCCTTCCGGCACGCGGAAGCGCGCCGGCTCCAGGCCGTATGCGCCGGCCGATATCGCCCGCGCCACAGTGAAGAGATCTTTGGGTTCTTTGAAAAGATAATCGCCCGCATGAACGTTGCCCTCCTCCCCCATGAGCGTCATGAGCGCTTTCAGGGCGAAACCCGAGCGGACGACGCCGGCGGCCTCGAATGCGGCGGCCGTTTCCGAAAGGGGCGCGCCGGGAGGGATCGTTACGAGCGCATTGAGCGGAAAATCCTCGGGCGGCTGTATGACGCTCACATAGAGAATGGCGGCCGTCGTCCCGGCGAATACGAGAACGAGTATCGTCCGGCGGTTCGCGTGCTCCTGCCAATGGCGCGCGAGTTCGGCGAGCCGTTCGCTCCCCGTCTCGAAAAGGCGCTCGAGGGATTGGTGAAAAGAATTCATGGCGGTTCTAGTCAATGGAAAATAGTTAGTAGCACCTCTGAAAATAGATAGACTACTCACTCCTTACTACTTACTACTACTACTACTACTACTACTACTTCGGCAAGTTGGGCGGCGGTTGGGCTTTCTTCGCGGGCGTGCGCTCGAGTCCCGGCGTCTTGATGCCGCTCGAAGGCGGATGCCACAGGGTCGCGATGACCTCCGTAGACATCATGTTGTGCGGATGAAGATAGGGGGCATGGAAGAACGCGCGGCGCTGATAGGCGTCGAGCGCGCGCTCGGTATGGAGGTCCCATCGCATATCGCGCCAATCCTGGTAGGGATAATCGAAGGGGTTGTGCCAGCGACGCGGGCGCAATTGATTCATCCACTGGACGTTGCCGAACGGACGCCATATCCACCGCATAGGATAATACGTCGAAGGATTCCAGCCCTTGACGGTGCTCATGTAGACGCCGCGCATGCCGACCTTGAAGGGGTGCTTGCTCATGTTGCGCTCTATCGAGCGTATCTGCTCGGTCTGCTTGTAGTATTGGATGCGCACGTAGCGTTTCCACTGGTTCTCTTCGCCCTCCGTCTCTCCGACGCCTTCTTTGCGTATCTTGATGGTCTCGTCTTTCATGATGCCCTCGTATCGGCTCTCCGTCTCGAACCATCTTCCTCCGGGCTTTCGCCGCTTGTCGGCGCAATAGGAGATGATTATCTGTATCCATATCTGCTCGTCCGATTTGATGCTTCCGATATACTCCAGCACCTGCGCGAGCGGATCTATCTTGTACTCCTCTTTCGGGTCCTTCTCGAGCTCGAAATCCACGTAGGTTTTTATCGGGTACGCGTCGTTGCGCGGTTCGTAGCGCCACTCGGTGCAGTAGCCCGCGTGCTTCTTGCGGTCGTACTTGAATTTTGCCGCGTAGTCCTCGGTCTCGACGAGCTCGATCTCCGGATACTGTGCGTAGAGCGTCGCTTCGACGACCCGCCGCTGTATCTCCCATGTCCAGACGTAAAAATGCACCTCTCCGCCGAAAGAGGCCATCTCTAACGAGAAAAACGGATAGCATTGACCGAGCCATATGCGGTGGAAATACGTGGTTGTACCCTGGCTAGCCCAGAGGTGCGCGAGCGCCACCTCCATCGCGCGCGGCGAGCGCACGAGCTCGCGCGGCATCTTCACTTCGAGCAAGACAGGTTTTCTCGTCGCGATGAAGCGCGAGCGGTTGTACCAGACCCACGCCTTCCACGCGCCTCCGACGGCGGTCGCCGGCACCCATATCGGCATGGTGCCCACGATCCACGCGAAGGCAAACAGCGGAAGCTCCGGGATCTGCGTCCACAATATTCCCAGCAATCCGGCAAAGATGGACATCAGGACCGCGCCGCGGGAGATGTTGTGGAGACTGCCGAGCGTTCCCTGCAGAAATTCGTCGAAATGGAGCGTGAGGAGTTCCTGGAAAATGCTCCTGATGACGCCGGTCGATATGTCGTGCTCTGCCTTGCCCGGCTTGTATGTCGGGATCACGTGCGCCATGCCCCAAGGATACCGCAAAAGACGGAAGTATAAAGGCGCGGGTGGGGAATGCCGAACCCGGGAGTCCGGGAGCGGACCTCCCGCTACCGCGCAAGCGCGTACGTGCCGTCGGGCAATCGGGTGAACATCGGGCTCTGCAAATTGACGGCGATGGTCGCGTCTTTCACGTAGCGCTCGCGCTTCACGCGCTCGATGATGGTCTCGCGCGGAAGCGGCCCTTCGCGGCTGATGATGCCCTTGATGACCTCGCGCACGACGCCGGGCTCGTATCCCCATTCTTTCAGGGCGTAGAGGCCGCGCCCGACAAGCACGAAGCGGCTGTCCTTGATGAGCTCGTTGTGGGTCGTCGCCGGATGAGCTTCGCGGCTGAAGAGCGACTGGATGCCTTTGGCGACTTCCTGGAAATGCATCGGGGAGCCGTGGCGCTTCAGCGTGAGATACGCGAAGTCGCGCGTGTTCTTGATGCGCACGTGCGGCGATTCGATCCTCCCCCACTCTCCCAGCGGATTTTTCCCGATGCGTTTCGAAATGTGGAGCCAGCGCACCAAAACGTCCGGCGGACGGTTCTTGACGCCCTCCTGCTTCAGGAGCTTTCCGAACAGCTCGACGAACTCCTCTTCGGGCGTGAGCCTGCTCGCCTCGATGGATTCGTAGAGATTCGCGAGCGCGCGCTCCACCGCGAGGGCAAGCTGTTCATCCACGTGCCATCGCGCCTTGAAGTTCGCGTCTTCGCGCCGGTCGGCGAAATGGTGGCCGACCGTGAGGAGGAAGACGAGGTGGTTGCGGTCGGATTCGCTCTTCGGCACGCGCGCGAGGATAGTCTCCTCCGCAACGACGCTCCCGAGAGTATGAATGGCCTGCTTAAGCTCCTCGAGCGCCTCCGCTTTCGCGGCGTAGATCTCGGATTCGCGGACGGCGGTGAGGCCGTGATTCTCTATCTGCCGGATGCGCTCGCGGGTTATTCCGTATTCCCTGCCGATGGCGTCGAGCGTGCGGCTCTCCCCTTTCGCGGAGAGGCCGTAGCGGTCGGTAAGGACTTTCCGCGAGCGTTCGGGAAGCCCCGTGAGCAGGTCTTTGGTGATTGATTTTGGCGAAAAGGTTATCATATAAATCGTTGCACGTGAGCGGAGAAGAATCATTTGACTATCCGGGATAGTGTGGCATACGTTGTATCAGATGGCACGGAGAACGTCAACCCCGTGTACAGGTCCACCCCCGTTGGCCCTTCTGGCGCGCAAGCCCCGTTCATGGCGCGACCTCTAACGGGGTAAACGCGGACGCGATTTCCAGCGGGGTCGAGTTTTTTTCTCTTGTCCACACAAAAACCCCACTCCGGGCGCGCCGCCGGAAGAGAATTGGAAACCCGCGCGTGCTAGTATCAGCGCATGGCGCAGAAAAATCCGCGAGTTCCTCCGCAAGACGTCGAAACCGAGCGCGCGCTCCTCGGCGCGCTGATGCTGAATCAGCAGGCGATGTACGAGGTCGCCGACGTCGTCTCCGTAGATTCTTTTTACGCAGGGAAGCATCGGGTGATCTTCGACGCCATGCTCTCGCTCTACTCGAAGGGCGAACCGATCGATGTCGTAACGGTTTCGGCGAAGCTGAAAGAGCGAAAACAACTGCAGGAAGTGGGCGGCGCCGCCTATCTTTCCGAGGTCGTCGGCGCCGCCGCAAGCCCCGGCTCCGCGCGGCACTACGCGGAATCGGTGCAGACGAAGTTCGTCCTGCGCTCACTGATAGACGCCGCCGCGAAGATCAACGACCTCGGCTTCCAGGAAGACCGCGAGATCGAAGTCCTTCTCGACGAGGCGCAGGCCGCAATCTTCAGCGTCTCGCAGGCGCCGATGCTCCGCTCCTTCACCGCGATCAAGGAGGAGCTCGCCGAGGCGTGGGAGCGGCTGGAGCATTTGCAAAAACACGAATCGACCCTGCGAGGCGTCCCGACGGGATACCCACAGCTCGACAGCCTCCTCGCGGGCCTCCAGAAATCGGACCTCATTCTCCTCGCGGCGCGGCCGAGCATGGGCAAGACCGCCCTCGCTCTCGACATTGCGAGGCTCTCGGCGACGAAGCACGGCACCGCGGTCGGGATTTTCTCGCTCGAGATGAGTTCCCAGCAACTCGTGGATAGGATGCTCGCGGCGCAGGCGGGGGTCAACGCATGGCGCCTGCGCACCGGCAGGATAAAGAAAGAGGACGAGTTCGCCCGCCTGCAGGAAGGCATGGGCACCCTCGCCGAAGCGCCCATTTACATAGACGACAAGCCCTCCTCGACGGTCTTTTCGATGCGCTCCGTCGCGCGCCGCCTCAAGATGGAGAAAAGCCTGGGGCTCGTCATCATAGATTATCTCCAGCTCATCACGCCCGTCCACGCGCGCGCGACGGACTCGATGGTCCAGCAGGTGACGGAGATCTCGCGCTCCCTGAAGGCGATGGCGCGCGAGCTCGACGTCCCCGTTCTCGCGCTCTCCCAGCTCTCGCGCGCCGTCGAGACTCGGCGCGGTCGTCCGCGCCTCTCCGATCTGCGCGACTCCGGCTCGCTCGAGCAAGACTCCGACGTCGTGATGTTCATCCACCGCGACGACAAGATGAACGAGAATTCCGACCGGCCCGGCATCGCGGAGATATTGGTCGAGAAGCATCGCAACGGCCCGACGGGCAAGATCGAACTGCGCTTCGACGAAGAGAAGACGACCTTCCTTTCGATCGACAAAAGCGACTTCGGCGACTTCACGCCGGAAGCGGAGGTGGAGCAGGAGGCGCCGTTCTGAAAAGTTGACAGTTCACAGCAGACAGTTGACAGTGAATTTCACGCTGTAAACCGTGAACCGTTAACTGTAAACTGCTTCTATGGACGCTATTGAACGCCTGGCCTCGCTTTTCGAACACTTCCCCGGCATCGGTCCGCGGCAGGCGGAACGCTTCGTGCAATTCCTCTTGCGCTCGTCGCCCGGAGTGCGGCGCGAGCTCGCCGAATCGGTGCAGGCGCTCGCTCGCGATATCCGCCAATGTTCCGAGTGCATGCGATTTTACTCCGGCGAAAGCAAGACCTGCGGCATCTGCGCGAGCGCTTCCCGCGACAAAAGCCTGCTCGCCGTCGTCGCGAGCGACGCCGACCTCGCCGCGCTCGAAAAGAGCGGAACGTATCGCGGGGGCTACTTCGTGCTCGGCGGCACGCTCGACCTCGCCTCGGAGAAAACCGACCGTCTGCGCGTCAAACAGCTCCTCACTCACATTAACGACTTACGAAGTCGTTATACCGATCTTAAGGAAGTTATTCTCGCCTTCCCCGCCAATCCCGAAGGCGATGCGACCGCGGCGAAAGTTCGTGAGGAAATTTTGGATTTACGAAATCCAAATATCAAAGTCACCACGCTTGGCCGCGGGCTCTCGACCGGGAGCGAGCTTGAATACGCCGATCCCGAGACCATCAAAAGCGCGCTCGAAGGCCGGAGGTAGTAATATTACTCTTTCAGACCATGGTCTGAAAGAGTAATATCGATGAAGTCAAGGCAAGGCGGTGATGCGGACTTTCGCGTACGGCTGGCGGTGTCCCTTTTTGACGAAATGGCGGCTCTTTTGGCGGTAGCGGATGACGGTCACTTTATCAGCGCGTCCCGCCTCGATGAGCTCGGCAGAAACTTTTGCACCATCCACGTACGGAGCGCCTACTTTCGTCTCGCTCCCGTCGTCAATGAGCAGAACCTTGTCGAAGGTGAGCTTTGTCCCCTTTTCACTGACGCCTTCCAATTTTTCTACATTCAAAACAGAATCCTGCGTTACGAGGTACTGCTTCCCGCCCGTCTCGATGATGGCTATCTTGGCCATGATTGCGGCACTATAACGTAACAGTTCATCCGAGGCAAGTTTGCTCGGCATTCCAACTTATGTACATATGTACATAAGTTGGAATGCTAGTCTCCGACGAACGAAGGTTTCTCCAAAAGCGGCGAATCCAATTCGACGGACGTGCCGGTGATACGCAGGACATCTTTGTCTATTTTGCCAAGTTCTTTCGAGCCGCTGTTGTAGTGGCTCACGGTGGTCGAGAGCGAGGTGCCAAGGCGTTTGTAGTAGTCTTCGTAGGCCTTGAGATGGCGCGAGAGGTTCTCGACGTTCTTCGCGATATCTTTCGCCGTCTCTTCTATTTTGAACGCCTTGAAGCCGTAGAGTACCGATTGGAGGTAGGCGGCGAAGGTCGTCGGGCTAACGATGATGACCTTCTTGTCGTTGTACGCATAGTCGATGAGATTGCGCGTGTTGACCTTCACCGAACCGACCTCGTTGACCAGCAGGTCGTAGTAAATAGCTTCGGCGGGAATGTACATAAAGGCGAAGGGCAGTGTGCCGTCTTTCGTCCGCACGTATTTCGAGGTTTCGTCGATGCGCAACTTCAGGTCGTTCTTGAACTGCTTCTCAAGCTCCTCGCGTTGTGCGTCGTCTATCGCATTCACGAGGCGCTGGTAATTATCGAGCGAGAACTTCGCATCTATCGGAATAACCCCTTCTTTTGTTTCGATAACAGCGTCCACCGTCTCGCCACCGGGGAATTCGTACTGCATTTTGTATGTGCCGGGTGGAAGAATATTCGAGAGGATAAGTTCGAGCGACGCTTCGCCGAGATTCCCTCTCTGCTTTTGGTGTTTCAAAACTTTTTCGAGATTTGCGAGCTGGTCTGCGATGGCCATGAACCGCGTGGTGGACTCGTTGGTCTTGGTTTGCTCTTTCGCGACCTCGGTGAGCTGTTTGGCCACCAGGTCGCGAATGTCGGAGGCGAGCCGTTGCGATTCGCCGAACTGCGTGCGCATACTCTCGAACATGCGGCTTGTCCCTTCTCCCAGCTTGTTCTCCAGCGAACGTTCCAACTCCTGTATCCTCTGCTGGAGCAATACCATTCCCTGCGTGTCCTGCAGGGCGGTATTTCTCGTCCAGAGGAGATAGATAAGCGCCGAAAGCACCGCGAGAAGCAACCCCAAAATCAACCATTCCATGCGACGATTCTATCACATGCTATAGTGTAAGAATGTTGACCCAGAAAATCCGCGCCGACATGACCGCGGCGATGAAGGCGAAAGATTCCCTGCGCGTGGATACTCTGCGCGGCGCGCTTGCGGCCTTTACGAATGAACTGGTGGCGAAGGGCCGCAAGCCGACGGAAGAACTCGCCGACCCGGATGCGATAACGGTGCTGAAGCGCCTCGGGAAACAGCGCAGAGAGGCGGCCGAGCAGTATACGAAAGGCGGCCGCGCCGAGCTCGCGCAAAAAGAGGCCGCGGAGCTCAAGATCATCGAAGAATCCCTGCCGCAAACGGCGAGCCGCGAGGAGATAGAGAAAGTCGCGCGCGCGAAAAAGGAGGAACTGGGCGTTGCAGACGCTTCGGGCATCGGAAAACTCACCGGCGCGGTGATGAAAGAATTCGCCGGCCGCGCGGACGGCAACGACGTTAAAAATGTAATAGCTTCACTGTTTCAATAAATATGTCCGCAATGAACATTGAGCCGGAAAACAGAGTTGGTAAATTAGGAACATTTCAAGGCAAATTGGATGCACCCAGTGATGAGAAAACGATCGATCGCGCGGTGCAAGGAGTGCTTCGTGTGTTTCAAAATTTGGATGCTTACAAATGGCATGGCCAAAAATACAACTACGGTCGTATCCCTCTGAAGGAACTTATCGACCAAGTTCTCAAAAATGATGGCGTGGAACGCGAGCGAGTTGGAAGCTTCGTTGATCCCGTATTCAAGAAGCTCAAGACTCTCTCCGATCCCGTCCTTACACAACAGATCGCCAAAGAAGAAGAGGCGGAGCTTGTCGCGATTGCGAAGCATGTTCACGCACAGTCAGAAAAGGACCCTAATCTGAACCTCGACACGGCTATTCTCGATTCACTTGCAGATCAAGATCCAGCGATGAGCGAACAGCAAGTCGATCAATACATGAGCCGCGTACTCGATATCATCAGCGATTATCGAGAAACGGGGACATGGCCCGAAAGTACATAACGCCACGGCTTTTTCGCCCACTCTCCCGCGTAGGCGACGCCGACGCGAGGCGTCTGCAGGATGCGATGAGGTCTGACCTCATCGCGTTCTTCTATCCAGAGTCCGGACGCGCTGATGGCCGGCTTTCCGTTCAACTCCCGCGTGATGTCGAGTTCGCGCGTGAGCTTTCCCGGCCCATTCAATAGCGAGGCATCGCCTTGATATTGGACGCCCCGTATGAGCACCGCCGAGGGATACCCCTCGGGGCCCGTCACGATGTTGAGCATCTCGTGCATGCCGTAGACGAAATAGAGGTCTAATGGAAAATAATGGTGCTTGAGTGAGCGCGTTTTTTCACAATCTCAGATACGCTCGTATCACCTTGAA
>Ga0155056_139_pt1 | contig 37177 bp, 40 predicted proteins | sample RifCSPhighO2_01_FD_106024 | JGI IMG/M metagenome (GOLD analysis project Ga0155056, IMG submission 106024) | Candidatus Kaiserbacteria bacterium RIFCSPHIGHO2_01_FULL_58_22
AGGCCGAGTATGGCGCCCGTGGGATAACAGCCCGGGTTGGCGATAAGGTTCGCCTTCTTTATTTCATCCTTGTGGAGCTCGGGTAGCCCGTAGACGGCCTTCTCGAGATTCGTCTTGTCGGCATGCGACGCTTTGTAGAATTGCTCGTAGACCGCCGCATCTTTCAGGCGGTAGTCGGCGCTCACGTCGATGACCTTCTTCCCCGCCTTGAGGAACATCGGGGCGTACTCTTGCGAGACCGTATGCGGGAGCGAAAGAAAGACAAGATCGGCCTTCTTCACGGCTTCCTCGAAGGAAAAGGCCTTGCAGGGCAGATCAACCTTCCCCATCAAGTATGGGAAGATGTCCTGGATAGTTTCGCTCCTATCTTCTTTGCCCGAGACGTACGTAAGCTCCACCTGCGGATGGTTTGCGAGGATTTTTACGAGTTCTTCCCCCGTGTATCCGGTAGCTCCGATTACTCCTACTTTAGTTTTAGTCATGTGTTGGATTGAAGTGAATAATAACGCAAAACGGCCTCACCATGAGGCCGCCGGAGATTTATGTGGAGAAAACCAAAATCCGCGAACGACCTCAAATTGAGACCGCTCGTCCTCGCGCAACGTTCAATGAAATCTTAGCTACCATGTCACCTTTCTATCACACCCCCCAATTCTGTCAATATCCCGCAGTATCCACTACTCCTTCATCCTATGAACAATGAGCGTCGCCGGCGTTCTAAAGTCCAGTATACTCTCGATGTTCTCATGGATCGATACTTCGGTATCATCCTTTTCCGCAATGTTTCCAAGACCTTTCTCCAGACCCGCGGAGAGTGCTTCCAACATAAGATTGCGACGCATAGGAGGCATATCTTCAATAACAAATCCGATCGGGAATGTGCGAAAGTAACTGTCCGCACCGAGGCTATCATACATATTGGAAAAGTACTGCGGTATCTCCTCCATATTTTTGCAGTAATGTGGAAGGCTCCATGTGGCCCATATTTCGTCGAACTTGTCATACCCGGCGGCATGAAGTTCAGTCAAAAAATCTTTCGAAGTGGGGTCAAGCTGCAAGGAACGATAGTAGCCTGCTGCTTGCCGATGATCAATGATCTCGTGTGAGAGATAGCGGTCTGCGTTCAGTATCAGCCGTGGCGTAAATCTTGGGTCGGAAGTAAGGTCGCCGAGCGATCTTCCACCGCCAACGAGAAGGATCCTTTTTCCATTCACTGCTCTTTCGAGACTTAAGAAATCCCGAGCATGTATCCCTAAGAGATACGGCGCAAGCGGAGGTCTCATCTCTCCATGGCTCCATACTTTGGTAAACAGTCCTCTATTCACAACGGTGTCTTCGAAGCCGTGCTCTCCGATCGACGAATCATAGTAATCCTTCTTGGCGATCTTTATACACTGTGCGACCATGGCACGATTTTTCGCCTTTCGCTCCTCGAGTGCACTCCTGGGGCCATCTTTAAATCCTGCAATGCGCTCGTATATCATTTTCATGATGCTACTTCAGAGACTTAAGTTTGCCTAGGGCCTCGTTATTCCCTAGAACCCATCTCAAAAATAAACGCACTACGAAAATACAAAGTCAGCTTGGCTACTGCGGCCGCTTCCGCGCGGCTCCGGCGCCGAACGGCTCGGCCTCATCGTGTCGCGGACACGCTTCGGCCTGCGCCGCGGCGCCTCGCTCGCGCGGAAGCGGCCTCGTTACGCCATTATTTTTGAGATGGGTTCTACTGTAGTATTGGAACATAGTCCTCGAAGCGGCGTATTTGCAGGTCAAAAATGGCTCTGAACAAGAGTTCGAGAAAGCGTTCAAAAAGGCCTCGGCTGTCATCTCCTCCTCCAGCGGCTATGTGTCGCACGAATTGCACCGATGCATCGAGGTTGAAGGAAAGTATTTGCTCCTGGTTAGATGGAACGAACTCGAAGACCACACCGACGGTTTCCGCAATTCGCCGAACTATCAGGAATGTAAGAAGCTACTTCACCATTTCTATGACCCATTCCCAACCGTCGAGCATTTCGAACAAATCAGGCTAAAGTAATATCTTCCGCCTCGGGCGTGCCTAATCTTATGCGACTTCCTTTCGCTTTATCTTGAGATGTTGTTCGATTACCCGTATTCGCCCGCGCAAGTCGTCAATTTCTTTCGTTACTCCTTTCAGATTGCCAAACTGCTCCTTAAGAGCATCGAGACGACGATTGATCGAGGCTAGCTCGCGCTCAATCGAGGAGAGTCGAGTGTTAACCTCGGCCATCTCCTCACTCGTGGCCATGTAATCCTTGATGAAATTGACGATCTCAAGTATCTCCTTCGTCTCACTCTTTGCCATAGGGAGCCATTGTAGCATAACCGCACGATCTAATCCGAGACGATGAGGTTCACGAGGCGGCCCGGCACGACGATCGTACGAACGACCTGTTTTCCGTCCAAGCGAGCCGCAACCGCTCCCCGCGCCGCGGCCTCTTGAGCTTCCTTGTCCGCGTCTGCCGCGACGGATGCCTCTCCTCTCGTTTTCCCGTTTATCTGCACGGCGATGCGCACGGTTTCGTCTTTGAGCTTTGATACGTCGTACGAAGGCCATTTTTCAGTATGGATCGAACGCATCTTTCTTGCTCCCCGTTTATCCTTCGTAGCTTTAGCGAAGGAGGACCAGAGTTCCTCGGTCATATGCGGCGCGAAGGGCGCCAATATCTTCAGGAAACGGACGAACTGGTCTTTGTTGATGCCTTCCTTTTCTGCGACATTCGTGAACGTCATCATCGCCGCAATGGCGGTATTGAACTTGAACGACTCTATGTCACTTCCCACTTTCAGTATCGTTTTGTGCAATTGCCGCTCGGTCCCCTCGGCTCCTCGCTCTTCGTTGCCTGCCCCGTAGCCATCCGAGCGAAGCGAGGATGTGGTACTGGGGTTCGCTCGCTGTCCCAGCCGCCACACGCGTTCAAGGAATCGCCGCGCGCCTATCATGCTCTCCGTGCTCCACGCGATCGAATCGGTGAAGGGCCCCATGAACATTTCGTACATGCGGAGCGTGTCGGCGCCGTAGGCCTTCACGATGTCGTCGGGATTTATCACGTTGCCGTAGCGCTTGCTCATCTTCTTTCCGTCGGGCGCCTGGATGAGTCCGACGGAGATCAGCCGCATGAACGGCTCGGGAGTGGAAACGACGCCGATGTCGTGCAAGAATTTGTGCCAAAAGCGCGCGTAGATAAGGTGGCGCGTCGCGTGCTCCGCGCCGCCCACATAGGTGTCTACCGGTGCCCAGTATTTCTCTTTTTTCTTATCGACGAGCGCTTTTTTGTTGTTCGGGTCCATGTAGCGCAGGTAGTACCACGAAGAACCCGCCCACTGTGGCATCGTGTTGGTCTCGCGCGTACCCGGACCCTTGCACTTCGGACAGCGGACGTTGACCCATTTCGCAATACTCGCAAGCGGCGAGTGCCCCGTGCCGGTCGGTTGGTATGAATTCACCTCTGGCAATTTCACCGGCAAGTCCTTTTCCGGCACCGGCACGACACCACACTTGGCGCAATGAATGACAGGAATAGGTTCGCCCCAATAGCGCTGGCGGGAAAAAACCCAGTCGCGAAGCTTGTAGGTTACCTTTGCGCGACCGAGTTTCCCGGTAATAGCTTTTCTTGCCTCTGCGCTCTCCATCCCGCTGAACTCTCCGGAATTCGCGAGTATTCCCTCCCCTTCGTAGCAGGCGCGGCCATTGATCCGTACCCACGCGATACGCATATCTTCGTGATTGATAAATTCGTCCATTTCTTTCTTCGTGAGCCATGTTATCTCGTGGTCCGCTTTTTCCTTTTCTGAAACTTGTTCGCAGGTGTCATCATCCAACGTAAAAAGGAACGGGGTGTAGTGAGCAAATGTATTCCATTTTCGAACAACACTGTAGTATTTGCCGTGGATCGTGCCGCCAAGCTTTCGCACAAGCGAGGTGTGTACATATCCAGTTTCTTCCCGTATCTCTCTTTGCGCTGTCGCGATCGGTTCTTCTCCCTCATCAATACCACCCGAAACACAGCCTCGCGTATCGGTGGGCTTATAGCGAACCGCAAGGTACTTGTCTTCGGACCAGTGCTTCACAAAGGCGAGAATAGCCGGTCGGTCGTGAAAGGGTCCGTCTGCGTGTACAGCATCGAGGCCGGTCGTCCGAACAGCGAGAGGCTCGATAACTTCGACGATAGGCAACTTGAACTTTTTGGCGAATTCGAAGTCGCGTTCGTCGTGCGCGGGGACTGCCATAATGGCGCCCGTGCCGTAGTGCGCGAGCACGTAGTCGGCGATGAAAATCGGTATTTTCTTTCCCGTCGCTGGATTAACCGCTTCCACCCCTTCGAGCCGCACGCCGGTCTTCTTTTTTTGTTCCGTTATTCGCTCGAGCTCTGTCTTTTTGTCCGATAGCGCGATATATCGCACTATTTCATCCTCATTCTTCAGCAAACCTTTTTGCTGGATGGCGAGCCGCACCCAAGGGTGTTCGGGAGCGAGCACCATGTACGTCGCGCCAAAAAGCGTATCTGCACGCGTCGTAAAGACCGTGATACTAGGCAGAAGAGCGTTCAAGACCATCGGCTCCTCTTTCCCCATGAAGTGCTTTTCCTCCGCATTTCCTTCGACCAGACGGGCTCCGAGCTCTTTGGCCAGAAATTTGAGATACGGTATCCGCCGAGTGCCCTCTTGCAGATCCGAGAGAATAACAGAGAATCCCGCAAGCTTTCTGATTCGTGCATAGTCGACGTCCCAATTGAAATGCTTCTGATACGGGCGCTCTACCGCTCCCGGGAATTTTGCATTAACGGCTGATGCGACAAGCATGAGACCAGCGATAGGTCTATTGATCTTTTCGAGAACTTTGAGAGCTATCGCTCCGCCGAGACTGTGGCCGACTATGATTGTGCGCTCGTCAATGGTGCACGTATCTAACACCTTTTTCACCTGCTCAGTTTCCTTGGGATTCCAGGAATTTGGCAACTCTGGCACTTGCACCTTCAATCCCCTTCTCTCCAGCTCCCCATTTAGCCAAGGAATAAAAGCGCCAATCGGGGATTCCTTGTATCCATGCAGGAGTAGATAATTTGGCTTTGGCGCCGTCGTATTTTCAAATTCAAGCGGAAAATCTATCTCCGCGCCTTCGCTCCGGCCTATCCAGTTGCGCTGTGATTCTTTGATGTGTTCCTGCCATTCGGGAAGATGCGATAGGTCATTGAGGAGCCGTTCGGCGTAGTCAGTGATCCGGAGCATCCACTGTCGCATAGGCCTCTTCTCGACGATTGTGCCGCATCGCTCGCAGGCATTGCCGTCGAGGTCTTCGTTCGAAAGCCCAGTCTGACATTTCGGGCACCAATTGATGGGTTCGTTCGATTCGTATGCCAGCCCCTTCTCCAGAAGCTTCAAGAATATCCACTGCGTCCACTTGTAGTACGAGGGGTCGGTCGTGTTTATTTCGCGGCTCCAATCGTAATCGAGGCCGATCGTCGAGAGTTGCTCCTTGAATCGCGCGATGTTCTTGGCGACGGCGGCGCGCGGATGCACCTTGTTCTGGATCGCGAAATTCTCCGCAGGCAGGCCGAAGGCGTCCCACCCCATCGGATGCAAAACGCTATGCCCCGTCATCCGCTTGTGGCGTGCATAGACGTCGGTCGCGATATAGCCCTTCGGGTGCCCTACGTGAAGCCCTTCCCCCGAAGGGTATGGGAACATGTCCAAGACATATGACTTTGGTTTTCTAGGATTCTCTTTGGAACGATAGATCTCCTTCTTCTGCCATTCACGCTGCCACTTTTTCTCTATCTTTTTGTGGTCATACTTCCGCATTGGAAAAGAGTATCACACGCGACGTGTGCTCGTAAACCGGCTCATTCCGACACCGCAGGGCGTTGACCCTGCGGGTCGGAATACACTCCCTGCGCAAAAGCGCAGGGCGTTTCCGCCAATTTCTGACTCCCTGCCCCCTTCGGTGGGCAGGGCTGGGCTCGGGAATGCAAAAGTGCTCTTTTGCATTTCACTCGCTCTACGTCGCCAGTAAGGAGGCGAGAAGCTAGCGCAACGTGGATTTGCTGAACGGCGGATAGCGTTCCGGGTCTATCGTTCTGTCGAAGCAGACGTCTCCCGCCCCGTGTTGCCACGAATCGCCTTCGATTCCCTTTTCTCCGGGACCGGCCGCAATGGGCCGAACCATGTACGGATCTCCAACTCCCTCTTTGTTGAACGTCGCGCAGAGCTTGAATGAGAGCCGCCCGGTGACCTCATACGCGTATGGCTCGCCGCTCTGCGGGTCCACGGGAAATACGTAGCCTCCGAGAGGGTCTTTGGCCTCTTCGAGCGTGGCGGGAAGCTTTTCTTTCTGTTGCCAATAATTCACGACCTGCCACTGAATGTTTTGCAGATCGCTCACCTTTTGGCTGTCGAGGCGAAGAAGGCGTACTTCTGCTGGCGATCCAAGGATAAAGAAGCCGGACGCGATCGCCGCGAGGACGACGAGTCCCGCGGCCACTCCGACGGTCGTCGCGCGCGAGGGGTTTGCTTTCCAGTATCCGCGCAGATCGGCAAGGAAATGCAGGAACACAGCTCCCGCTACGAGAAGCAAGACAATGACTTTAAGGATAAAGCGCGTCGTAAGCTCGCCGCCGAGAAAATAATTGATGAGCGTGATGAGATCGCCGACCAATGCCGCGCCTGCGACAAACACAGTCAGTACCAGCGCCCATCGTCGGACCCACAGCTCGCTCTTGATGGGTTCGCGCGCGATGTCGGAGCGAATGAAGCGGAGAAGAACGACCGTGACAGGGACAAGGACGATGAGCGACGCCATCGCGAAGCGTATCCCCCCGGAGAAAGGATCAACATAATATTCGAGCGGATCCGGGTACGTGCGGTCAATGTATTCGAACAAAAGCGCGATGAACGAGATGACGCTTCCGTAGAGCGCCACCATCGCGCCCGCCCAGAGAAAGAAATCCTTCGGGGTTACCTTGGGTTTGTCCATACGGAAATAGTAAATGGTTATTAGAAAATAGCAAATGGCAGAGATCAAGAATGCAAGAACTCCCCTCCTTCGCGCAAGGCTTCGGAGGGCAAGCATCACTACGAGTGCAGGAACTCCATGACGTCTCCGTCTTGCACTACGTATTCTTTGCCCTCGCTCCGGAGCCAGCCTTTCTCCCGTGCCTTTGCAAAAGAGCCTGCTTCAAGCAGTTTGTCCCAGCGAATGACTTCGGCGCGGATGAACTTGTCGCGGAAATCGGTGTGGATGGCGGCGCCCGCTTCCGGTGCCGTCGAGCCGCGCGCAATAGTCCACGCGCGGCTTTCTTTCTCACCCGTCGTGAAAAACGAGATGAGATCGAGAAGCTTGTAGCCCGCTTTGATGAGTTCGTCGAGCCCGTCGGCGACGCCGAGCTCGCGGCGGAAATCCGACTTTTCGTCACTGTGCACGTCGCCAAGCTCGTTCTCGACGCCGGCGTCCACGACGACATACTGCGCGCCGCTCGAATCGAGAAAATCCTTAAGCTCCCGCCATCGCGGCCCGCCCTCCGCATCAATGTTCAGCGCGCCGCTCTTCTTGTTCAAGACGTAGAGCATGGGCTTCATCGTGAGCATGTGCAGGGTCTTCGCATTCTCCCGTTCGCCGGCATCGAGCGACACGGAGCGCGCCGGTCTTCCCGCTTGGAGCGCCGGAACGATTTTCCGCAGAAGGTCGCGCTCGGCGACTAATTCCTTACCTCCCCCCTTTGCATCGCGTTCTACGCGATCGAGGCGCTTCGCGGCGTGCTCCAGATCGGCCTGCACGAGTTCGAGACCGACGACCTCGATGTCGTAGCGGGGATCCACGGCGCCCGCGACATGATGGATGTCGTCGTCCTCGAATATCCGCACGACCTCCGCTATGGCGTCAACGTCCCGGATGTGCGAGAGGAACTGGTTGCCCAGCCCTTCCCCTTCCGAAGCGCCCTTGACCAAGCCCGCGATGTCCACAAACTCGACCGCCGCGGGGATCTTCTTTTGCGAACGGGACATTTCGGCGAGCTTGTCGAGACGCACATCGGGCACGGCGACGACGCCGACCGAAGGGTCTATGGTGGCGAACGGATAATTCGCGATCAAAACGCCCTTCCGCGTCAGCGCGTTAAAAAGCGTCGACTTGCCGACATTCGGGAGCCCGACGATGCCGATACTCAATGACATCGGCCAATACTATGACAAAGTTGCGCTGGAATGAAGCTCATGAGGAATGAAGGAGGCGAACGACCTCGGCGTCCTCGACCTGCTCGAAGCGCGCGTAATGCGCGCCGACGGCGCCCATGAATTCCCCGGGCGGCTCGAGCACGACGACCTCGTCGGCGCCCTCGTCTGTAAGAGCGCGCGGAGATTCCGGCGGAGCGACCGGCACGGCGACGACGATCCGCTCCGGCTTTCGCGCTTTCACCGAGCGGACGGCGAGGCGCATCGTGAGGCCCGTCGCGATGCCGTCGTCCACGATGATGACGGTTTTTCCTCCGATCTCCGCGGCTTTTCTTTCTCCGCGATACGCTCGTATCCGGCGTTCGGCCTCCGCCTTTTGCCGCTCGGTCTCCCCCAGAAGCCACGCCTGATCCACCGCCGCCGCTTCCGCCTCGTTCAAGATCTTCGTGCCATGCTCGTCGACAGCGCCTATCGCGTATTCTGGATGAAATGGATGCCCGATCTTGCGCGGCGCAAGGATGTCGAGCGGAAGCCCCAGCGCCCGCGCGACCTCGAAGCCGACGACGACCCCGCCGCGCGGGAGCGCGAGCACGAGCGCGTTCGTGCCCCGATACGCTTCGATTTTCCGCGCGAGCCTCCGGCCTGCTTCTTTTCTGTCCGCGAACATAATCAGCGCATTCGTTTTTTCTTCGGATTTCCCTTCTTTTTCTTCCGCACCGGCTGCATCATCGCCTCCTTAGCCTTTCCTTCCATGCGCGGCGGGCGCGTCAGGCGCGACACTTCCCGGATCTCCAGTTTGTTCCTTTTCGCGGAACGCGGGCGCATATGCGTCCATTGTGTTCCCGTGCGAGGGTCTTCGCAACTCACTTCCCCTTGCGGCCGAGATCGTGCGCCTTCCGGAGCCATTTCTCCCGCTTGTCGTGCGCGGGATGCTCGGCGGGTCCGAACCACGTCGTATGGACCCAGAACCCGGCGAACCACAAGATCCCCCACTTGAGCTGGGCATTGACGTTGCCCGGCAAAAAACGCACGAGCCACGGCGGCGTGCCCGAGGTGACGATGATGCGCGCGGTTTTCCCAGCATACAGGCGATGCCAGAAAATCGTGCGCTCGCCGGTCTTGGTCTTGATGTAGCGGAAGGCCGAGCCGGGCAACCACGCGCGGTCGAAAAGCCCTTTAAGGACGGCGGGCATGCCGACCCACCACACCGGATGTATGACGACGAAGTGGTCGGCCCGGTTCACGTTGTTCTGGAATGCGACGAGGTCGGGCTCGAGCTCCTGGCGTTCGCGGTACCCTTTGTGGAGGACGGGGTCGAACCGCATCTCGCCGATGTTCATGCGCACGATGGTGTGCCCAGCCTCCTTCGCGCCCTGCGCGTAGGCGTCCGCGAGCGCGCCGCACAGGCCGCTCTTGTCGGGATGCCCGAGGAGAACGAAAATGTCTTTCTTCCCGCGCATCGTTCATCCCATCGAGGTAGTATCTTCGCGCACGGCGTCGAATTCCCTTTCGTCGAACTCCCCCGCCTCGTCGCGCTTCCCCACTTTGTGCATCACGAACGCGCGCACGGTTTTCATGCTGAAATAGAACCCGGCGAGGAACGCGAGCGCGACTACCTCGCGCAGGATGAATTGCATCCACGTGCTCTCATGGTACGAAAAAAGCGCCCACGTCTCGAAGATGACAAGCCCGACTCCCGCCGCGACCGCGCCAGCCATGAAGATCGTCCTGTTGTGCGGATTTGCGAGCGCCGCGAGAGCGACGAGAAGAAGGGCTCCCGCTATCTCGAACGGGAGTTCCGTGCGCAGGGAATCGGCGTAGAACGGCGCGCCTATCAGAAGAAGCGCCGCCGTGGATATGAAGAGCTGGCGCACGATGTCCCCGTGATAATGGGGCACGGGTTCCGCATGGAACTCGAGGGGAGAGAATTCATCCTTGTCCTTCATAAAGTGGCATCAATTATCTCCCGCTCGGCGCTTCTTGGCAACTGCGATGAGCGCCTCCGGGTCGTCCCCGGCGGAGGCCTTGTTCCTGCGCGTGTGCCCGCAGAGGGCGCACCGATGCATGATGGCGTAGTCGGGGCTCGAACCCTCGAGAGCGACGGGCTCCATCATGCCGCCGCAGGGCGCGGCCCTGTCGCCCGGATGCACGTCCACGTGCCTGCTCCAGAGGCATTTCGGGCAATGATTGGTGTAGCCGTTTCCTTGCACGCGCATTCCGCAGTGCCAACAGACGAACGCTTCTACGACCCGTTTGAACGTCATTGGTTTTGCGCGCGCCTACAGCCGCCTGACGAGATCGACGAGTTTCAGGGTGATGGCCTCCATCTGCTTCAGTATCTGCTGAAAAAGCGAGCCCGACTCCCGCGCCGACTCCCGCAGATCGGGAGCCGTATACGAAGGCGCGAATGTCTCGGCGCTTCGCGTTTCCGGAGGCGCCGCGCCCTCCGCCGGCACGGGCGCGAGCTTCACGGCGGATGTCCTGATGCCGGAGACGCTGTTAGCATTGATGACGGGGAGCGCGGGCACCTTGATCGCCGGGGTCTTCACGAGACTCGACGTGGGCGCGGAAAGCGCGTTTAGAAGGTCGCTCACGGTTTTCGACGGCGCCTGCTTCCCGGTTTCTGCGGAAACGGACTGCAAAGGCGCGAGAAGGCCCGATGCGCCGATAGACTGCGAGAGAGGCTGGTTCACGGGCGCGGATGATGCCGGAGCGGCGGATACGGGAGCGGCTGGAGATACTGGAGCAACCTGGGTCGCCGGCTGTGCTCTCACTATCGAACTGCAGGGCACTACGACGAGCGGCTCCGTGCTCACGATGCAGTTCTGCCCGGACAAGAGTCCCGCCGGCGTCGCTTGGTTGTAGATGGGCAGGTTCGCGTACGGCGCGTCGAACGTGCGGCTCGCCCACGCCTCCCTGTCTCTCGGATCGAGCGGGCCCAGCGATTGCCCTTCGATGCCGCACAAAAGGGTTACGGTCACGTCTTTTATAACACCGCTGTTGCGCCCCATGGACCCCCCGCTCAAATACTGCATTGATTTTTCGTTGAGGTCTATGACGCGGCCCGACACCAACGGACCGTTGTCGTTGATGCGCACGACCATAGAGCGGCCGTTCGGCGCTTGGACGATCGCGTCGCATATCGCGCCGCGCCCGTATCCGCACCTGTATTGTTTCGCGATAGCCAGCTGAAGCGCGGCCTCGTATTCGTTCGGATTGTACCAGCCGCCCGTGGCAAGCGTCCCGCCGCCGGTCCGCCAGCCTGGAAGGAACGGATTGTAGGTGGACGCGTCGCCCTTGAACGACGTCTTGACGCACGGTTCCGCCGCTGTAGTGAATTGGAAGGAAAGGAAAACCAGCGCGAGCATGGTGCCGGCGAACTGACGCGTATATTTGAGCATCCATGCCAGTATATAACGGACGCAAGGCGGCGCGCGAGAACCCTAGAAACCCGCACTCACGCCTTCAGGCTTCCGCGCCTGCGGAACTCGCTTCCTACACAGTCCTCCGCGGAAACCTGGCCGGCGGGAGGAGTTTTCAAACATGCTCTACTTCACGATGGCCGACGCCGAGCGCTCGAGCGGCGTTCCGGATGCGCTCCGGCATTGGAGGCTGAAATCCCACGCGCCGGGAGTCGTCGTCGCGCTCGTGAGTATCGTCCGGGAACCCTCGTTGCCGCGGGCGATCAGCGCGTTGGTTCCTCCGGCGCGCGCATACACGTGGCAGGGTTCCGCGACGCTCATGCCGATCGAGGACCACGAAACGACGAGCGGATTCCCCCGCGCGACCTCCCTCGGCTGGACGACGAGCGAAGCGACGGATGCCGGCATGGGAGGAGGCATTCCCTGTGGCGAAGGCAGAAAACCGGAAACTGGTCGCGAAGAAGGCGGCTGTACGGAGGGCGGCGCGGCTCCCTGCCGCGAAAAAAGTCCGCTGAAAAGAGAAAAGATGCTCCCGAACGCGCTCACGTTCGCGAACGGGCTGGCACCGCGGTTGGAAGAACTCATGGAGTAGCCTGCATAGGCGGAGCCGGCCGGCACAGCTCCCGGCCCAAACGTGTGCGGCGCGATGCCCTCTCTCGCCGGCGGCGCGGCGGCCGCGGGGATTTTTGCGGGGTCGACATCCGCAAGCTTCTTGACGTCTGTCGGCGTCAGGTTCAGCTCCGGATACTCGCGCGCGAGCCTTTCGGCTCCTTCGGCGTCACCGGATCTTCCCGCTCGGATGATTTCCTGGACGAGAGCCGTTTTTGCGCGATCGCTTGCAATAGCGGCGGCTTTCGCCGGATCCATGCCGCCTCCCGCCAAGACCTCCCTCGTTTTTGCTTCTGGGTCGGTAAACGCAACGATAATTCCCCGAGTCACCGGAGGACCGATCGGCGGCGCGGCTGGCGAGACATCGGGCTTGAAAGCTCGCACCGCGAGACGTATCGTATTTCTTTTCAATGGATCGGCGCTCTTATTCTCGGCGCTCGCGCTGATGTCGCCGGGAAGGGAAGGATCGCATTTTGAGCGGACGATATCCGGGCCGCCCTGAAACGTATCCTCGTATGCAAGAGTCGGCGGAGTTTGCCCCGTACCACAGCCGTATTTTTGCAGATCGGCCACCGAACAACAGGCGCGCGTTGTTTTAATGGCGATCCGGACATAGCAACTGCTTCCGAGCTTGCAATTCGGATAGTTCGTTCGTATCGAAACCCTTTGGTCGGAACACTTTGAGAGTTGGCTGATTGCGGTATTGGGCACGCCGCTTTTTGCAGAACTGATCCAATAGTTTTTTGAATTGTCCGCACCGGCAACGGAGCCGTATGTCCGTACCTCCGTGTAGCCTGCGGGCACGCAGTCTTTCAACGAGCCCGGCGCGGCTTTCGCTTGGGCATGCGCGGCAACAAAAACCGCCATCACGGACAATATGGCGAGACCAAACCGCATGCGCTCATTGTATCGCGCCGCGGAAGGAATGCGCCACCGGCGCCATTGAATAATGTTGAAAACCTTGCGCGTGCTAGAGAAGCACGACGGCGCGGTTGCCGGAGACTTCGAGCACGCCGCTTTCGATAGGAACATCCTTCGTGCTCTCCGCGGACTCGCGGACACGGATCACCCCCTTTTTAAGGGTTGTCACGAACGGCTCGTGATGCGCGAGCACCGTCAGTTCGCCGTCGGAGCCGGGAAAGGTGGCGGAAACCGACGGGCCGTCGAAGCGCGTCTCGCCCACCGAGGCGATAACGAGATGAAAAGTCGAAGACATAGTTTACAGTTTACAGATGACAGTTACAGAGAACTCGATGTGCATTTGCTGTCAACTGTAAACTGTCAACTGTTGACTTCTTCAATGCCGCCTTTCATATAAAACGCCTGCTCGTTCTGCGCGTCGTGCTTGCCGTCCAATATCTCGCCAAAAGCCCGCACTGTTTCCGCAAGCGGAACGTATTTCCCTTTCGCCCCCGTGAACGTTTCGGCGACGGAGAACGGCTGGGAGAGGAATCGCTGTATCTTGCGCGCGCGATAGACCAAGCGCTTGTCTTCCTCCGAAAGCTCCTCGATGCCGAGAATGGCGATGATGTCCTGCAAATCTTTGTAGCGCTGGAGCACCCGGCGCGTTTCGTTGGCCGTTGCGTAGTGCTCCTCGCCCACGATCTCCGGCGTGAGCGCGGTCGAGCCGCTCTCGAGCGGATCGATCGCCGGATAGATGCCTAAGCTGGCGAGCGCGCGGGAGAGGACGATGGTCGAATCGAGGTGCGAGAAGGTGGTCGCCGGCGCCGGGTCGGTGAGGTCGTCGGCTGGCACGTAGATGGCCTGCACCGAGGTGATGGAGCCTTCGGTCGTCGAGGTGATGCGCTCCTGCAGGAGGCCCATTTCCTCGGCCAAGGTCGGCTGGTAGCCCACCGCCGAGGGCACGCGCCCGAGTAGCGAGGAGACTTCGGAGCCGGCCTGCACGAAGCGGAAGACGTTGTCCATGAAAAAGAGGACGTCTTTCCCCGCCCCGCGAGACGGCTTGCCGTCTTTTTCTGGGCCGCCTGATCCTATGTTGTCGCGGAACGCTTCGGCCATCGTCAATCCGGACAAGGCGACGCGGGCGCGCGCGCCCGGCACCTCGTTCATCTGTCCGAACACGAGCGCGGTCTTCTCCAAAACGCCGGAGTCTTTCATTTCGTGATAGAGGTCGTTGCCCTCGCGCACGCGCTCGCCGACGCCCGCGAAGACGGAATAGCCGCCATGTTCCGAAGCGACGTTGTGAATGAGCTCTTGAATGAGCACGGTCTTTCCCACGCCCGCGCCGCCGAAAAGGCCCACTTTGCCGCCCTTGATGAAAGGCGCGAGAAGGTCTATCGCCTTGATGCCGGTCTCGAACAATTCCGCCTTGGTGCTCTGCCGGGTGAATTTCGGCGGGTCCTGATGTATCGGAAGCCGACGAGGTTGTCGGAGCGGACCTAATCCATCGATAGGTTCTCCAACGACATTGAACATCCTGCCGAGGGCGAGCTCCCCTACCGGCACCGAGATCGGCGCGCCCGTGTCGGCAACCTCCACCTCCCGTGCAAGGCCGGCAGTGTCTTGCATCGCAATGCATCGCGCACGGTTCAACCCCAAGTGTTGCACCACTTCGAGCGTCAGAGTCTCGCTTTTATGCGTAACGTGGAGCGCGTTCTTGATGGGCGGCAAGCCTTCATCAAATCGGACATCAACGACCGGTCCGATGATCTGCGTGACGATGCCTTTGGACATAGGAGGGAATTGTATCATCAGCCTTTGTGCTTGGAAACACTGTCGACAGACTCTTGAAAGATGCTAAGGATTGACTTTTCCAGTTCAGTTACCTTTGGGGGATGTGGAATGGTGTTGAACATGTTGACGACGGCATACATTGCATTATCATCCCAGTCTAAAAGTCCACTCCAATCCTGCGTCAGAGCCTTAGGTCTTAGTCGGTCTATGATCAGTTCCCGCAACGCCGTTTTGACGTCTTCATCCACGTCGCTCGCCGCTATGGCGTTCAAACACCGAAGACGCATCCGCGGCAACTCACGCCGCAATAGCTCGACCTCATCCGCCTTATCCGCCGATTTCGGCGCCGGGTCATCAGGATGGCGCATGATGACCCGATTCTACCCGCATTTGCTTCCCATTTCAAATGTGTGTATAGCCCGCCAGTAAATACAGCTCTCGTACATATGTACGAGAACTGTATCATGTCGTAATCTTGAAACGTCTTTGGAGATCCGCGGATCCGTCGACATGCGTTGCGGTTATGAACGACACATGGGGGAGAACTCCGTGGAAATTGGCGATCTCCCGCACCTCATCAGCGCATGGATGCGGATGGATCCAAAGCGAACGCTGGTAAAAAACGAGCCCAAGGTTCTGAAGATGCCGTATGAATGGAATTCTCGCCTTAGAAAGTTCCTGAGGGATGTCGAAGGCGACAATATGCCATCTTCCATCCCATCGTTTCGGAACGGAGATTTTGAGTTCCCACAGCTTCCCTTCCTCCACAAGCCGCCTGCCTATGTCCGAAAGAGCATATCGCTCTCCGACACCGCGCACATAACCTCTGCGTCGCGCTTCATAGATCCTTCGAGTGGCCCAACGGCGATTTTTCTGCGTATCTCCCATGGCGAGTTCTTTTAATACTCTCGCTAGCGCCCACGGGGGCGGAACGGCTCCGATCCCAACGACAAGAACCCCCACACCTATCATCTTGAGAATCCGTATCGTCTTCTCGCTCGGCCTCTGAAACTTGATCCCAGATATTCTCATATACTCATAATACAGTTCTTGTACATATGTACAAGGACTGTATCACTGAAATCCTGAAAATTCCGAAAGCAGTATGGTGCGGGCTTTGGCAAGCGCGCGGCCGCGGTGGCTGACGCTATTCTTCTCTTCGACGCTTATTTCCGCGCCCGTCTTTTGCAGTTCGTCGGAAAAGAAAACGGGATCGTAGCCGAATCCCCCGCTCCCGCGCGGCTCGCGCGTGATGCGGCCGCCGTACGAGCCCTCGCAGGTGCGGATGCCGTCCGTCGCCGGGTCGTACATGGCGACCGCGGCGACAAAGCGCGCGGTGCGTTTTTTATCCGGCACATCTTCCATCTCCCGGAGCAATTTCCGGTATCGCGCCTCGTCGTTGCCTTCCGCGTAGCGGGCGGAGAGCACGCCGGGCTTGCCGCCGAGAGCTTCCACCTGAAGCCCCGAATCCTCGGCGAGCGTGAGCTTCCCCGTCCTCGTGCCGTACGTCCTCGCCTTGAGGACAGCGTTCTCTTCAAATGTCGTTCCGGTTTCCTCGACATCCGCGCCCGCCGCTACGTCCGCAAGCGTGAGGATGGCAAAGGGGATCTCTCCGAGCGCGTCGAGCATCTCGCGGAGCTTTCCCCTGTTGCGCGTCGCGATCAAAAGCTCGCGCATATGAATAGTTCGTAGTTAGTAGATAGTAGTAAGTAGAGAGTCTATTTAATTTAACTACTAACTACAGACTACTTTCTACTAACTAGTTCATCGCATCGCCTCGATGCCGCTCGTTATCTCGGATACCTCGCGCGTGATGGCGGCCTGGCGCACCTTGTTGAAGGTGCGCGTGAGGTCGCCCGCCATTTCCTTGGCTTTGTCGGTCGCGTTCTTCATCGCGACCATGCGGGCCGAGTGTTCGGAGGCTTTCGCTTCGAGGAGCGCGTGGAAGACCGCGATGTTCAGTAGTTTCGGAAGGAGCGCGCTCAAAACCTCTTCGGGGCTCGGCTCGATGGTGTAGACCGCCGGCTGTTCATGTTTTTCGCCGGTTTCCGGTGCATATTTCCCTTTTGCCGGCCTGATGTGCTGTACCATCTCCCGCATCATCTCCGCGGTTATCGGCACGATCTGGCGCACGCCCGCCTCCTGCTCGAAGGTCGAGAGAAAATTCTGATACGCGATGACGCACTCGCCGACCTCCCCGGCTTCTTTCCATTCGAGCAGTTTGTCGGTGATCATCCGCGTCTCCCCCTCGGAAACCCCGTCGCTTACGTTTTCGTGCTTGACGCGCACCTCGTAGCCGCGCGAGGCGAAATAGTCCCCGCCGCGGCGGCCCACGGCTATCATGACGACGTCGTTCTTGGCAAGGCGTCGCCTTGCTATCTCGGCTTCGACACTGCGCACGACGGCGCTGTTGAGGGAGCCTGCCAGTCCCTTGTCGCTCGTAATGACGATTATGCAGGTCTTCCCTATCTGCTCCTTCGCGAGCGGGTGCCGCTCGGCGTCCGGCGTCCCTGCGAGACGCTCCAGCACGGAGAGGGCCGCGGCCGCGTACGCACGCCCATTCAAGGCGCGCTCCTGCGATTTCCGCATCTTGACCGCCGAGACGGCTTCCATCGCGTGCGTTACCGTCCCCGTCTTTTTGTAGGAGACTATTTTCGTCTTGATGCTTTTGAGGGAAGCCATGCGATAGTAGTTAGTGGTCAGTAGTCAGTAGTTAGTAGTAAAATGCATCAAGACTACTTTCTACTTTCTACTAACTATTTACTATGAAGAACTCCTTGTGCGCGAGTTTGAACTCGTTCATCGCAATGTCCAGTGTTTTCTTCAGCTCGTCCGACAGTTGGCCGCTCTTCTTTATCTCTGTCAATGTTTTAGAGTATTGTCCGTCGAAGAATCCGGCAAGCTGGGCTTCCACGGCGGTGACCTTCGCCGCCGGCACGTCGGCGAAGAATTTCTGTCCGGCGGCGTAGAGGATCGCGACCTGCAACTCCATCGCGATAGGCGCGCCGTTCTTCTGCTTCAAGACTTCCACCATGCGCTGGCCGCTTGCGATGCGCTCCGCGGTCGCCTTGTCGAGATCTTGCGCGAACTGCATGAACGCTTCGAGTTCGCGGAACTGCGCGAGTTCGAGCTTGAGGCCGCCCGCGACAGCCTTCATCGCCTTCTTCTGCGCGGCGCTCCCCACGCGCGAGACCGAGATGCCGACGTCTATCGCGGGGCGGATGCCCTTGTTGAAAAGCTCCGAGACGAGGAATATCTGCCCGTCGGTGATGGAGATGACGTTGGTCGGGATGTAGCCCGAGACGTCGCCGTCCTGCGTCTCGATGATGGGAAGCGCGGTGAGACTCCCGCCGCCCTTCTCTTTCGATAGGCACGCCGCGCGCTCGAGAAGGCGTGAATGAAGGTAGAAAATGTCGCCCGGGTACGCCTCGCGCCCCGGCGGGCGCCGCAGGAGCAACGAGAGCTGGCGGTATGCCACCGCCTGTTTGGAGAGGTCGTCGTATACGACGACGACGTCCTTGCCTTTGTCCATAAAATACTCGCCGATGGCCGCGCCAGAAAACGGCGCGAGATACTGCAGAGCCGCCGGCGCGGAAGCCGGCGCGTTGACGACGATGGTATATTCGAGCGCGCGCTCCTTGCGCAACTGTTCAACGATGCGCGCGGTCTTCGATTCCTTCTGCCCGATCGCGACGTATATGCAAATAGGCCGCCGCTCTTTCGGCTCGTTGCGCTGGCTGATGATGGTGTCTATCGCGATGGTGGTCTTCCCGGTGCCGCGGTCGCCGATGATGAGCTCGCGCTGGCCGCGCCCGATCGGGATCATCGCGTCGATCGCCTTGATGCCGGTCTGCACGGGCTCCGAGACGGAGCGCCTGTCGATGACGCCGCTCGCCTGCCGCTCGACCGGCATGAGCGTCGTTTTCTTGAACGGGCCCTTTCCGTCCAACGGCTCGCCCAAGGCGTTGACGACGCGCCCCAAAAGCTCCTCGCCCGAAGGCACCGAGAGCACGCGGCCGGTTGATTTGACCGTCATTCCCTCCGAGACGCGGGCCGTGTCGCCGAGGATAGCCGCGCGCACGCCGTCTTCTTCGAGATTCAAAATGACGCCGTAAAGCTCGCCCTGCGCTTCCATGGAACGGGCGAGCGATGCGCCCTTCCCCTCCTCGAAAAGGATTATCTCGCTCATCACCGCCTTCGAAAGGCCGTCTATCGCGACGACGCCGTCGCCGACGGCCGTTACCGCGCCCACATGCTCGCTTTCCGCCGCCGGCGCAAACGTTTCGATCTCTCTGATTATCTTTTCGACGACGAGATTATTCATAGCTATTGAGTTGCCCGATTATATAGTGAAAGTAGATATTTCTTAAAGCTTGCATCGACGAGTCGTTCGCGACCTTCGAGCCTCCAGCCGCCTATCAACGTGCTGTCGAGGCGTACTTCGGCTTCCAGCGCGCTCGAATCCATTGCGCGGAGCGCCTCCTTGGCGGCGCGTTTTGCGCCCGCCTCGTCTTTGGCATGAGCAACGGAGAGTACAACGGCGCGTTTGTCGCTCTCGCGCGCCGCAATGCGCGCGAACGCACGGCCGATCTTGGACAGTAATCTCATGCGCCCGTGCCGTTCGAGGACCCTGCGAAGGTTCGCAACCGCGTCCTTGGGCGTTTTCCCTTTCTCGACTATTCGCCAAAGCGCCTGTGCGTACTGATGTTCCATGTATTTCACTACTGACTACAGACTACTGACTACTTACTGGTTCTCAATATCTTCTCGGCCGCGAGCATCGCCGCCCGCGCTATCTCCCGCTCGCTTTCTTTCAATGCCTGACGCTTCGCTTCTTCGGCGCGCGCGGCGGCGTCTTTCAGCGCGCCTGCGGCCTGCGCTTCCGCGCTCTTCACGATCTCGTCGGCGCGCTCGCCAGCGCGCGCGCGCGCTTCCGCCACGAGCCCTTCGGCCTGCCGCGCCGCTTCCCCCACCATCCCCTCGCCTTCCCTCTTCGCTTCCTCGAGACGGCGCGCGGCGGCTTCCGCCTTGCGCACTCCCTCGGCGACCTTCTCCCTGCGCTCGTCGATGATCTTCAGGACTGGCTTGTAGAGGAAGTACGTCAGAATGGCCAAAAGCAGGCCGAAGTTGAGGGCCTGCACGAGGAGCAGTTTCCAATTGACGCCGAATGTCGCAAATAATTCCTGCATAGCTTCTGTTTATCAAATCACGTGATTTTGGATGCAGTGCGCGAAGAGCGAGGAGGCCGAGCGAGACGTATTGGACAATACGACGAGCGCTGGCCGACGAAGCTCGACAAAGCAATGCGCCAAAATCACGTGTATTTGAGGATGAAGCCGATAACGAGCGCAAATATCGCAAGCGCCTCGCTAAACGCGATACCGACGAACATCAGGGGCTGAATTTGCCCCGAAGCCTCCGGATTGCGCCCGATCGCCTCGAGCGCTTTCGAGGCGACGATGCCCACCCCGATGCCGGGGCCGATCATGCCTAAGCCGACCGCCAAGGCCATGCCGATTATCTTTGCCGCTTCTGCATCCATATGAACTAGTTAGTAGTTAGTAGTGCGTAGTTAGTAGCGACTACAATGTTAATAATTGATAACAGCTATGGCCGCATTCTAGCACGCGTTTTCGGACAATCCGGGATTGACCTGCTTCTGTTTGCGTTATATGGTTGCGGCCGCCAAACGTGCCAGCATTAGCTCATTACAGACTACCGACTACTTTCTACTTTCTACTTACTACCCTAGTGTACTGGTTCCATGATGGCGATCTTGATGAAAAAGAGGGTCAAAATGGCGAATATCGCCGCCTGAATGAAGCCCACGAAAACCTCGAACATCATCAGGGGAACGGGTCCCGCGTACGGTAGAAAATGCGTCGCGACGAGGATGAGTATCTCCCCCGCGATGATGTTGCCGAAGAGACGGAAGGAGAAGGAGATGAGGCGCGCGACTTCGGAAAACAGCTCGATGATTCCCACGATGAATCCGATGAACGAATGGAAATTCAGGAACTTCGAGCCGTATTTGAGAAATCCGAGCACGGCGATGCCGGTGATCTCGGTAACGATGAAGGAAATGGCGGCGAGCGCCAGCGTTACGTTGAGATCGGTGTTGACACTGCGGAAAAGGGGCGCGAACTCTCCATGCGCGAAGAAACCGACACTGCCGACGCCGGGAATGAATTCCAGCCAGTTCGCGACGAGGATGAAAAGAAAGATGGTGAAGACGAGGGGGAAAAATTTGCGCGCCATGTCCCTCCCTCCGAGCGTGTCCGCGACGTAGTCGTAGATGCCGCCTATCATCCACTCGAGAAGCGTCTGGAAGCGGCCCGGGACGAGCTTCAGCCGGCTACCCATTGAAAACGCGAGTATGGCGAGAAGCGCGACGACTATCCAACTCGTAATGAGAGTGTTCGTGATGGGAAGCCCCATCCATTCTCCCAATCTTTCCGCCGAAAGAGCGACGTGAATGCCGTTTTCCATTGGCAGGATTTTAACACAAATCTGGACACTGCCTATCAGAACACCTATAACGCTAGCTTACGCGGCCGCGTAAGCTAGCGTTATACTCGCCCTTTGATGAATTTCCGCACTTCTTGAACAACGCGCAACTCCGCGCCTCGAAAACCATGTTGTACGTTCGGGATGACGCCGTTTTTGAACGCACGACTGCGATTATTCCGCTCAAACCACTGCACGATTTCCTTGGCGGGCCTGTCGCCGAACTCGTCCGCGCCGGCGAAGATGGCGAGCATCGGAACACGGACCGATCTGAAAATGCGCGGCGTCTTCTTCGGCTGTGCGTAGGTGAACATTTCCTCGACGCTCTCCGGCGCGTAGAGAGAAAGGAATCTCTGCGCATCGTCAATATGAGGCCAGATGGATTGCGGCAGGAGCTCGTGTTTTTTGCCGCGGCGCACGAGGGCGCGCGCTACCCTTCTCGCGCGCGCGAGTTTTCCGGCTTTATCGTCTCGAAGCGCAACGGAATAATCACTCAATGGCGCGAGGAGAATTATTCCTCTCACTCCCCTGCCTTTTTTCTTATGCGCCCAGTAGACGGACTTTTGACAGCCCGTGGAATGCCCGACAAGAAAAATATTCTTCGCCCCCTGCCGCCGAGCGAAATTGACGGCTCCCTGAATATCGTCCACACAATCGGTGAAAACTTCCATCCCGCCGCCTGCCCATTTTCTCTTCGATCTGTTCCCGCGGGCGCGGTAAAGTCCGCTAATGCGATCGTGTCCTCGGTTGTTGAATATCAAAACTGCCGTTCCTCCGCGAGCCAGATTGGTAGCCAAGGAGAAAAAAAGGCTTTTCCACAGAGAACTCCCCAGTCCGTGGACGACGACTAGGACCTCCCTCGCTCTCCTTGGCCCGAACCAAAGACCGTTCAATACAATCTTTTTCGGCGTGACGATTTCAACGGCGTAGCTCGGCAACATTCGATTCATAGTTGATCAGGGGTAAGTCCAGTGTGTCTGGCGATTCGCGAGAGCATTCGAGGTCCGATTTCCTCCTTCTCATGAAATGCAAACGTGAAATTTGGAAACCCGGGCTTTGCGAGTATGCGATGCGAACCTCTCTGCCGTTTAATTCTCCAGCCAGAGTGCAAGAGAGCCTTGAGTACGTGCGAGGCTTTAACGGCCCGCCACTCCATATCCGAAAAGACGCGAAACTGGAGTGAACATATTTCCTTCCTCGACTCTATCTGCAAGCGTCCGAAGTGCAACAGCATATACTCGTTGCAACGCCTCGCGCTTGGTAGTACCGTAGGCCATAACACCAGAAAGTTTTGGTACTTCTGCGATCCAGCGCCCGTCCTCCTCTCGGTCAAATTCAACCGTTAGCGAAGATAAAAGAGCCTTGTTTTGTTTAGTCCTTTTTATCATGCGAACACTATATCATAGAATTCAGGAACAGACCCCAGAACTATAATCTTCTTCGGCGTCGTGATGTCGACGACGTAGCACGCTGACATTTCCCGCTTTTGCATTTCTAAACTGTTAACTGTCAACCGTTCGCTGTCAACTGATTTATGTTCCCTCCTGCCAGCTTGCGAGGTATTTCTTCTGCTCCGCGGAAAGCTCGTCTATCTCGATTCCCATCGAGGCGAGTTTGAGCGAGGCGACGGTTTCCTCTATCTCGTCGGAAACGTCGTAGACGCCGGGCGCAAGCTTCTTTTTTTGTTTGACAAGCCACTCGGCCGCAAGAGCCTGCGTGGCAAAACTCATATCCATGACGCTTGACGGGTGTCCTTCCGCCGCGGCGAGGTTGACGAGGCGGCCTTCCGATAGGAGATAGATGCGTTTTTTCCCGACCATGTATTCATCGACGTTGTCGCGGACGCGCTTGGGTTTTCCGGCCAGCTTCTCCAAGTCTTTGATGCTTATCTCCACGTCGAAGTGTCCCGCGTTGCACACGAACGCGCCGTCTTTCATCTTTTTGAAATGTTCGCCGCGGATGACGTTGACGTTGCCCGTCACCGTGCAGAAAAGGTCGCCGAGTGGAGCCGCCTCTGCCATGGGCATCACGCGGAATCCATCCATCGCGGCTTCGAGCGCCTTCACCGCGTCCACCTCCGTGACGATGATGTTGGCGCCCATGCCGCGCGCGCGCATCGCGAGGCCCTTGCCGCACCAGCCGTAACCGGCGATGACGAAGGTGCGCCCGGCGACGAGCATGTCGGTCGCGCGGATGATGGCCTCGAGCGTGCTCTGCCCCGTGCCGTAGCGGTTGTCGAAAAGATTCTTGGTCTTCGCATCATTCACTGCGACCACGGGAATCTTTAGCGCGCCGTCGCGGCTCATCGCGCGGAGGCGTATGACGCCCGTCGTCGTTTCCTCGGTACTGCCGAGCATCTTCGGGAGAAGTTCCGGATGGTCCTTATGAATGGTAGAGACTAAATCCGCCCCGTCGTCCATCGTGATGTCTGGCTTCATCGCGACGACCGCTGTGATGTGCCTGAAAAACGTGTCTCGATCCTCTCCGGATATCGCGTAAACGGGAATATCATGCTCTCCGACGAGTCCCGCCGCCGCTTCGTCTTGCGAGGAGAGCGGGTTGGAAGCGCAAAGCGCGACCTCGGCTCCCCCCTCTTTGAGCGTTATCATCAGGTTGGCCGTCTCCACCGTCACATGCAGGCACGCGCCGACGCGGAGCCCTTTCAGGGGCTTTTCCTTGCGAAAACGCTCGCGTATCTGCAAAAGCACGGGCATGTCCCGCGCCGCCCATTCGATGAGCCGCGCCCCTTCCTTGGCTAACTTCTTGTCCTTAATGTCGTATCGCACGGAGGCAGTATACACTAAAGCGGGCAATTTTCGCCGTACGTGTCGCTGTATCTTTTCCTCAATTCTGCGAGAGTAAATCGGTGATTTTGCGTCCCCTGCTTCTCGACGGCGTACGCGGCGACCGCGCTCGCGAGCTGTGCGCATACGCGAGGAGCCTGTCCTTCGACATAGCCCGCGATAAATCCCGCCCGGTACGCGTCGCCCGCCCCCGTCGGATCGAGAACATTGGAAACGCCGACTGCCCGCACGCGTTCCGCCGCTTCTTTGGTTGTAACGCGCGAACCGCTCTCCCCGAGTGTCACGACAACGATGGGAACACGTTCACAAAGCTCTTTCTCGCTCCATCCCGTCTTTTGAATGATGAGGTCGATCTCGTAGTCATTGCCAAAGAGTCCTGCCGCGCCCTCGATGCCCTTTCGCAAATCATCGGCAGAGAGAATAGGTATCTCCTGCGCCGGATCATAAAAATACGCGAGCCTTTTATCGCGGTAGTGTGCCGGTAGCACACGCATGTCGTCGGGATTTCCCGCGCCAACGATGGCGCATGCCGCCCCCTCTGTTTTGGGGAGCCGGCCGTAGGCGATCTTCCCCGCCCCGAACGAAAACGCCGCGATCTGGTTGTCGGCCTTGTCGGTGATGATGTATGCCGAAGAAGTCAGCTGGCTCGTATCAACGTGTATGGCGTCCGCCGAGATTTTCTTCTCCTCCAGGTACGTTCGATATGCCGAGAAGTCGGAGCCCGCGGTAGAGAGTATCTCCGGCTCGTGCCCGAGAAGCTTCAGATTGTACGCGATGTTGCCGGCCGTCCCTCCGAAGTTTTCCTCGACGCCTTCGACGGCGAAGCTTACGTTGATGGTATGCAGTTTGTGCGCCAAGAAGTGATCGCGGAAATGCCCCGGAAAATCCATGATGCGGTCGTACGCGACCGAGCCGGAGACGAGTACGCGGGACATCCGGCCATTGTATACCATTCCGCGCTCGCCGGTCTCTTCTCCTTCGCCGAGTACCTCGTAGCTTGCTACGAGGGTGAAGGCGAGGAGAACCCTGCGTAGCCTTGGCGAAGCAGGGTCCCCGGCTTCGGAGAATTCCACAGATACCTCGCGGCTTTGCCGCGAGGAGCTTCAATTTTTATATCTTTTTTTTCCAATCCTCGACGACAAGCCGCTGACCGACCTTGCGCACGACGACCTTCTGCCTGTCCTTCCAGCCGAGCGCGCGGACGTATTCGATGGGAATGGTAACGGAGACGGCTTTTCCCCCGCCCGTCCGCGTGAGTTTCCGGATAGTGCGCTCCTCGATCGCTCTTCGACCCATGCTGTCATTATAGCGAATTCTAGAATTAATTCTAGAACTTGTTCTTGAATTCTTTCATGCCATGACCATATCGGGATAAGAACTTCTGGGAAACTCTTGATATGTTGTGTGACCCCGAGGGAATTCGCCCCGCGCCTCTCGGCTCGCCGTCGCTCGCCTCGAGCTGGGCACCGCCTCGCGGCCTCGCGTACTCGCTCGGCAGCGCTCCGGCGATTCGAATTCCGCGCACAGTGCGCAGGCACTGTGCTCTCGACCTCATTCACTTCGTTCATGACCCCGAGGGAATTCGAATCCCTGTTTTCGCCGTGAGAGGGCGACGTCCTGGGCCACTAGACGACGGGGCCGTTGAGTTGCTCGAACAACTCCTTGCGAGCACGAGCGGTCTTCTTTAAAAAAATCCCTCGTTTCCGCGCACTTGTTCTATCATGAAAAGCCTCGGTGCGCACGAGCATCCACGGCCGATACGGTTTTGTTGAGCGAACACCGCCCCTATTATGCTTACGCAAACGTGCTTCAACACTTTCGGCACGACCCGCGCTTCACTACATACCCGCACATACTTGGGTATGTTGGTATGTTCTTAGCCTGTGCCGCTCGACGCGAACGCGGTAATAAACTTAACGAACGTTTGCCCGTACGGAGTAAGCGTATGCTGTACCTGACGACCTGCATATCGCTTGTCGATAAGCCCCGCATGATACAGTCGTCGAATGTGCTCACTTATGGTCTTCTGATTCCCCTTCAGCGACTCGATGATGTCCTCTTGAGCAATCTCTGGACGCCGAGCAATAAGCAACAGTATCTCGATGCGATGATGATTGGCAACACCTTTAAAATGTCGCTCAAGCTTCTTTGCGCTTTTTACTTTTTTCTCGGCCATACGTTAGACACCCGCACATACCCAAGTATGTGCGGGTGTCTGAATTTGTCAATCCTTGGTGAGCCACTCGGGGTCTTGGCGAACGAGAAGCTCTGATGCGCGCTCTGGCTCGGCCATGAGGGCTTCCACCGCGCGCTCCATGCGCATTGATTGCGAGCCTTTCACCAAGACGACATCGCCCTCGCTCAATTTATTTTTTAATTCCTCTCCCGCGCGCCCCGATTCGTTCATCTCGTACTCGCGGATGTTCCCTTCCGGAAGCCCCGCATTGAGCGCCGCCTTCCCTGCCGCGCGCGCGCGGAAGCCGACGGTAATGAGCGTGTCGGCGCACGCCGCGGCGCGCGCGCCGACGTTGCGGTGCGCTTCGGAGGCATACCGCCCCAGTTCAAGCATATCGCCGAGGACGGCGATGCGCTTTCCGCCCGGAGGCACGTTGATGTCCTTCAGGGTGTCGAGCGCGGAGAGCGCCGCCGCCGGGGAGGAGTTGTATGTGTCGTCAATGATGGTCGAGCCGTTCGCGCCGGGAATGATGCGCATCCTCCCCGGCGGCGGCATCCACGCGGAGAGAGCGCGCGCGACCATATCGCTCCCGACGCCGACGGTATAGGCGACGGCGAAGGCCGCGAGCGCGGCGTACGCGCGCGGCCTGCCGAGCGCGCTGCGGATCGAGACCGGGAGCGCCGCTCCCTGATGATCCACGGTGAAGCGGATGCCCGTCGGCTTCTTCTTTTCATACTCCACGGAAAGATGCGCAGCGTGCCAATCGAGCCGTTTGTCCATGCCGTACGTTACGGTCTGTTCCGCGAACTCCGCGCACAGCGCGGCCATATGCGAGTCGTCGCCGTTCAAGACAAGCGTGCCTCCGGGCGCCAGGTATTCGGCAAGGGCGCGCTTCTCGCGCGCGAGCTCCTCGGCGGAGCGGAAGAACTCCACGTGGACGGGGATCTCCGGCACGCCGGTGATAACGGCGATGTCGGGCCGGAGCCAGCGCGCGATTTTCCGGATGTCGCCCGGCCGATCCGCTCCCACTTCGAGCACGAGCCACGCGGGATACCCCGTCTTCCGCGCGGCGAGCCACAATCCCCGGAGAATATTTTCCGCCCACCGCAGAGGATTCCTCCACGCATTCTCAAGACCGAGGATGGTAAGCGGCACGCCGAGCTCGCTGTTGAAGCTCTTCTCGCTCTTGCGCGCGCGGAGCCCTCCGCCCGAAAGCGCGGCGCATATCGCGTCCTTCGCCGCGGTTTTCCCCATACTGCCCGTTATCGCGATTATCTTCGGCCGATAGCGGGAGAGCACGAGCCGCGCCTCACAGATAAGGATCAAGACTATCGCCTTCTTAAGAAAATTCTTCATGTGTTCGTTGTAGACATGGTAAACGTTCTAATCGCCAGGCGTTTAGAACGAATAGAGCGATTATAACGCTCATTGCGTATTACCGATCCGGTGGTATGTCGTAGTAGTTTATCAGGAACTTCGCGATGTCGAGAAATGGGCGCGCGAGCGTGGCCGAGGCGAATTCCGCGCCGTGCGGCTCGACGGCGATGAGAAAGACGATGAATCTCGGATCGTGCGCCGGAAAGTAGCCGAAAAAGGAATGCAGGTATCGGTCGGGATAGTAGCCGCCGCCGCCCGACCGCGCGATCTGCGCCGTGCCCGTTTTCGCCGCGATCGAATAGTGCTCCTGCTTCAGGATGCCGCCGAGGAGCGCCGTGTCGAACACCCTGACGAGCATGTCGCTTACCGTCTGCACGGTCTCGGGTTCGAACACCCGCGGCCCCTGCGGGGGCGGGAGGCCACGCGCGATGCCGCTCTCGAGGCGGATGCCCTTCACGAGGCGCGGGGAAGGCAGGATGCCGCCGTTTGCGAGCGCGCCCAGGCCGCGTATCATTTCCACCGCCGTCATCGCGATTCCCTGCCCGAACGAGGCCGAAGCGTAGTCCACGTCGTACCCGCGATCGATCGCGCCGATGATGCCGCGCGCTTCATTGGGGAGATCGATGCCCGTTTTCTCCCCGAAGCCGAGCGCGTGCAGGTAGCCGCCAAACACGTTCTGACCCATCCTGTCCGCGATGAAGGAAGCCCCGGTGTTGAGCGACTGGTTCAGCACCTCCTGCATCGAGACGACGCCCCGCGCCTTCCCGTCGTAGTTGCATATCCTCTTGCCGCTCTTTTCGATGCAACCCGTGTCGCGGTACGTCGTTTTCGGCGTGACGACCCCGGCGTCTATGCCCGCGGCGACCGTGAGCGGCTTCATGATGGAGCCCATCTCGTAGACGTTCTCGACGAGCATGTTGGCGAACACGGAAGGATCATTGGCCGTGCTGAAGGTGTTCGGGTCGAATCCGGGCCGCGCGGCCATCCCCACGATCTCTCCCGTGCGCGGGTCCATCACGATCGCCCCCGCCGCTTTCGGCGCGTAGGATTTCATCACCTTCTCGAGCGTCTCCTCGAGGCGCGCCTCGACCTGCGGCTCGATCGAGGTAACGATGCTTCCGCGCGAGCCCTCCGGTTCCGGAGAGAGCGCCTCGCCGAGATTCGTGAAGATCTCCGCGAACGGATTCACGTAGAGGCCGGAGGCTTTCGCGAGCGTGTCCTGGTAGCGGGCTTCGAGCCCGTAGACCCCCACCTTTCTGTCGCCCTTGTATCCCACGAAGCCGATCGCGTGCGCGGCGAGCGCGCCGCCGGGATAGACGCGCCATCGGTCGGGCACGAGAATGACGCCCGGTATCTTCTCCTTGCGTATGCGGAGCGCCGCCTCGTCGCCGAGCCGGAACGCGACCTCCTCGTACGGATCGGCGGCTTTCCCGGCGCTCGCGAGGAAGCGCTCGCGGTCAACGGGGACAAAGCTCCGGAGTTTTTCCAGAACGGCTTCCGGGTCCCGCATCTCCGAGGGAGCGATGGCGAGGCGCCATCCCGACTGCATCACGGCCGCGGCGACGAGCTCGCCCCCCTTCTTCGAGAAAAAAATATCCCCGCGATCCTCGCTGTCGGACGCGGCCGCGACATATTGGCCCTGCGCGCTCCTGCGATGCTCCTCGCCGTGCACGATCTGGACGAAGTACAAGCGCAGTAAGAGAAGCGCGGCGACGCATATGAAGACGGCCGAGAGAATCCTCGCCCGCGAGACGATCGTGGGGGCGCTAGATCTCATTGCTCTCCGGCGCGGCCGTGCCTGCCTGTGCGGGCGCGCCCGCAGACAGGTTGCCGGGCCGATGCAGATAGAGAGCGTCGGAGACGGGCGAAAGGCCGAGGCGCGCGCCGTCTTCGGGGCCGATGTTCTGGGCGGCGGCGAAATACTCGCGTTCGAGGCCCGATACGGCGCTCGTGAGGCTCGCAGTCTGCGCGAGCGCCTCTTTTCTCGCGATGACGTTCAGTATCGTCGCGCCGACGAAATAAACGTAGGCGCACGCGAGCGCGACGACGATTCCCAGAAGCGCGCGGAACAGCACCGGCTCGACCGGATGCTCGGCGGTGAGGGAAAGACCCCTGCGTGCGGAAGCAAAATCGAGCTTCCCCTGAAAGACCGAGGGGGCGTATTTGCTTATTTTTTGTATGCGAGCTCTCATAAAATAGAAGTTGGAAGTTGGAAGTTGGAAGTTGGAAGTTGGAAGTTGGAACCTGACTTCCTTCAATTTTTTTCTAAGCTCCAATCTTTAACTTCTCAATTACACGAAGTTTCGCGCTTCGGGCTCTCGGATTCGCAATGACCTCCTCTCTGCCGGGAACGACGGGTTTCTTGACGAGGCGCTTTCCCTCCCCATCCTTTTCCCACGCCGCGAACATCCGCTTCACGAGCCGATCCTCGAGGCTGTGGAACGAGATCACCGCTATCCGGCCTCCCGGCGCGAGTAGTTTCCACGCCGCCGCGAGGCCCTCCGAAAGCGCTCCGAGTTCGTCGTTGACCGCGATGCGGAGCGCCTGGAACGTGCGCGTCGCCGGGTGGATCCTACCCCCGCGATATCCGCGAGGCGTCGCCTCGCGGATCGTCTCGGCAAGTTCGTGAGAAGTGCGGAAGGGATGTTTATGCCGACGTTCCACGATCGCTCTCGCTATTCGCCGCGCATAACGCTCCTCGCCGAAGCCGAAGATGATGTCCGCAAGCGTTTTCTCGCTCCACGTGTTCACGATGGTCGCGGCGGTAACCGCCTCCGCTCCGGGATGCTTCGCGTACGTCATCAACAGCGGCTCGTCCGCCTTGAACGAAAATCCTCTTCCCGCCTGCGCCCAGCTTGCGGCGGGCAGGCCGGAGTCCAAATTCAACTGATACGAACTCATGCCCAGATCGAAGAGAGCTTTCGTCATCGACTTCACGCCTAAACGCTCGAGCTCGCGTCCTATATTGCGGAAATTTCCGCATACAAGGCGAACCGGCGCGCGAGCATGTGCAAGGACCTTCCGCGTGCGTTGAAGCGCGTCGGAATCCGCATCAAAACCTATGAAGAGCCCGTTTCCTCCGAGGCCCTTCACCAACTTTTCTGCGTGTCCTCCACCGCCAAGCGTTGCGTCTAGGACGACGTCGCCGCGCCGCACGTCGAGCAGGAAAACTACTTCATGTAAAAGAACCGGCGTATGCCCCGACTCGTCTTTAGTCATGGGATCGGTGCTCCGTTTCGGGTGACGGCACCGGGTTGCTGGAGGAGGTAAGTCGCGTGCGCATATTTTTTTGGTCCTCCAGCCACCCCGTGTCATCAAGATGGTTAGTAGTTAGTAGTTAGTAGTTAGTAGTTGGATTTTGCATTTGTATCCACTACGGTCTACGAACTACTTTCTACGTTCTGCCCTACAGTGCTCCGATCTCGCCGAGTTTTTCCGCCAATGCATCGGCCCGTTTCTCGATGCGGGTCTTGTACGCGCGCCAGCGTTCCCTCTCCCACACTTCGATCCGATCCGAGACTCCGGCGAATATCACGTGTTTCTTCAGGCCCGCGAACGCTTTCTGGTGTTCGGGGATGAGTATTCTTCCCGCCCCGTCAACTTCGACTTCGGCCGCGCCCGATAGCATGAATCGCGCGAAGCCACGCGTATCCGCCTGAACGAACGAGAGCGATTGCAGTTTTCCGGCGACGTTCTCCCAGGAGCTACGGGAATAGACGAAGAGGCAGTTGTCGAGCCCCCGCGTCATGACCACTTTCTTCCCGAGAGCCGCTCTAAAGGCCTTCGGGAGGGAGACGCGCTTCTTCTCGTCCAAGCTGTGTTCGTACTCGCCGATAAACATACGTTCTTCTGCACCGTTTCCCACTATTTCCCACTAATAAGGAGTATATACCACTATACACGCCCGCAAGCCAGTTATCCACACTGCTTCGCTCGAGCTTCTGTGAGAGCGTTGCAGTGTGTCCTGCGCAACCTTGGCGAAGCAGGACTCGTCAAATACGCCTTGGAGCTACGCAGTGCAGGCATAATCTGGGACGGGCTAGAAAATAGCCCCAAAATACGGTAATATCAGGCAAATGCTCCGCATCTTCAAAAACGCGACATCAGAAGCGCTCGAAGAGATCGCCGAGGAGATGCGCGTGCGGAAAGCCTCGAAGTTCGTACTGCTCTTCTCGATGGGCTCGCAGTTCGACCACCTCATCGTCCAACAGCTCGCGAAGCTCGGCGTCTTCTGCGTCGTCGCCGATCCCGCGACCGTCAAAGCCGACGACGTCGAAAAAGCGAGACCGGCGGGGGTCATTCTTTCGGGAGGCCCCGCGTCCGTGGAGACGGAGCCGCCGCCTTTTGATGAGAAGATATTCGACCTCGGCATTCCCACGCTCGGCATTTGTCTTGGATTCCAAATGTGGGCGAAACATATCGGAGCAAAGGTGCCGCCGTCCGAGAAACGAGAGTTCGGCATTCATACATTCACACGCACCGGAGACGACCCGCTTTTCGAGGGAGTGGCCGAGCACACGCAGGTGCTACAAAGCCACGGTGACACGATCCTTCCCGGCTCCGAGATCACCGTCCTCGGCACGACGGACAATTCTCCGATCGCCGCCGGACACTATAAACATCTCCGGGGCGTGCAGTTCCATCCGGAAGTCTCGGACACGCTCGAGGGCGCGAAGATGTACGAAAATTTTTGCGTGAAGATATGCGGGATACGCGACCGCTTCCCCGCTCACGATGTCGCGAAGCAAAAGGTGATGGAATTAAAAAAGCTCGTCCTCGGCAAGCGTGTTCTCATCGCGCTCTCCGGCGGCTCCGATTCGTCTGTCGTCGCATATCTCTTAAAAGAAGCGGGTGCCAAACTCAAAGGTATTTACATACGCGGGATAGATCGCCCGGACGACGAGGCGTACGTGAAAAAATATTTCGGGAATGAAGATTGGATAGAGCTTGAAATTGTCGACGCGACGCAGGAATTTCTGAAAGCGCTCAAAGGCAAGTTCTCGATGCGCGAGAAGCGCCTCGCGATGCGCGGCGTGTACAAAGACGTGCTCGAGAAGGAGATAACAAAGTTCAAAGCCGACTATATCGCGCAGGGAACGCTCTACACCGACGTACGCGAGAGCGGCCATGGACATGCGACAGGCGCGCGCGTCGCGGAGATAAAAGTGCATCACAATGTGAAACTCGGATTTTCTGTGCCGGAGATCGCCCCGCTTGAAGATCAGGTCAAGGACTCCGCGCGCGGCATCGGACGCGACATCGGCGTGCCTGAAGATCTACTCGTGCGTCATCCCTTCCCCGGCCCCGGCCTCGTGGTGCGCATCGAGGGAGAAGTAACGGCGGAGAAACTTAAAACCGCGCGCGTCGCAGACGGCATCTTCATCGATGAACTGCGCGCGGCGAAACTGTACGAAACCGTCTGGCAAGCGGGCGCGGTCGTCACCTCCTCGGAGCACGTGGGCACCAAGGGCGACGACGTCGCGCTCGGGCACGTCGTCGCGCTCTGGGCCGTCTGGAGCGTGAACGGCTTCACGGCGCGCTTCGCCAAACTCCCCTACGAATTCCTGGACAGGGTTTCCCGTCGGATAACGAACGAGGTGCGCGAAGTCGGCGCGGTCGTGTATCGCATTTCCGACAAACCCCCCGCCACCATCGAATGGGGCTAATCTACGAGGCGTCGCCTCGTGGGGTTACATGATATAGTTGCGATATGGCGTATAGGCGTGTCCCTTTTCAACTTGATGAGTGGTTCCATTGTTATAACCGAGGCATTGATAAGCGCACGGTATTCGAGTCAGAAGATGACTCAGAGCGTTTTCTTAAGCTGCTCTATCTTGCAAATTCGGAAGCGAATCTTCATCTGGCCGATATTTCAGATAAAACTGACGCTATCATGACGCGCCAACGGAAAGGAGTTCTCGTTTCTATCGGCGCGTACTGTCTGATGCCAAACCACTTTCATTTGCTGCTGAAAGAGGTCGTCGAGGGCGGGATCATAAGATTCATGCAAAAGCTCGGGACCGCCTATGCTATGTATTTCAATACGAAGAATGAGCGATCGGGAAACTTGTTCTTGAAGCCGTTCCGATCGCGACATGTTGGCGATGATCGCTACTTTCAGCGCGTCGTAGATTACATCCACTGCAACCCGGCAGAACGATTCGAGCCGGGATGGAAAAGAGGCACTGTTCGCAACATGAATCGTCTTGAGCGGCAGCTCCGTGACTACCGCTATTCGAGCTTTCCCGACTATGCCCGCGAACGCCGTGCCATCGCCGCAATTTTATCGGACGACGGCTTCAAAGTGTATCGAGATCGCGGACAGCGAAGAATGCTCGACGACGCCCGTGCCTACTACGCGGACATCGACTTGGATGACCGTGGCCTGCACTCCTGACCCGCAAGGCGACGCCTCGTGGGTTTTCACGGAGTGGTACACTTGGCGCAAATGAGTAAACTCTCGTGGACGCTCCTCTTGGTCACATCGATGGCTGGCATCGCAAGTATCTATTCGTGACGATCTGCGCGTGCGCGCACCGATCTCAAGCGGCTACAACAAACGGCGTGACGAGCCTATTAACGGCGACGCGCAATTTTTCGAGCGTACCGTCGGCGCGCGCGTATTCTACGGCGCGCAGAAGAAGGAGTCCCTCTTCATATGCTTCGGGGCGGTTTGCCGTGCGCAATGCTTCAAGCGTTTTTTGCGCGCGGCCGATCGAAGATTCATATCGCGCGCGGTCTCCCGCTTCGGCCGCGACGATGCACCGGAGCACGTCGGCTCCGAGATTGGCGAAGTAGAACCGGGCGTTTTTGCCGCTCATACGAACAAATCCGGCAGTACCCGCTCCAGAATGCCGCGGATGTTGTCTCTAACGCCCGTATCCGTTATCTCCATTTCCCGATTTCCTTGCGCCGGGCGGATGTTGATGAGCGAGACATATTCGACGGCGTCGTCTCCGCGCTTATCGGGATAGAGGTTGAATCCCCAGACGCTCCTCTGCTCTGAACCGTCGGCGATGAGGATGTTGTTCGCATCCACATGCCACTCCCCTCCGAGTGCGATAATTTCGCGCTCGATATCGGCGACTCCTTTCACCATGTCGCGGTACATTTCTTTTGCGAGTTCCCTGACTTCTTCGACGGATATCGGTTCTTTGACGATTTTTATGTTCATGGGAGTATTATAGCCCCTCGACTTCGTTCAGTGCACTACTGATATTCACACATCTCCCTCCACATAGTTCGCAGGTTTGATACCATGGGGACATGAGTACCCCCCACCCCAACCGGGCTCTGTCTGTCCAGGAGCTCGAAGACCGCCGGAAGGCGGCAGGCCGATTATTCGACAAAGGAAAGACGGCGTACTTCGTCGCGAAGCGCTTCGCCGTCTCAACCGCGACCGCGCGCGAATGGAAAGAACGCTGGGCGAGGGGGACGCTCGCGGCACAACCGCAGGGTCCTCACTCGAAACTCACGAAGGCGCAAGAAAAGGAGATCGTTTCCGCGATCCTCGCGGGACCGGAGAAGGCCGGATACCGAACCCAGCTCTGGACGCTCTCGCGCATCACCGAGCTCATCAGAAAGACGCAGGCCGTGTCGTACAAGCCGCGCTCCGCGTGGCATCTCCTCCGACGTCTTGGGTTTTCCTGTCAGCGTCCCGAGCGAAGAGTGAGGTAGCGCGACGAGGAGGCGATCACACGCTGGACAAAGACGGAGTGGCCGAAACTCCGAAAAAGGGGGCGCTCCTTCGCGTGACCTTCTGTTTCCTTGACGAATCGGGGTACTCGGAACGTCCGACAGTCCGAAGCACGTGGGGGAGGAAAGGAGAGACACCCATCATTCGGTCGACCGGATCGTGGAAGAGCATCTCGGCGACCGGCATCATCGCGACCGATGTTGCCCTGAGGCGCGTGCGCGAACTATGCACGTTCAAAAAAGGTTCGGTGCGCAAAGAAGACACCGTGAATACGCTCAAGCATCTTCTGCGACACGTGAAGGGTCGGATCGCGCTCTTTTGGGACGGTCTCGCGCAGCACGGAGCGAGAAGTGTCCGCGAGTACCTCGCCGGACACCGCGACCGCTTCGTCATGGTCGAGCGCTTCCCCGCCTACGCGCCAGAGCTCAATCCCCAGGAGTACCTCTGGTCGTCGTCGAAAACGAAAGACATGGCGAACTACTGCCCGGAGAAGCCGGACGATCTCGCGCAAAAAGCGCGTATGAGCCTCAGGCGCATCCAACGCCGTCCCGACATTCTGCGGGGTGCGCTCAAGAAGTCAGGATTATTTGGAGGAGGGAGTTAAGTGAAGCTCAGTAGATTCGCCTTGGGTGGCTTGCCGAGAGTGAGCCCAAGTTTATCGCGGGCGAATCGAGTGGACCCGAGGGGTTTCGGTCACAGCTCTCGCTTTGCTCGGCCGCGACCCCGCCTCGCCGACAAGCATTCGCTTCGCTCATCTTGTATACCGGCTCCGGCCTTCGAAACCCCTCGTGCCCTACAAAAATATAGTCGCCCATTGCTCCGCAATGTTCTCCTGATTTTTGTGGACCCGAGGGGTTTCGAACCCCTTGCCTCGTCTATGCCATAGACGCGCTCTACCAATTGAGCTACGGGCCCGGAATCTTGCCGAGACAAAAAGATAGTACATTCTTTGCCTCTCTCTGGCTATATCTCTACGATGCATCTCTACGATGCATATCCGAGCATAGTGGTATTATGACGCATGACCATTTATATCGGCGCAAAAGGGGCGATGTCCCCTTTTGTCGAATAGGCGTCATGGATATCGAAGTCGCACAGGCAGGATGGAGGGATTTCCCGGTGCTCTGGAGCTTGCAAAAAAAGATCCTCCGCGAGGCGGAGCACCTGGTCGCGACCGGCGAGGAGCGGAAGGAGCCCTTTGCATACGCGCTCGCAAAAGCCTTCCTGCACCGCAAGCGCGTCCACACGTTCCTCGCGCTGGAGGGAGGAGAGATGGTCGGCTATATCACGCTCGTCTCGGGAAAATTCAAGAAAATAAGGGATACCGTCTACATCGTCGTCGGGGTCCGCGCATCGCACCGCGGGCGCGGCATCGGGACGAAGCTCCTCGCACGCGCGGAAGAGTTCGCGCGCGAGCGCGGGATGCACCGCATGGAACTCGAAGTCTCGGATAAAAACGAGTATGCGATACGGCTGTATGAGCGGCTTGGCTACGCGGCGGAAGGCCGCCGCCGCGAGGCGACCAAGACCTCGGGCGGGTACAACGACATCATCTGGATGGGAAAACTCCTTTCGAATGGCGGAGGACGAGTGTAAACTACCAACTCACCCCGCGTCGTTCAACGGATAGGACGCGAGCTTCCGGAGCTCGTAATGTGGGTTCGATTCCTGCCGCGGGGACCGATTATTCCGTTTCAAAAAGCTC
>Ga0155056_148_pt2 | contig 27246 bp, 26 predicted proteins | sample RifCSPhighO2_01_FD_106024 | JGI IMG/M metagenome (GOLD analysis project Ga0155056, IMG submission 106024) | Candidatus Kaiserbacteria bacterium RIFCSPHIGHO2_01_FULL_58_22
TTGTACTTGATGAGGCCGATCGTGCGCGCGATCTCGATGTTGGTGCGCATCGAGCGTCCGTCAATGACGATCTTCTTGCCGTATTGCTCCGCAAAATGCACAACGCGGATAAGACGCTCGAGGTGGGAGGCGAACATCGCGACGACGAGCCTGCCTTTGGCGTCTTTGATTATCGCTTCGAGCGTGCGGTAGACGATGCTCTCGGGGATGGAGAATCCCGGTTGCCAAACGTTGGTGGAGTCCATGAGGAGCGCGAGGACGTTGCGCTTCTTGAAGATCGCGTATTCCTGATGCTCCTCCTCCGTCGGCTCGCCGTTCTCGTGGTCGAGCTTTATGTCGCCGGTGAAGACCACGTCGCCCCACGGCGTCTCGATGATGATGCCCATTGAATCGGGCACGGTGTGTGTGACATTAAAGAAACGCACGGTTGCGTTTCCGAGCTTTATCGCTTCGTCCATCTCGACTTCGCGTATCTGGAGCTGTGAGCCCTGCACGAATTCCTCCTGGCGCTTCTGTATCATCATGCCCGTGAGCTTGCGGGTGTAGATAACGGGGTTGCCGATCCTGTCCATGATGTAGGGAATGCCGCCGATGTGGTCGAGGTGGCCGTGCGAGACGAGGAGGCCCCGGATCTTTCCGCGCCGCTCCTCGAGGTAGCCGGTGTTGGGCAGGATGTAATCGATGCCCGGCGTCTCCTCCTCGCGGAACTGGAATCCGCAGTCGAGGATGAAGATGTCGGGACCGATCTCGACGGCCGTCATGTTGCGGCCGATCTCCTCCACGCCGCCCAGGGGAATGATGCGGACGGTGTTGGCGTCCGGTTCGGATATCCGCGCGGCCGGAGCGCGGCCGGAGCGCGGGTGATGCTCCACCCGCGTGCGGCCGGGCCGCCGCGGATGCGGAGGGCGCGAACCGAAGTGGCGGGGTCCGCGGCGGCCGGGCCGGGCCGCTCCGCGCTCCCGCGGGCGAGCGGGCGAAGAGGGGCCGGCGCTCCGTGGAGCGCCGGCATACGGCGCATGGTCATGTTGGTGGTCCATAGTTAGGTTAAGTTAGGTTAGATGTTCTTTTATGTTTATTCCGTAAAGATATGCCACACGCGCTCCGTGTCGGCGTACCACTCGTACACGTTCAAAAAGCGCTCCGAAGCTCCGGAAAGCGCTCCGAGCTCCACGCCCTCGAGGCGTTCGGGAACGACGTAGATGAACTCCGGCGCGTAGAGGAAGATCGCCGGCCTGTCGTCCGCCACGTACTCGATGAACCGCTCGTAGAGCGCGTCGCGCTCGCGCTTTTCGGTCGTCGCGCGCGCCTGGGCGAGCAGGGCGTCGGCCTTCGCGTTCGTGTAGAGCGCGATGTTCAGTCCGGGATCGTTGCGCTGGCTCGAGTGCCAGAAGGCGAAGAGGTCGAGCGTCCGACCGACGACCTCGCCGAAGAGCACCGCCTCGTAATTGCGCGGGCGCAGTACGACCGTGTTGAGTTCCGAGAGAGGGTACACGTGCACCTCGACGCGGATACCCGCTTCGCGCCACGCCGACGCGACGGCCTCGGCGGTCGCGGCAAGCGAGGGCTCGTCCCCGGTCGCGAGGGTGAACGAAAGAATCAGAGCCTTTTTCTTCCACACCCCCTCTTCGTCGCTCCAGGTCCAGCCGCCGCGGGAGAGGATGTCCCGCGCGCGTTTCGCTCTGCCGGTTTCCGGCTCGCTCGCGGCTCCTCGCAGAGCCTCCGGCTTCGCGGGAGCGGCAACGCCGAGGGCCCCGGGCAACACGGGGCCGTCGAGCGGGACGCCGTATCCCTTAAGAACCTCGTCGACGATAGCTTGCTTGTCGAGCGCAGAGTCGAGCGCGGCGCGGACAGAGCTCTCCGCGAGGACCGCGTTCTTGTTCTGGTTCAGGAAGACGCCGAAGGTGCGGGGGAGCGGCGCGCGCGCGACGCGAAGATCGGAGCGCGTTATATCCCCGACCCGCGAAGGAGAGATGCCCGCGACGCCGTCGACGCGCCCGGCGTTCTGGGCGCGGATAAGCGCCTCTTCGTTGGGATAAAAAAGGAAATGCAGTTTCTCGATGTGCGCCTCGCCGAGGGCGAACGCGTCGAAAGAGGAAAACGAGTATCGCGTAACCGCGCCGGTCGCGTTCTCGTCGAAGCCCGCGACCTTGTACGGCCCGCTCCCGACGGGGCGCGTGTTCAGCGGAGAAAACGGGAACTCCTCCGCCGAGACGCTTTCCCACAGGTGCTTGGGCAGGATGCCGAGCGTCGCGTTCTCGAGGAACGGAGCGTACGCGTGCGGAAGCGTGAACACCACGGTGCGCGGATCGGGGGCCACAGCAGACACGCCTTCCCAATCCGCCCGCCGCGCGCTCTTGATCTCGGGATCCTGCGCGCGCGCTATCGTGAAAAGCACGTCCGCGGAGGTGAGCGGCGCGCCGTCGTGGAAGGTGAGAGCTGGCCGGAGCGTGAACGTGTAGACCGTGCCGTCCTCCGATATCTCGACGCGCTCGGCGAGATCGGGGATCAGCTTGCCCTCCGGTGTCGCGCGCATGAGGCCCGAATAGACGAGGGCGCCGATGTCTTTGTCTGGCCCCGAAAGCGCGAGCAAGGGATTCACGAAGCGCACGGGCCCGACAAGCCCTTCCGTGAGCGAGCCGCCGCGGGCGGGAATAGTCACGGAGGTTGCGGCGTTGGCGAGAGCGAGGAGGCCGAGCGCGCTGAACGCGAGCATCGCGGAAAGGGCGTAGAGGAGCAGGCGCTCGCCCGGCGAGAACCTCCGGAGCGCGCTCTCGAGGCGCGCGGCGTGCGGCATGGCCCGATGCTTTGTCAGAGCCGATGCGCCGCGGCTTTTTTCGGAATACGAATCTGGTTCCATGACGCAGTATGCGCCCTTTACGGCCGAGGGAGACCGCGCGGAAGCGTTAGCTGATAACGAGGTTGAGTAATGCCGATAGGGCGAAGAGGATACCGAAAACGACCGTAGCATAAAAAAGCGTTTTCTCAAAGCCGCGCCGCGTGTGGAAACCCGAGCTGAAGTTGTCGGCGCCGAACGCCCCGCCCAAGCTGGCGCCGGTGCGCTGAAGCACGACCGCTCCGATCAAAAGAACGGAGAGCCCGATCTGAACGTAGGGCAGAGCAACTTGGAGGAAACCCATCGGTGAGAGGATACCACGGCAAAGGCGGGAAATCAGCGTCAATTGTCAGTATATCATATCCAAACAGAAAGTCAAGGTTGCCGAATCGGTCCGTTCCAGTATAGTACCCGCACTGCGGCTCGGGTTGCGCCGCGTCTCGAAACCTTATTATCCGTTAGCGAATGTTCGGTATGGCAAAAGAAAAAGACAGGAAGATTACCATCCAGCCCCTCGGGGATCGCGTGCTCGTCCAGCGCGAGGACGCCGACGTGAAGTCTCCAGCGGGCATCATCATTCCCGACACGGCGCAGAAAGAAAAGTCGAAACAGGGCGTCGTCATCGCCGCGGGCCCCGGAAAATACGGCGACGAGGGCGACCTCATCCCGATGACGGTTAAGGCCGGCCAGAAAGTTTTCTTCAATTCCGGCTGGGACAATGAAATAAAGATAGAAGGCGACGATGCCGAGTATTTCCTCGTGCATGAAAGCGACATCCTTGCCGTTATTAAATAGTCTTTACTACTAACTACTTTCTACTAACTACGAACTATTTCTATGGCAAAACAAGTCATCTTTGATCAGGAAGTGCGGGGCGCGCTGAAGCGCGGCGTGGATATCGTCGCGGGCGCGGTGCGCGTGACGCTCGGGCCGCGAGGGCGCAACGTCGCGATAGACAAGTCGTGGGGCGGCCCGACGATCACCAACGACGGCGTTTCCATCGCCAAGGAAATATCGCTCGAGAACAAATTTGAGAACATGGGCGCCTCGATCGTGAAGGAGGTCGCCACCAAAACGAACGACAAGGCGGGCGACGGCACGACGACCGCGGTCGTGCTGACGCAGGCCATCGTGCATGAGGGTTTGAAAAGGACGGCGCTCGGCGCCAACGCGATGATGGTGCGCCGCGGCATCGAGAAGGCCGCGAAGGACGCCGTCGAGGAACTGCGGAAAATGGCGCGTGAGGTGAAGGGCAAGAGCGAGATACGGCAGGTCGCGAGCATTGCCGCGGAATCCTCCGAGCTCGGCGAGAAGATCGCGGAAGTGGTGGGGAAGGTCGGGAAAGACGGCGTTGTCACGGTGGAGGAATCGCAGGCGACCGGCATTGATTCGGAATACGTGGAGGGCATGGAGTTCGACAAGGGATACGTTTCCGCCTACATGATAACCAACGCGGAGCGGATGGAGGCCGAAGTGAAAGACGCCTCTATTCTCATCACCGACAAAAAGATCTCGGCAATTAAAGACATCCTGCCGTTCCTGGAGAAGGTCGCGCAGGCGGGGAAGAAAGACCTCGTCATCGTCGCGGACGACGTGGAGGGCGAGGCGCTCGCTACGTTCGTCGTCAACAAATTGCGCGGAGCCTTCAACATTCTCGCGGTGAAAGCGCCCGGCTACGGCGACCGCAAGAAGGAAATGCTCGCCGACATCGCGATCACGGTGGGCGGACAGGTCGTTTCGGAAGACCTCGGAATCAAGCTGGAGAACGCCGAGCTCTCGGTGCTGGGGAGGGCGAACCGCGTCGTCGCGACGAAAGATTCCACCGTCATCGTCGGCGGGAAGGGCAAGAAGAGCGAGATCGAGGCGCGCGTACATCAACTCCGCACGCAGGCCGAAAACACCGATTCGAAGTTCGACAAGGAGAAGCTCGACGAGCGCATCGCGAAGCTCTCCGGCGGGGTCGCCGTCATCCGCGTCGGCGCCGCGACGGAGACCGAGATGAAATACCTGAAGGATAAAATAGAGGATGCGGTGAACGCGACCAAGGCCGCCATCGCCGAAGGCATCGTGCCGGGCGGCGGCGCGGCGCTCGCGAAGGTCGGGGAGAAGCTCGGCAAGAAAGTGGATCCGAAAGCGCACGACGAGTACACGGTCGGCTATCGCATCCTCTTGAACTCTCTTTCATCGCCGCTTCTCCAGATAGCGCGGAATGCCGGGCGCGAAGACGGAGCCGTGCTTCTCAAGGAGGTCGTCACGAAGGGCGGTGCGTGGGGCTTCGACGCATCTGTCGAAGGCGACGATTCGAATATAGTGGATATGTACGAGGCAGGCATCATCGATCCGGTGAAGGTAACGAGAAGCTGTGTGGAAAACTCCGCATCGGCCGCGGCGGTGCTTCTCACCACGGAGGCGGCCGTCGCCGATCTGCCCGAGGAAAAGAAAGCGTCCGCTGGGGGAGGCGGCATGCCGGGCGGCATGGGCGACGAGATGTAGTTTGGGGTTGGTACAGTTGACAGTATGAAAAAGCCCGATAAATCGGGCTTTTTCAATTCACAGGGTGCGCAAGGCTGTTGAAAAACTGTTGGTATCTTGGTATCATGGTGGATATGAGCGCGACAAGCGTAAGGCGCGTTTTTTGGGTTAGCGCCGCCCTTATGTTCCTTGTTGGCGCATCTCTCGCGGAAGCTCAAGCGAAGCCGAAAGTGTCGGTGGATATCAGCGCAGATTTGCAGTGCGTCGGCACTCCCGATCAATTTGTGGCGGGTTGCGTCTATCCCAATAAGAATAAAAAGACCGGAAAAGAGTGTCTAACAAACAAGCCATGTAAAAGCACCGAGGTTCCCGTCGGAGGCAAGTGCGCCACTCCCGTGGACGCCAAAACGGTGACGGGTCTCAAGATCAATGGCAATTGTGTCGGGGAAGTGCCGAAGACAAAGCCGCCGGTGGGACCCGGCACGAAAGGACTCCCGCAACTCCTGCAACCGCCCGGAGGAGGCGGCGGAGGCGCGCAACAGGGAGGACTCTCGAAAGTAGAGATGCTGGATCGGATCGACGAGATCGACGGGAAGCTGGACAACATCAAGACAATCGAGGAATTCAAGGCGCTTACCGCGGAACGCGACGCGCTCACGGCGAAAATAGACGAATTAGCCAAGGAGCCCGTCGCGGATAAGCCGAAGAGCGTTCTGGGGCAAGCTTTCGAAAAATTGTTTGGTGGCGCCAAAGACCCCGTCAGTTTAGGTGCGAAAGAGCCAGATCCCGATGGCGGACGGGCGATAGCCAAGGTACAGCCCCAGGCGCCCGCAACTGGCCACACGTTCGCGTCGCCGGCAGACCCCGCAAATCCAGACAGCCCCGACAGCGGAGATTCTCCCCCCGGGTCGCAAGGACCGGTTGTCGAGGATAATGGTACTCGATATGGGACAACCTGTTACGGTACTTGGGAATGTGGTGACAATCCTAATTTGAAAGCCCATAAGGTAGATTCGCGCGACAAACCCTTAAATCCTAGCCAGGACCGAGTTGTAGCAGTCGGTAAGGAAAGCCCCTACAAATACGGCCAAAAATTGCTATTGAGGAGAGAGTTGCCAGACGGGACTGTTCTCGAAACAGTCGCGAGAGTAAGCGACCATTGTCCTGGGTGTGAAAATCGGACGCTTGATCTCACCGGCGCCACCGCTCGTGATCTTGGCGGTGAGGGCGTAAATCCCCGCGTTATGGCGTTTAGGGTAAGCGCTGACACGCCGCTTGGACCCGTTTCCTCGCACGAAAATGGCGGTAGAGATTATCAAGAATCAATCACAACCTCTCCCGCGGCCTTCACGACGCCAGACGAGCACATGTCCCAGTTCGAGCCGTCGCCGACGAAGCCTTCGTGGTGGCAACGCAATGCGCCGCCATGGCTCGGCGGCTCCGCACCAGAACCTGACCCTTTCCCCGAGAACGCGACAGATCTCGTCCGTGGCCCCGCGACACCCGTGATTCCTGCGCCCGCGGCGGTTACTCACGGGCAGCAAGTGCCGGCGCCTGAACCGGCTGGTGTCGGGTCGGGGACGCCCGTACCGGTGCCTCCTGCCGAAACAACGCCGACATCGGGGCTCGCGAATCCGATCGGTCCAGACAGCCCCGACAGTACCGGAACGCGCGCTTCGCCTTCCGGATTCTCCTGCGGCCTTTCAATCGCTGACTGCCTCGGCGGGAGGGGCGATTACGCTTCGCGGAAGAAACTCGCGGAACAACTTAATATTCAAGGATATCGCGGCACAGCTGAACAGAACACGCAGATGATAAAAATACTGAACGCTCGAGGACTGCCGATTCCGACTCCCATACCGCGCTCTCTTGATAACCCTTATGTGATGGCGGCGACTCGATATCCGACAGGAGCTTCCATTGTAGACTTTCTGATAGCCGGAGGATTGCCAAGTGATCGCGAAAGTCGCGCAGAGCTCGCTCGCGAAAACAACATTTCCAACTATACCGGAACAGGACCACAGAATATCCGGCTTCTCCGTATTTTGCGCGCGAAAGGACTCCCGCGTTAGTTGCGTGCGCATGCGGTAATGGTACAGTGTAAGCATGATGGCCAGCAGAAAAAGACTCACGCTCGGAGACGTCGGCTCAATGCTTGAGCACGTCGTTCAGCATATGGCGACGAAGGAAGATCTCGAAGAAATCAATAAGACGCTTGATGCGCACACCAAAACGCTCGGCGAGCACACCAAGATACTCGGCGAGCACACCAAGATACTCGGCGAGCACACGCGAGACCTCAATACCATCAAGAATGACGTGAAAGTAGGACTCGATAAGCGGCTACAGCTCGAGGTTCGCGTTACCCGTCTCGAGAAAAAAGTTGGCGTATGACATCAGGCTGGATACTTTTGGGCGCGGTGGCTATCGTCCTCGCATGGGCGATATGGGCCTACAACCGCTTCGTGCGGCTTACCAACCGCTCCGAGGAAGCATGGTCGGACATTGATGTGCAACTGAAGCGCAGATACGATCTCATCCCCAATCTCGTGGAGACGGTTAAGGGGTACATGACGCACGAGCGCGGAACGCTCGAAAGCGTTACCGCCGCGCGCACGAAGGCGATGGGAGCGCAGAGCGTCGGCGAGCACGCACAGGCGGAAAATATGCTCACGGGAGCCCTGAAGACTTTGTTCGCCGTCGCCGAAAGCTACCCCGATCTGAAGGCCAACGAGAATTTCGTCGAACTCCAGCGCGAGCTTTCCGACACCGAGAACAAGATCCAGGCCGCGCGCCGCTTCTACAACAGCGTCGTGATAGACCTCCAGAATGCGCTTGAACAGTTTCCCACCAACCTCATCGGCAGTCTCTTCGGCTTCAAAACGCGCGAGTTCTTCCAGCTTGAAACCGGCGAGGAGGTAGCACGCCAGCCAGTAAAAGTGCAATTTTGAGCGAACTTCTGTTCGCTGTAAACTGTTCACTGTTCACCGGTTTTTGATATGGCATCACTCTACACACAGCAGGGGAAAAACATACGCAAGACCTGGTTTTTGATGACGGGGTTTCTCGTCGTCGTCATCGCGCTCGGCTGGGTCGTTTCCCAAGTGTACGGCAACGTCGCCATTTTGTACGCGGCGGTCGCGTTCTCGCTCATCATGAACGTCACCGCGTACTGGTTCTCGGACAAAATAGCGCTTTCCTCGACGGGTGCCAAAGAGGCGGATGAGCGCGAGTACCGCGAATTGCACCGCGTTCTCGAAAATCTCGCCATCACCGCGGGCCTCCCGAAGCCGCGGCTCTACGTGATGGACGACCCCGCGCCGAACGCATTTGCGGCCGGGCGCGATTCGAAGCACGCCGTCGTCGCTGTAACGACCGGCCTCCTTGCGCGCCTGGAGCGCAGTGAGCTCGAAGGTGTCCTCGCGCACGAGCTATCGCACATCGGCAATCGCGACATTCTCGTGATGACGGTCGCGGTAGTCCTCGCGGGCTTCATCGCCATCATCGCCGATCTATTCTTGCGGATGAGTTTCTGGGGCGGGTTCGGCGGCGCCCGCGAGAACAAAAATCCAATTCTTCTCATAGCCGCTTTCGCCGCGATCATATTGGCGCCAATTGCGGCACAATTGATACAAATGGCCGTTTCCCGAAAGCGCGAATTCCTAGCCGACGCCTCCGGCGCCCTGCTCACGCGCTACCCCGACGGCCTCGCCTCCGCGCTCCGCAAGATAAGTTCCTACGAAGCGCCTCTGCGCCGCGCCAACCACGCGACCGCGCACCTCTTCATTTCAAATCCTTTCGGGGCCCACGAGGCAGGCAAGTTCATCGCAAGAATATTCTCCACACATCCGCCGGTGGAGGAGCGCGTCGCCGCGCTCACCCAAATGCGCGTTTGATTTGCGCGGTGCATCTTTTTTGGGAAGCTTCAAAATGTGCCGAAATAGTGCGATATATCGCACTATTAGCTAGTCGCGCGGTTTCTGACCGCTTCGCAACATATCCAATCGTTTCTGACCGCGCGGACCCGATATTGCCGGCATTCCTGCAGAGAGAAAGATCTCGAGGTAGTCCATGAATGACAAATTTCTGTTGAACACGCGGCAGAGAGGGTCGAAGTGACCGGCACTGCGCTTTTTATCAAGACGCCGTATTGTTGAAATACTGACATTAAGTGTTTTCATGATCTCGTAATCCGAGCGATCTTCTTCGAGCATAGTGATGATCGCGAGGCGCTTGGCGAGCATTATGCGTTCGGTCGGGGTCAGAATTGAGCGGATGCGAGCCTTGCCCCGCGCGAGCGAGGTTGAGAACATCGCCCGAATGAAAGCATCTATGATCTTCTTTTCGACGGAGGGGTCAACCTTCTTTTTCGAAACATGCGTCATACCAATAGTGCGATATATCGCAATACTAGCATGTCTTTGAGTCTCGATACCGATTGGACTATACTGCCATCGTGTTCAGGAAGGGTGGCTGAGTGGTCTAAAGCGCATGCTTGGAGAGCATGAGTCGGGGAAACTCGACCGCGAGTTCGAATCTCGCCCCTTCCGCTTTCGCGGCCGGAAGCCGTGTATAATGCCCTGCGATGGACGGACACAGGCACCTGCACGCGCGCAAGCGGATGTCGAAATCGCTCGAGCCGTACCCCGCGCGCACGCCGTGGAAAAGGATGCTCGACAGGGCCGTGCTCGGCGTCGGCATACTCGGTCCCATCATGAGCATCCCGCAGATCGCGCTCATCTATATCAGTCGCGATGCGGCGGGCGTCTCGCCGGTCTCGTTCCTCGCGTGGGCGCTCTTCGACATCCCGTGGATCGTGTACGGCCTCGTTCACCGCGAGCCGCCCATCGTCGTCACCTACACTCTGTGGCTCGCATTCAACCTGCTCATTTTCCTCGGCGCGCTGATATACGGATGACGTATGGAAGAGAGAGTCGCGAAACTTGAAAGGGAGGTGGAGGCGCTGAAAGCGCGTAACGCGCGCGTCGAAGCGGAGAAGGCGTGGGAGACAAGCTACGCGCGGACGTTCTCCATCGCGCTCGTTACGTACGCCGCCGCCGCGCTCGCGCTCTTCATGGTCGGCGTAGAAAATTATCTTCTTGCCGCACTCGTGCCGCCGCTCGCATACGTCCTCTCCACGCAATCGCTACCCGCGGTCAAGCGCTGGTGGATAGTGAATTCTATTCGGAAGCCGCAGAAGGAATAATACTTGTTACTTGTGTCAGAGCTCTCTCTTTTTCAAGATAAAGATAACGTTGTCGTCGACGTCGTCTCCGAGCGGGGGTTCGGTCTTAAGAATTATCGCTCTTTTCATATCGGCGCGCTTGTAGGTTATCGTCCCGGCATCCTCATTGATGATCGACCCCTCGTCCTCCATAGCGAGATCGAGCAGGTCCATGTAGTCATCAAGCACGTGCCCCGATCCCTCTACTGTTGGCCTTCCTGCCGCGTCGAGAGCCGCGATGGCTTCGCGGTATGTGACAGCTTCGCTCCCCGGCGGAAGCTTTTCCGAAGCCGCTTTAAATGCCGGGTCGTCCTTTACGGATTGTTTCCAGAAGTTTCTTCTGCGGGTCTTTTCCAAGTGCGCCGGGCCGTGCTTCTTATCAAGGATACCCATGTTCTTGAACGCGCTTGATTCTTGCAGGAGAGATGCGGCCATCTTTCCCCGACACAACAAGAGACCGCCCGGTACGATGTTCCTGATGAATTTCCGTGTGGCGTCCGCGTCTTCATCGAGCGCAAACATGATGTCCACGGGTTCGTCCAACAGCTGTGTCTCGGGATTCAGTTTCTTTGTAGGGACGCCGAGTCTCTCCATCATTTCCGCCTCCGCTTTCGTTTCCACGAGACCGACGACGTCCGCGTTCTTGAACACGAACTGGATCTCGACATGGCGTCCTTGATTGAGGACAGCCATCTTCGGCCTTTCTCCGAACCGCGCGATCTCCCTGCTGAAGCGAACCTTGAACGCGTCGAACATTTTGACGTTGCTTTGGAATATATCGAGCTGTGGGCCGCTTCCGAGTTTCCGTATCGCTTCAGGGACCGATCCGAACTTCTTCTCGAACTCCTCGTTCTCGGCTTCCAGGTTGAGCTGGTCGAGTTCTATTTCTGCTTTGCGCGGCATGAACATGCAAAAAGTATACCAAAGGTTGGGGAAGAGTGTACACAGCGCGCGCTGGACTCCGGCAGGAGAACGGCTACCATGTACGCATGATAGAAGTCTCGTTCCTCCCGATATTTTTCGCGGGCGTCGCTTCCATCGTCATCGGTTTCGCGTGGTACCACCCGAAGGTCTTCGGCGGCGCGTGGATGCGGCTCTCCAATCTTTCGCCGGAAGCGGTGGAGAAGGGAAAGAAGCGCATGCCCCTCCTCGCGTTCTTCGGGCTTCTCGCGAGCATGCTCGCGGCCTACGTGATGAGCTACTTCGGCATCGCGTGGGGCGTGTTCGACGTCATCGGCGCGATCGAGCTCGGCTTCTGGTGCTGGGCGGGATTCGTCGTTCCGACTATGCTCGGCATCGTTCTGTGGGAGCAAAAACCGCTCACGCTCTATCTCATCAACGCCGGCTATTGGCTCGTTGCCCTCATCGCGATGGCGATCGTTCTCTTGTTCTGATTTAATGGGGTAATGAAAAAGACACTCGTCACCGCGCTTCTTCTCGCGGCGTGCGCGTTCATCATCTCGCTCGTCTACAAGCCACTGCCCATACCTTCTCTCATCGGGCAAGACCAGGAGCGCGAGATCCGGAGCATCGATATATCCGGCCGGATAGTGCAAGTCGAGATCGCGGATACGCCGGCGGAGCGCGAAAAAGGTTTGAGCGGCCGGGAGGGATTAGCGCCCGGCGAGGGCATGCTCTTTGTTTTCCCGGAGGACGGGGTCTACTCCTTTTGGATGAAAGACATGCGGTTTGCCATTGACATTTTGTGGATTTCTCGTGAAGGCGTTATCGTGGATGTGCGGGAAAACGTCTCGCCGGAGAGCTACCCAGCGGCGTTCACGCCGAGAGGGGAGGCGAGATACGCAGTAGAGCTTCCTGCGGGCTACGCGGAGGAGTACAGTGTCCGCCCCGGCGACGCCGTGCGACTCTAGCGCCCGGCGGCCGGGTTTTCCACAGGTCCCGCTCCGGAAAACTTCACGGAGCGAGGGGTACAATGAACGTCCTTTTGAAGGATATATGGCAAGCCGAATCGTAAGCGCAAGAATTCGCAAGCCGAAGACTCACGCTGTCTCCGCGGTCCTCTCCGACGGCGCCGCGATGCGCGTCTACAAAAAATATCTTCCGCAGATACAGAAGCGCGACGGGCGCATCGTCCCGTTCGAGCTGACGAAGATCGCTTCGGCCATCGAAAAAGCGATGAAGGCCTCGAACGAAGGCTCGGAAGACGAGGCGATCGTCATCGCGCACAAGGTCGCGGGCGAGATGATGCGCATCGCGAAGACGTACAAGAATTTTCTGCCGACGGTGGAAGGATGCCAGGACGAGGTCGAGCGCCAGCTCATGCTTTCGGACTACGTCGCGACCTCCAAGGCCTACATTCTTTTCCGCGCGGAGCGCGCGAAGATACGCAAGGAGCAGGGAGAAGTGCCCGAGCGCGTGCGTGAGCTCGCCGAGGAGAGCAAGAAATATTTCAAGGGGAATCCGCTCGGAGAGTTCGTCTACCTGCGCACCTACGCGCGCTGGATCGAGAGCGAGCAGCGCCGCGAGACGTGGATCGAGACCGTGGACCGCTACGTGAATTTCATGAAAGAGAATCTCGGCGACAAGCTCGGCAAGCGCGAGTACGCCGAGGTGCGGGAAGCCATACTGAAGCAGGAGGTCATGCCTTCGATGCGCGCGATGCAATTCGCCGGCGCGCCCGCCAAGAAATGCAACACGTGTTTTTACAACTGCTCGTTCACGGCGCCGGTCAAACTCGAAGATTTCGCGGAGATCATGTACCTCTCGATGCAGGGATGCGGCGTGGGCTACGCGGTGGAGAGCCAGAACATCCAACAGCTCCCGCAGATCGAGAAGCAGGGCGGAGAAAAACTGCCGACGCACGTCGTCGAGGACACGAAGGAGGGCTGGTGCAACGCGCTCACGCTGGGATTGAAGACGTGGTACGGCGGCAGGGACATCGAGTTTGATTTCTCGCTCATCCGCCCGGCCGGAGCGCGCCTGAAGACGATGGGCGGCAAGGCCTCCGGCCCCGAGCCGCTTCGCTCGCTCCTTTCGTTCGCGCGCGAGCGCATCCTGCGCAAGCAAGGAAGGCGCCTGCGCAACATAGACGCGCACGACATCATCTGCAAAATAGGCGAGTGCGTGGTCGCGGGCGGGGTACGTCGCACGGCGATGATAAGTCTCTCCGATCTCGACGACGTGGATATCCGCGACGCCAAAAAAGGCCAGTTTTTCCTCACGGATCCGTACCGGAGCGTCGCCAACAACTCCGCCGTGTACGAGACGAAACCGACCAACGCGGAATTGATGGACGAATGGGTCGCGCTCATGAAAAGCGGCACCGGCGAGCGCGGCATTTTCAACCGCGGAAGCCTCGAGAAGACGATGCCGGAGCGCCGCATCAAGTTTTTGCAGAAAAAGCACAAGCGGAAGGGCTTCATCGGACAAATGGGCACAAATCCATGCGGCGAAATTTTATTGCAAAGCAAACAATTTTGCAATTTGTCGGAGGTCATCGCGCGCGCGGACGATACCGAAAAGACGCTCCTGCGGAAGGCGAAGCTCGCGACGCTCCTCGGGACGTATCAATCCACGCTCACGAATTTCAATTACATCTCGCAGGAGTGGACCGACAACTGCCGCGCGGAGCGCCTGCTTGGCGTCTCCATCACGGGGCAGTGGGACTGCCCGGCGGTGCGCGACGCGAAGTGCATGAAGAGGATGCGCGCTGTCGCTATCAAGGCGAACGCGGCGTACGCGAAGCGCTTCGGCGTGAACGTCTCGACATCCATCACTTGCGTGAAGCCTTCCGGCACCGTTTCGCAGGCGTTCAACTGCTCCTCCGGCATCCACCCGCGCCACTCGCAGTACTACATCCGCCGCGTCCGCATCTCCGCGACCGACTCGCTCTACAAGATGATGCGCGACCAGGGCGTGCAGGCGCACCCGGAGGTGGGGCAGAACGCGAACGAGGCGACGACCTTCGTTCTGGAATTCCCGGTCAAGGCTCCGAGCGGCGCCGTCTTCAAGAACGATCTCACGGCCCTGCAGCAGCTCGAGTATTGGAAAATGGTGAAGCTGAATTTCACCGAGCACAACCCGTCCGCGACCATTTCCGTCGGGGAAGAGGAGTGGGTGCAGGTCGTCTCGTGGCTCTACGAAAATTGGGACATCATCGGCGGGCTTTCGTTCCTCCCGCGCGAGAACCACGTCTACCGCCTCGCGCCCTATGAGGCGATAGACAAAAAGACGTACGAACAGCTTGCGGCGCGCTTCCCGCAGATCGATTACTCGAAGCTCGTCATCTATGAGCGCACCGACGAAACGGAGCAGGCGAAAGAATTGGCGTGCGCGGGCGGGACGTGCGAAATAGTTTGATAGCCACTTGAACTAGTCAGTAGAAAGTAGTTAGTAGTCTGTAGAAAAAGAAAGAGCCCGTAGAATCGCTGTGTCGATATCGAGTACCATATCAACGTGCTCACTCAAAAGCGAAAGCGAGCATCGCTTTCGCTTTGCTCGCTTCGCCGCGTCGATAAGCCGGATTCTGTCTTGCCCTGTGAGATAGCGCTTGCGCGGCATCTCGTGGGGCGAGGCAACCATGTATCTAGGTCCTCGATTGCTCTCGGACTCAAGCGGCTCTCCCGTCTGCAGTTTTATCAATTGAATAAAACTGCGGCTTGGGCACGGCCTTGCACGCAGGTAGGAATTTTGCCGTTTCATTTTTGTGTTTCCACAAAACTCATCCTTTCGGATGCCTAGCCTCTCGGCGTCGGCGTTTCTGTTCGCATCCCTTCCCGCTCTTTCTTCAGAAAGGGCGGGAGACGGGCGTTACCCGCTACCGTGCTACACCTTTCGATGTGCGTGTCCGGACTTTCCTACCTGCTCTTTCTTCAGAAAGGGCAGGTCGGCTGCCTGACGCGACAGCCAGTATCGCATAGAGAGCCGGAAAATCAAACTTTCCACAGGCATCTCTTCTCCTTCGCCGAGCACCTCGTAGCTTGCTACGAGGATGAAGGCGAGGAGAACCCTGCGTAGCCTTGGCGAAGCAGGGTCCCCGGCTTCGGAGAATTCCACGGATACCTCGCGGCTTTGCCGCGAGGAGCTTCATTTCCGCGTGATATACTCGCGGAATATGCGGTACCTTGTGCGTTCGGAAACGACAGCCCGGTGGTCTGTCCTCCTTCTCTTTATCCTCGTGCCGTCTTTCTTCGTCCCGGCGCCCTGGATGGGTGTCGCGCAGGCGAAGATACTGCTGGCGACCGTCGCCGGCGTCGTCGCGCTCCTCGCATGGCTGTTGGCGTCACTCAACGAATCGCGGCTCCGCATCCCTTCGAGCCCGCTTCTCGCCGCCTCCGCTCTCGTTCCCGTCGCATATCTCGTCTCCGCGCTCGCGACCGGCGCATCGTGGGAGTCGTTCGTGGGACAGGGGGCGCAGGACACGGTCATGAACGCCGTCGTCTGGTACGTCCTGCTTCTCGTTTCCGCGGCGGTCCTCTACGCGGGATACGACCGGGTGCCACGCGCGCTCCGGGCGTTTCTCGCCGGAACCTCTCTCGTGCTTCTCGCGCAGATAATCCACCTCGCCGTCCCGTCGTTTTCCTTCGGGGGCGCGCTTCCCATCGCGCCTTCTTCTATCGCGGGAAGCTGGCACGACCTCGGCATCTTTCTGGCGCTCGCGACCTTCGTTTCCATCGCGCTCCTCGGCACGCCTGTCGCGGGCGGATACTGGCGATACGTCGCGCTTGCAAACACTCTCGCCGGCGCGTTCTTCCTCATAGTCATCAACTACGCCGACGTCTGGCTCGGATTCTTTTTTCTCTGTCTCTTCTACGCGTTCTTCCTCTACCAAACGCGCGCTCCCGGCTCCGGCGTCCTACGCCTCCGGAGGGCATGGGTGTGGCTCGCTCTCGCCCTCGCCGCGCTCGGTCTCTATTTCGGAGGCTCCTTCGTGCATGCGGCTCTGCCGGGTCCACTGCAGGTGGCGCAGATCGAAGTGCGGCCGTCGTGGCAGGGGACGTTCGAAATAGGCAAAAAGGTCTTCGCCGAGCCGAGCCGCGCCTTCTTCGGTTCCGGCCCGAGCACGTTCTCGAGGGAGTGGGGGCTCTACAAGCCGCTCTCCGTCAACGCGACGCAGTTCTGGAACGTAGATTTCTACCACGGCGTCGGGTTCATCCCCACCTCGTTCGTGACGATGGGCGTCATCGGCTTTCTCGCGTGGGGGGCCGTGTGCGCGGCGCTCGCGTGGAGCCTCTTCCGCTGGTTCAGGGAGATGGCTTCGGGCGCGGTCGTTCGCACGGTTCTCGCGGGAAGCGCGCTCTACCTGACCGCATTCCACATCTTGTACGTTCCGGGCCCCGCGCTTTCTCTTCTCACCTTCCTGATATTCGGCGCGCTTATCGCGCACGAGTGCTCGGGAGGCGGCCGGGAATGGGCCATCCCGCTCTCAGGGGAGGGTTGGAAAGGGAGAGGGGCGATCGCTGGGGCCATTCTTTTTGGCCTTCTCGTGCTCTTCGGCGGCGTCCAGTCGGCGCGCTCGCTCGCTTCCGACGTTCTCGTGAATCGCGCGGCCGCCGCGTACGCGCGCGGAGGGGATACGCAGATAGCCTTGCGCTCGATAGCGCTTTCGCTCATGATACTGCCCAACAACGACAGAGCCCATCGCGCGGGGGTCGAGCTCGGCCTCGCCCAGCTTTCGAAGATGATAGCGGAAGGCGGCGGCGAAAGCGCTCGCGCGGAGCTTCAGGGAATCCTCAATGCGACCATACAGCACGGTCTCGCGGCGATTTCCATCGAGGATCGCAACTACCAGAATTGGCTCACGCTGGCGCGGCTCTACGGCGAGCTTGCGGGCGTCGGCGTCGAGGGCGCCGAGAGTTCGGCCCGGCAAGCGTACGCGGAGGTTCTGAAGAACAATCCCACGAGCCCGCTTCCGTATCTCGGGCTCGCCCAGCTCGATCTCGCCAAGGGCGATGACGGAGCGGCGCGCGGGAATCTCGAGACCGCTCTCCGGATAAAGCCCGATCTCGCCGCCGCGCACTTCCTGCTCTCGCAGGTGGAGGCGCGCGCGGGAAATTTCGGAACGGCGCTAGAACACGCCGCCACGGTGACCCAGATCGCCGGAGAGGACCCGCTTGGGTGGTACAACCTCGGGACCGTTCTGTATGCGCAAAAGAACTACGAGATCGCCGCGTCCGCCCTCGAGCGTGCCGCGTCGCTCCAGAGCAATTACGGGAACGCGCTTTTCCTCCTCGGCCTTTCGTACTACCGGCTCGACCGGAGGGAGGATGCGCTTGCGGCCCTGAAGGTCGTCGCGGCTCTGAACCCCGGCGACGCGAGGCTCGGCGAGATGATCGCGGCGCTCGAAGCGGGCAGGAGCTTAGAACCCATCTCAAAATAAACCGCCCTATGAAAGGAACGAACAGCTTGGCTACTGCGGCCGCATTTCCGCGGCTACGAAGCCGAACGGCTCGGACTCGCCGTGTCCCGGGACACGCCTCGTCCTGCGCCGCGGCTTCTCGCTCGCGGAAATGCGCCCTCGCTACGCCATTTATTTTGAGATGGGTTCTAGATTCTCTTTCGCAATAGCGCTATGATGCGCGAAACCCTCCGGTTTCTCGCCTCCCCGGTGCGCGGATTGCAGGCCGCCGTCTACGTGCTTGCGGCCTCCGCGCTCCTCTCTTCCGCGCTCGCGCTCGTGCGGGACCGCCTGTTCGCGCATGCCTTCGGCGCGGGCACCGAGCTCGATCTCTATTACGCCGCGTTCCGCATCCCGGATATTCTCTTCGTCGGGACCGGGGCGCTCGTATCGGTCTACATACTCATCCCCCAGCTCGTGCGCAGGACGCCGGATGAGCAAAAAGAGTACATCGACACGGTCGTCGCGGGGTTCTCCGCACTCGCCGTTCTCGCTTCCTGCGCGGCCGCGCTCGCCGCGCCGCATATTCTCGCCGCGCTGTTCCCGCACTTCGAAGCGGCGGGGCACTTGCCGACGCTTGTCGCGCTGACGCGCATCATGCTCCTCCAGCCGATACTTCTCGGCCTTTCGAACATTCTTGCCGCCATCACGCAGGCCAAGCAGAGATACGCGCTCTATTCGCTCTCGCCCATCCTCTACAATCTCGGCATCATCGCGGGCCTCGTCGCGCTGTATCCCGTGTTCGGCATCGCGGGCCTCGCGTGGGGGGTCGTTGCAGGCGCCGCGCTCCATCTCGGCGTCCAGATCCCCTCGGTCGTCGGCGACGGGTTCTTCCGCTCGCCTCCGCGCTTCCGGCAGGCGAGGGCGCTCGTTGAAACGGCGGCTATCTCGGTCCCGCGCGCCCTGGCTCTCTCGATGAACCAGGTAACGTTCCTCGGCCTGACGGCGCTCGCCGCGACCCTCGCAAGCGGCTCGATCGCCGTTTTCACCTTCGCGTTCAATCTGATGAGCGTGCCCCTTTCGGTCATAGGGGCGTCGTACTCGGTCGCCGCGTTCCCGACGCTCGCCTCCGCGCTCTCCGGAGGCCGCCGCGGCGAATTCCTCGAACACGTCGCGGCGGCCGCGCGCTACATCCTCTTCTGGTCGCTCCCCGCCGTCGGGCTCGCCGTCGTCTTGCGCGCTCACATCGTCCGCGTGGTCCTCGGGAGCGGCTCGTTCGACTGGACGGATACGCGCCTGACGGCGGCCGTGTTCGCGCTCCTTTCGCTCGCGCTCGCCGCCCACGCCCTGACCCTTCTTCTCACGCGCGCGTACTACGCCGCCGGGCGCACGCTTGTTCCGTTCTTTATCGCCGCCGCCTCCGCCGCCTCCGCCATTCTCGCCGCCGTACTCTTCATGCGGTGGTTCGAGTATCCGCAGGTACTGCGTTTTGCGGAGGATCTTATGCGGCTCGAAGACGTGCCCGGAACCTCGATACTCGCCGTCGCGCTCGCGTACGCGCTCGTCTCCGTCGCCGCGGCCGTCGTTCTCGCGATATCCTTTGAAAGGAGGTTCGGCGGCTTTTTCGGCCGCATCAGGACCACTCTTGCGCAGGGGACGCTTGCCGCGCTCGCCGCCGCCTCCGCCGCGTACGCCACGCTTGCGTTCGTCGGCCCACTGACGCTCTCCTCGACGCTCTTGTCGGTGTTTTTGAGGGGCTTTGCGGGCGGCACCGCGGGAATCGCCGCCTGCGCGCTCGTCTACTTTCTCCTCGGAAATCGCGAGTATCTCGAAACTGTCTCTTCCATACGCGGCAAGCTGTGGCGCGCGCCCCTGCCTCCCGCTCAACCCATTCACTCGGCGGAAGACATCGGCCCCTCGAGCCTCCAATAGTGCAGGAACGCCGTATTCGTTGTATACGTTATACGCGTTCAAGGGTGCGCGCTACTGAACATCCGGAACAATTAAAGCAACTACAACATGTCCGCTATCCGCAACTTCAGCATCATTGCCCACGTGGATCACGGCAAGAGCACCCTTGCCGACCGCATGCTCGAACTCACCGGCACGATAGAGCCGCGCAGGATGCAGGAGCAGGTCTTGGACAGAATGGAGTTGGAACGCGAGCGGGGGATCACCATCAAAATGGCTCCGGTTAGGATGCTGTGGCATCCCAACCGGCGCGGACTGACGCAGACTGAATCGCAGAAGAACGCGGAAGATGCAACATTGTTGTATGGCGATGTAACGTACAAGATCCGAGCGGCGGCGTTTGATGTGCGTAAGCAGCTTGGTCTCGGACACAAAGAATCTGTTTACCACAAAGCGCTTGCGATCGCCTTCAAGCAACAAGGACTGAATTTCGTGAGCGAGAAATCTATTCCAATACACTACAACGGCGCACATGTCGGTACATACCAGCCGGATTTTATTGTGGAAGATAAGGTGTTAGTTGAATTAAAAGCTCTTCCGGAAATTCGCAGGCCGCAACAAGAGCAATTGTGGAGCTACCTCAAAGGCAGCAGCTACAAGCTTGCGCTTCTTGTGAATTTTGGCAGTACCGATGTCGACATACAGCGTGTTGTTTTTGATACAGCTCGTACACAGGACTTTCCGCGTTCGTCGGCGTCAAGTCCGCGTGATTCTGCGCAAGTTGAGGAATACATCCTCAACTTGATCGACACTCCAGGGCATGTCGACTTTTCATACGAAGTATCTCGCGCGCTTTCGGCCGTCGAGGGCGTGGTGCTTCTCGTTGACGCTACACAGGGCGTCGAAGCGCAGACGCTCTCGGTCCTTTCGGTCGCGCGCTCGCTCGGCCGCGTCGTCATCCCCGTCGTCTCGAAGACAGACGCCCCGAATGCGCGGACCGAGGACATCGCGAGCGAACTCGCTCTTCTGCTCGGTTGCGAGGGATCGGCGGTCTTGCGCACGTCGGGGAAAACGGGAGCGGGAGTCGCGGAGCTTCTCAATGCGATCGTCGAGCGGGTCCCGCCGCCCCGCTCGGGGGGCAAAACGCAGGCGCTCGTGTTCGACTTCGGCTATTCGGACCATCGCGGCGTCATCGTGTATATGCGCGTGTTCGGCGGGACCATTAAAAAGGGTGACAGCCTCCGACTCATCGAGGGCAGGGCCGATTTTACGGCTCTGGAAGTTGGTGTTTTGACGCCAGACGAGAGGCCTTGCGCAGAACTACGCGAAGGCGAGATAGGGTATGTCGTTACAGGGATCAAAAAACCCGGTGTCGCCTCCGTGGGAGACACCGTCACCAGCGCTCGCGCTCCTGCGCCGGCCCTCGCAGGATATCGGTCGCCAACACCGGTCATTTGGGCCAGCGTGTATCCAGAATCCCAAGACGATCTTCCGCTCCTGCGCCAGTCGCTCGAGCGCCTGCGGCTCTCGGACTCGTCCCTCTCGTACGAGGAGGAGTCCTCCGGCGTCATGGGAAAGGGGTTTCGCTGCGGTTTTCTCGGAATGCTCCATCTGGAGATCGTCGTCGAGCGCTTGCGCCGCGAATTCAATCTCACGCTCGTGGTAACACAGCCGACCACCGTGTACGAGATCACGAAACAGGGGTCCGTTGAAGAAATTTATGCGCCCGCACGATTTCCCGACGATGGCACGGCATTGCGCGTGCGTGAGAGGTGGGCCAACGTGCATGTCATCGCGCCGCCGATGTACATAGGCGGCGTGTCACAACTTTTGTACGAACATGAGGCGGAAGTGGGGGACAGCGAGGCACTGCCCGACGGAAAGGTGCAACTCTCCGCCGCAATGCCCCTGCGTGAACTCATGCGCGGATTTTTCGATAGGCTGAAGAGCGTTTCTTCCGGCTTCGCTTCTCTTTCGTATGAGCTTATTGAGATGCGCGATGCGGATGTCGTGCGTCTCGACGTTCTTGTGGCCGAGGAACTCGTACCCGCTTTTTCCCGTATCGTTTCGCGCCGCCGTCTCCAGCGCGAGGCGGAGGCCATGGTGGACAAACTGGAGGAACTCCTGCCGAAACAGCTTTTCGAGCTCAAAATCCAAGCAAGAGCGCAGGGTCGTATCATCGCCAGCCGCCGCAAATCCGCTCTGCGCAAAGACGTGACGGGCTACCTGTACGGCGGCGACGTGACTAGGAAAATGAAGCTCCTCGAAAAACAGAAACGTGGCAAGAAGAAAATGCTCGCGCGCGGGAAAGTGGACATCCCGCACGAGGTGTTTCTCAAGGTCGTGCGGGAATCCTAATATGCGAACAACACAGGAAGCATTTGACCGGCTTCTCGCCAAGCAAAAGCTCGTACTGACATTTATTGGAATGTCGGGCATCGGGAAGACGCGTCACGCTAGGCGGCTCGCCCTCTTAGGTTTTCAACACATTTCGTGCGACGACCTGATCGCACCGCGAATATCAAATATGTTGCAAAACGTAACCGATGTCGGGGTATGGATGGGACAGCCTTATTCCAAAAGGTATCGCGAGCGCGAACGACGATTTCTGGAACTTGAAGAAGAGGTGACACGAGAAGCTCTTTTGCAGGTAGAGGGAAACGCTGTAATTGACACGACGGGAAGCGTTATCTATTTATCAGAAAGTCTATTGCAGCAACTCAAGGAGAATTCGCTCGTCGTGTATTTCAAGGCGGTGCCCGAAATGTACGAGCGGATGTTAAAGGTTTACTTGAGCGATCCGAAGCCTGTCGTCTGGGGAGATTCGTTCCGACGAAAAAAAGGCGAGAATGAGGCAACGGCCTTGAAGCGCTCGTATCCGGACCTTTTGGAGTTCCGCGCTAAAAGGTATCAAGAGCTTGCCGACGTAACAATTCCATTTGAAACACGGCAGGAAACCTCTCTTGAAGCAGAGCGCCTTCTGCGCAACATCCGAGCAAGCATCGCTCGTTAGTACACGCCAGGGATGAGGCCTGGGGCAAAGAAGAGAACCATACCGATAATGACCAAGACCGCGATGACGCCCCATGCGGCGTTGATGATTTTCTTGGTTTTCTTGTGATAGAGAAAGCTCATATCAGCGTATAGGGAATAGGGTATAGGGTATAGGGGAAAAATGCAATAGAATCGAATCATGTGGTCGCGCAATCAACGGCAGGGGGCGGCGCGGCTTTTTCTGCGCCGCCTCATGCTCCTCGCCCTCCTCGCCCTCCTCGCCGCGGCCGTTTCGGGGGTGTGGGGGATATACCGGAAGGAACGGGAGTCGGCGGCGCGGCGCGCGGAGGCGGAGAGCGAGCGCGCCGACCTTCTCATGCGCCGGGCCCAGCTTGAATCCGATATCGCGAAATTGAGGACCGACCGGGGGGTCGAGGAGACCCTGCGGGAGCAGTTCGCGCTCGCCGAGAGAGGCGAGAAGCTCATCGTCATCGTCGAGCCGCCCGCTCCCGCTTCTCTCAAGGCGACGTCGACGATCGTAGATTGGCTGAAAAAAAGCTTAAGGTGGTGGTAAAGTAGAAAGCGTCGCGGGATTAGTTTAGTGGCAGGACGACTGCTTCCCAAGCAGTAAGCGCGAGTTCGATTCTCGCATCCCGCACCATATTCACAAGTATTTTCTGCCGTACGCGCGCATGGCGTCGACGACTTTGTTGAACGCGGCGCCTTTGTTGGTAAGCTCGTAGTGCGCGTGCGCCGACCTCGGGAAGCTCCGGCGCGCGACGAGTCTTTCCTTTTCGAGCTTTCGCAACTTTATCGTCAACGTGCGCGGGCTCATGCCGCCGAGCGAATCCTCGAGTTCGCCGAACCTCCGGGGGCTTTTGAGAAGATCGCGGATGATGAGGAGAGAACAGGGGTCGCCCACGAGGTCGGCGACCCGCGCCACGGGACATTCTCCGCACAGCTTCTTCCTCTGGCTCCGCGTCCGCAACATTACACCACTCTATCACGCCCGTGCATACTTTACAAAGTAAAGCGAGTCGGGGTAGGATGCTTCAATATCAATTTACCAGCCGAAAAACTCATTGCAGGAACTATGGAACAGCGACTGAAGGTGAAGATTATCCTTGGAAGCACGCGGCAGGGCCGCTTCAGCGAGAAGCCCGGGCGGTGGATACACGAGGAGGCGAAGAAGCGGGGCGAGTTCGACGCCGAACTTCTCGACCTGCGCGACTACGAGATGCCGTTTTTCGACGAGCCCGTGTCTCCGAGCTACAAGGAGAAGCCCTACGAGCACGAGGCCGTCGTGCGCTGGACGGCGAAGATAGCGGAGGCCGATGCGTTCATCATCATCGCGCCCGAGTACAACCACGGATATCCCGGCGTCTTGAAGAACGCGCTCGACTACGCCTATCAGGAGTGGAACAACAAACCCGTCGCCTTCGTCTCCTACGGAAGCGCGCTCGGCGCGCGTTCGGTGGAGCAGTTGCGGGAAGTCGCAGTCGAGCTTCAGATGGCGCCCATCAGGAACGCTATCCACATGCCCTACGACGTCATCGTGGCGGCCGGGAAGGGCGTTTCCGAGGAGGAGTTGTTCGCGCCGTATGCCAATGGCGCAAGCGGTCTTCTCGACCAGCTCGCATGGTGGGCTAAGGCGCTAAAGGCGGCGCGCGGAGCGTGATATACTCGCAACTACTAACTACTAACTACTCACTACCAACTATCCCTATGGCAATCCGGCAAGTAACAATTTACTCGACCCCGACGTGCCACTTCTGCCACGCCGCGAAGGAGTTCTTCGATGCGAACAAGGTCGCATACACCGACTACAACGTCGCGACCGATATCGAGAAGCGGAAGGAGATGGTGGAGAAGAGCGGCCAGATGGGCGTGCCCGTTATTACGATAGGGGATACGCTTATCGTCGGCTTTGACGAAGGACGGCTACGCGAACTGCTCGCGGTCTAGTGCCCCCGGCAGGAATTGCACCCACATTAACCGCTTAGGACGCGGCGGTTCTATCTTTTGAACTACGGGGGCGTCGCGGCCACTATAGCATGGTACTATTTTCTATATGCCGCCGAATCAGGATGTGCAGGAAATATTGCGGCTCACGCGCGAGAACAACCGCATGCTCCACAAAATGCGGCGCAATGCCTTCTGGGGCGGCATCATAAAATTCGCGCTCTACGCGCTCGTACTCGTCGTCGCGCCGCTCTGGCTCTATTCCACCTATCTTGCGCCGATCATGGAGCAGATGACGCGAACGATGGAGCAGATACAGAGCACGGGCGCGCAGGCGCAGGAGAGGCTCGGGACCCTGGAGAACATCGAGAATTCACTGCGCCAGTTCGACTTCTTCGGAGTTTTAGGCCGCTAGCGTCCGCGCAGGCGCAATGCTCTGTGCAAGTAAGAAGGATTTTCGCAACAGTAGATGTTTGATATAGTACCGAAACTGCCTGGGTAGCTCAGTTGGTAGAGCGCGTCCCTGAAGAGGATGAGGCCCCCGGTTCGACCCCGGGCCCAGGCACAATGATTAGGGTGGTCAGTGCAAGTCTGACTCCAAGAACAAGAATCAGGGACAGGCACAGTTTTTCTTATTATTTTGTGGTATAATCTATATTTCTGCAGGCCGACCGGGTTTTCGGATTGTGGACGCAAGCCTGTACGTATCGACCATCTGCTCAACCCATCGTGCGCTACCATACGGCGCGCCTCGGTTGACCGATTCTCGTAGCGTAGCAAGGTCTTTCTCTGAATCTGGTGTATTGATCCACGCGCGATAGCTTCGCGGCAGCGCTACTGGCGATTCGGAAAGCAGTCGTTTCTGCTGCGGCGTGCCGTGGAGCCGTAGCCGCGCGCTTCCCCATCGCCAGTTCTCCGCTCTCTTCGCGAGTCGAGCCCGCACCGGGTTGCGCTCGATGTACTTTAGCACTGTCAGTAGGTGATGATCTGTTTTGGTGAGGAACGATTTGTATCGACCTTGATAGAGCGGGCCGGTGCCGATCGTCTCTGTGAACGCATGCACTCTGCGTGTGTGCGCGTTGGTAAGCCAGTGCATGAAGGTGCTCATGTCCCCGTCGTTCTCAGGGTAGAGCAGCAGGTGCCAGTGGTTGGGCATGAGAGCGTACGCGAGAATCCGCATGTCGGTCATCTCTTTCGCTTCGATGAGTAGGTCTTCAAAACATCGATAGTCCTCATTTTCGTTGAAAATTGTGAGTCTGCCAACGGCACGATTGAGCACGTGATACACATGATTGCCGACATCAACACGCGCGACACGGACCATATGAAATACTATACCATGTACATTAGCAATTAACTGTGCCTGTCCCTGTTATTGTACTTCTCCAGGCTCAAACCAGCCTTCCTTTGTACCGACATGTGAGAATAGCGTTTGATATGGACCTTCGTTTTCTCCGCTTCGCCAGTGCACCGTGTCTCCTACGCGAGAAAACGATACCCGCGTTTTTGCTCCCTTCTCGTCTTGAATGACCAAATCGCATGGCGAGCCAGTTTTAAGAGTGTCTACCACCGTCTTCCAAAGCTTAGACAGCGGCTACTTGCCCGTAGCCTCTTCAGTTTTCAATCGTTCCGGCATTACCAGTATCGTACCTCGATAACTAGAAGCTTTGCAAGGGGAGAAAAAATCGTGAGCTTGGGAGCCAGCGCCGTCTCATTCAACGCATTTCGAGACGGCGCGATTCATGCACGCGGGGGAGGGAGGGGACCAGTGCATTTGGATTTGAGTCCTTGCATTCCGTGCATTTCACGAAGTCGAATCGTAAGAGGACGTATCGCTTGGCACGCGCGCGGAGCGCGCGCTAATGTCAGGGGTTGGTAAACCCCGTTAGAGAACTCGCACGGAGCATTAGACCCCGTGCTCGTATTTGGGGGTACCCCTGCGGCAAGCCACTGGGCATTCTCTAACGGGGTAAAATTGGTTCGAGCGTGGTTGTATAGAGTCACCAACTTAAAATCCCATCGTGAACGTCATCGGTTTCGCCTCGCCCGACAGCCAGTTCGACGTGTCGAGCTGAACTTCCTTGAGGGCGCCGAGGTCGCGGTATTTCAGCGCTCCGTTCTGAAGCGCGTAGTCGAAGACGCGCTTCGTGAGCTCGACGTCTTTTTGACAGTACTGCTTCACTTTCTCGATCTCTCCCTGCCGCCACCACTTGAGGGATTGGAGGCCGTCGGCGCTCTTGCCCTCTCCAAGGGTCGCTTCCGCGATAGTGTCGAGCTTCAGGCGCCGTCCGAGCGAGCGGTAGACCTCCTGCAGGAGGTCGAGCGAGCGTATGCGCGTGAGGTCGCCGGGATAGTACTTATTCAAGAGAGGAATGTCGAAATGATCGGAGTTGTAGCCGACGAGCGCGTCGGTGCGCTCCAATATCTCCCACAGCCGCGGCAGTTCGTGTTCGAGATAACACGAATAGGCGTCCGTTTCCGAATCGTGGATGCCCACGACCGCAATGGCGAGGTCTGCCGGATCGGACGAGCCAGTGTCGCTCATCCAGTTTG
>Ga0155056_111_pt2 | contig 21221 bp, 17 predicted proteins | sample RifCSPhighO2_01_FD_106024 | JGI IMG/M metagenome (GOLD analysis project Ga0155056, IMG submission 106024) | Candidatus Kaiserbacteria bacterium RIFCSPHIGHO2_01_FULL_58_22
TACGCCGCGCGCGGCTTTCTCGAAGTCGAAACGCCGGTCTTGGAGACGACGCCGGGCGGCGCCGACGCGCGGCCCTTCGTCACGCATCACAACGCCCTCGACATAGAAGTCTACCTGCGCATTTCGGCTGGGGAGCTGTGGCAGAAGCGCCTTCTCATCGCCGGATTCCCGAAAGTATTCGAGATCGGGCGCATATTCAGGAACGAGGGGCAGTCGCGCGAGCATCTGCAGGATTACACCCAGCTCGAAAGCTACGAGGCCTACAGCGATATGCGGAAGGGGATGGGATTCGTGCAGGAATTGTATCGGCACATCGCGAAGGAGGTCTATGGCAAATACACCTTTGAAATAGGCGAGCATACGGTCGATTTTGCGGAAGAATGGCCGGTGCTTGATTTTGCGGAGTTCATTGGGCAGAAGTTCAATGTCGATGCTATCGGCGCGAGCGAGGACGAGCTTCTTCATGCGGCATCGCGCGCGGGCGGGGCCGATATTCCCAACAAAGAACGTGCGGTCGATCACCTTTGGAAGCAAGTGCGGAAAAGCCTATCCGGGCCGGCGTTTCTCACGGGCGTGCCCGTCTATCTGGAGCCGCTCGCGAAGCGCGCGAGCGGCGGAAAAACGGTGGAGCGCATTCAGGTCATCATCGCGGGTTCGGAAGTCGGGAAAGGGTATAGCGAGCTTAATGACCCGCTTGACCAGCGCGCGCGTTTCGAAGAACAGCAAAAGTTGCGCGATGACGGCGACGAGGAGGCACAGCGGCTCGATCTCGATTACATCCGCGCGATGGAATACGGCATGCCGCCCGCCTTCGGCTTCGGAGTCTCCGAGCGTCTCTTTGCCTTCCTCGAGAACAAGCCTATTCACGAAGCCCAGCTGTTCCCCATTTTACGCCCCCGATCATGACGAGAACAGCCGTGTTCGGCGGCGGGTGCTTTTGGTGCACGGAGGCGGTATTCCGGATGCTCAAGGGAGTTTCGAACGTCGAGCCGGGCTACGCAGGCGGGACGAAGGACCGTCCTTCGTACGAGCAGGTAAGCGCGGGGGATACGGGGCACGCCGAGGTCATCCGTATCACCTACGATCCGGCGGTCATTTCGTATGAGGACTTGCTGACCGTCTTTTTCGGCTCGCACGATCCGACGACGCCGAATAGGCAGGGGAATGACGTTGGAACGCAATATCGTTCTATCGTTTTATGCGACGGCCAAGATCAGAGGAAGGTTGCGGAAAAATTCATTGCGGAAGTTCAGTCGAGTTTGAAGGACGGCTCGCGCGTCGTCACGCACATTGCGCCGCTCGGCACGTTCTATCCTGCCGAGGAGTATCACAAGGATTACTTTGCGAAAAATAAGAGCGCGCCTTACTGCCAGCTCATCATCGAACCGAAAATCGAGAAGGTGCGAAAACGGTTTGCGGAACTGCTCAACGACGATGAAAAGAACTGAATTTGAAAAATTGGTTGCCGAAGGGTTTGAGCGTCTGCCGCAGTGGGTGCGGGAAAAGATAAAGAATGTTGCATTGCTCGTCGAGGATGAGCCTTCGCAAGAAGACCGCAGGGCGGAGGGGCTCGGTGACGACGAGACGCTTCTCGGGCTCTACAAAGGGATACCGCTTTCCGAGCGTGGCGAGCAATACGGTGTCGGGGCTACCATGCCCGACACTATCACATTGTATCAAGGGCCGATCGAGCAGGCGGCCGCAGAGGACGGCATGGATGTGGTACAAGTCGTTGCGGAGACGATATGGCACGAATATGCGCATCATTTTGGGATCGATGAAGAGGATGTCCAGCGGCGCGAAAGAAATCGAGACAAAGCTTCATGATATAGTTTCGGCAATATGGCGAAGCTTTCGGACATACTCAAGGAGCGTGGCTACGTATACCAGCACTCCTCCGAGAGACTTGAAGAAATCACGGACGGAGCGAAAAGGACTCTCTACCTGGGGCTAGACCCTTCGGCTGATTCGCTCCAAGTCGGGCAATTGATGGGTTTTCTCGTCCTGCGGCGGTTTCTCGAAGACGGGCACAAGGTCATCCTCGTCGTCGGCGGCGGGACGGGCATGATAGGCGATCCGGGCGGCAAAACGGCGGAGCGCGTTCTTCTCGACGCCGAGACTGTCGCGCGTAACGCCGAGGCCATCGCCACTCAAGCATCCACACTTTTTGCCGGTGCGGACTTTACGCTCCTCAACAACGCCGACTGGCTCTCGCAACTGAACATGATCGAATTCCTGCGCGAGGTCGGCAAGCACTTCACGGTGAATGTCCTGCTCCAGCGCGATTTCATCAAAGACAGGGTCAAAGACCCGGAGCATGGGATATCGTACACGGAATTCTCGTACGCGCTTCTGCAGGCGTACGACTACCTGCATTTGCATCGGGAATACGGGTGCGATCTGCAGATCGGCGGCTCCGACCAGTGGGGCAACATCGTCTCCGGCGTGGATTTCATCCGCCGCAAGACGGGCAATACCGTCCACGCGTTCACGTGGCCTCTCCTTACCGACAAGGCGGGAAAAAAGTTCGGCAAGAGCGAGAGCGGCGCGATATGGCTCGATCCGGCGAAGACCTCGCCGTTCGCGTTCTACCAATTCTGGCTCAACGCGGAGGACGAGAGTCTCGGAGAATATCTCCTGAAGATGACGATGCTCTCCAAAACGGAGATAGGAGCGGCGCTCGAACTGCACAAGCGCGATCCAAAGGAGCGCCACGGCCAACAGCTCCTCGCGCGCGAGGCAACGACGCTCGTCCACGGCGCGGAAGAGGCCGCGAAGGCCGAGCAGGTCTCGCAGGTACTTTTTGGCGAGGGCACGCTCGAAGGGCTCGACGCCGATGCGCTCCAGATGCTGAAGGCCGGCGCGCCTTCACGGGAAATTCAAACAGGAACAGGTATCGTTGACGCGCTGGTAGTTGCAAGGCTTGCCAGCTCCAAAAGGGAGGCGCGCCAATTCCTTGCGGACGAGTCCGTTCTCTTGAACGGCGACCCTATCACCGACCCGAGCGAAACGCTCGGGTCTGATGATTTTTACAACGGCCTCGCGCTCCTCAAGCGCGGCAAGCGCAATATCTGTGTTTTGATATTGAAGTGAGGCACGGCGTCTCCTATTGTTTTGATACAGTGGCGCGATGGACAAATTCAAGCTCAAGTCGGAATATAAACCTGCTGGTGATCAGCCGGTGGCGATCCGCCAGTTGGCGGAAGGCTTGGCTGAAGGAAAGCGCGATCAGACGCTTTTGGGTGTTACTGGTTCGGGTAAGACATTCACGGTTGCGAACGTCATTCAAAAATGGCAGAAGCCGACACTCGTCATCGCGCATAATAAGACGCTCGCGGCCCAGCTTGCGGCGGAATACCGGGAATTCTTTCCGGAGAACGCGGTGCATTATTTCGTTTCGTACTATGACTTCTACCAGCCCGAGGCATACGTTCCCATTACAGATACCTACATCGAAAAAGAGGCGCAGATAAACGAAGACATCGAGCGATTGCGGCACGCCGCAACGCAGGCGCTCCTGACTCGGCAAGACGTCGTCGTCGTCGCGACCGTCTCTTGCATCTACGGGCTCGGAAGTCCCGTCGAGTACGAAAAGGTGAATCTCAAGCTCGCGAAGGGGGAGCCGATGACGCGCGCGACCCTGACGCGCAGGCTGACTTCCATTTATTTCGAGCGAACGACGGGCGATCTCTCGCCCGGCACTTTCCGCGCTCTCGGAAGCCGGGTAGAGATAATGCCTGCGAGCGAGCGTATGATATATCGCATAGATGTAACAGGTGGGACAATCATGCGAGTTGAGGAGATAGATGCGACAACGCGAGAGATAAATGCGCGGCACGATGCCGTTTTCATATTTCCCGCGCGGCAATACGTAACCCCCAAGGATGTCCAGGACGCGGCTCTCGCCGATATTGAAGCGGAACTGAAAGATCGCCTGAAAACCTTGGACGGCGCCGGAAAGCTACTTGAAGCCGAGCGGCTGAAGCGGCGCACGCGGCAGGATATCGCGATGATACGCGAATTCGGATTTTGCAGCGGTATCGAGAACTACTCGCGGCATTTCGACAGGCGCCAGCCAGGCGAGCCGCCCTACACGCTTCTTGATTACTTCAAAGCGTGCGACAAGGATTTCCTGACCATCATCGACGAGTCGCATGTGACGGTTCCGCAAATAGGCGGCATGTACACGGGTGATCGCTCGCGCAAAAACACGCTCGTCGAGCATGGTTTTCGCCTCCCGAGCGCGGTGGACAACAGGCCTTTGAAATTCGACGAGTTTGAAAAGCGCGTCGGACAGACGATCTACACGAGCGCGACGCCGGGACAGTACGAGCTTTCGCGAAGCGGAAAACCGGTTGAGCAGGTCATCAGGCCGACGGGACTCGTGGATCCGGAGATTATCGTGCGGCCCATAGTCGGCGGAGTACCGAGGACGGTCCTTAAGGGAGCCCAAGGACCGTCCTCGGTCCCTGGCAATTATCAGGGGCAAGTAAAAGATTTCATTGCGGAAGCCGAGCTGGTGACGAAGCGGGGCGGGCGCTCGATGGTCACGGTGCTCACGAAGAAAATGGCCGAGGACCTCGCCGCCTATCTCGCGGAAAAGCACATTAAGGCACGCTATGTGCACAGTGATGTGAAGACCATCGAACGCATCGAGATACTGCGTGATTTTCGGAAAGGGGTGTTCGATGTGCTCGTTGGGGTAAACCTGCTCCGCGAGGGGCTCGACCTTCCAGAGGTGGAGCTGGTCGGCATACTCGATGCCGACAAAGAAGGATTTCTGCGCTCCGACACATCGCTCATCCAGACGATAGGGCGCGCCGCGCGCAACGTGCGCGGGCGCGTGCTCCTCTATGCCGACGCGGTTACCGGGTCCATGGAGCGCGCGATAGGTGAGACGAACCGCCGCCGCGAGATACAGATAGCGTACAACAAGAAACACAAAATAACGCCGAAAACCATCGAAAAACGCATTCATGACATCGTCGGCGACATCGAGCGCACTCGGAAGAGGGCGGTTTCCGAGCTTACGAAGATAGACTCCACTGCTTTTGGCGGCGACACTGCGAAGCTCGTGAGGGAAAAGCGTAGGCAAATGCACGAGGCGGCGGACAGACTCGACTTCGAGACAGCGGCTCTGATCCGTGATGAAATACGGGTGCTGGAAGGAAAAGCAAAAACATGAAGATACAAGAAAACGTTCCGCTCGGTTCGCACACCACCTTCGAGATCGGCGGGAAGGCCCGCTACTACGCTACGGTGAGGACGGAAGACGAGATACGGGAAGCTGTCGCGTGGGCGCGCGAGCGAAAGACCCGTTTCGTCGTGCTTGCGGGCGGCAGTAATGTACTTTTGCCCGATGAAGGGCTCGATGCGCTCGTCGTGTGCGTCGAGAGCGACGACGTTTCATTTTTGGGCAACGCGCTCGAAGCGGAGGCGGGATGTAATCTTGCCCAGCTGATACATCACGCATCCGAAAGAGGGCTCGGCGGATGGGAAAAGCTCGCGGGTATCCCCGGCACGCTTGGCGGCGCAGTGCGGGGAAATGCGGGCGCGTTCGGCCCGGAGATAAAAGATTTCGTCGTCAAGGTGCGCGCTCTCGATACGGAGACGGGAAAGACGCGCGAGTTTACGAACGCGGCATGCGAGTTCTCATACCGGCAGAGTTTTTTCAAGCGTCATCCCGAATGGATCATCACGCGCGTTCTCCTCGAACTCGAACCGGCCGATCCGGCGGAGAGCGCGAAACTCATTGAGCGGACGATCGCGGAACGCGAAAAGCGGCACATTCAGAACGTACGCGCCGCAGGCTCGTACTTCGTGAATCCCGTCGCGCCGAAAGATATCCGGAACATGTTCGAGAAGGAAAAAGGCGTGAAGTCGCGCGAGGGCCGCGTGCCTGCCGGGTGGCTCATCGAGAAAGTCGGCCTTAAAGGTGCCCGCGTGGGCGGCGCGGTGGCGAGCGAGCAGCACCCGAACTATCTCAAGAATGATGGCAATGCCACCGCTGAAGACGTACGCACACTTGCAAAGATGATACAGAATGCGGTCCGTAAACAATTCGGCATCGAGCTCGAGGAAGAAGCCGCCGTGCTTTGAGCCTAGTGAAGACGGCGCTGCCGCTTGATGCATTTTGCAAGCGCGAGCGCAGTAGAATCTTCCATTTTTGCGGGCTTAAAGCATGCAGCGACGTCTTCATCGAGGCGACCTTCATCTGCTGCGGCTCGCGCAATATGTTCAACGATGTCAAAGCGCTCATGGGGCGGCAAACTAGACGGATGTCGAGCTATCTCGCTGATGGCCTGATCTTTTAGGCGATCGTATTCTTTTTCAGGATCATCAGGTGGTTTATCGATGCTCATACTCTAGTATAAGTTCATTTTATGCGATAAAATCGACTCATGCCATTCGAACCCTATGCAGCCCGCACCCACGAAAAAATGAAAGAAGTCTTGATGGCGCCCGACGCTGCGGGGCCGGCCGTCCATTACCACATGATCCGTGGCGGAAGTGACAAGCGGAATATCACCATCTGGGAGAGCGGCACCGTGGGTGGTGAATACATCAAAACTTATGGGCATTACCATGTCGACGCGCTCGACGAAACGTACTGGGTGCTCGCAGGCGAAGGCATCATTCTCCAACAAAAGCTCGCAGATCCGAAAGCGCCGGACGTGGTGGAATTTTTCAAGGCAATTCCCGTCAAAGCGGGCGACAGTGTCTATATGCCACCCAATGTTGGGCACCTTGCCGTGAACACCGGCAAAACATGGTTTGTCACCGCAGACGATAGTCCGGTTGAGGGTGCAGGAGATTCGGCATCAATGCCGATGCATGCCGATTACGAATCTGTTAAAAAAATGCGCGGATTCGCATACTACGTTGTCGAAAAAGACGGCAAACCCGCCCTTGTCGCGAATAAACTATACAAGGAGGTCCGAACGGCAGACTTTGGCGGATTGTCGGCAGAATAGTATACTCGTCCATACCTACCCCTCGGGCAAACCGAGGGCGGGTTTGTGTATATGTCAGAATCAAAAAAACACGAAAGCGACCCCTCGACTGCGCTCGGGGCAGGCAAAATCGTCATAAAAGGCGCGCGGACGCATAATTTGAAAAATATCAACGTGGAGGTCCCGCGCAATAAGATGGTCGTTTTTACGGGGCTTTCGGGGAGCGGGAAGTCGTCGCTTGCGTTCGATACGATATTCGCCGAAGGGCAGAGGAAGTACGTCGAGTCGCTTTCGGCGTACGCGCGGCAATTTTTGCGGCAAATGCAGAAGCCCGATGTCGATGAGATATCAGGGCTCTCGCCGGCGATATCCATCGATCAAAAGAGCCGCTCCAACAATCCTCGCTCGACGGTGGCGACGATAACCGAGATATACGACTACCTGCGCGTCCTCTACGCGCGCATCGGACATCCGCATTGTCCCACGTGCGGCAGGGAAGTACGGAAACTTTCCAACGAGGAGATATTGGAAAGTGTTTTGAGAATTGTTGAGGAAGTCCGTAAGCATAAAGGTCCGGCCTTAAAGAATGCCAAGAGTCGGGCTTTAACGAGCTCGGTATCCAAAGAAAAAATCTGCATATCGTCTCCCGTGGTCGTCGGACGAAAGGGAGAATACTATCAGCTTCTCTACGACATGCTCAACAAGGGCTTCGAAAAGGCCATTGTAGATGGTAAGGAATTATCGCTACGCGAGCGTGTCGAGCTAAAGAAGCATTTTAAGCACGACATAGACATCGTCGTCGACGAGATATTCGTGAGCGAGTTCGTGGACGACCCGAAAGCCGCGCGGGAGAGGGCGAGCGAGGCGATAGAGCGCGCGCTCCACGAGTCGTCTGGGCTAGTTCGAATAACCAGCCCCTCGACAAAGCTCGGGGCAGAAACGAGCGGCGAAAGCCGCATCGTTTCTGCAAAGTTCATGTGCCCATTCGACGGCTTTTCTTTTCCGGAGGTCGAGCCGCGGCTCTTTTCGTTCAACTCGCCCTACGGCGCATGTCCGGAGTGCAAAGGACTCGGCTCCAAATACTTTTTTGGCGACGAGCCGTGCGATTTCTGTAGCGGAGCGCGGCTTCGACCCGAATCTCTTAATGTATTCATTGGTTCAAACCCGCGAGGCGACGCCTCGTGGGTTCAGCGAGGAGACACCTCGCAGACGGGGAGTCATCTCGCGGAGATTCCGCGTGGATTGAACATTGTGGAAGTTTCCTCGCTATCGATAGAGGATGCAATGGATTTCTTTAAAAAACTGAAGCTGACGAAGAAAGAAGAGGAGATATCGCACGTCGTCATTAAGGAAATAACCTCACGCCTGCAGTTCATGTTGAACGTCGGCATCGAGTACCTCACCCTCGATAGAAAGGCGAACACTTTGAGCGGCGGCGAGGCCCAGCGCATTCGGCTCGCCTCCCAGCTCGGGAGCGGCCTCGTGGGCGCCCTCTACGTCTTGGACGAGCCCACGATCGGCCTCCATCAGCGCGACAACGACAAGCTTATCGAGACCTTGAAGCGTCTGCGCGACCTCGGCAACACCGTTCTCATCGTCGAGCATGACGAGGATTCCATCTTCGCGTCCGACTACATCGTCGATCTCGGACCCGGCGCAGGAGTGCATGGAGGCACGGTTGTCGCATCGGGATGGTTGGACGAACTTCTAACGGCAAAGAGCAATAAATCTGGCTCGCGGACGCTTTCATATTTGCGGGACGAAACGCGGATAGAAATACCCGAAAAACGTCGCACGGCGGACAGGGGGAAACTCAAAATACGCGGCGCGAGCAAATTCAATCTGGACAAAGTCAATGTGGACATTCCGCTCGGAAAATTGGTTTGCATAACCGGAGTATCCGGTTCCGGAAAATCGACGTTTTTGTACGAGATACTTCACAGAAATCTTTTGGCGCGATTCGACAAACGGTACCGTAGTGCCAAAACATATAACGCCGCTGAATTTTCGGGCACCGAATATCTCGGTCGCTCCATCCTCATTGACCAATCACCTATAGGCCGCACGCCGCGCTCGAATCCTGCGACGTACACCGGCGCATGGACGCATATCCGCGACCTGTTCGCGATGAGCGAGGAGGCTCGGGCCCGCGCTTGGGGGCCGGGGCGTTTTTCCTTCAACGTGAAAGGCGGCAGGTGCGAGGCATGTCAGGGAAATGGGCTGGTCGCCGTCGAGATGCACTTTTTGCCGACTGTGTATGTGACGTGCGACGTGTGCAACGGCAAGCGCTTTATGAAGGAGACGCTGGAGGTCAAATACAAAAAGAAGAGTATTCACGACATTCTCTCAATGACCGTCGAAGAGGCGCTCGCATTTTTCGAAGATATTCCCGCTATATCGGATCGTTTGCACTCGCTTTCGGATGTGGGTCTCGATTATCTCGAACTCGGCCAGAGCGCGACGACGCTCTCCGGAGGAGAGGCCCAGCGCGTGAAGATCGCCTCGGAGCTCTATCGTCCGCTTACGACGAAAACGATATACCTCCTCGACGAGCCTACGGTCGGCTTGCACTACGACGATGTCGCGAAGCTCATTCAGATACTCCAAAAGCTCGTCGAGAAAGGGAATTCTGTCGTCGTCATCGAGCATAATCTCGACGTTCTGAAATGCGCCGACTACATCATCGACCTCGGTCCGGAAGGCGGAGCGGGCGGTGGAAGAATCGTCGCAAAGGGCACGCCCGAAGAAGTATCAAAGACGGACGGTTCCCATACGGGATACTACCTGAAGCGCGTACTCAAGAAACCGCGCTGAACCTTAGGTCCGATACTCACTCCACGCTTTCGCTTTGAGGCCATTGCCTTTTTGCTCCGCAAGGGCGGTAACGAAGGCTTCGGCGAGCTGGCGGTTGGTTATGAGAGGTATGTTCAGATCTATCGCTTTGCGTCGGATCTTGAAGCCCTCGGTCGACTCTCCCTGATGCGGATGCGTCGGGATGTTGATGATGAGGTCGAGCTTGCCGTTCGCGAGCAGGCTGGTGACATCCAGCTTTTTCGCAGTGTTTATTTTGTATACTTTCTCGCAGGGAATTCCGCGCGCCTGTAAAAAGTCGGCCGTGTTCTCCGTCGCGTACAGCTTGAATCTCATGTCGCGCAGGAGCTCAAGCGAAGGAAGCAACTTCAGCTTGCTCTCATCCTTGCCGATGGAAACGAGGATGTTCTTTTTCGGGAGCCTGAATCCGGCCGCGAGCATGGATTTGAGGAGCGCCTCGCTGTAGGAGTCGCCAAAGCATGCCACTTCGCCGGTCGAGGCCATTTCGACGCGCGAGGTCGGATCGGCTCCCTTGATGCGTCCGTAGGAGAATTGCGGGGATTTTACCGCGACGAAATCGAGTTCGACGGTGCGGTAGTTGCCCGAGACGTCCTCGCCGAGGGCCGCTCGCGTGGCGATGTCGATAAAGTTGTATCCCGTCACTTTCGAGACGAAGGGGAAGGAGCGCGACGCGCGCAGATTGCATTCGATGACCTGCAGGCGGTTGTCTTTGGCGATGAACTGGATGTTGAAGGGGCCCGTGATGCGGAGCTCGCGGATGATTTTTTTCGTTATTTCCTTGGCGCGGCGCATGGTTTCCAGATAAGTGCGCTGTGGCGGCAGGACGACCGTGGCATCGCCGGAGTGCGTGCCGGCGTTCTCGACGTGCTCCGTGATCGCGTAGACGACCAGCCTCCCGTTTCTCGCGACGCCGTCTATCTCGATCTCGCGCGCGTTCTCGATGAATTTAGAGATGACGACGGGATGATCCGGAGAAACGGCGGCGGCGCGCTTGAGGTATGCGATGAGCGATCCGCGGTCGGCCGCGACGCTCATCGCGGCGCCGGATAGGACGTAGGAGGGACGCACCAGGACGGGGTAACCGATATCTTCGGCCGTTTTCACCGCCGAGGAAAGCGTTCGAAGTTCCGCCCACGCGGGCTGATCCACGCGCAGAGAATCGAGAAGCGCGGAAAAGGCGTGCCGATTTTCGGCGCGGTCTATGTCCTCCGCGCGGGTCCCGAATATGCGGATGCCGTTCTTATGAAGCGGTATCGCGAGATTGTTGGGGAGCTGGCCGCCCGTGGAGACGAAGACGCCGCGCGGCTTCTCGAATTCGACGATATCGAGGACGCGCTCGAGCGAAAGTTCATCGAAATAAAGCCTATCAGACATATCGTAGTCGGTCGAAACGGTCTCCGGATTGTAATTGATCATGATGGTCTGGAATTTTTTCGCCGCGAGCGTCTTCAGCGCCTGCACGCCCGACCAGTCGAATTCGACCGATGAACCGATCGCGTACGGCCCGCTTCCGAGGACAACGGCGCTTTTTTTGCCCGGCTCGACGTCGTGCGAATCTCCGTGGTAGGTGAGGTACAGGTAGTTGGTTTGCGCCGGGAATTCGCCTGCGAGCGTGTCTATCTGCTTTACGACGGGAAGTACTTCGTGCTTCCGCCGGAGCGCGCGGATCTTCTCGGGCGTCGTTCGTTTGAGGGTAGCGATTTGCGCATCGGAGAAGCCAAGCCTCTTGGCCTTCCAAAGAAGGTCTGACCTTCCTAGAAGGTCAGACCTTCTGGCGAGCTTTTCAAATTCCATGATGTTCTTCATTTTTTCCACGAACCACGGATCGATATGCGAAAGCGAACTGATTTTTTGGACCGATACGCCTTTTCGCAGCGCCTCCGCAATTGCAAATATCCGGTTGGTCGTGGGGTGCCTTATTTGATCGAGATAGTGGGCGGCCTGCCCCGTGAGGCGTTTACTGTCTAATGGGGTAAAACCGCCTGCTCCAACGGCGAGCATGCGCAATGCTTTCTGAAGCACTTCCTCAAAGCTACGGCCGATCGCCATCACTTCGCCAACGCTTTTCATTTCCGTTCCGATCCGGGGAGCGGCGTGCGCGAACTTCGTGAGGTCCCAGCGGGGGACCTTCAAGACGAGGTAATCGAGCGCCGGTTCGAAGTATGCGCTCGTCGTTCTCGTAACGGAATTTTTCAGCTCCGGCAGTGTGTGGCCGAGCGCGAGCTTTGCGGCGACGAACGCGAGCGGATAGCCGGTCGCCTTGGAGGCGAGGGCCGAAGAGCGCGAGAGCCGCGCATTGACTTCGATCACGCGATAATCGCCCGTTTTTGGGTGGAGGCCATACTGGATGTTGCATTCGCCGACGACGCCGAGGTGCCGGATGACGCGTATCGCGATCTCGCGAAGCGAGTGGTACTCCTCATTGGAGAGCGTCTGCGACGGAGCGACGACCATGCTCTCTCCCGTGTGGATGCCCATCGGATCGAGATTTTCCATGTTGCATACCGTGATGCAGTTGTCCGCCCGGTCGCGCACGACCTCGTACTCGACCTCTTTCCAGCCGCCGAGATATTCTTCGATCAAGACCTGTGGAAGGCCTGCCCCGGCAGACAGGCTCCTGAAGACCTCCGTGAGTTTCTCCGCGAGCTCTTTCGCGTCTCTGACGATGCCCGAGCCCTCGCCGCCGAGAGCGAATCCGGCGCGCACCATCACGGGATACCCGATTTCCGCCGCGCTTTTCAGCGCTTCGTGCGTGGTGCGGGCCGCATGACTGCGCGCGACCTTCACGCCGATCTCGCGCAAGCGGCGCACGAAGAGCTCGCGGTCCTCGGTGTCGCGTATCGCGGAAACGGGCGTGCCGAGAACTCGCACGTTGTATTTCTTGAGCGTTCCGCTCTTCTCGAGCGCGAGACCCAAATTCAACGCAGTTTGTCCTCCAAAACCGAGCAGTATCCCGTTCGGTCTCTCTTTCTTAATTACCTGTGTCGCGAATTGTTCGGTGAGCGGGAGAAAATAGACTGTGTCCGCCAATCTCTCGTCTGTCTGAACGGTCGCGATATTCGGATTGATGAGAACGACATGAATGCCCTCCTCCTTTAGCGCCTTGATGGCCTGCGAGCCGGAATAGTCGAACTCGCCCGCCTGACCGATCTTGAGCCCCCCCGAACCAAGCAGTAAAACTTTTTTTAACTTTCCCATATTACTTTTTCAGGCTCGCGATGAATTCATCAAATATCCACGCTGTATCTGTCGGTCCCGGTGATGCTTCAGGGTGAAATTGCACCGACGTCCATGGTTTCGTCTTGTGCCGCAGGCCTTCGTTCGAGCCGTCGTTCGCGTTCACGAACCACTCTTCCCATCCGGCGGACAGTGTTTTTGCGTCTACGGCGAATCCGTGGTTTTGGGAGGTGATGTAACAACGCCCCGTACGCACGTCTATACACGGCTGATTTTGGGAGCGGTGACCGTACTTGAGCTTGTAGGTTTTTGCGCCGGCGGCAAGGGCTAGGAGCTGGTTTCCCAAGCACACGCCGAGGATCGGCTTTCCTTTCTCCATCGCTCTTCGAATGTTCTCGATAGTCGCACCGCACATCGTCGGATCGCCGGGTCCGTTCGAGAGAAGAAGGCCGTCGTACGGTTCTTTCGTGAAGTCGTGATTCCAGGGTACGCGGATGACGGTCGCGCCGCGCGCGACGAGGGAACGCACGATGTTCTCTTTCATGCCGCAATCGACCGCGACTATACGCACGCGACCGCCTTTGTATACGCGTTTTTTCTTCGGACTCACGCGGGCCACGAGATTCTCCTTGTTCGGGTCCGCGAAACCAATGTTTGATCTACGAGAGCGAACATGTTCGATGCGCCCGAGGATAACGCCGTGCTCGCGCAGGCGCTTCGTGAGCGCGCGCGTGTCCACACCCGTCATCGCTGGCACTCCGGATTCTTTGAGCCATGCCGCGAGCGACTTTTTTGCAGTGCTGTGAGAATAGTTCTCCGAGTATTCGGAAACGACGAGGCCCGCAATTTGAATTTTCCGAGACTCGAAAGGCGGAGTGTCGGGCTTGCCCTCCGTAGCTTTAGCGAAGGAGGGCACTCCATAATTGCCGACTAACGGGTAGGTGAGAACGAGGATTTGCCCGGCATACGAGGGATCAGTGAGACTCTCCGGATATCCCACCATGCCGGTATTAAAGACCACCTCGCCTGTGACCGAGCGATCCGATCCGAAGCTCTCGCCCTCTACCACCGTCCCGTCCTTAAGGTACAACTTCATACTAGGGTAAGAAAAAGCCCGCTGGAAGCGGGCGAGAGAAGAGAAAGCAAACCCCGCACCAAAATTCTCACGTCGCCTCCCTTTTTGAGAAATCTGCGGCCAGCTACGTGAAGAGATTGGTGTGGGAAATTGAAGAATGCTGAATTTGGTACGGAGCAAGAAAATACACCCCGGTGGGTGGTGGCTGGCTTCACGTCTTGGAGGCTCATTAAAATTAGAGAATAGCAAACGATTGCCCCGATGTCAAACCGAGCGGCTTGTGTATACTCCAAGCCATGACGCGAAAAGATCTAAAAACATTGAATTTGCCCGACGCACCGGGCGTGTACCTGTTCAAGAAAGGACGGCGCATTTTGTACATCGGAAAAGCGGGGAGCGTGCGCGACAGGGTGCGGAGCTATTTTGCGCCTGATCTCGCGGAGGGGCGGGGGAGCCGTATCGTCGGCATGGTCGCGGACGCCTCGTCGCTCTCATGGCAAAAGACAGGCTCGGTCCTCGAAGCGCTCATCCTCGAAGCCAACCTCATCAAGCGCCATCAGCCGCCGTACAACGTAGATCAGAAGGACAACAAGAGCTGGAATTACGTCGTTATCACAAAGGAGGTTTTTCCCCGCGTTCTCGTAATTCGGGGTCGCGAACTGTATTCGGGTTCGCTGGCAGCTAAACGCTATAAGACAAAAGCTATGTATGGGCCGTTTCCACACGGCGGCCAGCTCAAAGAGGCGCTCAACATGGTGCGCAGAATATTCCCGTTTCGCGATTCGAGATGCGCACCTTGCAATGAACTGGGAACATATCAAGGCGACGCCTTGCTAGCAAGGCGTCGCCTTGATATGTGCAAGCCCTGCTTCAACCGGCAGATAGGACTTTGTCCCGGCGTATGTTCGGGAGAGGTGAGTAAAGAAGAGTACGCACATACCGTTCGGAACATAAAGGATCTTTTTTCTGCAAAGTTCAAGGGATTAAAGCTTCGTCTCGCACGCGAAATGAAAGTCGCTACCAAAACGGAAGACTTCGAGCGTGCGGAAACGCTTCGCAGACAGGTGTTGGCGCTTGAACATATTCGCGATGTGGCGCTCATCAAAGGCGAACGAATTGCGAGCGGAGGAGGACTTCGTATCGAAGCTTTTGACGTAGCCCACACCAGTGGGAGCGAGACTGTCGCTGTGATGACGGTCGTCTCGAACGGAGAAGCGATGAAAAATGCCTACAGAAAATTCACTATCCGAAGCGCGAAAAACGACGACGTCGCTTCGCTTACCGAAGCGCTCGCGCGACGTCTCGCTCATCCCGAGTGGCCCCTGCCGCGCATATTCGTCGTCGATGGAGGAAGGGGGCAAGTGAACGCCGCGTTAAGGGTGCTTCGAGGCGCAGGTGTTGAAATCCCGGTTGTGGGTGTCGTAAAGAACGAATTCCATAAGCCGGAACGCTTTATCGGCGATCCGCGCATCATCGCCGCGAATGAAAAGGACATCCTTCTTGCGAACAGCGAAGCTCACAGGTTCGGTATAACCTGGCATCGCTTTAGGCGTCAGAGGTCGATGGTATAATCTTGGGATGTCGCGAACGATCGTCGGAGTTTTGCGCGGCGGCACTTCGGGCGAATATCCGCTTTCGCTCAAAACCGGCGCCGCAATGATGGCCGCGCTTCCGGAGGAGAGGTATGAGACGCGCGATATTCTCATCGACCGGGAGGGGATGTGGCATCTGCGCGGCATGCCGGCGACTCCCGCGCGAGCGCTTTCCCAGGTCGATGTCGTCTTGAACGCGCTCCACGGCGGAGTGGGAGAAGACGGGACCGTTCAGCGCATTCTCGATCGGACCGGCATTCCATACGCGGGCTCGCGGGCGCTTTCCGCGGGACTTTCTCTGAACAAGATCCGCGCCCGAGAGGTCCTGCAGGGAGCGGGCATCCCAATGGCGCGGGCGGTTTCGTTCAGCCTCGACAACCGCATGAGCACCCAAGACATGGCCGAAGCGATCTTCGAGACATTCGGACCTCCCTATGTCGTAAAACCGCCCGCGGAGGGCTCCTCGCGGGGCATCCGCATCGCGAAGACCGTCATCGAACTTCCCGAAACGCTGGCCGATACGCTCGACGAGTACGGGGTGGTCTTGGTGGAGGAGTACCTCTCCGGGGCGCACGCGACGGCCGCCATCGTCGAGCACTTCCGCGACGAGCCTCTGTACGTCTTTCCGCCGGCGCATACGGATCTTGCGAAAGGAACGTGGTATTTCGATCCCTACGGCGAAGAAGATGGAGCGGAGCACGTGGTGCCGAGCCGTTTCCCGCACGACATCAAACGCCGGATAGCGGACATCGCGCGAAGCGCTCATCAGGCGCTACGGCTCGCGCACTACTCGGATGCGGATTTCGTCGTCACGCGCCGGGGCCCGCTCCTTCTCGAAATGAACGCCTCTCCGGCTTTGCACGAACGCGCGGCGCTCCCGCGCATGCTCGAAGCAGTCGGTTCTTCCGTGCGCGAATTTCTCGAACACATCATCGAGCTCGCCCGCCGATAAGATATACAGCCCTTGTACATATGTACAAGAGCTGTATCGTTCAGCTGTTCAGGAAATACCGGTGAAGTTGCGTGGAACCGGCAAGCTCCGGATGAAATGCGGTGACGAGGATGTTTTTTTGCCGCGCGGCGACTATCCGCTCATCGGGCAGTCTCGCAAGTATCTCGACGTCTTTGCCGGGGCGTTCGAAAACGGGCGCGCGAATGAAGATGGCGGGGATCGGCGTCTCAGCCGCTTTTTTCATTGCAACGTTCGCCTCGAAACTGTCGAGCTGGCGTCCAAAGGCGTTGCGCCGCGCGGTAATATCCATCGCGCCGATATGCATCTGGCCTCGTATGCCGCCTATGACGCGCCGCGCGAGGAGGATCGCGCCGGCGCATGTGCCCCATACGGGCATGCCGGCGAGAATTCGCTCTCGAATGGGTTGAAGCAATTTTGACGTTACGAGAAGTTTTCCGATCGTCGTGCTTTCACCGCCGGGGATGATTAGCCTGTCAATTTGCGCAAGATCTTCTGGGAGCCTTACAGGGATCGCGCCGACCCCGAGCTTCGCGAGAATGTCAAAATGCTCTTTGAAATCTCCCTGAAGTGCGAGTATTCCGACAACTTTTTCCATCGTAAATTCGCGTATAACGCTAGCTTATGCGGCCGCGTGAGCTAGCGTTATAGAGGTATTCCAGAGGAGAACTTTTCATATTCCTCGGTGCGCGAGGCGCTCTTCTTGAGTGAGTGTGCTCAATTCAATTCCCTTCATCGGCTCGCCCAAACCTTCACTGACTTTTGCAATAACGTCAGGGTTATCAAAATGTGTTGTTGCCTCGACGATTGCTTTTGCGCGCTTGCGCGGATTTTCCGATTTGAAAATGCCCGAGCCGACGAATATTCCCTCGACGCCGAGCTGCATCATGAGCGCGGCGTCCGCAGGCGTCGCGATGCCACCGGCGGAAAAATTGACGACGGGAAGCATCCCCGCGCGCGCGACTTTTTTGACGAGTTCGAGCGGAGCGCGGTATTCCTTCGCTTTGCCGCGCAACTGCTTCGCGTTCATTGCGGCGAGCGCGTCCAATTGCCGATAGACGGCGCGCGCCTGCCGCACCGCCTCGACGACGTTGCCCGTTCCCGCTTCACCCTTGGTGCGGAGCATCGCGGCGCCCTCGCTCACGCGGCGGAGCGCTTCGCCGAGGTCGCGGCATCCGCAGACGAATGGGACGTTGAATCGGCGCTTATCAATATGAAATTCTTCGTCTGCGGGCGTCAGCACCTCGCTCTCGTCAATGTAATCCGCCCCTATGGCTTCGAGGATTTGCGCCTCGACGAAATGGCCGATGCGCACTTTCGCCATCACCGGAATCGTTACTGCCTTCATGATGCGCCGGATTAGATTCGGATCGCTCATGCGCGCGACGCCGCCCTCTTTGCGGATGTCGGCAGGCACGCGCTCAAGCGCCATCACCGCAACCGCCCCGGCTTCTTCGGCAATTTTTGCGTGTTCAGCCGTAACGACGTCCATGATGACGCCGCCCTTGAGCATCCGGGCAAGGCCCGATTTCACCGCGAATGTCGCTGTAGCCGCTCGTGTATCCCGTGCCATATTGGAAATGGCACTATACATAATTTTGGCGGTTTTGTGTATGCAGGCTTGTGGTGTTTGTTTGAAAAAGTCAGAACCCATTTTGCGGAGAACCCCGATTGACCGCCTCCGCTTCGCTCCGGCGGAACGCTCGGGCGCGGCGGAATTCCCCCCACCCCCCCCTTCCGCCGCGCCCTCGCTTCTGGCATTTCGGAGAAAAAATCCGGCGGCATTATTTCTTTTTCTTTGGTGCCTTAGCTAATAATTTCCGCGTGAATCTTGGTATATCATCTTTATATTTTCTTGAATCTGTAGCGACAAAATAAATATCTTGATAGTTTCGCTTCACCTTTTCGTACATTCCGAGATCGCAAGTGAGGATAAGTGATTTAGAAAGTATTCCTTCAGTAGCAATAAAAAAATCGTTGGACTGTAAAAACCTGATTTGTTTCCGAGCAAGACCTTTATATCGCTTGATAATTTCTTCCAAACTGGGATTGCTTCCGACAAAAGGGACTCCGTGTAGTTCGTCAATAAATTTTTCAAATGTCTTCAACGCATTAGATACAGTTCTTGTTTTATGAATAATTTTTGATACCACTTCGGCAAAAACATAAACTGGAATATGAAATCGGCAATTATGTGGCTCCAAAAAACCAAAAACACTTTTTACTGCCTTGTAGTTTGAATCGCGCGGATCAAGAAGGGCGAGAATAAAAGACGATTCAAGCAAAACAGTTGGACCTATATCTGCTTGTTTAACGGTCAGTTGTTCCAATGATTTTGATTTCCCCTTTTTATTCTTTTTTGGTTTTTTGGGGGCCATATATTTATAGAGTCCAGACTTTTATTCTGTTACCGACTAATGTTCCAAGACCAAGTTGATTTAGACGGTTGAGAAGATGAGGCTCATCTTCTTTATAAACGACGATGTGAAATGGAACAATCGCATTCGTCCCAGTCATAACACGATTAGAAAAATCTATAAATTGCTCCTTTGCTGTTTCAGAAAAAATATCATCATAATTTGCTTTTGCTTCCGCGAGGTTTAGTACACCATTACTATCTTTGGCAATTATGTCTGGCTCATGTCTTCCGTGAGCAACAGGAGCGTTAAAATTAGGAAGCGCGGCACTTAAAATTGTTAGACCTAGTTTATTTCGGAAATGATCTACAAGTGCCGCGACTAATTTTTGATGTTGTGGGCTTGGATTTTGCATATTATAGTAGTTTGCTTTCTTGTTCTAATTTTAAATCTTTTGGCGTTCTTTTTTCTCTAGGATCAAACGAGTCCCAAGAATGTTCTTTGTCTTTTATTCTATCACTGGACATTTTAATATAGTCGGGATTTATATCAATTCCAATCCAACTACGATTCAGTAAATTGGCAACCACACAAGTTGTGCCACTACCTACAAAAGGATCAAGAATCAAATCTTTTTCGTTACTACTCGCCAAAATTATTCTTTTTATCAATGCTTCTGGTTTTTGAGTAGGATGGTTTACTCTTTCTGGGTTTGAGTAGTGAATGTGAGAAAACTCCCACACATCACCAGGATTTGCTCCTTTCATGTTGTTTCTTTCCCTAAAGTATTTTTGCGGAATTCTCACGTCCTCAATATTAAAAGTAAAGTCATCTGATTTTGTAAAAAATAAAATATCCTCATGTCTTGGCGAGAAACCCTTTGTTCTACCCATTCCTTGGGTGTAATGCCAAGTTATCCAACCATTGAAATGAAAACCAAGCTCTTGAAGCATTAAAAATAGTCGGGAGACAAACTTTACTCCCATAAAGACGTAAATGCTACCATTATCTTTTAGAACCCTTTTGCTTTCAGTAAGCCAGTCGAGGGTAAAACTTTCATATTCATGCCATTGTTTCCAATCAACATTATTACCGTAATCTTTGCCTAGATTATAAGGTGGATCAGTGCAAATTAAATCAATACTTGCGTCTGGCAATTTTTTAAGCACTTCTACTGCATCGCCTGTAATGAAGTGACTGGTTTTCATAATCATTCCTTTTTTAGCCATTGATATTTTTCGGCCAGTTTAAGCCACGGCTTTAACCCTTTAGAGTTGATGTATTTTTCGTCAATCATTTTAATAAACTGTTCTGCGGTTTTTCTTTCTTCGTCAACATAGTGAATATCCCTAATTTGCATTTGCCCAGTACCCAACGCCGGATTGTAGTTTAAGTCTTTCGCCGAAACATATTTAATATCATAAACATGATAAGCATTTACCTGCATTATTCCATTTGTAATTCCATTACCGTCGGCCTTTTCACTAAACACCTTATGTTTCAGTGAAAGAACCAGAAAAATATAATCGGGGTCATCAAGATATTCGTTTCTTATTCTTGCAAATGAGGTAATGTTTGGACTTTTGCCAGAAGTTAAAATATCTTCTGCTGTTGCTTTTGAATCTACATTCGCAGACACATAATCATCTATACCCTTGAGTTTAAATTGCAAAACCATGTCAAAAGCATCGAGTCTTTTTCCAGCTTCAACGTTCACTAGACCATATTTATTCCCAACCTTATCTGATACTTCCTCAAACTTTTCCAGTGCCCATGCTTCAACAAATGGGCCGGCAACCTTGTTTATATTTTCAAGAGGTAGCCCTTGTTTAAGATTTGTCCTGATAAAAATTTTGTTGTTTCCGCTATCAATTGCCTCTTTTACGATTTCTCGGATTACGCCACACACTCCATCAGACATTTTTGGATACAATGCGGATTCTTTTGGAAATTTTCGTCTTTTTAAAATATCGCTATTCATAATTATTTTTTTAGTAAATCATCAACCGACACTTCAAGGGCTTTCGCAATCCTCTGGATTGTCTCAATGGTCGGGTTTGGGCTTTCGTCCAACTCTATCTTAACAACCGTATTGAGTGATAAATCAGCAAGTTTGGACAGCTTATCTTGCGAAAGCCCTTTATCTTGCCGAAATCGTTTGATGTTCTTGCCTATTGTGGACATAGTAGATTATAATGTATGGAAAGTGATATAATACTTGTATGACTTGCAAACCAATTATACCAACTTTCCATTCTTTTCTCA
>Ga0155056_147_pt1 | contig 20733 bp, 24 predicted proteins | sample RifCSPhighO2_01_FD_106024 | JGI IMG/M metagenome (GOLD analysis project Ga0155056, IMG submission 106024) | Candidatus Kaiserbacteria bacterium RIFCSPHIGHO2_01_FULL_58_22
CGCCAGAAATCCGGCGTGTCCGTCGTGAACGAGAGCGTGCTCTCGACGCGGCAGAGGGCGTTTTTGTGCTCCGCCGGTCCGAGCAGAAGGGCCGCGGCGCCGGCTCCCGCCGTGTACTCCAGCGCGTCGCCCGGTTTGCTCTGCGCGGCGTCCGCGCCTATCGCGAGCCCGAACTCGATCTGGCCGCTTCGGACGAATCCGTCAACGATCTGCAGGCCCGCGGTGCCCGCCTTGCATGCGAATTCCAGGTCGGCGGCGTGCGAGAACGGATCGAGATTCAGCGCCGAGACGAGCATGCCGCTCGTCGGCTTTACCGCGTAGGGATGGGATTCCGAGCCCACGAAGATCGCGGAGACCCGCAGGGAGGGGATGCCCGAGCACGCGAGCGCCTGGGCGGCCGCCTCGAAGGCAAACGTAAACGTGTCTTCGCCGCGACCGGGCACGGATTTCTCCTTCACGCCTAGGCTCAACAAAAGCGCGGCCGGGTCCTGGCCCCAATGGCGCGCGATGTCCGAGGTCTTGACCCGGTACTTCGGCACGTATACGCCGAATCCGATGATGGCGGAATGATCCATTGCAATCCGAGTATACCGCGCGCCTCTCCGTTCCTCAACGTGACGCTAGGTACGGAGCGTCCTTCGTCCCGGAGCCTCCTTTTCTTCGGGCCAACCGGCGATGCGCCCGCGCGAGCGTGTTCGTTGCTTGTGCCGCAAGAAGGGAAAGCTCGCCCGCGAGGACGGCGCCGCCGAAGATCTCCGCGAGTTGCGCCGGCGGTCGTAGCCTCGTTCTCTCCCGAAGGAGGAGATCGAGGCACTGCTTTTGCGCGGGGAGGTCCGTCCCGCCGCCGCGCACTCCGAGAAGGAGCGCGGGAAGCGCGACCGATATCCGGATGCCGCCATGCGCGCGGCAAAGCGCGGTGTCCGCAAGCGATCCTTCCACGACGTGCGCCGCGTCTTGGCCCGTCGCGAGGTACAGGGCGGCGAGCGTGTTCGCGGCGTGCAGATTACTCCCGAGCGCGCCCGCGAGGCGCGACCCGATCTCCAATTTGGCCCGCGCCGTCCTGCAGAGCGATGCCGGATCGGATCGCAAGACGCTCCGGACGACGTTTTCCGGAAGGAGGGCCTCGGCGCGCACGCGGTATCCGCGGCCTTTCTTTTTTGTCCGCGCGCTCGGCTTCTTGTCGCTGTCCACGTTGCCCGCGACGGTCAGGAGCGGGATGCCGAGTTTTTTCGAAATGAACTCTCCGGCCGCCTGCGCCGCTATGGTGAGCATGTTCATGCCCATCGCTTCGCCGGTATCCGCCGCGAGCGTGAGGAAGAGCACGCCGTCTTTCGCGTCGATCTCGTACGAGAGGATCTTCAGGTGGCGGCTCGTCGCTTCCGCGATCTTTTTCCATGCGGGCTCGAGCGCGCGGATCTTCGCGGCGATCTTTTTCGGGGCCTTCGCTTCGAACGCGACGGAGCGCGTTATGCCAGCGTATTCCGAGAAAGCGCGGACGCCGCCCGAGCGCGCGAGCGCCTTGCAGCCGCGGTTGACGCTCGCGACCAAGGCGCCCTCGGTCGTCGCGAGCGGCAGGTATATGTCCGCGGTTTCGCCGGAGCTAAACAGGATGTTCAGCGGTCCCGCGAGCCCGACCGGGAGGGGAACCGCGCCGAACATCTGTTCGCAGTTGCGCTCGTCCGCCGCGCCGATCCGCTTTTGCGCGACGGCAAGATTAGCGAGGCCGATGCCGAGTTCACGCTCGATCCGCGCGCGCCGTTCATCCACCCGCTCGCGCGCGTTCATAGAGGGCGGCAGATTCCGGAGATCCATGAGAAGGGAATTGTACCGCTCCGCGTTTTTCCCTCAAAGGCCGCCTCAGGCGCGCCTGCTTCCGCTCCCGACCCCCGCTTCGAAGATCGCGCAGTTCTTCTGGGCGCGAGCGTAGACGCGCACGGCGGGGAGCGCGCGTTCTTCGCAGATAAGGTGCACCGTGGGGCCGGCGTCCATGGTGTAGAGCACCGGGAGGCGCTCCCGGGTTCGGAGTTCTTCGATCTCGCGGATGATGCGATGCGTCTCCTCGGAGAGATAGCAAAGCGGCGGCGCGCTCGAAGCCATCACCGCATGCATGTCGAGGCAGTCTTCCTCGGCGACTTTTTGGAGCTTTTCGAAATCTTTTTTTAGGATGGCGTCGATGCAATCACGTTGTCGCGAAGGAATGCCGCGCAGACGCTTTTCGAACAGCGGACTCGTGCGCGCGAGCGCGTGGCCCTCGGTGGAGCCCGTCGCCTTTTCCGTTGCGGACGGCGCGATGACGACGTCGCGCAGGTTCCAATGAGCCGGGGGAGCGATCTGCTCCGCGTACGAAGCGCCGATCGCATCTCCTTCTCCGGCGATCATGGCCGAGAATCCGCCGAAGACGCTCCGGCTCGCGGAGCCGGAGCCGAGGCGGGCCAGAACGCTGACGTCGCGCCGGGACAGCTCTCCGGCGAATCCGGCGTACGCTTCGGCAATCGCGCTGAAGACCGCCGCCGACGACGCGAGGCCGACGCCGCGCGGGACCTTGGAGCGTATCTCGAGCGAAACGCCCGCGGGGAACGCCTCCGCCGCTCCGATCGCGTCGAGGTAGCGTTTGACGAGGAGAAAATGCTTCCGCAGGCGATCGGCCTCCTTTTCGGCGAGCTTCCGTTCGGCGCCGCCCGGCTCGAAACCGCGCGCGGCAAATGTTTCCGCATGATCGGCGATGACCTCGACCGTCGGCTGGTCGAGCGTCATGGAGAGCGAATCGGCGGCCGACAGGCGCAACTCCTCGTTGCGGTTGCCCCAATATTTGATGAGAGCGATATTCGGCGCGGATGCGGCGCGGATAGACATATCAGAGTTCCATTGTAGGCATACTTCTTTGGTTCGCAATCTTCACTATTTCCTCTCTATCGCCGACGGCGAGCACGATACCCGCGCCACCCGTGCGGCTACCTGCGCCGATAATCTTTCCCGCACCACCTGCGGATTCAATAGCTGCGATAAGCTGTTGTGCCTCCGGTGGGACCACGCCGAGCGCGACCTGCGCTTTATGATGGTCGCGCATGACGGCACCGAAAGGTTCACCCCGCATAAGTCGCTCGGTGCAATTGCCGATAGTGTCCAAATGCTCCCGGATGTCCGGTTCCCGGCCTCGCATCCATGCAACGAGTTCGTTTGTAGGTTCTCCAGGAACCCCCGTGTCGATAAGTACGGCATCCCGGAGAAGTTCCGCGGACAGTTCGATGGGCTGTACCTCACCTTTTCTATACAGTATCGGGGCTCCTTGCCAAATAACGGCAAAGTCAAAACCACTGTTCCCGGGACTGAGAGTATTTTCGATGTGAAGGGCCGTCTCGCGCGAATCACCGAGGAGCACGCGCGCGACGGCGACAATAAGCGCAGTTGACGAGCCCATTCCCTTGCCTATGGGAACATCCGAATTGACGGTAAGTCTGCCCAAGAGGTCGGCCTTCTTTTCTTTACACGCGGCAGCTATTCTTTCGACGTACGGTAGCCATTGTTCGTTGCCCTCCCAGAGTATCTCGGTTCGCCAGAGGGCAGTATCTTCGTCGAAGGTCGTACATACGCCCAAGCGTGAGGGGACCGCAATGCCCGCACGGCCAAAGAGCGCTCCGTACTCTCCCGCGAGAATTATCTTGCCCGGCACGAAGGATTCGCGCGTCATGCTCCGTAGCGGCGCCGCCGTTTTCGGTACGCCGCGAGGCAATCCGCGAGGTCTTCCGGCGCAATGTCCGGAAAATGCTTCTCCGTGAAGACCCATTCGGCATACGCTCCCTGCCAGAGGAAGAAATTGCTGAAGCGCATCTCGCCCGAGGTGCGGAACACGAGGTCGATATCCGGCAGTTCCGGATGATCGAGGTGCGCGCGGAGCGATTCTTCCGTGGCGCCGGAAGCCCTCATGCGCCTGACGGCGCGTATAATCTCGTCCCTGCCGCCGTAATCGACGGCCAGGTGGAGGGCGAATTTCTTGCAATCCTTCGTCATTTCCTCGGTCTCGGCGATGATCGCCGCGAGCGACCTCGGAATGCGGTCTTTGCGCCCCGAATGCACGAATCTCGTGTCGTTTTTCAGGAACGCATCGCGCTCGTTCCGCAGGTACTTCTCGAGGATGTTCATGAGCGCGCTCACCTCCTTTGTGTCGCGTTTCCAGTTCTCCGTCGAGAAACACCACACCGTCAGCACGCCGACGGAATTTTCCCGGCACCACTCCGCGAGCGGCCGGAAATTCTCTGCCGCCTTCTCATGGCCCTTCCAGGCGGGGAGACCCCGGGCTTTCGCCCAGCGCCGGGAGCCGTCGGGGATGATCGCGAGGTGGATCATGCGGAAAGGATAATGCGGAGGCCCGCGCGGAACCACGGCGCGTATTCATCCGGGTTCGTCTTCATGTCCTCGACCAGCTTCCCCGTGTCCATCCACCGGTACTCCGCCACTTCGCCGGGATCTGGGAAAATGACCGGATCTTCCGCCTCTCCCGTGAGGATCGTAACGTGTTCGTGCTCGACCCCCCTTCCGCCCGGGTCTTCCGCGCGATAGACGAAGGACGGTCCTTCGTCTAGCAGGCAGGCAAAGCCCATTTCCTCCTTCAGCCGCCGCTCTCCGGCCTCGCGCGGCGTTTCGCCGTCCCGGGGATGGCTACAGCACGTGTTCGCGAGGATAAGGGGCCACAGCATCTTCTTGCGGCTTCTTCGCTGGACCAACACTTCTCTCCGCCGCCTTCGAAAGACATACACGGAAAACGCCTTGTGTAATTTCCCCCTGCCGGTATGGGCTTCAAGAGAATCGGACATGCCGATCGTTCCTCCACGCTCATTGACGAGAATAACGGCTCCGGACATGGGGCCATCCTACCATCCCCCGCGGCGCCCGCTAACGCGGTTTTTCGGCGCCCGGTCTTCATCTTGCGCTCATGGGAAGCGAGTACTACAGTATACGTATGGTCGACAGGGAACATCAGGAGTGGCTTGCGAATCGCAAGGCCAGAAAAGACGACCGGAAAAAGGCTAAGCCCGAGCCGTTGCGGCCGACCGATGAGGGCGGCCCGCGCGCCGGGGGAAGCGCGCTCGCCGGAGGAGGGATCGAGCGGGATGATTTCGATCCCGTCCTCTGGTGAGTGGTATACTTCCGCATGCGCAACGCCTACGCGCTTCTCGGCTTCACGACGCTCCTCGTCATTGTCGGGGCGGTGTACGCGTTCAATCGGGGCTCTGCCGAAAATGCGAACGAGCCCATTACCAGTTCATCGGATGGTTCCATGGCATCCACGCTTGCTCTTGCCAGCGCCGCCTTTCAAAACGGCGAAAGCATCCCATCGCCGTACACGTGCGACGCGGAAAATGTCTCGCCGCCGCTCCGAATATCCGGCGTCCCGGAAGGCGCGAAGTCTCTCGCGCTCGTCATGGACGATCCCGACGTGCCCAAAGCGCTTCGGCCCGACGGCGTGTTTGATCATTGGACGCTTTTTAACATCCCGCCCGATACGCGGGAGATCGCGCAGGCGGGGAGCGCGGGGACGCCGGGCGCAAACGGCGCGGGCAAGAACGCCTACACCGGCCCGTGTCCGCCCAAGGAGTACGAGCCGAGCGAGCACCGCTACTTCTTCCGCCTTTACGCGCTCGACGCCGAACTCTCGCTCCCGGAGGGCGCCGCGAAAGCGGACGTCTTGAACGCGATGGAAGGGCACGTTCTCGGACAGGCGGAACTGGTAGGTCGCTACAAGCGACGATAGTTCGCGTTCTCTCAAACGAGGTCAACCGCGCATCGCGCTGTAATTATGAAGGGTCTTGATGGAGTTGGGAAGAAAAGAACCCCCACCGGGTCTGGCGAGAAGAATTCCGGTGATCAGGAGAGGATATTTGGCACGAGTGTATTCAATTTCGAAGAGGTCCTTCCCGATCATCCTGCCTCGCACGAATTATTGGTAGCGGCGCGCAACGCGCAGGACGCGATCCGACAGAGAAAACAGATCGAAGTTTTAGAACCGCTGGCAGAAACATTCGTCAAGGCTCTCGTTGATACGCTCTCGAACGGTCTCATGGAAGAAATGTTGAATGAAGAACGGTGCCGTGCTGGTGCGTTATTCATCTTGCGAACCATTGCCGAGGATTTGGGACAGACCGGGGAATCCTGGACGGTGGAAGAGTACACTGCGAGGGGTATCGAAGACCAATTATCAGATTTTGCATGGAAGCATGAGGAGGCGTTGATGACCTTTGCAGATTCTGGAGGCGAATCCGCGGCAAACGTATTGCGAGTATGCGCGTCTCTCTCGGAGAAGAAACATCTGGATGGGTGGAAGCACTGGCAGAATATTCTGACGGCGAGAACGGATTTGATAATACGCAATCTGGAGGCCTTCCCGCTAGAATTTACGAACCTAACGCCATACGTGGAAGAGTTTGGGAACGAAGAACGGCGAAAGGTCGTCGAGCAGTTCGTACTGGACGCGGCAAGACGGAAGAACCATGCTCCGCTTTCGCAGTGGTTTGTTAGCTCGTGCGCTCGAGCGAGCGGGTATGCCGTACAACAAATCAGCGCAATGACAGGAAACGCTACACAAGCGCTCGACCTCGCGTATTGGTGGCACGCGGGAACGGCCTCACCCAAGCTTGCGGGAACAGTGGAGAGTAACATGGACACCATCGCAGAACTCGAGGTAGCCTCCAAAGGTGCGACGAAATATCTCTATGAAAAATATGGCATTCGTGATTTCGGGCGCTATCCAGTGGAAATGCTCCTTGCGCAATATCATCTTAGGGAAGACAGCGCGACGCCCTACGGCGTCATCATCAATCCGAAGTCGGACCACAACGGGGCCTTCTACGATAACAAGGAAGTATTCCAAGCACTTATCGACCAGCTTGGCGCCGGCTTTCCCGTGCGCATCGTCGAGTGTGAAAGCGTCATCGGCATAGGAAAAAAGCTGATTCAGCTGAATAAGGACCACGGGAAGATAAGTTTTGCCATCATCGGCGGACACGGTACCGCCCCGAGCATCACGCTCGGGGACAAGGGTAAGACGGCTGTCTTGCGCGTGGACGACCTTGAAGGAGCAGGGCTTCGGAGAGCCGGAGGATCGTTCTTTATCGCTAATCCAACAATCATCCTCAACTCCTGTAGCACAGGAAGTGATTATGGCGTTGCGGCAAATATGCTCCTGACGTTCCCTGGAGCGACGATCCTCGCGCCCGAGGAGCCGACGTCTATCAAGGATATACGCGTAACGATGGATGGCGCCGGCGTGCCTAGATTCGACGTCGAATTTTTCGAACCACGCGTAACGCGCGTCCACAGCAACGACCCGAGGGCGATCGCCAGCCGTGTCCCACGAAATAGCAGGTGATTGTTGTATACTTGTACGCATGGATGTACGCATCAAAGCGACCGATTACGAGCTGACCCCTGAAGTTGAATCCTATCTCGACGGGCGCCTCCGTTCGCTAGAGCGGCTTCTCGCCGAGGATGCGGAACTTGCCCGCGTCGAGATAGAGCTTGGCCGCGACGCTGGCAGGCCGCGGCACGGAGCCAACATCTGGTTTGCAGAGATACGCATCGCCCGCCCGGGGAACGATCCCGTGTATGCGCGCAACAACTCGGAGAGCGTCAACGGGGCTATAGACGACGTGAAAGAGGAAGCGGAGCGCCAGCTCAAGCGCGAGAAGAAGATCCACATACGCTTGTATCGCAAAGGCGGCGCATGGGCGAAATACATCCTGCGCTTCGGCCGCCCCGAATGACATACTGACATACTCAAGTATGTGAGTATGTCGCTCTCGGCGCCGTTAGCGTGCCCGCGCGCCGGAGCGTAGGAAGTCGGCGTATGGCATTTCTTTTCTGCCTTCGGGCTTTACTTTATCGATAGCAAGGCCCTCGCTCTCAACGTGCGCGTCGAGTATCTGCACGCGAATGTGTTTTCCATTCCTTTCAAAAAACGCATACGTGCCGGGCCAGCCTTCGTAGGCGCGGATTTTTAGAAGGTTTTTGTACGCATCATCCGAGAGATCGAGTAAGCCGTCTTTTTTCTCGATCTTTTCGCAGTAGGTGGCGATGTCGTGATTTTGCTCGCGCGCCTCTATTCGTCCGGCAACCCACTCGGGGAGGATCTGAACAAGTAGTCTGCCGCTTTCGCGAATGAAGAGATCCTCAAGCTCCGCCGCGCGCGGCGGCCATGTAGGCGACATTATTTTTTTCTGCGCGACCACAGGGCCTTCGTCCAATTTCTCAACGAGTAAGATAATGGACGTCCCGATATTTCGATCGTCGTTGAGGATCGCGGAGCGGATAGGGGAGGCGCCGCGATATCGCGGGAGGAGGGAGAAGTGGACGTTCAGCGAACCGCACTTCGGGATGTCGAGGAGAGCTTTCGGCAGTATCTTTCCGTAGTCAACGACGATATACACGTCCCAATCTATTCCAATATTCTGCAGAATATTGGTATTGAATTCGTCCGGCTGGAGGACGGGGATGCCGCGCGCCGAGGCCCATTCCTTCGCGGGCGGAGGAGCGAGCCGAAGCCCGCGCCCGCGCGGCGCGTCTGGCGCGGCGACGACGAGTGCCGGCGCGTATCCAGAGCGCTCAAGTGCGTCGAGAATGCCGATCGCGATACGCGACGTCCCGAAGAACGCGAACCGTATCTCACTATCCCGATGAGGTCTGACCTCATCGTGTCTCGCAGGATTATTGGAAGTCGAATACCCCGTAGCTTTGCTGCGGAGTAGAGAGACTGACAGATATGAAGCGCCGGCGAGCGCTTCTTCTTCCAAAAAAGAAGCCCGGCGCCGCCCCGCGAAATACCTCGTCCCTGTGGGGCGAGGATAGGAGCGGATTTCTTTATTTCGAGCTCTCTTTTTCGTCATAGAGTTTCGTCGCCTTGTCGGTGTAGAGGACGCCTTCGAGGTGGTCGAGTTCGTGCTGGAAGACGTGCGCGAGGAAGCCGGAAGCGCCGCGCGTGAACGCTTTGCCATGCTCGTCATGCGCGCGTACCGTCGCTTTCTCGGCGCGCGGCACGGCGCCCCACTTGCCGCGAATGGAAAGGCATCCCTCGTGCTTCTGTTTTTTCTCGCGGGATACTTTCGTGAGCACGGGATTGATGTATACCTGATCCGGAAGAGGCGGTGGTTCAGACCCACGAGGCGTCGCCTCGTGGGTTTCGTCAGGGGCATTCCTCGAATCCCGCGCAAGCGCGCGGCCGGAAACGATGAAAAGGCACAGTGATTCACCGACCTGCGGCGCGGCCAAGGCGACGCCGAACTCCTCCTTCGCGAGGAGTGCTCTCATTTCCTTGATGAGGCTCTGTATATGCTTGCTCCGTATCTCGGCAATGGGAATCTCCTCTGCCTTTTGCCGTAGCGCAGGATTCTTGTTCTCGGGTAAAATTGTCTTCATTCCACGAACTATAGCGAAAAGTGTAGAATACTGCTATGCGACATATCGGTTCACATCTCAAGCGAACGGTATCGAAGGCCCGAATAACCGAGCGGGGAGAGCTGATGGAATATTTTTGCGAGAAGCTCAACAAGAGCCGCCTGCGCGACGGCCTGCCGCCTATTGGCATGGCGCGGATGGGAAAGATGCTCGAAAAGATCCCCACAAAAGACCTCTACTACATCAAGCGCGTGTGCGACGACGCGCAGAATTTCTCCAAGAAGTTTTGGTGGTTGTTAAATCCCGAGAAGTACAAAAAATAAGTGCGGACGGCCCTCGGGGGAGGAGGAGAGAGCCGTCCGCGTCCGGCGCGTGACGGGAACAGACACGCGCCGGAAAAGAAACTTTTTGCCGGGTCCGGCGGCGCGGCATCATGGCTTGCCGCGCCGCCTTCCCAGCACGAGCCGCCGTCAGGCGATGGCGGCTCGTTGCTGTCGAACAAGCTACGCCTTCTTTCACGAAAGTCAATCAAGTCGGCTCCCGCTATACGCCATATGCTATACGCTATATAATGCCTTTCCTTATGTCTTTTTCCTTCTCTCCCAAGCTCGGCATCGATCTCGGCACCACGACCGTGCTCGTCTTCGTGCCGGGGCGGGGAATCGTCCTGAACGAGCCTTCGGTCGTCGCCGTTTCGACTCGCGACAACAAGATACTCGCGGTGGGCAACGAGGCGAAAGAGATGGTCGGCCGCACGCCGGACGAGATAGTCGCGTACCGCCCGATGAAAGACGGCGTAATTGCCGACTATCGCGTTACAGAGGCGATGCTCCGCTACTACATCAGGAAGGCCCTGGGCAAATGGAACCTCTTTCGTCCCGAGGTGATGGTCTCCGTGCCTGCCGGAGTGACCTCGACCGAGCGGCGCGCGGTGGTGGAGGCGGCGACGAAAGCCGGCGCGCGCGAAGCGTACGTGGTGAAAGAGCCGATACTCGCCGCTATAGGCGCGGGCATTCCCATCCACGAAGCGCGCGGGCACATGGTCGTTGACATCGGCGGGGGGACGACGGACATCGCAGTCATCAGCCTCGGTGGCATCGTCGCCTCGACCTCGGTGAAGTGCGCGGGGAACGCCTTGGATCACGCCATTGCCGATTACGTGAAGAAAACATACAACCTCGGCATCGGCGACAAGAGCGCCGAGGACGCGAAGATCCGGATCGGCTCAGCGGTGCCCCTTGAGGAGGAGCTCTCGATGGTCGTAAAGGGGCGCGACCACCTGACGGGCCTGCCGCGCACCGTCGAGATAGCCGGGAACGAGCTCGTGCGCGCGGTGGGTAAGGAATTGCGGACGATCATCAACGCGATGAAAGACGTCTTGCAGGAAACGCCACCCGAACTCGCGGCCGACATCATAGACAACGGCATCGTGATGACGGGCGGCACGAGCCTTCTGCGCAACTTTCCCGAGCTCGTCTACCGGCGCACCGGCGTGAAGGCGCGGCTCGCGAAAGACGCGCCCTTTTGCGTCGCGATGGGCACCGGCGAAGCTTTGAAACACCTCGAGGCGTACAAGAAAGCAATTATCGCCAAACGCTGATTTCTCCGCACCTCTTGTGCGAGTCAGACCTGCACAACTCTTCTACTGCCGGGGTGGAGTGGGAGGAACGCCGTTCTTCTGCAGTTTCGTGATGTCCTGCATGAGCTTGCGCAGGTCGGTTTGGATGTCCGCGAGGGTTTTCCGCTGTTCGGCCTTGCGCGCCTCCTCCGCGGCCTCGTCGCTCTCTTCCTCCTCGGTCATTTCTTCGACGTCCTCGCTGATCTCCTCCACGTCTTCCTGCAGTTCGCCCATGTCTTCCTGGATCTCGCCGATGTCCTCCTGCAATTCTTCGATGTCCTCGCCTACCTCTTTCAGTTCCTGGGTCGTGTAGTTGATGGTCATCTGGATGAATATGGCTAGATAGATCGCCTCCAGGGAAACGACGGTCGTGAGGATCAGCAACATGCTGTCGAAGGGTATCAGCTCTTCGGCCGCCGCGATGAAGCATGCGACGAAGAGCACCGTGTGGATGATGATGGACGCCGGAGAGCCGATCCATCGCGTGATGCCGATCGCCGTTTTCCAGATGTGGTAGGGGTCTTTCATCCCGCCCTTGCTACGCTTATAAAAAGCACATACATGTTTTCTCGCGATGAAAGTGCGGGGTTCATAGTTTGATGCGGGCAGTATACTCCCGGATTGTTATAATCAAGGGATGAAAAAGGGACCTGTGGGGAATACTCATCTCGTTGCTGGCGGCGCGGAACGCATACCCGCAATCCTTCGGATGCTTGAAGCGCGCGGGTTGAGAACCAAGGGCAATCCCGATTTCTATGTCAAGTCATACGCGCGCTTCGGCGTCGACGACGCGCGCGAGCTTCGCGAGCGCGCCGCCCTGCGGGCCGTCGGCGGGCGTCGCGTCTTTATCGTCGCGACGCCCGACATGAATCGCGAGGCGCAGAACGCGCTTCTGAAAACGCTCGAAGAGGCTCCGGGAAACGCACTATTCGTGTTTGTACTTCCATCGCCGGAATCTCTTCTTCCGACGTTCCGTTCACGCACGCAAACACTTCTCGTCGAGGGACGAAAAGAGCAACAAGACGATGTAAAAGCATTTCTTGCGGCAACGCCTCAAAAACGCCTCGATATAGTAAAGCCGCTCCTCGAAAAGGGTGATGAAGATAAGCGCGACCTCGGCGCCATCCTTGCGTTCTTGGGCGCGCTTGAGAGAGCGCTTGAGAAGAATCCCGAAGGTCTCGTCGCCATCTACCGAGCGCGTAAGTCCATTACCGACAAGGGCGCGCTGGTCAAACCGCTCCTGGAGCAGGTCGCTCTCCTCGTGCCGCGAATATGATATATTGAGGCGTATGTCAAAATCGAAAGGGCGAAAAGTTACGGTTACCACTATTGCAGGACTTGCGGCTGTCATTGCCGATGGTTTCTCCGATATGGCGGAAGGGTTTGATGGAATGAACCAGAAATTTCTTGATTTGCAGCTGGAAATGCGCAATGGATTCGAAGAGACTAATAAGAAGCTCGATCGTATTGATACGCGCATCGCCGCGCTCGAACTTGCCGTCTTTGGCGCAACGACCGCCGACGGTGCACGCCTGCTCGAACATTCTCTTCTTACTGGCGACGTAGAGCGAGTGAAATGCAAAAGTGCTCTTTTGCATTTCCGAGCCGAGGAGTCAGAAATTGGCGGAAACGCCCTGCGCCTTTGCGCAGGGAGTGTATTCCGACCCGCAGGGTCAACGCCCTGCGGTGTCGGAATGAGCCAATTTACTCGGCTTAGCAAATTAGAGAAAGCGGTGTTCAAGGAATGATCCAATGAATTACGATTTCAAAGCATTTGACGGACAAGTCGCCGCGGCCCGCGAGTGGCTTGGGAAGGAATATAGAGGTCTCCGCACGGGGCGCGCCGCGCCGGCGCTTCTCGACGGCATATCGGTTTCCGCGTACGGCTCGATGATGCCGCTGAAACAGGTCGCGAACGTCGGCGTCGAAGACGCGCGGACACTGCGCGTACAGCCCTTCGACGCCGCGCTCCTGAAAGACGTCGAGCGGGCGATCTCCGCCGCGAATCTCGGCGTCGGCACGTCTTCCGACGGAGCCATAGCGCGCGTCTCGTTCCCCGAACTCTCCGCGGAGCGCAGGATACAGCTCGTCAAGCTCGCGAAGGGCAAGCTCGAAGAGGCGCGCACCACCGTCCGCATCGCGCGCGACGAGGCGTGGAAAGACATACAAGAGAAGGAGCGAAAAGGGGAACTTACCGAGGACGATAAATATAATCTGAAGGAAGAGTTGCAAAAGCGCGTGGACAAGGGGAACGAGGAGCTGGAGAAAGCGTTTGAAAGCAAAGAGCGGGAAATGACGTCGTAGCCGTCGTAAACGTCCTATACGTCATGCGTGCCATGCACTTCCGGCGATTAGAACGTCTATAACGTCTCGAACAATTAGAACATGCTCACCGCATTGCTTGTCGTCGCGATACTCGTGTTGCTCATCGTCGCGCACGAGCTCGGGCACTTTATCGTCGCGAAGCTTTTTCGCGTGCGCGTGGAGGAGTTCGGCATCGGGTACCCGCCGCGCGCGTTCACGCTCGGGAAGCTGGGCGGCACCGAGTACACGCTCAACTGGATACCGTTCGGCGGATTCGTGCGGCTTTTCGGCGACATCGGCGAAGGCGAGCGCGGGCGGGGGAGCCTCGTCGGCGCGCATCGAGGGGTGCAGGCCCTGATCCTCGTCGCGGGGGTCGCGATGAACGCGCTCGCGGCCTGGATGCTCTTCGCCGCCGCCTATCACGCCGGCATTCCGCGGGTGGTCGAGGAGCGCTCGCCCGGCGAATCCGTGCGGCTCCTCGTCGCGCAGGTCGTGCCCGGCTCCCCGGCGGATTCCGCCGGTCTCGCGCCCGGCGATGAGATGCTCGGGATCAGCGACGCGGAAGGCGCGGCGCTCGACGAGCCGACGCCGGCGGCGTTCTCCGATTTCATACGCGCGCGCGGCGGCAAGCCCGTAACGCTTTCGTACGTCCGCGCGGAAGGGGAGATGAGCGCGACCATCGTGCCCGCGCACGCGGTGATCCCCGACGAGGCGGGTCGTCCAGCCGTCGGGATGGCGCTCTACCTCGTGAGCGAGCAATCGCTCTCGTGGGGCGCGGCCGCGATGGAGGCGTTCTCCGCGCTCTCAAACTCGTTCCGCGCCGTCGCGGGGGGCTTGCTCTCCATCGCGGAGCGCGTCGTCGCGGGGAAGCCGAGCCTCTCCGGGGTCGTCGGCCCTATCGGCCTCGTCGGCGTCGTGGGAGACGCCGCGCGAAGCGGCGTGGGCAACCTCCTCGCGCTCGCGGCGTTCATCTCGGTCAATCTTGCCATCATAAATCTCGTGCCGATACCGGCTCTCGACGGAGGCCGCCTGCTCCTCCTCGGGATCGAGGCGGCGATGCGCCGGAGCGCGCCGCGGCTCGCGCTCCATGTGATGAACGCGCTCGGCGTCGCTCTCATCGTCTTTCTGATGGTAAGCGTCACGTTCAACGACATCGCGCGCCTCCTTGCCTGATATCAACGATCCTGCACGGTCGTGCAGGATCGTTGATATGGCGCGGGCCGCGGATTGTTTTGCAAAGCGCGTTTCGGGGCTTACAATGCGCCCGATGAGGCAGTCCCAACTTTTCACCAAAACGCGGCGTGATGCGCCAAAAGACGAGGTCGCGAAGAACGCGCAACTTCTCATCCGCGGGGGATTCATCCATAAGGAAATGGCGGGAGTGTATTCCTTTTTGCCACTCGGTCTACGCGTCCTCAACAACATCGTGCAGGTGATTCGCGAGGAGATGAACGCCATCGGCGGGCAGGAGGTCGCATTGACGGCGCTCCAGAGTCCGGAGCCGTGGACGAAAACGGGGCGATGGCGGGACGACGTCATCGACGTGTGGTTCAAGACGAAGCTGAAGAACGGCGGCGAGCTCGGGCTAGCGACGACGCACGAGGAGCCGCTCTCGGCGGTCATGGCGGAGTACATCCATTCGTACAAAGACCTCCCGAAGTACGTGTACCAATTCCAGACGAAGTTCCGCAACGAACTCCGCGCCAAGAGCGGCATCATCCGCGCGCGCGAATTTCTCATGAAAGATCTCTACTCGTTCAACCGCGACGAGAAGGAATTCCGCGCGTTTTACGAGACGTGCGCGGCGGCGTACAAAAAGATCTTCGAGCGCGTCTGGATCGGCGAAAAGACCGTTCGCACGTTTGCGAGCGGCGGCGTATTCTCGAAATATAGCGATGAGTTCCAGTGCATCTCTCCCGCGGGAGAAGACACCGTCTATATGCACGAAGAAAAGGGCATCGCCGTCAACAAGGAAGCGTACACGGACGAGGTGCTTGCCGATCTCGGCCTCGATGCGGATGAACTCGCGGAGAAGAGGGCGATAGAGGTGGGGAACATCTTCCCGCTCGGCACGCGTTTCTCGGAGGCGCTCGGCCTTTGCTTTAAGGACGAGAAGGGGCAGACGGCGCCGGTCGTCATGGGCTCGTACGGCATCGGACCGGGGAGAGTAATGGGCGCTGTCGTCGAGGTATTGAGCGACGAGAAGGGAATCGTATGGCCCCGCGAAATCTCTCCGTTCGCGGTTCATCTCGTCGCGCTTCCAGGCGGGAACGCCGAGGTCGCGCGCGAGGCCGACCGACTGTACGAACTGCTGGGAGAGAGCGGCGTTGAGACGCTCTACGACGACCGCGACGCGCGCGCGGGCGAGAAATTCGCCGATGCGGATCTTATCGGCATCCCGACGCGGCTTACCGTTTCGGAGCGGACGCTGGCGGAGGGAGGCGTCGAAGTGTATGGGCGGCAAGATGGGAAAACGGCGCTAATTCCGGATAGCGCGATCATAGACTTTCTCAAGAAGGATTAAGTTCCAATTATCAATTCTGAATTTCCGATCAAGCTCCAAATCCCAATGCGCGATTGATAATTAAGTCATTGAAAATTGAAAATTTCGACCCATATGGCGCAATCGTTCACACAAAGTCTGCGGGGTCTCACGGATCGAGTTCTTGCCTTGCTATCGAACGATATCGGGATCGATCTCGGCACGGCCAACACCCTTGTCTACGCGAAGGGGCGCGGGATCGTCATCAACGAGCCGTCCATCGTCGCGGTCAACCATAAGACGGGGCAGATCGTCGCGGTGGGAGCGCAGGCGAAGGAGATGCTCGGGAGGACCCCCCAGCACATTCAGGCCGTACAGCCCGTCATCGACGGCGTCATCTCCGATTTCGAGGTCACTTCGGAAATGCTCTCGTATCTCATCGGGAAAGCGCAGATGGGGCACGGCAAGCTCCTGGGACCGCGCGTGACGATCGGCGTGCCCTCCGGCATCACCTCGGTCGAGGTGCGCGCGGTGCGCGACGCCGCGCGCGCGGCCGGCGCCCGCGAGGTGCACATCATAGAGGAGCCGATGGCCGCGGCGATCGGCATCGAGCTTCCGGTGCATGAGCCGCGCGGAAGCATGGTCATCGACATCGGGGGCGGCACGACCGACATTGGCGTCGTTTCCCTCGGCGGCCTCGTCAATGCGCGCAACGTGCGGATCGCTGGAGACCGCTTCAACGCAGACATCGTCGCCCACGTGCGCAACGAGTTCAAGGTGCTTATCGGCGAGAAGACCGCCGAGGAGCTGAAGATCGCCCTCGCTAGCGTTTCCGCGAACCGCGATCGGATAGAGGCTTTCGCGCGCGGCCGCGATCTCGTTACCGGACTGCCGCGCGAGATCGTTATTACCGACAACGACATCCGCAACGCGATCGGGCACTCCGTCGAGGAGCTCGTGGAAGCGGCGAAAGAGGTATTGGAAACGACGCCGCCGGAATTGGTCGCCGACATCATGCAGAAGGGCGTCTATCTCGTCGGGGGCGGTGCCTTGATCCGCGGGCTTCCGGAATTCCTGACCGAGTCGCTCGGCGTCCCCGTCATCGTCGACCAGGATCCGCTCACGGCCGTGGTGCGCGGCACGAGCGTCGTTCTCGACGACATCGACCGGTACCGCGAGGCGGTACTCAAATCCGACGATGAGCTCGTACCGACTGAATAACGGACGGGGCGCGCGGCGCCTTTGGGCGGCGACGCTCGCGCTCGCGCTCGTGCTCGCGCTCGATCTCTTGAGCGGAGGAGCGCTCCGCTCTCTCGCACGCGGCGCCGCGCTCCCCGCGTGGAGCGCGGGGTCCCGGATCGCCTCCGCGGTTTCGGGGAGCGGTTTCTTTTCGAGCCGCCGCGCCCTGCAGGAGGAGAACGACGCGCTGAAGCGCGAACTCGCGCTCCTCCGCGTGCGCGCGGCCGAGGCGCGGGTGTTGCGGGACGAGGCGGAGAAGCTCCGCGCGCTCTCCGGCCTCGCGGCGCTCACTCCGGGGGTCGCGGCGCCCGTTGTTTCTTCGGCGAGCGGCTCTCCCTACGGAACGTTCCTGATAGGAGCCGGCACGGAGAACGGCGTCGCAAACGGCGATCTCGTGCTCGCGGGCAACGGGGCGGGAGGCATCGTCATCGGCCGCGTGAGCGAACCGGGCGCGCGCCGCTCGCTCGTTACGGAGCTGTTCGCGCCCGGCGCGCGCCTTGAGGCGACGATCGCGGGCGCGCCCCTCGAAGCCGAAGGAAGGGGAGAGGGGAACGCGCGCGCCGAGGCCCCATCGACGCTCCCGGTCGCGGCGGGCGACGTCGTATTTTCATCGCACGCCGGCGGACGGGCGGTCGGCCTCGTCGGCGCCATACGGGAGGAGCCGGGGAGCGCATACAAGACCGTCTTCATCAGGACGCCTCCGGTCTCGGAGCTCGGCTTCGTCTATGTCATTCCGCGCGAGTAGGATGCGAATAGGGCTGTTCGCGCTAGGCGTTCTCGGGGCGATCTTCGGGCCGCCCGTGCTTCCGCTCATCGCCATGGCCGTATCGGCGATCCGGTACCCCGCGTGGGAGATCCTACTGCTCGGCCTTCTCGTCGACTTTCTGTGGCTACCGGCTTTTCCCGTCTCGCTTCCGCTCTTCACGATAGCGTCTCTCGCCCTGCTCTGGGGACTCGAACCTATGCGGAGGGAATTCATGGCGGGGGAGAGCGGTTTACCCGGTTGGTGAGCGATGCGCCGCGGGCTCGGGAATTGGTATAGTACGAGCGTGCTGTTCCCGAAACGCCGCTTGAACGGATACGAGATCGCGCCCGACGAGATATTTTTGGATTCGTCCAATCTCCCCGGGCGCGACGATCCGCAGTTCGAGGCCCGCGTCGTGAGGCCTCTCGGAAATCGGGCGATCGCGAGCGTCGGCATCGCGTTCATCGCCGCAACACTCGTGTTCGCCGCCCGCTCGTTCGAGCTCGGCGTCGTACACGGCAAGACGTACGCGCAGGTCTCGCGCGAGAATCGCCTGGATCATTCCCTCGTATTCGCGATCCGCGGGGTCATTTCCGACCGCACGGGCAGACAGCTTGCCTGGAACGCCGCGCCCGCTCCGGAGGCCCCGTCTCTCGCGAGGTCTCCTTCCGCGACGTCGAGTGCCGCCCGGCCGGAAGCCGGATCCGGCGTGTTTTCTCTGCGGAGATACGCCGACATGCCGGGCCTCTCGCACATTCTGGGTTTCGTGCGCTACCCCAAGGCGGATAGCGCCGGGCATTGGTGGCGCGAGGAGATGCTCGGAGTTTCCGGCGCCGAGCTCGTCTTCAACGACGTTCTCGCGGGCGAGAACGGGACGCTGATGGTGGAAACCGACGCTTTTGGGAACAAGGAGGAGCAGAGCATCATCGAGCTCGCCCGGAACGGGGAAGACGTCGCGCTTTCGATCGACGCTGAGGTGCAGAGCAGGCTGTTCTCGTATGTTAGCGCGCACGCGGCGCGGCAGGGATTTACTGGCGGCGCCGCGGCGATCATGGACGTGCGCACGGGCGAACTGCTCGCGCTCACGAGCTTTCCCGAGTACGACAACGCGGCGTTCACGAAAGGCGATGCGGCGGCCGTGCGCGCGGCGTCCGCGGATCCGCGGACGCCGCTTCTGAACCGCGCCGTTTCGGGCCTCTATGCGCCCGGTTCGATCGTCAAGCCCATCTTTGCCGCGGCCGCTCTCAACGAGGGAGTCGTCGCTCCTGAAACGAAGATACTCTCCACGGGCGCGATAACGATACCCAACCCCTACGATCCCTCCAAGCCCTCGGTGTACCGCGATTGGACGGTGCACGGGCTCGTGGATATGCGGGAGGCCATCGCCGTTTCCTCCGACGAGTATTTCTATCAGATCGGCGGCGGGTACGGCTCGCAGAGAGGCCTCGGAATACGGCTCCTCGACGAGTACGCCCGGCTCTTCGGCCTCGGATCGCCATCCGGCGTGGAACTTTTGGGCGAAGAGGCGGGCGTCATCCCGACGCCGGAGTGGAAAGCCGCCGTGTTCGGGGAGGACGATCCCTGGCGCATCGGCAACACCTACCACACCGCGATAGGGCAGTACGGGTTCCAGATCACGCCTCTGCAGGCCGTTTCTTTCATCGCGGCGATTGCGAACGGAGGAGAGCTCCTGCGCCCCTCGATACGCGCGAGCTCGACGCCGGTATCCGCGCCCGTTGGCATTCCCGACGATTTCCTGCAGGTCGTCCGCGACGGCATGTGGCTCGCGGTTACTTCAGATAGGAGGGACGCGACGGTAAAGGTCTTGAACATCCCCGGGTTCGCCATCGCCGCGAAAACGGGCACGGCGCAGATCGGCGCGCGCAACCAATGGATCAACTCGTGGTCGGCGGGGTTTTGGCCCGCGGACGATCCGCGCTATGCCTACGCGGTCGTTTTGGAAAAGGCTCCGGCGGGGACGCTCTCCGGCGCCGCGCCGGCCCTGCGGCCGTTTTTCGAGTGGCTCATCGCCGCGCACCCGGAATACGTTCGATAATTTCGAGCTACGAGCTTCTCGCTTCGAGGAAATACAAGTCTTTCAGTTCGTTCCTCGCACCTCGAAGCTCGCGCGGCCTTGCTCGCGCAGACCGAGCGGGTATAATGCTCCGCGACCAATACGTATGATGAACGACGAAACGAATTATTTAAGCAGGGAAAAATTCGATGAGCTGACCGCGGAGCTCGAACATCTGAAAACGGTGCGGCGGCGCGAGATAGCCGAACAGCTCGAGTATGCCCGCTCGCTGGGCGACCTCTCCGAGAACGCCGAATATGAGGAGGCGCGCAATCTCCAGGCCGCGAGCGAAGATAGGATCCGCACCATCGAGGGAGAACTCGCCCGTGCGCGCATCATTGAGCACAACAAAGGGGGCAAGAGTAGCGCCGTCTCCCTAGGAAGCGTCGTCACCATCCAGAAGCAGGGTGAGAAGGAGGAGCATACCTACGAGATAGTGGGGAGCGCGGAGGCGAACATGCAGGAGCACAAAATATCCCACCTCTCGCCGCTGGGAAGCGCGCTGATGGAAAAGAAAAAAGGGGACGTGTTCTCCTTCGAGACCCCCAAGGGCGCCCAGAAATACAAGATAGTGAACATCAAATAGGGAAGGCTTGGTTCAAGGACCCAGCGTAGACATCCTCGAACGGCACCGGCTCTTTTTCTTCCTGTTTGAGGCAAAATTGCCGTACACCAAAAAAGAGGGTTATTGAACTGCTGATTCATTAGAACCCATCTCAAAAATAATGGCGTAACGAGGCCGATTCCGCGCGAGCGAGGCGCCGAAGGAATCGGGAATCGGGGACAGGGAATCGGGGACAGGCACAGTTTTTCTACTAATCTTCACCCAACTCCCTAGCTGTAAAGAGGCCTGATGCTTTGAGACATCCTCGCAGGAAATGCGGGTT
>Ga0155056_114_pt2 | contig 19106 bp, 18 predicted proteins | sample RifCSPhighO2_01_FD_106024 | JGI IMG/M metagenome (GOLD analysis project Ga0155056, IMG submission 106024) | Candidatus Kaiserbacteria bacterium RIFCSPHIGHO2_01_FULL_58_22
AATTCTGCAGAATTTGTGTATAACAAACCCTGCGAAGCGAGCCGATGCGGTGGATGAAATGCCGCCGATTAGGTACAATGTGCACGTTCGATGACGCATTGACGGCCCCGTCGTCTAACGGTTAGGACACCATTCTTTCAAGATGGGAACACGGGTTCGATTCCCGTCGGGGTCATAATGCCTTTTTGCGCCCGCGAATGCGGGCACTATCTCCTATGTTGCCCTTGCGCTCTCCCGCCCATTGCGCGGGCAATGGAAAGCCACTCCCCCTGTTAGAATAAAGCCATGCAAAAATATGCATTCCTAGACAGAGACGGAACATTTCTTTGGGAGCCGGAGCGTCCCGAGGGCGTGGATCCGCGCGAGACGTTTCCATTGCAATCAATGGACGAGTTCAAGTTTATGGACGGCGCAATCGAGGGCATTCGCGCGCTCGCGGACAAAGAATATAAGCTCGTCATGGTGACAAACCAAAGGTTCCTCGGGACGCCGAAACACCCCAAAGAAATGTTTGATAAAGTCATGGCGAAAATTGACGAGGAGTTGGAGAAATACGGCATCGGATTCGAGTTTAAAATGGTTTGTCCCCACGGACCGGACGAGGGGTGCGATTGCCGGAAGCCGAAAATCGGCGGCTTGAAAGATTTTTTGCGAACGCATGAGGTTGATTTTGCACATTCGCTCATGTTCGGTGATAAAGCTACTGACGGGGAGTTCGCAAAAAATCTTGACGTCCGGTTCGTGAAAATCGAGACGAACCAGAAATTTGAACTGCCAAGCGACATCTAGTTCTGTGAAAGATATGCCAGAGTACGACACAACAAAACGAAACTATGAAGCGGCTCACGAATGGCACGCAGAAAAAAGCATGGCCTACAACTGGACGCCTCACATTGACTCATTTCTACAACTAGTTCCAGCGAACACAAAGATTCTTGATGCAGGATGCGGAGACGGAAGAGACGTGCGTACATTCAAATCCAGAAATGTTGACGTAGAAGGATTGGACTATTCTCATCCAGCCATTGAGAGTTTGAAGCAACAATTTCCAGATGGGAAATTTTACGAAGCGGATATGCGAAATACTGGACTGCCAGATAATTCGTACGGTGGAGTGTGGGCGTGCGCGTCTATCTTAAACATTTCAAAAGCTGACGCGCCGACCGCACTTCGTGAATTCAGGCGCGTGCTTGTTCCGAGCGGAATACTTTTCCTTTCCGTAAAAGAAGGTGAAGGAGAACGCATGGTGCCGGACAAAGCAGGGGAAAGATTCTTTAATTTTTTCTCGCAAGAGGAACTTACTTCTCTTGTCCAAGTGGCAGGATTTACTATCGATCATACCGAAGTAATGGAAGATACTTTTGGCAAAGCGCCGGAAGGTCAAAAGTTGCCCCGCTGGATTTGCGTATACGCGAAGAAAATATGAATTTCTGGTTTATACAAGCGATCGGTGCAGTCGCGCTCATATTTGTATTTTTTTCATGGAACGCCAAAACCCGGAAAAGTATCCTGGTATTGCAGTCCATCAATATCGTTTTTTTCATTGCACACTACCTCCTCCTCTCGGCCTTTATCGGTGCAGTCATGTGTTTGATCGTACTTGGACGCAACATCGTCCTTTACTTGAAAGACAAAGGAAAAAAGTGGGCAAGCCATCCCGCATGGTTCTATGCCTTAACGCTGGTCGCTGTTGGCGTACTTGCGGTTGCATGGACCGGATGGATCAGTGCTTTGCCTGTCATCGGGGTAAGTATCGGTATGTATGGAATGTGGCATGATCGTCCCGCAGACATCCGGTTCTATATGCTTATTTCAGCCATCATCTGGATTCCTTATACGATCGCTGTTCAGTCATACTCGGGTCTCCTAAATCAGGCGGTCGCGACGATCGCTATCCTTATAGGAATGTATCGACACGACCGGAGGGAAATTCCGTTGCCGTAGATTCGAATAATTGAATGGGGACTGACCCTATACTAAGACACGATGGTCAGGTAGTTGTAATGGACAAGGGCGCGCGCGCCCTTTTTGCCGAGAAGCGAGCGCGCTTCTTCCGCGCCATACTGGGCGACGCCGAAGCCGAGCTTGCGCCCCGCCTCGCCGCGAATCTCTATTGTGTCCCCCTTCTTGAACTCCCCCTCTACCCTTTTGATTCCGACGGGGAGCAGGCTCGCGGACTTTTTTGAGAGAAGTATCTTTTCTGCTCCCGCGTCCACGTATGCGGCGCCGACCGCGAGGCCTTCGGAGTAGGCGAGCCGGCGCTTTACCGCAGAGGCTTTTTTTGTGGGAACGAACGTCGTTCCTACCGGATTTCCTTCGCTGACATCAGAAAGCACGCCCGGCTTCTTGCCATTGGCAATATGCACAGTCGTTCCCTGCGCCATCAGCCTTTTTGCAATAGCGAATTTTCCGCGCATACCGCCCGTTCCGTGCTCGGAAGTCTCATCGCCGATGTACTGTTCAAAAGTGGCAAAATCGCTTTCGCGGATCTCCGGAATGACGACGCCTTCTGTATCAAGGACTCCATCAACGCTCGTAAGAAAGATGGTCGCATCAGCATTCACTGCCGCCGATACGAGGCCGGCAAGCTCGTCATTTTCGTTAAACCCGAGTCTCGGCATTGAGATCGCGTCATTCGCATTTACGATAGGAATGATGTTCTCTCGAAGCAAGTTCTCAAAGCATTTCTTCATGTGGGCATAATGTTCCTTGTCGCGAAAGTCTCCCTTCGTAACAAGGATCTGGGCGCATCGATATGCCTTCTCCCGAAATGCATTCGCATAAACCGACATCAGCTCTACCTGACCAACCGCGGTAATGACCTGCCGCCGTTCACTTGCATGAGTGACGTACTGCGGGCTCACGAGGCGCTTCCCCGCAGAGATCGCTCCGGAAGTGACTGCAACGACCTCGATCCCCTTCCTGCGAACATTCGTCAGTTCCTGCGCGATGCGCCGAACATCCGTCTCCGAAAAACTGTTGTTTTCGGAGATGACGCCGGTCCCTATTTTTACGACGATTCTCTTGTACATACGTTATGCCTTGATGCTCTCGAGCTTCTCGCGTCCCGCGTCAATCGCGCGCGCAAAGCGTTGCTCGAATCCCTCTCTCCGCAAACCTTCTAGGATCGCTTCGGTGATGCCGCCCTTTGTGGCGACCGATCTCATCAGTTCCGAAGCCGTCGTGCCGGTTTTCGCCATGTGGTGGATCGCCCCCATAAACGTGTGCAGTGCGAGCGCGTCCGCTTCGCGCCGGAGACCGAGCGACCGCGCCTTCTTCGCGACCATCTCGACAAGCGCGGCGACGATGCCCGGGCCGCAACCCGAGATGAGCGTGAGAGCGTCCAGCTCGCGTTCTTTCCGCACTTCCACGAGAAGCCCGAGCTTGGCGAGGATCGAGCGAGCAGACGCTCTTTGCGGGGTTGTCAGGGTCCCGCCGAAAAAGCCGACGACGCCGTGCCGCTCTGCCACTGGGATGTTAGGCATACCGCGGCCAAGATGCACGCGCCGACCGGCTATCTTCCGCATTTCAGCAATCCGAACGCCCGCCGCAAGGGAGATGACCGCCTTCCCTTCAGCCGCGTCCCGTATCTGCACGAGAACCTCGCGAACGACGCGGGGCTTGACGGCAATAAAGATGACGTCGGAGCTTTCGGCGACGCTCGCGTTCTTGCGAGCGTCGTCGGAGATCTTTATGGACCTGCGCGCAATGCCGGCATTCAAAAAGCCGCGCACGAGCGCCGTGCCCATGTGCCCGCCGCCGATGATGGCGATATTTCTGGAGACTTTTGAAAAAGCTCCAGATGCGAGGCGCGGAGAAAGCGGCACGCGAGTCGTACGACTTGTACGATGAGCGCGGCGCAGAGGCTCCGCAACGATGTAGATGGACTTTTTCATAAGTTTCCTACCGAATGTGTCCTTTGCCATACACCTCCCACTTGTAGGTGGTTAATTCTTGTAATCCCACGGGGCCCCGCGCGTGGAGCTTTCCCGCCGCGATGCCCATCTCCGAGCCGAGCCCGAAGACGTAGCCGTCGTGGAGGCGCGTCGAGGCGTTGATGAAAAGCGCGGCGGCATCGATGGAGTCCGTGAACTCTTTGATGACGCGCGCATCGCGCGCGATGAGACCTTCGGAATGCCGCTTCGTGTGCTCATTGATGAATTGTATCGCCTCGCGAGCGTTTTTCACCGTCTTGATAGCGACCGTGGGCCCGAGGAATTCCTTGTCCCAGTCGCGCGCGCGCGCGGCGTCCATGCGGGCGAAACGCCGCGCGCGCGCGTCGCCGAGAACGCGCACGCCCGCCTCGCGCAGGCGTTTGACCATGCGGGGCACGAACGTTCCCGCTATTGCCCGATGCACGAGGATAGCGTCGAGCGAGTTGCACGCCGCCGGCTTCGAGATTTTCGCGTTCAGAAGTATCTTCTCCGCCGCCGTGAGATCCGCGCTCTTGTCGACGAATATCCGCGCGCCGCCCTCGGCGTGCGCCAAGACCGGTATCATGGACTCGTTCACGACCGCCCGCACGAGCCCGTAGCCCCCGCGCGCGATGACGAGATCGATGCTCTCGTGTTCCCGCAAGAGCCGCTTCACCGCGTCCCGGTTTGGCACAAGCCCGACGGTTTCCTTCGCGAGTCCCGTCTTTTTCAGCGCGTCTTGGACGCATCCAAAGAGCGCCTCGTTGGTGCGCTTCGCCTCCGAGCCGCCTTTCAAAAGCGCGGCGTTCCCCGATTTGATGCAGAGCGCCGCCACGTCGATCGTCACCTCCGGCCTCGATTCGTAGATGACGAGCATGACGCCGAGCGGCACGCGCACTTTTTTCAAGACGAGCCCTTTCCGAAGCGTCCGTTGTTCCATCACCTCGCCGATACGGCTTCGCAGATTCTCGACGCTCCGCACTTTCGCTTTCAGCAATTTGAGAGCTCGTGAGTCGAAGACAAGGCGCTCGACGAACGCGGCGGCGAGGCCGCTTTTTTTCGCCGCCGCAACGTCCCGCTCGTTGGCGCGCAGGATGCTCTTTTCTCGCTTCGCGAGCTGTGCGGAAAGCGCGCGCAAAAACGCGTTGCGCTCTTTCTCCGACGAACCGGAAAGCCGTATCGCGGCCTCCCGCGTTTTCTTCAGGTTGATGTTCATACGCCTAATACTAAAACCTCGCCCCAACCAATCAAAGTGTGATTGATTGGCAAGGGCGAGGTTTCTCGCGGTACCACCTTGCTTCCCCTCCGCGCGAACAATTTTTTCGCGGTCGGGCTCGCTCGGCCTTTGACGGGGCCCCCGTCGCGCTTCAATCGCGCGCTGCTCCCGGGCGGGTTCTCCCTCTCCGCCGTTCGGCGGATAAGGATACTATTCCCATTCAACGCATTTATTTAAGTATAGCAGAAATCTCGCGTATGTCAAGGCCCTGAAATCCACAGTCACTGGACCGAAAAAACGTCACCTGCGACACTGCCGTCCGCTTGGGTTACGAGGATGTCCGCGCGGAGATCGAAGAGCTTGTCGCCATCGTCCACGTAGATAAGCGCCTGGTACGACTGCCCCGCCTCCGTCGCGCGCAGGAGCGGCACCTCGATATCGGCGTGTATGCCGGGCTCGAAACGGCCCGCGCCGAGCGTACGGCCGCTTCCGTCGCGCACCGCTATCCAGCCCATCTGCACGAGCGCCGCCTCTTTCACACTGACGCTCATGCCCGCCGCCTGGTCGGCGACCTCGATGGATTCGGTGCTTGCCGCGATGGTCGGCGTATCGTCCGAAAGCGCTCCGAGCGCGGAGCCGGGCTCTTTCCCGCCGGCACCACTCGCGCCAGTCTCGCCTTGCGTCTTTTCTTCCGGCACCGCGGTCGGAGCCGAGGCAGAGCGCGCAATCAGCCACCACCCGCCGAGAAAGACGAGGGCGAGAACGATCGCCGCAATGATGCGATTGGACGAGTCGTTCAGGTCTATCGTGCGCTGTTGGGGCATATTCGGCCAAGGGTCCGGGTAGGCACCCGAGCTTGCCCCCACTATATGCTTCGCCTCCCTGCTGTCAAAGACCCCTCTGCCGCCCGGGGTCGCAGGAGCGTGAAGATCCGGTGGGCGGATATCGCGCCTTCGCGAAGAACGATCGGCTGGGAGGCCGAGGTATCCACGACCGTCGAGGGCTCGCGTCTTCTCAACTCCCCCGCATCAAGCGCCAGATCGATATGCCGTGCGTTGTCGTCAAGTTGCGCGAGAATCCCATCCACGATCGAAAGAGACTCCGTCCCGCTCACGTTCGCGCTCGTCGCGGTGTACGGCCTTCCGAATTCGCGCGCGAGCGCGCGGCAGAATTCGCCGCCGGGGATGCGGATGCCGACGGTAGGGATATCGCGAAAAATCCCCGACGTCATCGCGGGCTTCTTTTTGAGAACGAGCGTGAGCGGACCGGGAAAAAATTCTTTCGCGAGCAGGCGGGCGTCGGCGGTGAGCTCCGCGTACTCTTCCGCCATCTCCATGTCCGCGACGACGCAGTGGATGGGCTTTTTGCCTTCCCGCCCTTTTATGCGGCGGACCTTCTCCACCGCCTCGTCCGAGAGCGCGTCGGCTCCCAGCCCATAGAGCGTGTCGGTCGGATAGAGAACGACGCCGCCCGCGCGCAAAACGGCCGCCGCGCTCCGCGCGGCGGCCTCCACCCCGGCCTCCGAGAGCCGAACGATCTCCATGTCTTGAATACTACGAAAAAAGACGCTATTCTGCGAGGCGTTGCGCGGTTGGCTTCCTCCTCCGCTCATCGCTTGCGCTCGAGCTACGGACGGACAGGCAGTAGGACTTTTGTTCTAACGCTTGCCCTTCGTAGCTCCGGCAGAAGCCGGAGCAAAGTAGGGCGCGGTTAGCTCAGTTGGTTAGAGCGCGTCTTTGACGTAGACGAGGCCGGGGATTCGAATTCCTCACCGCGCACCGATTTCCTTGAGATATCTCTGATATTTCGTTATATTTTTGAGATGGAAGAAGACCCAGCGAAGAAAAAGCTCGGCGGTCCTTATCGCAACCTTCGGTTGACAAAGAAAGAAATGGAAGTGTTGGCACGTAGCAAGGCCGGGGCGCAGAAGCGACTGGAGCATGAAATGTTCGAAAGAAAACGGCGAGACACAATGAATCTTAAACGAATGAACCGGGAGCTTGCCGAAGAACGAGGTGAGCCTAACGAGGAGGCTGATTTGGAATCTGACTAATCCTCGACAAGAGCCTCCTCCAATCTCCGATGAACCGACTGATATGGCGTAACGACGCCTACTTCGCCTGCGCGCGCGTAGGCGGTTCCTTCTCATCCTCGATGCCTTCGTCTTTTTGTCCCTCGATCTCCTCCGCGCCGGCTTCCGCAACGGGCTCGTCCGCGAATCCTCCGGCTTGGATGCTCCAGAGCTCCCGGTAGAGGCCCGCGCGCTCGAGCAGTTCCTGATGCGTGCCCTCGGCGACCACGCGCCCCTTGTCCATAACCACGATGCGGTCCGCTTTCTGTATGGTGGAGAGCCGGTGCGCGATGACGACGGCCGTCTTCCCGCGCATCAGGGCTTCGAGGGCGTCTTGGATGAGCGCTTCCGAGCGCGAATCGAGGCTCGAAGTCGCCTCGTCGAGCACGAGTATCGGGGCGTTCTTCAATATAGCGCGCGCGATGGCGACCCTCTGGCGCTCCCCGCCCGAGAGCTTGATGCCGCGCTCGCCGACGTAGGTGCCGTAGCCGAGCGGCAATCGGGAAATGAATTCGTGGCAGTGCGCCTTCTTCGCCGCCTCTATCACCTCTTCGTCGGTCGCCTTCCGGCGGCCGTACCGGATGTTCTCCATGAGCGTCCGGTGGAAGAGTATCGGCTCCTGCGGCACGAACGATATCGCGGCGCGCAAGCTGTCCTGCGTTACGTCAGCGATGCTCTGCCCGTCGATGGCGATGGCGCCCTCCTTGATGTCGAACATGCGCAGGAGGAGCTTCGTGATCGTCGACTTCCCCGCGCCGGAGGAGCCCACGAGCGCGATGCGCTCGCCGCCGCGCACCGCGAGATCGAAATCCTCCAGCACGGGCTCCGCCGCGCCGAAGGAGAAATTCACGCGGCTAAAACGTATCGCGCCCTCGCGGACGGCGAGCGGGCGCGCGTTCGGCGCGTCGGGCACGCGGTGCGGCTCGCCGAGGATGTGCGCCATCTCGCTCGAATCCGCGAACGCGTCGAAGAAGCGCCGCAGTTCGCGGTTGATGCTCAACAGCCGGTCGAAGGTGGTGAGAAGATACGCCTGGATGAGCACGAAATCGCCGATCTCGAGAAGGCCGCGGCCCCAGAAAACGGTCGCGCCCCACAAAAGGCCGATCTCGATCGCGATCATGAATAGGCCGATGCCCGACCAGATGGCGTTGTCGGCGATCCAGGAGCGCAGTGTCGCCTTGCGCCAGACCTCGACGACCGCGTTGAAAAGGCCGTGCTCGAAGCGCTTGCCCGAGAAAAGCATGATGGTCGCGTGGTTGGAGATGGCGTCCGCGAGCGAGGCCGTCACCCTCGTGTCGGCCTCCGCGCGCGCGGCGCGCACCGGCTGGCGGAGCTTCGCGACGTAGAGCTGGAAAGCGACGAAGACGGCGGCCCACGCGCCGAGCGCGAGGCCGAGCGCGTGATTGCGCATGAAGAGAACGGTGACGGCGCCCCCGACGAAGAGGAGCGTCGGGAAGAACTGCAGAGCGATGGCGTCGAACATGACCTCGAAGGCGCGGGCGAACTTGTTGACCCGGTGCGTGAGGGAGCCGGCAAAGCGGGAGATGAAAAAGTTGTACGAGTGCCCCATCAGATACTCGAACGTGCTCGAAAAGAGATCGGTCATGACGCGCGATTCGAGAAGTATGATGCTTGCCTCCTGAAGGCGGCGCACCACCCAGCCCGCGAGGTATATGGCGGCGATGGCGGCGACGAGGCCGAGGAGCTCGGGGATTGCGCCGGCCTCCGGCGCGCTCGATGCGAGGAGGTTGAAAAACCGGCGCAGGTACCACGGCGCGGCCAGATCGGCGATCTGGATGCCGATCGCGCCGAGCGCCACGAGCCCGAGCAGAACGGGATACTTCCGGACATGCCGGAAGTAGATCGCGAATACCTGCCCGCCGGAGGCGTACTGTCTTTCGGAGGAGTTCGGCATCATCACCACCACTCTAGCGCAACAAAATCCTTCGGGCTATGCTCGGAAGATGCGCATACTCGGCATAGAAACCTCCGCCGACGATACGGGTATTGCGCTCATCGAGGCAGAAGGCGCATATTGCACCGACTTTTCGTTCAAGGTCCTTGCGAACGAAGTGAGCTCACAGAACGTGCATGCCGAGTACGGAGGCATTTATCCCAACCTCGCAAAACGGGAACACGCGAAGAACCTGCCGCTCCTCCTCGAAAAAATGCCGATATCGCACGTTTATAACAGCTGTGACATTCATGCGATAGATGCCATCGCCGTAACGGTCGGTCCCGGGCTCGAGCCGTGCCTCTGGGAAGGTATCGAGTTCGCGAAGAAACTGGCTGTGCAATGGCATGTGCCCATCGTGCCGGTAAATCACATGGAAGGCCACATCGTCATATCCATGATGGATTTACGAAACCCATCATTGGGAGAACTGGCGACGTTTGAATTTCCTGCTCTCGCACTTCTCGTTTCCGGCGGACATACTGAACTCATTTTGATGAAGTCGTTCGGACAATACGAGTATATCGGACGCACGCGCGACGACGCGGCAGGCGAAGCGTTCGACAAGGTCGCCCGCCTCCTCGGTCTTCCCTACCCCGGTGGCCCCGAAATATCCCGACTCGCCGAACATGCCCGCAAAACCCACGAGGCGTCGCCTCGTGGGTTTAAGCTACCGAGGCCGATGATGCATGAGAACAGCTACGATTTTTCGTTTGCGGGACTCAAGACAGCTGCAGAACGCTTGATCAAATCGAAGCCTCTGCAATCACTCGGCAGAGAAAAGCTTGCGTGCGAATTCGAAGATTCCGTTACCGACGTACTCGTCTACAAAACTCTCCGCGCCGTCGAGGAATACGGCGCGAATGCCGTCGTCATGGGCGGCGGCGTTTCCGCCAACAAACACATCCGCTCCGTTCTTTCCTCGAAGCTCGAAGCTGTAAGCTCGAAGCTATTGGTCTGTCCTCCTCAATTCTCGACCGACAACGGCCTTATGATCGCGATCGCGGGCTACTTCCACGCGCTGAAAAATGAGTTCGAAGACCCGAAAAGCCTTAGCGCGAACGGCAACTGGAAGTTGTGCTAAAGTAGCGCGATGGAGGCATCGAAAGCCCCGGAGGACTTTCTCAAGCCGTACGATCCCGCCTCGCAGGAGCCGAAAATTTTGGAGCTGTGGGAAAGGAGCGGCTATGCCAATCCCGACGTATGCGTCGAGAAAGGCGTTACGAAGCCCGATGCCGAGGCTTATTCAATAGTATTGCCCCCGCCGAACGTAACGGGAACGCTTCACATGGGGCACGCCGCGATGCTCGCGATACAGGACATCCTCATCCGTTACCATCGGATGCGCGGAGACAAGACCCTCTGGCTTCCAGGCACCGACCATGCCGCGATAGCCACGCAATCGGTCGTCGAGAAAGAGCTGAAAAAGAAGGAGAACAAAACGCGGCACGATCTCGGACGCGAGGAGTTCCTGAAGCGCGTCGAAGACTTCGCGCAAAAGAGCCGCGACACCATCGTCGGCCAGATAAAGGCGATGGGCGCTTCCGTGGACTGGAGCCGCGAGGCGTACACGCTCGACGAGAAGCGAAGTCTCGCGGTGCGCACGGCGTTCAAGCAGATGTACGACGCGGGTCTCATCTATCGGGGGAACAGGATCGTGAATTGGGACCCGAGGGGGCAGACGACCGTTTCCGACGACGAGGTGACGTACGAAGAAACGATCGGCACGCTCTACACCTTCCGCTACGGCAAGGACTTCCCCCTCGCGATAGCGACAACGCGACCCGAAACCAAGGTCGGCGACACCGCAATCGCCGTGCATCCGGACGATGAGCGGTACAAACAATACGTCGGACAGACATTCGCGGTCGAGTTTGCGGGCGCAAAGCTCTCTGTCAAGATAGTCGAAGATAATGCGGTTGATCCTGCATTCGGCACGGGCGCGGTTGGCGTTACGCCCGCGCACAGCTTCACCGACTGGGAGATCGCGCAGAGGCACGCCCTCCCGCTCGTGCAGGTCATCGACGAGCGCGCGCGCATGACCGAGGCGGCCGGGCCGCTCGTCGCGGGAAAAAAAGCCGCGGAGGCGCGCGCCGCGATCGTCTCGTGGCTCAAAGAGCACAACCTCCTCGAAAAGGAGGAGCAGACGCCTATGAACATCGCGAAGGCCGACCGCTCGGGCGGCACGATAGAGCCGCTTCCGAAACTCCAATGGTGGGTTGCCGTAGACCAACAGGTGCGATTCCTGAATGGAAAAACAGCGACGCTCAAAGAGTGGATGAAAGATGTCGTCTCGTCGGGACAAATAAAAATACTTCCCGAACGTTTTGAGAAGATTTATTACAACTGGATAGACAACCTGCGCCCGTGGTGCATCTCCCGGCAAATATGGTACGGGCACCGGATTCCTGTCTGGTACCACGGGCCCAAATGCATTCCGAAGCCGGGCCGCGAAGCCGACGTTGAAAAGTGCATACCGCTCATTGTTTCCACCGAGAAACCAGCGTGCGAATTCTGCGACGCGCAATATGAACAAGACCCCGACACGCTCGACACGTGGTTTTCTTCCGGCCTCTGGACGTTCTCGACGCTCGGCTGGCCTCAAGCAACGGCGGACTTTAAGACATACCATCCCACCGATGTTCTCGAAACCGGATACGACATCCTCTTTTTCTGGGTCGCGCGCATGATACTGATGACGGGATTTCTTCTCGGCGACATCCCCTTCCACAATGTCTACCTCCACGGCCTCGTACGCGACGAAAAGGGCCGCAAGATGAGCAAATCGCTAGGGAACGTCATCGACCCCTTGGTAATGACGCAAAAGTACGGCGCGGACGCCGCGCGCCTCTCCCTCGTCATCGGCGCTTCGCCGGGGAACGACGTGAAGCTCTCGGAAGACAGGGTGCGCGGCTACAAGCATTTCGCGAATAAACTATGGAACATCGCCCGCTTCGTCCTCGAGAATCAGGACCCCAAAGGTCGGACCTTTGAGGGGTCCCAAGGTCCGACCTTGGAAGCAACTGACGAAAAAATCGTGCAGGAAGCGCTTACCATTGCGCAGGATGTTTCCCGGCACATCGAAAAATTCCGCCTCGATCTCGCGGCCGATATCGCCTATCACTTCGTGTGGGACCGCTTCGCGGCGGAAATCATCGAGGAATCTAAACCGATCCTTAAGGGCGGCGGCGAAGCCGCCGCCTCTAGACGCTACACGCTATACGCTATCCTCGATACTGCCCTCCGTCTCCTCCACCCCTTTATGCCTTTCGTCACCGAGGCCATTTGGAAAGAGTTGCCCACAAAGGACCCCGAATTACTGATGGTCGCTCCTTGGCCGCGTTAAAATACCTCTCATGCAAGAATTTACGCCGATACTCGGCGCGGTAGCGGGCGGAGTATTTCCAGCGTTGGCTTGGTTATGGTTCTGGCGGCGGGAGGACGCGCCGCATCCGGAGCCGCGCCGCCTCATCGCGCTTGCGTTTTTCGCTGGGATGGTGACCGTCGCCGTCGTGATTCCTATCCAAAAATACGTCGCCACATTTCTGGCCACGCAAATGCTTATCTTCACCGCCTGGTCGGCGATCGAGGAGATCATGAAATACGCCGCGGCACGCGTTACCGTCCTATGGCGGCGCGAGGACGATGAGCCGATAGACCCTGTCATCTATATGGTCGCCGTCGCGCTCGGCTTCGCCGCGCTCGAAAACACGCTCTTCCTCCTCTCGCCGCTTGCGGGCGACACGGCAGTGCAGACGATCCTCACGGGCAACCTCCGCTTCGTTGGCGCGACGCTCCTGCACGTGCTCTCTTCGGCGGTCATCGGCGTCGCGCTCGCGCTCTCTTTCTACAAGCCTCAGCGCGCGAAGCGGGTCTATGCCCTCGGCGGAGTTATCCTCGCCGTCGCTTTGCACAGCGTATTCAACTTCCTTATACTGAACACGGCGGAGGAGCACCTTTTGCGCACCTTCGGGCTCGTGTGGCTCGGACTTGTTGCTCTTCTCGCCGTGCTAGAATACGTCAAACGTATCCATCCGATGGTTACAAGCAGATTTTCGATGTGAATATGTCCGCCAAAAGCTTCTTTTCCAGACTCACGGGCGCGACGGAAGAATACGACGACTACTTCGACGATCCGAAGGCGACGCGCGCCGTTTTCGAGGGCGAGGGCAAGGAGCGGCACGCGCACCTCACGCCCAAAGACGATGCACTTTCGGGCGAAGAGCCCGCGGGCGAGCTCGCGGTCGACGTCTATCAGACGCCGGAGGCCATTGTCGTGAAAGCCCTGATAGCGGGCGTGCACCCCGGCTCGATCGACATCTCGCTCACGCGCGAGATGCTCACGATAAGCGGCGCGCGGCAGGACGAAAAGGAGGTCGATGAGGAACACTACTTCCAGCGTGAGCTCTACTGGGGTTCGTTCTCTCGCATGATCCTTCTGCCCGAAGAGATAGACGTTGACATGGCCGAGGCCTCGGAGCGGCACGGCATCCTCATGATCCGCCTTCCGAAGATAAATAAGAAGCGGCAGACCAAACTGAAGGTCAGGAGCCGATAGTGCCTGCCCCGTAAGTATATGCTGGCGACGCGTGAGGCCGCAGTCGTTCCAACACATGCTCGCAGAAAAGGCCCCTGGCGGGTTTTGCGGCGAGAAGACTATCCCCACCCAACAAGACTTTCGCCAGCATTCACTGCGGGGTATACTTGACGATTATGCCCGGAGAACAAGTTTCGAGCGCCGTCCATACGCTACAAAAATTTTCCATTCCTCTCGCGATCGTGATAGCGGGGGCGCTCGTCGCAGGCGCGCTCTATTTCGGGGGCGGGAGCGGGGGCGCTCCGCCGGGCTCCCCGGCTCCGGTCGACATCAAGGACGTCAGCATCCAAGCGGACGATCCGGTGATCGGCGAGAAGAACGCTCCGGTCACGCTCGCATACTGGTTCGACTACCAGTGCCCCTTCTGCAAGGCGGTAGACGTCGGCGGCGTTCCCCAGATCCCCATCGAGCCGGCCATGCCGTCGCTGATCAAAGACTACGTGCAGACCGGCAAGCTGAAGATCGTCTTCAAGGACTACGCCTTCCTCGGACCCGACTCAACGACCGCCGCGCTCTACAAGCATGCGGTGTGGGAGCTGTACCCGGAACAATTCTATGAGTGGCATGAGGCGATATTTAAGGCGCAGGACGAAGAAAACGGCGGCTTCGGGGACGAATCGTCCATCCTCGCGCTCATACGGACGCTCCCCGGCCTCGACGCGGAGCGCCTCCAGCAGAAAGTCGCCGAGAAGCGCGACGCATACCTCGCGCTCATCGCGGAAGACCAGCAGGAAGGCGCCTCCTTCGGCATCCAGGGGACGCCGGGTTTCATCACCGGGACGACGCTCATTCCGGGAGCCGACGACTTTTCGACGTTCAAGGCCGCCATCGACTCGCAACTCTAGCGAGAGCGACCGAGGACCGTCCTTGGGGGATTTTTAAGGACGGTTCTCGGTCGTCCCCTGAAAGCTGACAGCTGAAACCTGACTATTCTGTAAGTCCAAGGCGGTAGATATCGAACGAATTGTCCCCCTCGAACATATCCGAGGGGTTTGGCAAATACACGCGCGGACGCGAGATTTCGGCGGTCGCATCGCGGATGAGCCGATGGAAAAGCGCGAACTCCTCCTTGTAGTCGGCAAAATCGATGACATAGCGGCGCATCTGCGCCGAGCCGTCCGCATTTTTTCGCTTCCGGCACTCATGTAAAATGAATCGCTTGACCGGCTTTTTGAAAAGTTCGCGGACGACGTAGTAGTTGAAGATGGACTGGATGACGAAAATCGGCTTGTCCTTCTTGAGCGTGCTGAACGAATCGACGAACTTGTGGTCGACGATATCGACAGCTTTTCTATCGACCTTCGAACGAACCACGAGGTCGGAGACGGCCTTGAGGGGGAGCGGCAGACCTTCGACTTCGACGACGCCTTTCACTTCGACGCCAAAAACATCGTGGCGAGGCGGTCGCGCGAGATAAAAGGAAATGGCTTGCAAATATTCCCGCTCCATAGCCGCACGTCTCTTTTTTCTCGCGGCGCGGGTGCGCGCTTTCCCGAAGTTGATCTCGAAATCCGGCACATTGCGCAGATATTCGAGCCCGAGATCTACTGCACCGTTCTTTTCGATGCCGCTGTAAAAATGCTGGAGCGCCACATGGCCCGCGCGCCCGACGACGCCCGAGGGTGACGAGGGCGTGTCGTATACTTCCTCGACATAACGCTTGTACCACGCCAAAGGATTGCGCAAGAAAGTCATCAAGGACGAATGGCTCCAGTGCTTGATGGGTAGATTCGCATCTCGCATGCGGCGAGTATACCCCATGGGATGTCCGTCTTGAAAAACCAGAGACGGAGATACTTTCATTAATAGCTTCGGAGTTGTTTGGCGCGTTCGTGGAACCCCATTAGAAAGCGTCCGCTTCTAACGGGGCGGGGACGGATGCGTTAGTAAGACCGCAACTGTTTCGCTCGCTCGTGGAATCTTATCCTCTCCAACGCTTTGGCCTCGATTTGGCGGATGCGCTCGCGGGTCACGCCGAACTCGCGGCCTACTTCTTCGAGCGTGAAGCACACGCCCTCGTCGGTAAGGCCGTTGCGCATTTCGAGGATCTTGCGCTCCTTCGGCGAAAGCTCGTCGAGAATTTCCATCATCTGCTCGGAAAGAATGCGGCGCGACGCCTCCTGGTCGGGGCTCGCTATCGTGTCGTCGGCGATGAAGCTTCCAAGCGTGGAGCGCTCGTCGTCGTCTTCGCCGACGGGCGATTCGAGCGAGACGGTGTCCTGATTTATCTTCTGGATGGTGTATATCTTCTCAACCTCTATGCCCATTTCCGCGGCAATCTCTTCCGGCAGAGGATCCCGGCCGAGGTGTTGGGAAAGCTCGCGCACTTTCTGCTTGTATTTTGCGATGGTCTCGACCATGTGCACCGGGATGCGGATGGTCCGGCTCTGGTCGGCCAGGGCGCGCGTGATGGCCTGACGTATCCACCACGTCGCGTAGGTCGAGAATTTGTAGCCCTTCGTGTAGTCGAATTTGTCCACTGCCTTGAAAAGGCCGAGATTCCCCTCCTGAATGAGATCGAGCAGGGTGAGATCCGGCGAGCGGTTCACGTATTTCTTCGCGATGGAGACGACGAGCCGCAGATTGGAGCGCGCGAGAATGCTTCGGGCCTCGTCGTCGCCGGTCAAGATGCGCTTGGCAAGCTCTTTTTCCTGCTCGCCGTTCAAAAGCGGATACTGCCCTATCTCACGCAGGTACATCTGCACGGAATCGTAGCCCGCATCGGCGCGGCGGTGCTGGAGTTTCTTGCGCTCCAAAATCGTGTCGGCGCCCGCGTCCTCGAGCATGCCGCCGCCTTCCAAAACGTCGATGCCCGCGGTGCCGAACCGTTCGTACATCTCTTCGAGCAGGATGACGTTGTCTTCGATAGTGGGAAATTCCCGCAATATCTCGTCGTAGGTGATGTAGCCGCGTTCCTTGCCGAGTCGTATCAGAGCCTCGACCTTCGCGTTGTCTTTGAGGCCTCTCTTGGAAGACGCGGGCCGGAACCCTTTCTTGACCTTGAAATGCGGCTTCCGCGCCGCCGTTTTACGCGCGCGCCTGCCCGCCCGGAGCGCGCGCGCGGGACGCCGCGCGCTCCTTCCCGCGCGCGGCTTGACGCCGCGCTTCGCGCGCCGCTTTGCGGCCTTTTTCTTTTTGTTGCGCGCCTTTTTCCCCATAGCAATAAAACCGCATATCATCAACGCCTTTTCCCCCTAGGAGTCGCCCGTATGCGAGAACCAAGAAGTCTACCCTTTTCGCGCTAATTCCGCAATCCGCGTTGTCAACATGTTACACACAGACATATGCACACCCGCCTCCTTCTCATCGCCGCGTTCTTCGGCCCTCTTGAGGGCCGCGGCCGCTTCCGAAAGCTCGCGGCTCAAGCGCTCCTTCAAAAGCACGTCGAGGAGCGCCCTCGCCTCCGCTTTGAGAGCTTTGCTTCTGCCATACATCCGCTCCGCGCCAAACCGCAGTTTCTCGCGCTCGCTTTCCGGAAGCGCCTCGAGTTCCTTCAACGCGTCTCCGCCGACGGATTCTCCGAGCTCCCGCTCGTACGCTTCGATATCGAGCTCGGCCGCGGGCAGGGCTTTCTGCCAAAGAAGGATCGAGAACGCGTACCGCGCCCGTTCGGGGGGCAGGCCGGCAGGTTCAGACGTTTTCTCCCCGCCTTCATTACCCTGCGGAACGTTCGGCACCTTTTCGAGCGCCTCGGAAACCGCATGCTCGGAAACGCCGAGGCGCCTCGCGATCTCGCGCACATACTGTTCGCGCGCGATGGGGCTTCGCACGTCGGCAAGGTAGGGCAGAACGATGCCTTCGACGTTCCGGCGCAAGTTGTCGGCGCTTTTTGCATGACTTTCCAGCACGTCGAGCAGGAATACGATGATGTCTTTTGCCTCGCGAACGGAACGGCTCCACGCATCCTTTCCTTCTTTCAGGATAAGGTCGGCCGGGTCAAGTCCTTCCGGCAATCTCGCGACCTTGACGTTCAAGCCGCCCTGAAGCGCCGCGCGCGCGGCGCGGCCGGCGGCCTTGATACCCGCGGCGTCGGCGTCGAGCGCGAGTACGAGGTTGTCGGTGATGCGCTTGACGAGCGCGGCGTGCTCGGGCGTGAACGCTGTGCCGGAGAGGGCGACCGCATTGCTCCATCCCGCCTGGTGGCTCGCGAGAAGGTCGAGCTGGCCCTCCACCAAGAGAGCGCAGTTGTGCTTGCGCATCGAGAGCTTCGCTTTGTCGAAGCCGTACAGGATGCGGGATTTATGAAAAAGCGGCGTTTCGGGACTGTTCAGGTACTTCGGAGCCTCCGGCGGCGCTTTCTCTCCGAACACCCTGCCGGAGAATCCGACGACGCGCCCCGCGCTGTCCGCTATCGGGAACATGATGCGGTTGCGGAATTTGTCGCGTATGCCGCGTTCCCCGCGTGCTACAACGCCCGCATCGAACATCTCCTTTTCTGAAAATTTTTTTGCCTTCAGGTGATCCACGAGCTCGCTCCATCCGTCGCCCGCCCATCCGAGGCGGAACGTCTTCACTGTCGCGTCTGCAATGCCGCGCCCCTTCAGATACGCGTGCGCCGCGTCGTCGAGCCGCGAGACATGGAAGATCGTCGCCGCTTCCATAAGCTCGAAGAGCCGTTCGCGCTCGTCCTTTTCCTGCTTGCCGCCGCGCGAGTACACGACCTCCACGCCCGCCTTCTCCGCGAGCACTTTGAGCGCGCCCTTGAAATCCAATCCCTCGATCTGCTCGACGAAACTAAATACATCGCCGCCGACACTGCATCCGAAGCAGTGATACGTGCCGCGCTCCGGCGAAACGAAGAAGGAGGGGGTCCGCTCCGCGTGGAAAGGACACCGCGCGCGCAAATTCGCGCCGCTTCGTTCCAGCTTCACGTATTGCGACACGACGTCGACAATCGAGAGTCTGTCTTTGATCTGTTGCACCGTATCCCCTGCCATCGGCTCCATTATGCGCCTTCGAGCGACGGAATTAAAGCCGGATTCGAATGCTATACTTTTATCCGAAACCGCGTATGGCAGGAGATCGTTTCGGAAAGTGGCCGCCATTTCCGAGGAATGATGATGAAAGGGTCGCGACGATTATCCGCCAATGGATATTCGATACGTACGGAGGCCTTATTGGCCTTGAAAATATGACGCGCGTAAAGACGAGGTATCCTTTTCAATCAAGTGAGATAGATTCTTCGTGCTCCGGCACACGGCGGCAACCATAACGACTTACGATGTCGTTATGGGGAAAAATTTTAGCGTTCGATTCTGTCGCGGGCGCGGTCGGTCGTCGGAAGCTCCACCGGCGCCTGTGCGGCGAATTCGGCTTCCATTTGCGCTATCATCTCGTGCTTTTTGCTCCCCGGA
>Ga0155056_144_pt1 | contig 16858 bp, 17 predicted proteins | sample RifCSPhighO2_01_FD_106024 | JGI IMG/M metagenome (GOLD analysis project Ga0155056, IMG submission 106024) | Candidatus Kaiserbacteria bacterium RIFCSPHIGHO2_01_FULL_58_22
GACGTACCGGAAGGTACTCCAAGCCAAACATTTCGGCGGCGCTCCGGCTTCAGTGTACGCGGGCGAGAGCGCCCGCTGGATTCAAAGATACAAGCCAGTCAAGGGTCTGAAAGGGGCTTTTTCAACAGTGTCTTGGCTCGCAACTGCTCCAGAAATTTCTCTAGTTCCCCTATCGTGAGCACGAAGACGTTCCTCCCGTTGGCAAGCTGTCGCAGGCGCTGTAGCTTGGAAACTCCCGCATCCATACCGCTCGAAACAGAATAGCTACCGGCTCTCATCGGTTTCGTCGCCCTTGTTCTCGATATAACCGATTTGGCGCGCCTCGTACACATAGACACCCTCCGGAGTATTTGGACTGTAGTCCGTCTCAGGATCTCCGTATGAACTTGTCCTACTATTCACGACATCTCGAGCGAGCTTGAGCGCATTTGCTTTGCCACGGGCTGACGCATACCAAAAATTATTGCTTCCGACCACCAGGTATTTTTTTTTAGTTTTCCCGCTTTTGCCGCTCATATTTTTGTGTGTATCGACATAATCGCATCGAAGTCATCCGTATTTATATCTTTTCCTGCCGCTATGGATTGTGCAACTTCTACAATTCGGTGGAAGTCCATATTTATTTCGGCGAGAAAATTCATAAAATTTATGTCGGCCATCTCGCGCTCTCGCGCTGAAACTATTATCTCACTTTTCTCCGGATCTTTGTAGTTCAGATGGATAACCCCGATCCCGTATCCATGATTAAGGCGCGACAGATTCGCTAGAAAACTCTCATCCATACTTAAATCGCCCACGACCAGGTAGCCATAATTCGCCCAGCTAGAATTCGAAACAGCTTGAAAATAGGCTTCCGTGATGTTCGACCGATTTATTGTGCGCTTGAGCTCAAAACTATAAAACTGCAGGACCTTTGTAGAAAAAATCCCGAGTTTTCGAACTTCGGCCCGAAACAGACCACCAAGTTTAAGGATGGTGGGGCTTATGCCGACAATATCCGGATTCGACCATTTGTTGATCTTATTGTTTCGTATTTTATTCACCTTTACCGCGTTAATTGTCTTGCAGTACGCATCGAACCTGAGTCGAGCATATTTAACAAGCGAGGGATGAAATTCAGCTTCTGAAATCAACGTTTCTGGAGGTGCGTCATTCGACGCAATCTCAAATTTGCGAGGCCCAATTTTACGAACCGCGGGTTGAGACCCCTGTGAGTATTTCGTCAATTGCCGGGCAATCGCGGAAAGTGGAACCCTTACTCGATGTAATTCTTCGCATTGATCCGCAGATGGATGCCGCTTGACGCGATCAAGTATTTCACCTTGTGAAAGCGGCGCGTCAGCGCCTTCTAAAACACTCAGGATTAGATCAATCAGTCGCATGTCCCAAACCAACGCTCTCCAAAGTACCGCGTAAAACATCCACGCCGCCTCTTCAGAGCTACATCTGGCATCGCACTAATGATACCACCTTGCACTGCTCAAAAAGCGGATTGTAACGCACTCCGGTGCTATACTTTTTCCATGAGTGAGGGCTCTTCCGAGCGACCAAATAAAGAACGTTCGCCGCTATCCCATGCCAAGTTCGCCGCGCCTCTCGCGGCCGCGCTTGCCGCGCTTTCTCCGGCGGCGCACGCCGGTAAGAGTGACATGCAACCTCCGATGCATTCGCAGGAGCACGAGACCGAATCGCGCGAAGCTCTGGAGGCGCGCGCGTTCGCGGAGCGGTTCGTGAAGGAGTGCGGGAAGTATCTCTCGATGAAAAAGAAAGGGGACCCGGCGGAGGATATCAGCAGGCAGGGAAAAGCGCTCATTGAATCCCTTAAAGCGCATGTGAACAGACCATCAGAACGCGATCCGGCGCATCCGCCGACCTTCGCGGAAAAGCTCGACCGCATGGACAGGCTGATAGCACTGACGTACCGCAACAACCCGGCGCATATGTTCGCCTTCGACGCTCTCGTCGCATACCAGCGAATCCTCGAGAACCTCAAGAAGAGGGAATCCGGGAAGCCGGAAAAGAAGCCTGCGCCGAAGGTTCCCCCGCGCCCGCGATACTCCGAGGAAGGCAGGGCTTAGAGCCGCCCGCCGACCCTTGGCAAGACCCGCCCGCTCTTGTCGCTGAACCGCGTCATCGACATTACAAATGCGAAGCGTATCATCGTTCGTAATGGCGAACGTCCGGTCATCGAAGTCAGATACGCCGCGCGAGAAATCACGGCTCGTCGTTTTGGATTCGCACGCGATTATCCACCGCGCGTACCATGCGATACCGGACTTCTCCTCTTCGAAGGGCGAGCCGACGGGCGCCCTCTACGGGCTCGTCTCGATGCTCCTGAAGCTCGTTGACGATCTGAAGCCGGATTACATCGTAGCGTGCCGCGACCTCCCCGGAAAGACGAATCGCCACGAGACGTATGAAGCGTACAAAGCGACGCGCGTAAAGGCCGAGCCGGAGCTTGTCGCGCAACTCGAAAAAGCGCCGAAGGTTTTCGAGGCGTTCGGCATTCCTCTCTACGAGGCGCCCGGTTTCGAGGCGGACGATTGCGTGGGGACGATCGTCTCGGAAGTCTCGCCGCGGCGGGATATCGGAACGGTCATCGCCTCGGGCGATCTCGACACCCTCCAGCTCGTGGGTCCACGCGTCTCCGTCTACACCCTGCGCAAGGGCCTCTCGGACACCGTCGTGTACGACGAGGAGCGAGTGGCGGAGCGTTTCGGCTTCGAGCCGGCATACATGGTGGATTACAAGGCGCTCCGGGGCGATCCTTCGGACAACATTCCGGGCATCAGGGGAATTGGCGAGAAGACGGCGACGGAGCTAGTGCGCGAGTTCGGCTCCATCGAGGAGCTCTACCGCGCCGTCGAAAAAGACCCCGGCGCGTTGGAGAAGAAGGGGTTCAAGGCGCGAGTCGCCCAGCTGGTGCGGGAGGGCAAAGACGCGGCCTTCTTCTCGAAGTCGCTCGCGACGATACGCGCGGACGCGCCGATACGATTCGAACTTCCGAAGCGCATGTGGCATCTCGCCGACAACGCCGCCTCCGTCATGGCGCTGTGCGACGAGCTTGAATTTCGCTCGCTCAAGGAGCGCGTCCGTTCGACCGTGGAGGAAGACGAAGGACGGTCCTTCGTCTCGGAGACGAAGGACCGTCCTTCGTCCGGCGCTTCGTCCGGCGCGGGGATAGACCCGAAGGCGCTCAAAGAAACCTCCATCGCCCTGTGGCTTCTTCATTCCGATACGACGAACCCTGCTCTGGGAGACATCTTGGATTTCGCGAAGACCGACGATTTCGAGCGCGCCCGCGAGATCGTATTCGAGCAATTAAGGAAAACGGGGCGCCTCGGCGAGGTATTCGAAACCATAGAAAAGCCGCTGATCCCGGTCGTGGAGCGGATGAGCGCGACCGGCATACTCCTCGACGCGGCGTATCTCAAGGAGCTCGCGCGCGAATACGGACAAGGGCTAGGCGAGCTCGCGGGCAGGATATTCAAGCACGCGGGCCGCGAGTTCAACCTTAATTCTCCGAAACAGCTTGGCACGGTACTCTTCGACGAGCTGAAGATACTCCCCGCGCGGCACAAGAGAACGGCGGGCGGCGCGCGCACGACGCGCGAGGAGGAACTCGCGAAGCTCGCGCCTCTGCACCCCGTCGTCGGCGACATCCTCGCGTACCGCGAATTGCAAAAGCTCCTCTCCACGTACATCGAGAAGATGCCCGCGCTCGCCGGAGCGGACGGGCGGCTCCGCGCGGAATTCCTGCAGGCGGGGACGACGACGGGCCGGATGAGCTCGCAGAATCCGAACCTCCAGAACATTCCGATAAAGAGCGAATACGGCAAGCGCATAAGGAAGGCGTTCGTCGCCGAGCAGGGATACGCGCTCGCCGCGCTCGACTATTCACAGATCGAGCTCCGCGTCGCCGCGGGGCTCTCTGGCGACGAGAAACTCGGCGGGATATTCAGGCGCGGAGGCGACGTGCACGCCGCGGTCGCTTCGGAAGTGTTCGGCGCGCCGCCGGAGCTCGTGGATTACGAGATGCGCCGCAGAGCCAAGGTCATCAACTTCGGCATCCTCTACGGCATGGGCGTGAACGCGCTTCGGCAGGCGCTTGGCGAAAAAGTTTCCCGCGAAGAAGCGGCGGAGTTTCTCGCGGAATATTTCAAGAACTACGCCGGCCTCGCGCGCTTCATCGAGCGCACGAAGGCGGAAGCGGCGCGCCGCGGATTCACCGAGACGCTCTTCGGGCGGCGCCGCTATTTTCCCGCGCTCAAATCCGCGCTTCCAAATCTCAAGGCGGCGGCGGAGCGCATGGCCATCAACGCCCCCATCCAGGGGACGCAGGCCGACATCATCAAGCTCGCGATGGCGGAGGCGGACGCGCTGATCGAGAATAAGGGGTGGCGCGCCCGCGCGCGGCTCCTCCTTCAGGTGCACGACGAGCTCGTGTATGAAGTTGACGAAAAGGAAAGCGCGCACATCGCGCACGAGCTGAAGCGCGTGATGGAGCACGTCGTTCTGCCGGAGAAGTTGAGCGGCGTGCCGATCGTCGCGGAGATATCCATAGGGAAGAATTGGGGCGACACCAAGAGGATAGCTTCCAGCTGACAGCTTTCAGCTTTCGGGAAATTCAAATACAATTCTGACAACTGACAGCCGAACTCTGACAGCTATATAGAACCCATCTCAAAATAAACCGCCCTATGAAAGGAACGAACAGCTTGGCTACTGCGGCCGCATTTCCGCGGTTACGAAGCCGAACGGCTCGGACTCGTCGTGTCCCGGACACGCCTCGTCCTGCGCCGCGGCTTCTCGCTCGCGGAAATGCGCCCTCGCTACGCCATTTATTTTGAGATGGGTTCTAGTCATGTTGTACCTGTACACGGGAACCGATAGGGAGAAGGCGCGAGGGGCGATGAACAAGACGTTGGCACGCGAGGCGAAAGGGGCGGGCGTCGTTCGCATCACCGATGCCAATTCGGTCGCCGACTTGCGCACAGCTTTGAGAGGGAGCGGAATGTTCGGAGAGAAGAAAATTGTCGCGCTCGACGGCGTATTCGCGAACGCGGAGATGAAAAACGTCGCGCTCGACGCGCTTCCGCGCATGAAGGCCTCCGACGAGCCGTTCTTTATCCTCGAAGAGAAACCGGACGCGGAGACGCGGCGGACGCTCGAAAAGCACGCCGAGACGTCGGAGCGGTTCGACGCGAAGAAAGAAAAGGACAAGGGGGAGATTTTTGCGCTCGCGCATGCGCTCCGCCGCGCGGACAAGAAGGCGCTGTGGGTCGGCTACCAGAGCGCGCTCGCGCGGGACGAAGCGCCGGAGGCGATACACGGCGTTTTGTTTTGGGGGGCGAAAGATATGTTTCTGAAATCGTCCGGAGCCGCGCGCGAGCGCGCCGGAAGACTGGTCGCCGAGCTCGCGGAACTTCCTCATGAAGCGCGGCGGCGGGGATTTGAGCTTGAATACGCGCTCGAACGCTATATTTTGAGCGTACGTCCGGCCGCATCCAAGGACCGTCATTCCTTGGACACGCATGTCAACAAATGCTGAAAATAATGGTTGCGGATTCCATAGCGTCCGGTAGCATTAGGGCAATGACTATGCGGAACGCGCTCGTTATATGCATTTGGATTTTGCTTGTCATTCCACTTGCTCTCTACGCTGCGGAATTTACGGGTAGCAATGCGATATGCAGTGCAGCGTTTGACTGGAGCGGTTGTGAGTTTCCCATGGTAAACCCTCAAACAAAAAAGTTATGTGGGAAGGGATTACCCTGTGACGCGTCTCCTCCGGGCGGGGCGGTTACAGCAAAATGTCTCACCTTCAACAACTGCAAAGGCGTGAGTACCGAAAAAGGCGGGCTCGGAGACCCGAAGATGTTCATGGATTTGATGAAAAGCATCGCGGACTTGCTGAAAGGCAAAGATGACAAGAAGGGCGATCAGCCGCCGCCGCAACAGCAAACGCAGTTGGGATGCCCCACGGGGTACTATCAGACCTCCGACGAGTTGCGCCGGAGCGATCCGTGCGCGAACTACGTGCCGCCGACCTCCAACTCGCTCCTGAACACCAACCAGCTCGGCGTGCAGGGCGGCGCGACGAGCGATCTGCTGAACGCACTCGGCGTCGGGACGGGAGCGGGCGCGGCGCTGGACGCTAGCTTCGGCGCGGAGGCGGAGGGGACGTCCGCCGGGAACGTGAGCGACCTCCTGACGGACCGGCTCGCGCCCGAAGTCGAGGAGAAAACTGGAACGCAGGCCGCTCAAACGAGCGGCACGAGCTCGCCGACGAGCACCCCCGCGAGCAACCTCGGCGGGAAGGTGAACTTGTCGTCGGGGACGCGCGGCAACATTGAAGTTACCGACGCCGGCGTAACGGTCGTCGCGGGTGCGCGCGACGCGGAGGCGAACACCGAGGTCGCGGGCTTCTACGGCTCCGCGACCGGCGGCGCACAGCCGCAGAGCGTCGTTGCGAGGATGTGCCAGAACCGCCCGTGGGCCGGCTCGATCGTCACCTACGTCATCCCGCCTTCCTTCTTCGACAGCCTTTGCGCATGGCGCGGCTACCAGGTGGGAGCGCCCGAGGCGCCCTCCCAGCCGGTGGTCGTTCAGCAGGCGAAACTGAATTCGCCGCCGCCCGCGACCGCTCCGGAAATTCAGATCTCGGTCGGCGAGCCGTCGGTGGACATTTGGGCGGTGCCCGCGAGAGTGACGCTTGGCACGCGGACGTCGGTGTTTTGGAACTCGAAAGGCGTCGAATCGTGCACCGTTTCGAGCCCTGACGGGAGCTTCAACGAAAGCGCGTTGAGTGGCGGCGCGGCGACCGTGCCGCTCTCCGGCGCGACGACCTTCACCATCTCATGCCTCACCAAAAGCGGCGAGCCGGTTACCGATTTCGTAACGGTGGAGCTTGCGATCTGAAGGCATGCTTGAACGCCCACGCTTCGGGCAAGTATTCAAGCATGCCCGAGGCTTGGCAATGCGGATCCCGCTCTACGCGCTCTCCGGCGCCGTTGTTTTTTCGGGCGCTTTTCTGCTGTTCGCGATCCAGCCGATGGCCGGCAAGCAGCTACTCCCCCTGTTCGGCGGCGCGTCTTCGGTGTGGGCGACGAGCCTTCTCTTTTTCACGACGGCTCTTTTTATCGGATACCTCTACGTGTACGGGCTCGCGAAATTGCCCGAAAGAACACAGCCGCTCGTTCACGCCGGCCTCATCGGGCTCGCGCTTCTTTTCACCGCCGCCTCCGCCATCTCCGTACAGGATGTTTCCGTCTCGTTTCCGTGGGGAGAGCGATTTCCGGCGCTCGGCGTGCTCGCGGCGCTCGCGGTTTCCATAGGGATTCCCTACGTTCTCCTCGCGTCCACGGGCCCGCTTGTCCAGTATTGGCACGGCTCGCTCTCCGGTAAAGCGCCATACTCCCTTTATGCGCTTTCCAACGCCGCGTCCCTACTCGCGCTCCTCGCGTACCCGTTCCTCATCGAGCCAGTGATTGCGCTCCGCTATCAGCGGGGCGCGTGGATTGCGCTCTTCGCCGTCTACGCGCTCCTCGCCGCCGCGAGCGCGTACGTCTTTTTCTCGCGCGCGGTTTCCGGGAGCCTGGAGAGGCCGCTTCCGGAGCCGGCGTCCCGCGAAGAATTTTTCAGGCGCGTTCTCTGGGTCGCGCTCGCGAGCCTTCCGGCCTTTATGCTCGTCGCGACGACGACGCAGATAACGCAGGTGATAGCGCCCGTGCCCCTCCTCTGGGTCGTCCCGCTCGTTCTCTATCTACTCACGTTCATCATCGCGTTTTCCGGCCGGGGACGCTCGATCTTCACGCCGCTCCTCTTTCTCGCCTCGGCGCTCGCGGCGTGGCGGTTCACTCCCGCCGCGCACGCCGACCTCGCGCTACAGATCCTCTCGTACCTCGGGGTTCTTTTCTTCTGCGGCCTCGCCTGCCACGCGCTCCTCTATCGGATGCGACCGGCCGTCCCGTCCCTGCCGCTCTTCTACCTCCTCCTCTCGCTCGGCGGCGCTCTCGGCGCTCTCGCCGCGAGCATTCTCCCGCCTCTCCTCTTTGCCGACTACTGGGAATTCCCCCTGGGGCTCGCTCTCTCGGGCGCGCTTTCCATCTGGTTGCTTCCCGACGCGTTTTTCCCGCGCATCCTCGACGCGCGCCGCATCTTTATCGCAAAAATCGTTCTCATGCTCCTCGCGGCGTCGCTCTTCGCGCGCCTCGTGCTCGCGGATCAGGGCGCGATCGCCGTTGCGTCGCGCAACTTCTACGGCAACGCAAAGGTCGTCTTCGACGAGAACTTCATCTCCCTGAAGCACGGCACGACGCTCCACGGCACGCAGTTCGCCGATGCCGCCGCGGCGCGCCTGCCCACGACCTACTACACGCCGGGAAGCGGCGTCGGGAGGGCCGTTCTTTTCGAACAGGGAGCGCGCGGCGCGAAGGGCGTGCGCGTCGGGATCATCGGACTCGGCGCGGGCTCTCTCGCGGCGTACTGCCGGCCCGGCCTGCCTGCCGCGGCGCAGGAAGGCGACGCGTACGTGTTCTACGAGATAGACGCGCGGATAGAGCGGATCGCGCGCTCGTACTTCAGCTACCTCTCACATTGCGAAGGGTCGGAAGCGCGCATCGGGGACGGCAGGCTTATCCTCGAAGCGGAGCGCGAGCGCGGCGCGCTCGGCGCGTACGACGTGCTCGCGGTGGACGCATTCAGCGATGACACCATCCCCGTGCACCTCCTGACCCTGCAGGCCTTCGAGCTCTACGCGGCGCATCTGCGTTCTCCAGAGAGCATCCTCGCCGTCCACATATCCAACCGCTACCTCGATCTCGGCCCGGTCGTCTTCCGCCTCGCGGCAGAGCTCGGATTCAACGCGGCGCTCGTCGCCGATTCCGGCGAATCCACGCCGGGAGGAACGCCCTCCAACTGGGTCGTCTTGTCGAAAGATGCGGGAGTCTTTCACTCGACGGCGTTCGTAAATGCCGGCTCCTTTCCGCCGGCTCCGGCAGAGCGCCCGTGGACCGACGACTACAGCTCGCTTTTCCCCGCGCTCGACATCCCGAAGCCGTGGGAATGACCTTGTCCGCCCACCAGGAGTCGAACCTGGGACCATCTCCTTAAAAGGGAGCTGCTCTACCGACTGAGCTATGGGCGGATATATGAAATATAACTTCTTAATGCCGTAAGCTCAAAGCCGCGCTATTCAGAGCGGCAGGTCGAACGCGAATGCGCCGGGGCCCGTGAGAACGAGGGAAAGGGATATCGCGAGCGCGAGAAGCGCGCTCGAAACCGGCGTCGCCCGCGCCGCTCTCTGGAAAATCCAGACGGCGGCGATGATCGCTCCGGCGAGCGCGGCGGGCTGAGTCCATGCGCCGAGAAGGAGCGCGAGAGCGACAGCGACCTCGGCGAACGCCAGCGTGCGGGAGGCGGTATCGCCGCGTTGCGCGTGGACCCATGCCGCGCGCGCAAAGACGGCGGCGAGCGCGAGCCGGAGGAGTGTCGCGGCGAGCGGAGAGAGGAAGAGGATTTCTGGGAAGACGGAAAGCATGAGGACAGTATACAGGTAACAGTTGACAGTTAACAGCGGATGCAGTTTGTGGGGTATGTTCTGTAGACTGTAGACTGTCATCTGTAAACTATGATCGCTGTCTTACTGCACAATGTGAGGAGCGCGCACAATGTCGGCTCGATATTCCGCACGGCGGATGCCGCCGGTGTTTCTACGATCTATCTCACGGGAGTCACGCCCGCGCCCGTCGACAGGTTTGGGCGCGCGCGGAAGGATATCGCGAAAGTGGCGCTGGGCGCGGAGCGCGCCGTCTCGTGGGAAAAGAAGCGTTCCGCACACGCGGTCGTGTCGGCGCTCCGCGGAAAAGGCTGGCGCATCGTGGGCGTCGAACAGGACGCCCGGGCGCGCGATTACCGCTCGCTCCGCTCGCGTACGAAGACGCTGTTCGTGTTCGGCAACGAGGTTAGCGGCCTTCCGAGATCGGTGCGCGATGCGTGCGATGTACTCATCGAAATTCCCATGCGTGGGGCAGTGGTCCGACAAGCTCACCATCCGCAACATACCGGTCGCGGAAAGGAGTCGCTCAATGTTTCCGTCGCGGCCGGCATCGTTCTATTTTTGATGCGACGTGGGAAGTATATCGCATGAATGTAACAGCTGTTACATTCATGCGAGACGCGAAGTTCGAATGTCTACCTCACACTCCTTTGCGCCCGCATCAGTATGAGACCACGTCCACCGTGCGACCCTCCGCGTCGAGGAGGCGGATGATGTCGTGCGAGTTGCGCCACAGCTCGCCCCCGGCGTTCAGATAGATGCGCCACGCGTCGCGCGCGAAACTGCTCGCGTGCCGGTAATTCTGCACACAGCCGTTGTAGGAGAGATTGTTCGCGAGAAATATCCGGCAGGCGGGAGCCACGCCGGGAGGGGGCGAGAGGGGGAACGTGCAGGGAGGGAGCGTTTGCACGAAGTCGTAGCAGGCGTCGCCGTACGTACGCAGGTTGTCCGGCGTGAGGGGAAGCGATTCCGCGGGCGGTGGGCAACTGCGGGAGAGCGGGGGCGTGAACGCCTGCAATCCGCGGAGGTAGCCGGTGCACGCGTTCTCCCTGAACGACGTCCCGACCGGCGAGGCAGGGGAGGATGCGACGGCTGTCGCGCCCGGATCGAGGTAGATGTCTTTCTGCGCGTTCACGTCGCCCATGATGAATATCTCCGCGCCGCGCGGAATGTAGGCGCGAATGCCGGTGAGCGCGCTCTGCAATGACCAGCCGCCGAGAGAGACGGGCGCAGTGTTGTCCGGCGAGGCTTCCAGTTCGACGTATTCCGCGGCGCGGCCTTCGGCCGCACCGCCTTCGCCGATGCGCACCTTCCCGCGATGAGGAGAAGGCTCTCCGAATGTTTTCGCGCGTTCGGCCTCGCTCACAAGCCGCGCATACTCTTCCTGCGACTCCGCGAGCTCTTCTTCCGGCGTTTTCGGCTCCATCGCGTCTTCGGCGTCCATGATATCTGATACATCGGGGCCGAGGGTGAGCCCCTCCGGTTGCCACGGAAGGCGAAAGAAGCTCCCGGTCGAAGTGCTGTACGAGAATAGGGCATAGAGCGGATTCGTGATACCTCGCGCCGCCTGCACTGTCTTGCCCACGCCGCCCGTAATGAACCACAGGAGAACGAGGAGGATGACGATGATGACCCCGAGCCAGAGAAGGACCGTTTTGAGCATGCGTCTAGTATTATACCCGGTTCGCCGCCCGCTTCTTGAGGAGCGCTTCGAGCTCTTCACGGACGACCCGCGCGTCGTCCCACGGCACTTCTCTGCCGCCCGGACCGCGGATCGAAGGGTCGGTTCCCTTGCCCGTGATGAGGACGGCATCGCCCGTTTCCGCGATCTCGAGCGCGCGCCGTATCGCCTCCCGGCGGTCCATAACGATCTCCGGCGGTTTCTTCATGCCGTGCGCGATGTCGTTGACGATTTGTCTAGGGTCTTCGTCGTACGGGTCTTCGTCGGTGAGTATGACCTCGGCGCACCGCTCATTTGCGATGCGGCCCATGACAGGCCGCTTCCACGCGTCGCGCCCTCCGCCAGCCGCGCTCAAAACGCAGATCTTCCGCGCGTTCTTGTATGCGTCGTAGAGGGCGGCGAGCGAATCCGGCGTGTGCGCGTAGTCAACCACCACGGTGAAATCCTGCTTGCCCGCCTCCGCCGCGCCCGGCGCGGCGGAGGCGGTTCCGGCTTCTATCCGCTCGGCCCGTCCCGGAATATCTCCCATGCCGCCGAGCGCTTCCGCGATCACGGGCGCGGGGATGCCGAGCGCGCGGGCGAGGGTCGCGGCGGCGAGCGCGTTCTTGAGAGAGAACTCGCCAGGAAGCCCGATCGCCACCCTTGCATTTTCAAACGTAAAGTAGCCGCCTTCCCCGCTCGCGGAAAAGGGCGCGCATGCGGCGAGGGAGAAGGGGAGCGCATGCTCGACGGGAAGCGTCAGGTAGCGGCCGCTCTCCTTGTCGTCCGCGTCCGCGACGACGATCCGGGGCCGTTTTCGGGAGCGCGCGATCTGCCGGCCAAGCTCGAACTTCGCGTCGGCGTACGCTTCGTACGAGCCGTGCGATTCGATGTGCTCGGGGGCGAGGTTGGTGAATATGAGCGCGTCGAGGTCGAGGAAGCGGTGCCGGTACTGCCTCGCGCCCTCGGATGTCATTTCGAGGATAGCGGCCGTGCATCCGCCACGGAGCGCGTCGTGGAGAAATTTCTGGATGAAAAACCTGCCCGGCATAGACATGCGCGTCGGGTTCGGGCGCGAGTTTTTGCCTTGCTTGAATCGTATCGAGTCCGCGACGCACGTCGCGTACCCGGCTTTTTCGAGGATCGCGCTCACCATCTCGGCTACCGAGGTTTTGCCTTTCGTGCCGGTAACGCCGACGACGAGCATAGAGCGCGCCGGGTATCCGTGCCAGATCGCCGCGAGCGCGGCGAGCGCGAAATGGTAGGCGGAGAGGGCTCGCGCGAGAGTCGCGGCGGGAACCACGGCGCGGACGAATGCTTTTAATGCTTCGAACATGGCGTTCTCATTTCACGCCCAGAACCTTGAGCGCCGCGCGGAGGCGCTCGCTTCCTTCGGTCACCTCGCGCGGGACGTTCCGCAGGGCATCGCGCGCCTCGTGGAGCGAATAGCCGAGGCTTCGCATCGCTTCGAGCGCGTCCTCGTCGCCCTGCAGGGACGCGCCTCCAGCGCCGACGCCGACTTTCTCGCGCAGTTCGAGGACGATTTTTCCCGCGGTCTTGCGGCCGACGCCGGAGACCTTCGTGAGGTACTGGGCGTTTCCCTGCGCGATCGCTGATCGGAGCGTCTCTACCGGGGCGAGATCGAGGATCGCGAGGGCGGATTTGGGGCCGACGCCGGAAACGGTGAGAAGCGTCTCGAAGAAACGCAATTCCTCCTCGGTTTGGAATCCGTAGAGATCGAGCGCGTTTTCGCGCACCGCGAGGTGCGTCCATAGGGAGGCTTTCTCTCCCGCTTTGAGGGAGGCGAGCGCTTCGCGCGTCGCCGCGATCTTATAGCCGACGCCTCCCGCAGAGAGTATGACGAATCCGGCTCGTCTGACGGAAACCTCGCCTTCGATACGGCCGATCATGGGAGTAAGTGTACAGCGTACAGCGAACAGCGAACAGTGAACAGAGGAACCACGCTTGTCTAGAGCCGCCTGGTGGTGTAGTATCGCTCGACATGGCACGTACAAGTTCAGCCAAAAAAGCACAGCGAGTGGCGCTTCGCCGCCGCGTTTTCAACGCGCGGCGCAAGAAGGCGATGAAGGACGCCGTAAAAAATGTTTCAAGACTCGTCGCGGCAAAAGACGGGAAGGCGGCGGAAGCGGCGCTTCCCGCGCTCTACAAAGCGCTCGACAAAGCCGCAAAGAACGGCACCATCAAGAAGAACACCGCGGCACGGATGAAATCGCGCATCACGAAGAGGACGCAGGCGCTTTCCGCATAGGCTGTTTGCCCTGACCGACCCCCCGCGTTCGATCGCCACACTGATGTGCTCCCGGTTGGAATCGAACCAACATCGTATCCTCCGCAAGGATATATCCTATCCATTGAACGACGGGAGCGTGGAGAGAATGTACCATACTACGCGCTTTTCCACATTCATGCGTAGGAAGCGGCGTGGAGGGAGTATCATGGTGTCATGGAGGAACCTTCTGCGAAGGGGAGCCGCGGGCTGTCCGTTATTGGAGCTCTCGCGCTCGTCGGAGCTATCGCACTCGGCGGGATGACCTTCGTCGGCAATGTAACGTTTTTTACTACGAGTCCCAGCCTTGTTTTCGCGGCCGACGCACCAAAATCCGCGCCTGCCACGTCAAAAGATTGCGGGAAGACACAATATCTCGAGCGAAAAGCAAACTCCACCCCTAATCCAAAGAAAAGTGTTAGCAATATCCAGCAAGAATGTATTGCCGGTTGCGTGTATGTAGTAAGCCCCCATATTGGGACCACTCCCTCTAGTGGTGGTAAAAAAATCATTGGTTCTAAAGTGAGTCCCGTGAATGCAAAGCCAGCATCGAGCTCCGGCTCGTGTGTAGTCTACCGATGCGGAATGCATATTCCTGACAACAAGGAACCAAGCAGATCCAGGAGCGTACCGATAACAACGCCGAACGCTCCCCCGCTTACCGGCATTTGCGATAGATTCGAAATCGCCACGGAGTCCACAGGGTGGAGCTGGTTCGGGGCGTGGAAAAAAAATCCCAATGCGGATGCAAAACTTGACGAGATAACGAATTCAGCGCTGGAATATGCGGCTGAAAAACAAACGAAAAAAGTAGTTGATGAGATTTCTTCAAGAGGCGAATCAGCTGTTCCAACAAATCTGAACGAAAACGGACTAAAGACTTTACGCGACGCCCTGACGGCAGAGGGCAAGTCCGCGTGGCTCTCTTCAACAAGGACTAACACTAACGCTGGAATAGCAGAAGTAAAAAAACAACTCAATGCGATAGCGGACGGAGTAAAAGACAGCGCTTCTCCGCCGACGAACATAAAAAAGTATGGTGACGATCCAACGACGGGAATACTCTTTGTCTCAGAGGAATTAGCTAATCGGCTAAAAAATAATGAAGGGTATAGATGCAATGATGCGGGAGATGGAACATGGACATGCATTCCGCCCGCGCAGAATGCAAGAACCTTGACCCCTCCTCCAGACCCGCGCAAAGCTGAACAAGAGAGAATACGGCAGCTTGAGGAGCAACTAAGAGCGGCGAACGCGCGACAGCAACAACAACAAACCTTCGGTAATCCAAGCGGCGCGGGGAGTGGCAGTGGCGGTCTTGGTAGCTTGGGGCAGATGCTGAAGGGTATCACGGGCGGCGGACAGCCGGCGGCGGGGAACGGAGTGCCACAGCCGGCCGGCACATGCTCCCCGAGCTTTATATGCGGCGGCAATACTCTGTATTCGCGCAACAACCAGTGCGTCGACCAGGCGGTGCAACAATGCCCCTACGGCTGTTCGGGCAACCAGTGCGCGCAGACGCCCTCGCAGTGCCAACCCGCGCCGACCCAGCCCAATCCCGCCAACTGCCAAAACGGCACATGGAAGCCCACCTACGGCGGCCAGAACAACGCGTGCGTCGTCGGATGGCAGTGCGTTCCCGGTGGAGGGGGCGATGCGGGCGCGCCCGTCGCACAGCTTTCCTGCCAGCCGAAAGTGGCCGACGCCGGCATGACGCTCTCCCTCACGTGGTCGTGCTCGGCGGGGGTTTCCACGGGGGCCGGCTTTTCGACGGAAGGTGCGCTCTCCGGCGCAACGACGACCGTCGTTTCCTCTCCGCCCGGCAACACGAACACCGCGACATACGGGCTCACCTGCTCGAACGAGGGAAGGACAGGGAGCGCGCAGTGCAGTGTGCAAGTCGCAAAACCTGGCATCGTTCTCATTGCGAACCCCAAGCAGGTCGCATCGGGCAAAACCTCCGCGCTCGGGTGGGTGACCGCGAGCATGCAGTCGTGCGTCATTTCGAGCCCCGATTTGCCCGAATTCACCTCGCAGAACGCGAACAACACGAGCGTGAACGGCACCGCGCTCACGCCGCCCCTCACTGCCGTGAATGCCGCGACGACCACCTACGGCTTCCTGCTCCACTGCATAACGCTCGGCGGCGGCGCGCGCGACGCGACGACGACCGTCATGGCGACGCCGTAGCGCCTCGAACCGAGGACCGTCCTTGGGGAATTCTTAAGGACGATCCTCGCCTCCCGCTCTTCGCGCTTCACAATCCGAAAAACTCGAGGATTTTGTGCCAGACGGGTTCCTTCATCGGCGTCTCCTCGGCGCGCTCCGCGAGGAAGGCGCGCACGAGCTTCGGGTCGATATCCGGGAGCGGGATAACGAGGTTGGGCGAGAGCCACTTGATCGTGTCGACCAGAAGGACCGGCGGGTTCGCGTCGTGGTCCTCGACCCAGAATGAGATGATCTCCTCGTAGCGGTGCATCGTCTCCCCGACGCGGATGCCGCGGTCGGAAAGCTCGAACTCCACCAAGGGCGGCGGGGATTTCGCATGAATGCCCAGAGTCGCCGCGGCGATGAGAATGAGAAGCGCGAAGAGGACGTTGCCGAAGATCGCGCTGATGAGCGCGGTACACGCGGCGAATATCCCGAGCGCCCAGTACCAGTCGCGCGTGCGCTCCACGTGCTCGTGCTCGTACGCTCTCCAGCGGATGGGAGCGGATGGTGTCGGCATACGGCAAAGTATACCAACGTTCCGGACGTTCTACGGACGGATGTAGTTGTTGCAGTCTGACGTGTATCCCCTGATGGAATCGGTCTCGAGGCAGAAGTTGAGGTCGTATGTGCTCCCCGACGAGTACGAGACGTAGCTGTACTGGTAGGTGCTCGGATCCTTCGGCATCGTCGACATGGCGCCGGAGCTTATGAGCGCCGCGCCGACGGTCGAGGTCGCGGTTACGGTCGAGGTCGCCGGCTGTGAGGGGTAACTGCCGAAGTCGGAGGAGTAGAGCGTAAGCGCTTTCTGGAGCTGGTTGATGTCCTCGATGCGCTTCGCGTCGCGCGCGTTGGCCTGCACGCTCGATAGCGAGGCGATGACGATAGAGGCCAAGAGGCCGATAATCGCGATGACGACGAGTAATTCGATAAGCGTAAAGCCCTTTGAGTTCGAGGAGGGCCCCCCGGGTAAGTTCTTCATATGGTCTTTATTGTACAGCCTGCGCAAGCGTCCCTCGGTAGAGGCTGTGAATAGCCGGCGAGGCGAAATGATGTGTACCCCATTTAGCGGACACTTTCGAAACCCACTCCCACGCTCGACTCCTTGAGAAAATGTTCCCTGTATTCGACGGGCGACATCTTG
>Ga0155056_102_pt1 | contig 16682 bp, 12 predicted proteins | sample RifCSPhighO2_01_FD_106024 | JGI IMG/M metagenome (GOLD analysis project Ga0155056, IMG submission 106024) | Candidatus Kaiserbacteria bacterium RIFCSPHIGHO2_01_FULL_58_22
ATCTCGGATTCCCGCGATGTTGTTGGCCAAATAGTTCGCGCAGATGCCGATCCTCTCATCCCCGAGAGGGAGCCCCTCCGTCGCCCTGTCGAAGAGCGCGCCAAAGCCCGGCCTCCGGACGAACATACCTGCGTCGTCAGCCTTGAGGCCGAGATCGAGATAGCGCTTTCGGCGACGCCACGGAAGTTCCGGGAGTTCCGACGCGAGCCTTTGCCCGTCGAATTCCGATATCTCATCGAGCCGGAGCGCGGGAATGTCTGGATCGGGAAAGTAGCGGTAGTCGGCGCTCCCCTCTTTAACACGCTGAGAGAACGTCGCATGCTTCGCCTCGTCCCATCCGCGCGTCTCCTGCAGAACCGTCCCTCCCCTCTCGAGCAATGCGCTCTGGCGTTTGATCTCATGTTCGACGGCCCGCTCCATCGCCCTGAATGAGTTGAGGTTCTTGATCTCGACTTTGATGCCGAGTGCTCCGGATCTATCGGCTTCAGCCCAAGACGCTCCAGCTTTAAGGTCCGACCTTGGGAACCCTTTAAAGGTCGGACCTTGGGCTGGAGCTGACAACGCTGGAGCGCCTTGGGCCGGAGCGACGCTGACATTCGCCTCCACCCGCATCTCCCCTTTCTCCATATTCGCCTCCGATGCGCCGAGGCACCGCAGGAGAAGCTGGAGCTCGCGCGCGAAGGCTCCCGCCTGCTTCGCGCTCGTTATCACCGGTTCCGTAACAAGTTCCATGAGCGGCACGCCCGCCCTGTTGAAGTCTATAGTCGTGGCGCCCGTGCTTTCGTCATGCACGGAACTCGCCGTATCTTCCTCCAAGTGCACTCGCGTGACGGCAACGCCCGAAAGCTCTCCCCCGCTCACCAAGGGGTACTCGTATTGGCTTATCTGATAGCCCTTCGGGAGATCGGGATAGAAATAATTCTTGCGATCAAACTCCGTGTAGCCGGCAAGCGCTCCCCCGAGCGCGACGCCGACCCGAAGGACATGCCGCACCGCTTCCCTGTTGACGACAGGGAGCACTCCAGGATGCGCGAGACACACGGGGCAGACGTTCGCGTTGGGCCGCGTCTCGTCCGGGTCGTTCTTGGACGAGCAGAACATTTTCGTTCGCGTCTTCAGTTCCGCATGGATCTCTAATCCTATCGTCGGCACGTAGTCAGTCACGAGAACTATAGTACCTCAAACACCCGCGATCCTCCACTGTCCGCTTTGGAGTAGCGGCTCGGCTTTCTTGTACTTCATCTCCCTGGTCTCCTTCCCGTCGGTGATGACGACGCGGTCGTTGCGGCCATACTCCTTCTTGCCGACAACCGCGCTCTGCGCCGTGATGGAGCGCGCGGCCCGTTCCACGCTCGAAGTCTCGCGGCTCGGCGAGGCGGGCAAGCCCAGATTTGGAAAGATCTGCCGGACATTGCCCGCATAGGAAGCCTCCATATTCCGGAAGAGGCGGAGTCCTTCCTTTTTGTATTCGACCAGCGGGTCGCGCTGACCGTAGGCTCGCAGATTGACGCTCGAGCGCAAATACTCCATCGCTTCCAGGTGCTCGACCCAGAGGAAATCTATCGTCTGGAGAAGAAAGCGCCTCGCGAGCGGATAGAATCCGCCTGCCGGCGGGCCGCCGAGTTCCTCGCGCTTCTTTGCGGCCGCGCGCGCGAACGATTCGTCTCCCGCGCCGACCTCCTCCAGCTCCGCAGAAACCGCTTCGTCGCCTCCCGTGAGAAGCGCGCGCCGCCGGCCGTAGACCGATTTTCGCTGGACGTTCAGCACGTCGTCGTACGAAAGCACGTGCTTCCGGGCGTCGAAATTCAACTCCTCGATGCGCGTCTGCGCCTTTTCGAGCGAGCGGGTGATCATCCTGTTGTAGATGGGCTCGTCTTCGGGGATCTTGAACGTGCCCATCACCTTCTTGATGACGTCTGAAGCGAAAATGCGCATGAGGGAATCCTCGAGCGAAACGTAGAACTGCGTCTCGCCGGGATCGCCCTGCCGCCCCGAGCGGCCGCGAAGCTGGTTGTCGATGCGGCGCGCCTCATGCCGCTCTGTCCCCAGCACGAACAGCCCGCCGAGGCGTTTCACCTCCTCGTACTCGGCGTCGGTCGCCGGATTTCCCCCGAGCTTGATGTCGACGCCGCGTCCCGCCATGTTGGTCGCTATCGTAACGGCGCCGCGCCGGCCCGCCTGCGCGATGATCTCTCCCTCGCGCTCATGGTTCTTCGCGTTCAAGATCTCATGCGGTATTCCCTCCTGCTTGAAGTGCACCGAGAGAAGCTCGTTCTTCTCGACGGATGCGGTCCCGACGAGCACGGGCTGTCCTTTTCCATGCAATTCCTTCACCCGTTTCGCGATGGCTCGAAACTTCCCCTCCTCGGTCTGGAAAATGAGATCGTCGTGATCCGTGCGGCAACTCGGCTTGTTGGTGGGCACCGCGACCGTGTTCAATCCGTACACTTTGTAGAACTCCTCGGAGCTGGTGAGCGCGGTGCCGGTCATGCCGGAGAGCCTCTCGTAGAGGCGGAAGTAGTTCTGGAAGGTGATAGAGGCGAACGTGCGCGATTCCTGCTGTATCGGGACGCCCTCTTTCGATTCGATGGCCTGATGCAAGCCCTCCGACCACCTGCGGCCCGGCTGGAGGCGCCCCGTGAATTCGTCGACGATGATCACCTGGCCGTCGCGCACCACGTACGCCTTGTCGCGCTCGTAGAGCGCTTTCGCGCGCACCGCCGTTTCGAGATGATGCACGAACTTGATGCCGGCGTCGGTGTAGATGTTCTCGACGCCGAGCGCATCTTGGGCCTTCTCGATGCCCGCATCCGAGAGCGCTATCTGGCGGCGCTTTTCGTCCACCTCGTAATCTTCTCCGGGGATGAGGCCGCCTGCTATCGCGGCGAAGCGGGAGTACAGCGACTCGGCGTCGGAGACCGGCGCGGAGATGATGAGGGGCGTCCGGGCCTCGTCGATGAGTATCGAATCGATCTCGTCGACGATCGCGTAGTGATACCCACGCTGGCGCAGTTTCTCGGGCTCGTATTCGAGGTTGTCGCGCAGGTAATCGAATCCGAATTCGTTGTTCGTGCCGTAGGTGATGTCGGCGGCATAGGCCTCGCGCCGCGTGCACGGGCGGAGAAAATCGTGCATGACTTTGAAGCTTCCGACGGTATCGACGGCGGCGTCTTCCTTCGCCAGGGCTTCCGAGGATACGTGCGAGGGATCATAGAGAAACGAGGATTCGTGATTGAGCACCCCGACGCTCAACCCGAGCAAGTGGTAGATCTGCCCCATCCACACGGCGTCGCGTCGCGAGAGGTAGTCGTTGACCGTCACCACGTGCACGCCCTTCCCCGAGAGCGCGTTCAGATATGCCGGGAGTGTGGCGACCAGCGTCTTCCCTTCTCCGGTGCGCATCTCGGCGATGTCGCCCCGATGCAGTATCATGCCGCCGATAAGCTGGACGTCGAAGTGGCGCTGACCGAGAGTGCGGCGCGCCGCCTCGCGCGAGGCGGCGAATGCCTCCGGCGCGAGATCGTCGAGGGACGCTCCGGCGCCGAGACGCTCCCTGAATTCGGCCGTTTTCGCGCGAAGCGCCTCGTCCGAAAGCGCCTTCGTCCCCTCCTCGAGATCGTTCACGCGCGAGGCGATAGGCTCGGCGCGCTTCAGGGCGGCCGCGTTCTCATCTCCAAAGAGAGATTTCCAAAATGCCATCGTGAAAGGCATACTACCGCAAATATCCTTCGCACGCGACGAACACACCGCTTCCGCTAATGAACTACCGCGTAGCCAATCTATCGCGATATTAACTATGAGTAAAAAACCATCCCTCCGAAGCGGGAGGGACGGTTTTTCTCTAGCCTAGAGAAACGAGACCCGAGTACGCGCAATGCGCGTGACGGATGAGACTAGCGGCGCGCCTTCTTCTTTTTCTTTTTCTTCGCCATATGAGTGAGAAATGCTTTTGGCTAATCTCGACCCGCACTTGCGCTGTTTCGCACGCGACAATTGCGTTTACTCATTCATTATTGCACTCATGCGCGCGCGCAATCATTTTTTGCAATGCATATGTGGATAACTCAAAAAAAGTTCTGCTGAACTTTTTTCGAGAGATGAAAAATGCAAAAGTAAAATCCTTTGAGCTCCTCTCGAAGAGACATATGTGATGTGCTAGCATATGTATGGAAGGACTCATTGCGGAGGGCGGCGGCACTCACATTAGACTTTCTACTTTGGAGCTCGCACCCGTCCTCCGCAATGGGTCTTTTGCTTTAGCAAAAACCTGCGGGTGCGAGCTGCGCTCGGTCACGCATATTTTTCTACTGAAAAATTGCGCGGCCCCGCCTCGGCGCCGTAGCGCCTCCGGCCTTGCGCCGCTTTCCTATCGTCGCGGCTCACCCGTCCTCCGCATTGCGTCCTTTTCGTTTATGAAAAGAGGGCGGGTGCGCAAGTGTACGCCCGCTACGCCGCTTCAGCGACCGAGTATCCTCAAAAACGCAAACCCCGCCGTGTGGCGGGATCTACGCGACTTTCTGGAGAGCCGCAGTTTATGGCACTCACACGAATATAGTACCAAGAGAATAGAAAACAGCAAACAGCCCGGGACGTGACCGATATTTTCTGTTCACTGTTCGCTGTTCGCTGTTCACTGGATTTTCGCCGTCCCGCTCCGTATCTGCTCGATCAGCGCGTCGGCCTGCGCCTTCGCTCCGGGCGCGACGGACCCGATCGTTTCGAGCGTGGAAACGGCCCGCGCCGGATTCCCCGCCCCGAAGTACGCGGCCGCGAGCGTGAAGTATGCCGCGACGTCGTTCGGATTCCGCTCGATGTGCGCTTCCCAGATCCCGGCGATCTTGTCGTAGCGGCCGCGGGAAACGTAGGCCGACGCGATCCGCGGATCGGCCGCGCCGCCTTTTTCGACAAGGGGCGCAAGAAGCCCGTCCGCGAGCGCGTCCTCTTTTGCGCGGATCGCGGCGGCCGCGTAAAGGATGCGCGCGTCGGCGAAATCCGGCTCCAGATCGAAGGCTTTTTTGTACGTTGCGAGCGCGCCCGCGGCGTCGCCGCGGGCAAGCATGTTTGAGGCGAGCTCGAAGAGGATGGTCTGCTTCCCCGGGCTAAGCGCGTGGGCCTCCTCAAGCGCGACAATCGCTTCGGCGTAGTTGCCGGACGCGCCGAGGAGCGCGCCCAAGAAAAGCGGAAACCGCGCGTCGAGCGGCGAGCTCTGGGCCTGTAGCGCCATCTCCCGCGCGGCCGTGTTGAGAAAACCCTGCTTCACCTCTGCGGGAACCCCCTCTATCCGGATGATCTGCGCGGCCGCCTGCGTGAGCTGTTCGCGCGCTTCCTGGGTGCCGAGCGTGCCGTAGGAAATCGACTCCTTGAAGTATGCGAGATTTTTCTGCAGGCCCTCCTGCTGTGGCGCGAGGCCCTTGAGAAGCGCGCGGTTCGCGGCAAGCGGCCGCGCGTTCACGTACCACGCGGCTCCCCACACGAGAACGACCGCGAGCCCGGCCGCGGCGGGAGCGAGCTTGAGCGGGATGCTCGGAAGCAAAACCGCGGGATTGTCCGAACTCGCGCGCCACGCGACGTAGGCGAGCACGGACGCGAAGAGGAGGTAGCTCGTGATGTTGTCGAAGACGAAGAGGTTTTGGAAAAAATACGCCGCGAGGAGTCCGGTGAGAATACTGCTCTCGAGCGCCGAGAATGCGGGCTTCCCCCTGCGCCACAGGAGCCACAGCGCCGCCGCAAAGAGCGAGAGGTAGGAGAGAAGCCCGACGAACCCGGCGGCGACAAGCCAGTCGAAGACGATGTTGTGCACGCGGTCGAACCACTGCTCCTGCGCATACATCCGCGGGTCGTAGTACTTGTCGAAGACGATGGCGTAGTTCTCCTGCCCCCAGCCGAGGATGGGACGCTCTTTCACCCCCTGCCACGCCATGCCCCAGTTGTAGAAGCGCGCCTTCGTGGTGCTGTCGTCGAGCGAGATGGTCGCGAGGCGCTGGAGCGACGGCACGCGCTGTATCCACGATTGCTCGCGCGAGAGAAAGAAGCCTCCGCCGAGCAGGAGAACACCGGCGAGCGCGAGCGCCGCCGCGCGCCTACCTTCGCGCGAGGAGAGGGCTACGGCGAGCGCGGCGACGAGGACTCCGGCGACGAGTCCGAGCATGGCGCCACGCGTGCCCGTGAGAAAGAGCGCCGAGGCGTCGAACGCGATGATCCCTCCGTAGAGGAGAGACGGCCACAGGCGGCCGCCGGAAAGGCTTTCTTGCCATGCGCGCGCCCAGAGCGCCGCCGCGATGCCGATATTAAAGAGCATGTACGCGGCGAGGTATATCGGATTGCCGAGCGTCGCGTCGATGCGCGCCGCCGAAGAAAAGCCCGGGTTCAGGCTCGCGACGCCCGCGAGCTGGAGGAGGCCGTAGACGCCGACGACCGCCGAGACGGCGAGCGAGACGTGCCAGAAGGCGCGCCAGAGCTTCTCGGTGTTGAGGGCCGAGGAGGCGACGACGAAGTAGAGAAAGAGATGGACGAGCGTTATCCATCCGTCCATGCGCTCGTAGTTGCTCCAGAAGCTCTTGAAGGGGTAGACGCCGAGCGCGTCGGCGAGCGCGACGACGACGACGAAGAGCGCGAATGCGCCGAGGAGCGCCGAGCGCTTCGGCCTATACGCGGGATTGATGAGAACAAGCGCGAGCCACGCTCCGGCTATGACCTCGACGAGGATGCGGAACGCGAAGTTCTTGCCGGTGATGAATGGAAAGAAAAGCGACTGCGCGACGATAAAAACGATAAATGGAAGCGCGAATATGCCCGCCAGCACTATATAGCGCAGGGTATTCTCCATGGTCATATTCCGGATATCATATCACGCAGGTGAACCCTCTCAATCCTCAAGCCGGTACAGGGTGAGCGGGCCGCTCCTCGCGAGGGCGGTGAGACGTCCGAGGGGGGAGAGATCCCACTCGGGGTAGAATTCAGCATCCCATAGCACGTAGCGCACGCCGCGTTCCTTCAAGAGGGCCGAAATCCGCCTTTCGGAAAATTCCGCCTTGTATCGGGTCTCCACGTCGCGCAGGAGACGTTCGCGCAAGCCGCCGAACGATGTTTCGCCCGCGGCGAGCGCACGCTGGTACGCATAGTAGTCGAGGCCCGAACGGAGTCCTTCAAGCTCTTCATAGAGATAGACGTATTCGTTGTTCCGAGGCCTTTCGGACAACTTCGACTCGAGGTAAGCAACCGGATCGGCGCGCGCCTCGCGATTCAGGAACAAGTGCACTTCCAGCGCTTCCAACAGACGGTCAGCCGGAAAAACGTGGATCTCGGCCGCAGGGATCCAATAGAGGTCGTGGGACGTATAGATCGTGATCAAAAACGTGTACGACTCCCCGCCCGCTCCCGCTAAGACGGCGCCCTTCGGCTCGTTCTTGAGCGCCGCGAGGATCGGCGCGTACGTTTGTTCCCGCAGTCTGAACTGCAGGGTATCCCCGAAAAACGCCCGGAACTGCTGGCCTGAAACATTAACGAACGCGAGCGCGATGAGTCCGTAAGCGAACATGCGGCGGAAGCGATGAGGAAGCGCCTTTCCGAAGAGGTATGCGCCGATGACGACGGAGAACGGCACGATGAAGTACCAGTAGTAATGCCCGTATTGTATAAGGCGACCGGTTATCACTTGCTGGTTGAGCGCTATCCAGCCCGCGAGAATAATGCCGAGCACGAAGGGCATCTCGCGCGTCCAGCCCTTGCGCCACGCGACGAGAAGGGTCAGAAGGGTCGTGCCGAGACCGATCTTGCTCATGAGGGGCAGATGACTCTGTACCGAAGCATAAAAGAACGCGAGTTGTGCGCCAATCGGAGAGGCGTGGAAGAGAAGGAGTTGGGCGATGTTATACGAACCGATAAGAGCGCCTATGCCTCCGGCGATGCAGACGCTTTTCAGGGATGTCCAGTCGCGCGAAAGAAGATAGATGAATCCGAGAGCCGCGAGAAGCGCGAAGGCGAAGGTCCACGCGAAAAAATACACGTAGCACAGCGCGCCCGCGAGCGCGCCCGCGAGGAGAAGCGCGCGCCTCGATCGCGCGAGGAGGGCGTCGTGGAGCGCGATGAGGAAGCCGAACATCGGGATCGAACTCGCGAACGGGAAAAGCGAACGGCCATAGACGTCGAAATTGCCGTAAAAGACCGTCTTCGCCTCGATGATCGCATAGCCGCCGACGACGAAAAGAGCGCTCGCGAGCGCAAGAACCCGATCCCCCGAGAGGCGCAGAGCGAGCGCGTAGATCATGAGAACGAGGACGAAGATCGCGAGCGTGTTGAGGACGTTGTAATAGGAAACAATGTCTACACGCTCGGAGAGACCGAGGATGCGAGCGGGAGCGAGCACGACCATGTCCGCATAACTGAACGTCGGATCTTGCGCCTCTTTCCCCTCGGCAAGGAACGGCTGGCCGAGCGAATGGCCTTCGAGCGCCTCCTTCCCACGCGTAAGATAGTAGTGCTGGTCGTTGCCGAAGTGGAGAATGTTGATGCCGTTGTAAGCGTCACCCGCGTAGAGCGGGAATGCGATCAGGGGCGATGCGACGATGAGCGCCATTGCGGAGGCGGCGGCGAGCGCCCCCCAATGGCGCCGGAGTACATCTGCCGATGCCGCCCGCAGGTACTCGAGACGCGCCGCGTGCATGTTCATACCGGGCGCCGCGCGACGGCGATGAGGCTCAAGCCCATCGGAAGAGGCGCGATAGAGAGCCAAAGGGACTCGAGGTAGAGCGCGAACGCGAGCGCCGCGTTCAGGAAGCGAGGCAGTGCGAGAAAGCCGCCTCCGCCAGCCCCCGAGAGGCGCAGGATGGCCGCGATCGGAAAGAGGGAGCAATTCCAGTATGAGAGCGCGAGAACTTCGTAACCGTTTTCTTCAAAAAGCAGGCGGAGGCTTTTCTTGCCGTGCCGCCTGAAATGGCGGTTCGCGACGTCGTGCGCACTCCATAAAAATTGATGCGCGGGAACCGTCGCGACGATAATGCCGCCCGGCACGATGCTCTCCCGCAGGCGAGAAACGAACGCCACATCTTCTTTGATATGCTCGAGCACGTCGAACGCGCCGACGAGCGCAAACGCGTTCTTGCGCGCGAAAAGCGCGCTCTCGTCGGAGAGCACGTTTTCGTAGCCTCGCTCCCGGCATACGGCGACGCATTCGGGATATATCTCATAGGCGGTAACGGGACCGAATCTCCGCAAGAGAGGGAGCATGGCGCCGTATCCGGCGCCGAGATCGAGCGCGGCGCCCGGCGGCGGGGAGAACGATTTCAGCATGCGCTCGATCGCGAGGCTTCTTCCCCGGTACCACCAGGAATCCTCCGCCGATCTCAATGTTTCGTAGTGAGCGTCTTCCATTTCAATTATGCGCGCCGAGCCGCGAAAAGAGCTCCCGATGCTCCTCGTACCAGCGAATCGTCGCAAAGAGGCCTTCCGCGAGCGCGACCTTCGGAAACCACGAAAGCTCGCGGCGCGCTTTGTCTATTATAAGGCGGCGCGTTTCGGGTTCGTATGCCGAACGCGCTTCCGGCTCCAGGCGTATGAGCGTCTCGGCGCGAAGCCGCTTCGCTATGATACGCGCCGCGACCGAAAGAGGGGTTGCCCTGCCGCTTCCGACATTCACGACCGTGAAGCGCGGAGAGTCGCAGACGGCGGCGAGAAGCATCGCGTCGACAAGGTCGGAGACGTAAAGGAAGTCACGCGCTATCTTTTCGCCCCGCACCGCAAAAGGCTCTCGCCGCAGGCATGCCCGGATGCAAGAGGGAACGAACATGCCGAAATCCTGCGCGGGGCCGTACACGATCGGCGGGCGCAGAACTACGGCCGAGAACGGCGCGCCCGCCGTGCGGCGCAGGTATTCCGTCGCGCGCCGCTTCGAGATGCCGTACGGAGTGAGCGCGCGCGCCCGCGACGTTTCGCGCGGCGAGCGCGCTTTGCCGTATTCGTCCGCCGAACCGAGCGTGACGAGCCTTGCGGAGCTACCAATGCGAGCGAGCGAGCGAGCGAGCGAGCGCGTTCCGCCCTCGATGACCTCGGCGGAGCGCGCGCTTGCGAGCGCGCGGGCTGGAACGAGCGCCGCCAAATGGAAAACGACGGCAGGTTCGAAGCTCTTGAGCGCGCTCGCAAGAGCATGCTCCGACGTCACGGAGATCGGACGGAACGCGATGCGGCGCGAGACGCCGCGCAGACGCCACGGAGCTTCCTTGCGGGACGTGGCGAAAATTTCGGCGCCCTCCGCGAGAAGCGCGCGCACGAGATGCGAGCCGATAAAACCGCCCGCGCCCGTCACGAACACGCGCACGTCCCGAAGCGGCAGAGCATTCTTCATACCTGCGCGCCGGAATTCAGCCATGTCCGGATCCTGTACTGAACGAGTTCCGCCAAAAAAACAATCACCGCGCGCGCAGTAACGAACGAAGACCGGTGCAGGTTCTTATGGAACACGGTCGGGATCTGCGCCACCGCAAAGTTTTTGTACGCCGCTTGGATCACGATCTCCGCATCGATGAACCAATCGTCGGAAGAGAGAGCGAGACGGGAGAGCGCCTCCCGCGTGAAGATCTTGGGCTTCGAGTTCGCGTCATGGACGGACACGCGGGGAAAGAGCGCCCGCAGGAGGAGATTGTAGGCGCGGGATATGAAGATCCTCTGCAGGCCGTCGTGCCTCTTCACCCGGTACGTGAGAGCCATGTCCGCATGTGCGGCACAAAGCGCGTCGTACGCGCGCACGACATCCTCGACGGGATTCTGGCCGTCTCCGTCGATGTAAGCGATCGCATCGCCCGATGCGCGAACAAGCCCGGTTCTGACGTCCCATCCGAACATTCCCTCCTTCTCGAGCGCAACGGCGACGGCGCGCCGATCGCGGGAGGCAAGCTCTTTCACTATCTCCGGCGTCGGATCCGCGGCGCGTTCGGATGCGTTGTAATTCGCGACAAGTATCAATTCGTATGAAAGCGCGCGCGCTTCAAGGCTCTCCTCGAGGCGCGCGACGAGAGCCCTGACGGACTCCCCCGCCTTGTAGCAGAGGACGACGACCGAGATATCGGGCCGCCCGGTGGCGCTCGTTTCCGCCGACCTGATATTCATGACGCGAGTATAGCGCGCGCGTGAACGACAGTATACCGCCTACGCGTCCGGCATGCCGGCTCTCCAAAATACGAAAAACCGGTATGCGAAGAAGCTCTCGAATGCGATGATCGCGGATGCCGCGATCTGCGCCACCACCGGCGGCACGTCGAAGCGCTCGACGAAGACATACATGAGCGCGGTGTTCAAGGAGAGATTCGCGAGCATGATCGCAAGATAGAGCAGGGCTTGTCCGCCTATCCTCTCCACGGCGCGATCCCGAAATGTCCAGAACTTCTGGAGAGTGAAACTCACGCAGAAACCCGCAAGGAAGGAGACGACGGACGCGCCGAGGTACCATACGTGCGCGAACGTGATGAGCGCGTACAGCACGACGACGCTTGTGCCTGTCGCGAGCGAGCCCGCCGCGACAAAACGCATGACGCGTAAAAGAGAACCGGTCATGCATCTACGATGCGCCGCGACGAGCGGCCGAAATCGTCCTCGACGCGCACGATATCATTCTCGTCAAAATCGCCGAACGCGATCTCGACTACAACGCCGCCATTTTTCGATGCAAGGCGATGTATCGCCCCCTTCCGCACTTTGAAAAAGACGCCCTTGCGCAGTTCAGATCTCCGCGTCTTCCCTCCCTTCGTCGCGATAATCGCGGTCGCGTCGCCTTCAACGAGCATCCACCACTCGCTCCGGAAGCGGTGATACTGGAGGCTCAACCGTTTCCCCGGCCGCACATACACGGTCTTCAGGTTCCATCCACGTCCCGAATCCCACCCGTAGAACTCCCCCCACGGACGCTTGCTCCTCCTCATATCCCTGCTCGCCTTCCCTATCATCCACGACGAGGACTGCACTTTCCCGCCGCGCCCGACGCCGTACGCGGGCTCAATGCCGAGTTCCTCGCACACCTCTTCTTCCAGCGTGTTCGCATTCCCGCGCCCGCGGTCTCCTCCGTTCGCGAATACGGCTGGCTTCAGTCTCTCCAGCGCGCGCGCGACGCTCCTATCCGGATCGTCCTTCCGATGATCGGTAACGACGACCCTGTCGACGAACGGCAGTGTCCGCAAAAGCTCCGCGCGCTCCTTCTGCGGCATGAACACGAATCCTTTCTTCGCGCGCAACCAATTGTCGTTGTTCAGTATGACGACAAGCTTGTCCCCGAACTTCCGCGCCGCCTGAAAGAGACGCGCATGGCCGATGTGTATCGGATCGAACCCGCCGGAGACGGCAACCCATCGCGCTTTTTTCGGCACGTTCGTCTTCATTCGGGCAACAATACCATTGCGGGACCCGGTCGCGCCACTCTCGCGCGGCTCTCTCTTGATGTACTATGCCTATGATGCGGGGACTTGCGAAGACGCTTATGACGAATGCGGTCAACGGATGGGCGTATGCGGCGGCTTTCTCGTTCCCGTCAAAATACACGTGGCGCTGGAAGATCGAGATGCTCGCGGGCCGCTACGAACCCGAAACGACGCGGCTCTTCCGGCGCATCGTGCAGCCCGGCATGACCGTCGCCGATGTCGGGGCGCACATCGGATACTTCTCCCGCCTCCTCGCGCGCCGCGTCGGCCCCGAAGGAAAAGTCTTCGCCTTCGAGCCCGATGACGAGAACAGAGCGCTCCTCTCGGAAAATGTCCGGGGCTTCCCGAACGTGGAAGTGCGGAGCGAAGCGGTAACTGCGGAGAAAGGACGGGTTTCGTTTTATCATCACGCCCATAGCACCGGCTGTCATTCCACGATAGCTCCGGCAGAAGCGGCGGCGAGCCGCGAGGTCCCGGCGATAAGCCTCGATTCGTTCATGGCGGAGCGCGGGATCGAGTGGGACTTCGTCAAGATGGATATCGAGGGAGGTGAGGCAAACGCGCTCCGCGGCATGAAGCGCGCGCTCGAAAACGAGCGTATCCGGCTCGTGCTGGAATACAATCCGCGCGCGCTCGCGCGGGCAGGCGCGGATCCCGAACGATTCTTGTCGGAGATTGCCGCCCGGGGGTTCCGCATTCATGCGCTTGCCCGCGGAGCTTGCACGCTCCTGCATGAGCCGTTCGGGATATCGGCGGAAAAGCTCCTCGGACCAGGCGGCTCCCTCAATCTCTACCTCTCGCGCGTATGAAGGAGAAAAAACCCTGCATTCTCGTCGTGGCTCCGTACGGTTTCAACGACCGTCTGGCGAATTTCGCGGAATTCACGGTATCGCGGCTCCTCGCGAAACGAGGATGGAGAGTGATAGGCATAACGCGGCGCGAGAACGGCGAGCCTCGGAAACACGCGGTGCATGGCATTGCGGTGCATCGCTACAAGAGTGCGCTCTTCGGCGCGATCGGGGCGCTCTTCCTCTTCGTGCTGGAACGCCCGGACATCGTGCATGTGCACATGCTCCGTAACAACCGAGTCGGCGCCGCCTCTGCCATCCTCGCGAAGGCCTTCCGCGTACCGCTCGTTTTTTCCGAGGCGGGGCTCCTGCACGACCACTACCTCGTCGCCGACCGCGACGATCCGCTCGGCAAGCCGATCCGCTACGGCAACGCGCAAAAAACGCTCGACCTGCGGCGCCTGCACAATTATTTCTTCCATTGGCCTCTGACGCACGCGGACGAGGTCGTTTTTTACTCGAAACACAACGTCCCCATCGCGCAGAAGCTCGGCATCAGGAACGTCCGATACATCCCGCTCATCGTTGACGATGCCCGGTGGGAAACCGTATCCGCAAGCGGCGGCATCGTCGAGCAACTGCCGAAAGCGCCATACGGCCTCTTCATCGGGCAAATGAAAGAACGCAAGGGGTGGGACGTGCTCCTCCGTGCGATACCGTCCGTCTCCCGCAGAGTTCTCCCGGCGTTCGTGTTCGTGAGCTCCTCCTCCCGCTCCGAGCCCGCGTCATTCGGCGCGCTCGCCGATCCTCTCGGCATCAGGGATCGGGTCGTCTTTCTCGGCCGCATCCAGTCGAACGGGGATCTGCGCGCCGTATTCGAGCGAAGCGCGCTCGTCGTCGTTCCTTCGCGTTACGAAGGATTCGGTCTCGTTCCGCTCGACGCGTTCGAGTCGGGAAAGCCCGTCGTCGCCTCGCGCGTCGAGGCGATGACAGACTTTTTGGAGAACGGGAGGAACAGCCGCCTCGTCCCTCCCAAGGATCCCGAGGCGCTCGCGCGGGCGATAACGGAGGTCGCCGCGGACGCCGCCTTGCAGGCGAAACTCGTCGAGGGCGGACGCGAGACGCTCGCGCGAATGAAAAACCGGACAGCCGCGGAAGAATGGGTCAATTTTTACGAGAAGCTGTTACGATCCTGATCTTCTTCGAGAGAAGTTCCGCGACCCCCGCGAGCTCCGCGCGCTTCTTCGTGCCATCTTCCTCCTTCTCCCACACCGAAAGGATGTCGCACTCCGCGCTGTCTTCGAGAAGCGCGGCAAGGTAGCGTTCCGATTCTTCAAGCGGCACCGGCGTTTTCAGAAGTCGTTCGACGAGCGCGGGAAGTTCCCTCTCGCCTGCATAGTGGCCCACCGACGGAAGCGCGTTGTAAAAAACGTCGCCGAAGGTGAGCACGGGGCGCCCGAGGAGCGCGGCCTCCCAACCCGCCGCTCCCGTTATGGTCGAGACGAGCGCCGCCCCGCGCATGATGTCGAAGCTCGAGAGCTCCGGACGCAGTAGCCGCACGTTCGGCGTCTTCTTGAGCTCCTTGTAGTAGGAGCGCGGGCGATACGCCGTCATCTGCGGATGCTCCTTCACGTAGAGGAGCATTCCCGGAGGAAGAGCGCGAGCGAGCATTCTGACGATACTGATCTGATCCGTGTTGTTCGGCGAGAGCAGGAGCACCGAGAGCTCCGGCTCGAAGTGGAGCGCGTAGAACGCGTACGGCTTGCCCGCATCATAGGCGTCGTACAGATCCCCGGCGCCGCGGAGCGCGCGCAGTTTCCGCTTCGTGCGGTCGTACAGGTATAAGAACGGATTCAGCGCGTTGTAGTCACTTCGCTTGTTCGGATCGGTGCACCAGTTGTAAAAGAGGAAGAACAGGGAGCGAAGCGACCCGCCGATGCGGCCCGGCAGGAGAAAGCGGAACTGCTTCCACGCGCCATGCTGGATGAGTTCCGAGTAGACTTCGGAATACATTACGGGCCGCGCGCGGAACTCTTCTATGAAGCGTTGCGCCTCCGCGAGACCTGGCACGTCGCGAAGCGGCTTGCCTAGATAACGCTTGAAACTCTCGTCCACCCAGGTAAGCGAATCGTATTCCTGCGAGAAGAGGACGCGATTGCGCGTGGTCGGCAAGACGATGGTGAGGACGGGAATGCCTTTTTTCTTCGCGATGCGATACATCATGAGCATCCAGAGCGCTCCCGGCTGATACGTGAGCACGAAATCGGGTTTCTCCCTCTCAAGGAACGCCTCGACGCTTTTGCCGTATACCTGCACCATGCGCAACATCTCTTCCTTCGTATACGGGGATCGCGCGTGCGGGTATTCGCGCACGAGCTGGCCAAGGTGTACGATGCGGTCGACCTTGATGAAATCCCACGCGCTCCCGTATGCCGCCTCGAAGCGCCCGATATACCGCATGTCGAGCGGTTCGTCCTTGTATTTCTTCTGCACGTCCTCGTCGAGAAGCGATCCGCTGTAGCGAATATCGTTCTGGCTCTTTAGAAAATCGTAGCTTTCCCGCAAGCTTACGAATGCGCAAAACTCTTCGACGCCGTGCTTCTCTTTGAGGAGGATCGCGAGCTCGTGGCCTACGTACGCGAATCTGCGCTGGAGGACGAGACAGCCTTTGAGACCCATTCGAAGCACTATACAATGGAATATAATGGCCGGAAAATCGAAGGAGATACTAGCCGTCATACCCGCCCGCGGCGGCTCGAAAGGCATACCGAAGAAAAATATCCGGATGTTCTCCGGAGCGCCCCTTTTGGTGCATACTATAGTGCATGCTATAGAGGCCTCTAAAGAGGCGCCTATCGGTCGCATCGTCGTCTCGACCGATAGCGAGGAGATCGCCAGTATCGCAAAAGAGGGCGGCGCGGAGGTACCATACCTCCGCCCTGCCGAACTCGCGACGGGCGAGAGCAGAGTCGTCGATGCCATCATCCATCTGCTCGGGCGGCTGAAAGCAAGCGAAGGATACGAGCCGTCGCGCGTGCTTTTGCTCCAACCTACAAGCCCCCTGCGCGCACCAGAAGACATCAAGGATTCGATCGAGCTCTTTGAAAAAAGCGGCGCCGATTCCCTGGTAAGCGTCACGCGGACCGAGAACGTGCTTATGACGATGGATGCGGGCAACGTGCTCCGTTTCGAAAATCCGGAGATGCTTTCCTCGCCGAACAGGCAAGAACTGCCGCAATACTACAAATTCGACGGCTCTATGATCTACCTCGTCAAAACAGACGTGTTGCTGAGGGAGCGCTCGTTCTTCGCCGGCAAAGTCGTCGGGTATGAGATAGAGCGCTGGCGCGCGGTCGATCTGGATGAGCCGCAGGACTTCGTCGTCGGTGAGATACTTTTCAAGCATCAAGACGAGATCCGCGACGCGATCAAGAAATTCGTATAGTATGAGCGGGATGTTTGATCTAACAGGAAAGACGTTCGTCGTTATCGG
>Ga0155056_115_pt1 | contig 16388 bp, 13 predicted proteins | sample RifCSPhighO2_01_FD_106024 | JGI IMG/M metagenome (GOLD analysis project Ga0155056, IMG submission 106024) | Candidatus Kaiserbacteria bacterium RIFCSPHIGHO2_01_FULL_58_22
TCTGGGATCCGGCCAACAGATACACGAGCCTCCGTCAGGTGCTGGAATCGCAATAGCGGACTATACAAAGGGAGTATAATGGCGGAATGAATCCCGAAGAGCGGGACGATGATCGCCGCGTTACGTACTTCGCGGCGACGCACACCCGCGGAAAGCGCGAGATGTTCGGCATACGTGCCGGCGATCGCGGCAAACACATCTACGTCATCGGAAAAACCGGCATGGGTAAGAGTACCATGCTTGAAAACATGGCGATCCAGGACATCCAAAACGGCGAAGGTATCGCGTTCATCGACCCGCACGGCTCGACCGCCGAGCGCCTTCTCGATTTCGTGCCGCACGAGCGCATCAAAGACGTCGTCTACTTCGCTCCCTTCGACACCGACTACCCCATCGGCTTCAACGTGATGGAAGACGTCGGCTACGATAAGCGCCACCTCGTCGTTTCCGGCCTCATCGGCGCTTTTCGCCGCATCTGGGTGGACGCGTGGAGCGCGCGCATGGAATACATTTTGCAGAACACGATGCTCGCGCTTTTGGAGTATCCCGACTCGACCCTCTTGGACGTCAACAAAATGCTCACCAACAAGCTCTTCCGCGCGTCGGTCGTCGCAAATATAACAGACCCGATCGTGCGCTCGTTCTGGGTCGAGGAATTCGCGAGCTTTACCGATACCTATACCCGCGAAGCGACACCCGCCATTCAGAACAAGGTCGGCCAGTTCACCTCCAATCCTCTCATTCGTAATATCGTCGGGCAGCCGCGTTCGTCGTTCGATCTCCGCAAAATGATGGATGAGAAAAAAATATTCATCGTCAACCTCTCGAAGGGCAGGATGGGCGAGACGAACGCGGCGCTACTCGGCTCGATGCTCGTAGTTAAGATATATCTCGCTGCGATGTCGCGCGCCGACGAGCCCGCCGCTCGCCTCGCACAACTTCCGCGCTGCTACTTCTATGTCGACGAGTTCCAGTCGATGATGAACGAGGCGTTCGCCGACATTCTCTCCGAGTCGCGCAAGTACAAGCTCGCGCTCACGCTCGCGAACCAATACATCGAGCAAATGGAAGAGGAGGTGCGTGATGCGGTATTCGGCAACGTCGGTACCCTGATATGTTTCCGCGTCGGGCCTTTTGATGCAGAGATATTGACGACCGTATTCGAGCCGACTTTTTTAGCCCAGGATCTCGTAGGGCTTGGCATCGGACAGATCTACCTGACGCTCATGATAGACGGCGTCGGCTCCGTTCCTTTCTCCGCGGAAACCATTCCGCCCATCGAACTGCCGCCCATCTCGTACCGCGACGACGTGGTCAGGAATTCGCGCGCGCAATACTCGCGCGCGCGCGCGGAGATCGAGGCCTTGATAGCGAAACGCCAGAAGGATTTCGCGCCGGTGCAGAAGGTGCAACAGGGGCGCGATGGCGGGAGCTTCGGCAGGAATGCCGGGCAGAGGAGCGGAGGGGACGATCGCCGTTCTTTTCAAAGGAACGACCGGCCGCGAAGCGGCTCCTTCGTGCAGGCGGAGCCCGCGCGCGGAAGCGTCCGCGAGCGTCCGTTCCTCGCGGCGCCCGCGTCCGCGCCCGATCGCGGCGCTCTGCGCGCCGCGCTCCTCGCGGCACAGACCGCTGTGGCGACTCCCGGACACGAGGGGGGCGCGATGAGATCGCCCGCCGACATCCTTCGCGAGAAGCTCGCCCGGAAAGCGGCGAACCGCGCGGCCCGCCCGCCGGAAGACGCGCCGCAAAGCGCCGTGAATTCGATGCGTGAGCAGGTGGCGCGCGCGGACGAGCGCGAAGCCTCCGCAATCAGCCCACCCTCCGCGCCCGCGCCGGGGTGGCGCGCGGAAGAAACGCCGCGCGAAGTGCCGCACGAGGAGCTCCAGCGCGTCTTGAACGGTGGCGAGGACCATGAGCGATAGATCGTCGATCGCTATTGCGGCTCTCGCCAGCCTCCCCGGTTTTTTTATCCTGTCAGTTCCGACTGTCGCTGACGGGCAGGTCGTCATCTCGGAGATCATGTACGACGTCTCGAGCGAGATCGGCGCCGACGACAAGCGCGAATGGGTCGAGGTATTCAATGCGGGAAGTTCGTCCGTGGATCTTTCGGGGTGGAAAATAAACGACGGCTCCAACCACATTCTGAACGAACCGCCCGCAAACGGCGGCACGGGTTCCCTCGCGCTTTCCCCCGGAGCCTACGCGATCCTCACGGACGACGCGGCGACGTTCCGCGCGCTGTACCCGGGGGTCGCGACCGTCATCGACACGGTGCTCGATCTCAACAACGCCTCCGGCGCGGTTTCTCTCATCAACGCGGACGGCGCCGCCGCCGACTCCCTCTCGTACGCGAAGGAGATAGGCGCGGGAGGCGACGGCAATTCGCTCCATAGGCAGAGCGTTTCGAGCGCGGAGCTCGCGCCGGGTGCCCCTTCTCCCGGAAGCGGAACGCTCGCGGCGGGTTCCCAGAATCCAACGCCCTCCCCGCCGCCCGCGAGCTCGGCGGCAGAACCGTCTTCTTCGGGCTCCGGCTCGTACGACATCTGGAAGCCTCCTGACATTTCTCTCGACGCCGGAGGCGACCGCGTAGTGCTCGTCGGCGCCGATGCGGCTTTCCGCGCCGCCGCGCGGAACGAAAAGGGCGTCGCCGTCGATCATCTCCTCTTCTCGTGGAATTTCGGGGACGGCTCGACGGCGCGCGGCGCGGTCGTCGCGCACCGCTTCGAGCGGCCCGGACGCTACGCCGTCGTCCTCACGATAGCGGAGGACGAGCGCGCCTCCGACCGCGTCATCGTTATGGCCGAGCCCGCGCGGATGTCGCTCTCGATTTTTCCTGACGCGCTCGGGATCGAGAACCGCGCGGGGCGCGAGCTCGACGTCTCGGGCTGGACCGTGAAATCTCTCGGCCGGTCGTTCGCGCTTCCCGCGCACTCGATAATACTCGCCGGGCAGACGATGCATCTCTCCGCGCAGACGCTCGGCTTCTATCCGGCGTCTTCCACCGCGATCTACTACCCCGACGGCGCTCTCGCGCTTCGCGCGGACGGGGCCGATACGGCGGACGCCTCCGGGCCGCCGCAAACGCCTCAACCGGTTGAGGCGTTTGCGGCGGCTCAAACAAAGGGTTTTTCAGGTACGCATGCTTCGTACGCTCCCGCTCCCGCGCCCTCTCTTCGCGACGCCGAAACGCCTGACGAGGAAATCGCGCCGTCCGGAGTCGCTCTCGGAGAGTCGCTCCCGCAGACCGCATCAGCGTCCGCCGCGCGATCTTCGTGGGGATGGTGGCTCGGCGCATGTGCCATTACGCTCGCGGGCGCGGGTTCGGCGCTCTTCGCGCGACTCTCCGCGAAGAAGGAGTGGGACATCATTGAAGGGTGACGCTCGCGGATGTGAGCGTTTTGGGATCGCATATTTTTCTGTTGAAAAAATGTTCCTTACAGGAACAGTACACCTTTTGGATATTTTCTTCGCATGGCTCGAAAATATCTCAAAAGGTCTTGCGATGCTTCAAGTGTTCGCATCTCACCCGCTCGGCGCCCGCGCGCCTCCGCGAAGACCCCAAAATCGCTCACGCCCGCTCGCTGAATTTGGGAGAGAGATCTGCTCGACGCGCGTTGCAATGTGTGATAATGAGATAGTTGTGAAAACGAAGGGTACGGTGATAGTCACAGGTGGAGCCGGACTGATCGGCCCCTCGCTCATCGAGCTCCTACTGCCGAGGTACCGCGTCGTCAGCCTCGACAACTACTTCATCGGACGCAAAGAGAACCACATCGAAGGCGCGGAGTACGTGGAGGGGCACACGAGAGACATAGAGGCGCTTCTGGGGCATGAAAGGCCCGTCGTTATCTACCAGCTCGGCGAGTACTCGCGCGTCGAGCAGAGCTTCAAAGATATTGAGCTTGTGTGGGAGAGCAATGTGCATGGCGCGTTCCGCGTCTTCGAGTATTGGCGCAGGCGCGGTTGCAAGCTCGTCTATGCCGGTTCGAGCACGAAATTCGCCGACGGCGGCCTCGGGCGCGACCAGTCGCCCTATGCATGGATGAAGGCCTCGAACACAGAGCTCGTCGAGAACTACGGCGCGTGGTTCGATCTGCCGTACGCCATCACCTATTTCTACAACGCCTATGGCCCGCGCGAGCTCTCCGAAGGGCCGTACGCGAGCGTCATGGGCATTTTCAAAAAAAAGTATCGGGCAGGAGAGCCGATCACGGTGGTCGCGCCCGGAACCCAGAAGCGCAATTTCACGCATGTGGAGGACATCGCGCGCGGTCTCTTCATGGTCGGCGAAAAGGGACAGGGCGACGAGTACGGCATCGGGAGCCCCGAATCGTACAGCGTGCTCGAACTCGCGAAGATGTTCACCGACAACGTCGTGATGCTTCCGGAGCGGAAGGGGAACCGCATGGAATCCATCGTGGACACCTCGCGCGTGGAAAAAGAATTCGGCTGGAAGCCCGAGCACTCCGTGCGCGAGTACGTCGAATCCCTGAAGCGGGAGAACGCCGGAGCCGCCTCTTGAATTAATTCTAGAATTAATTCTAGAATTCTTCAGGGAGTCCAAAATCGGACCTTGGTGCGCTTCCCGCATCAAGTACAATAGTCGAATGAAGCGTATCCTCATTTTCTCGCTCGCATACGTTCCGTACGCGGGCGGCGCGGAACTCGCGATAAAGGAAATCACCGACAGGCTCGATCCGGACGAATTCGCGTTCGACATGATAACGCTTCGATTCGACAGAAAACTCCCGGCTGTCGAGACAATAGGGAACATAACCGTCCACCGCATAGGGTTTGCCGCCGAGGACGTGAAGGTTTCGGACCGCGCGCTTCCGCTGTCTTGCCGTCTTGCGAAATTCCTGTTCCCGTTCACGTCGTTTTTCAAGGCGCTTTCTCTCCATCGGCGGACGAAATACGACCTGATCTGGGCGATGATGGCGAATCAAGCCGGATTCGGGGCGCTATTTTTTTCTGCTTCGCTAAAGCTTCGCAGAACAGGCAAACGCGTACCATACTTTCTGGAGCTTCAGGATGGCACGCCACTTGCGCGCGTACGGTCTCGGCGTCCAATTACAACATTGCTTTGGCCTTTGTATAGAGCGATATATCGCAAGGCTGACGTAATAAAAGCAATCTCGAGTTTTATCAAAGACCTCGCGCGCGAGGCCGGCTACGCGGGGCGCATCGAGGTCATTCCGAACGGCGTGGACGTCACGCAATTCTCGGCTCCCGTGCCCGACGACGAGCTCGCAGAGCTGAAGGCAAAGGTCGGCAAAAAAATGGGCGACGTGCTTTTGTTCACCGCCTCGCGTCTCGTGCTCTCGCGAGGCGTGGAGGACATCATCCGCGCGCTTGCGCACTTGCCGCCGCACGTGAAGTTGCTCATCGCAGGCGACGGGGAGGACAGGAAAAAACTGGATGACATCGCGCGGCAAAGCGGCGTTGCGGAGCGGGTGATGTTCGCGGGACACATCGCTCATGCCGACATCCCGAACCGTCTCAAGATCTCCGACATCTTCGTGCGGCCCTCCATTATCGAGGGCATGGGGAGCGCGTTCGTCGAGGCGTTCGCGGCGGGCGTACCCGTCGTCGCGACGCCGGTAGGCGGCATTCCCGATTTTCTTTCAGACCCCGACCGCAATCCCGACGAGGAGCCGACCGGTCTCTTTTGCAACGTGCGCGATCCCGAGAGTATCGCGCGCGCCGTGAAGCGCTACATGGACGATCCCGTCCTTGCGGCGCGGATCGTTAAAAATGCGAAAGAATTAGCTACACAAAAATACGACTGGAACATCGTCGCGCGCGACATGCGCGAGAAGATTTTTGAGCGACTTATATGAAGATAGTTATCGCAACGGGGCTGTATCCGCCGGAGATCGGAGGGCCGGCGACGTACGCGAAACTTTTCGAAGAGCGATTGCCGAAATATGGAATCGAGGTGTCGATACTTCCGTTCAGTACCGTTCGCCATTTGCCGCAGATAATCCGTCATATTGCTTACTTTTGGAAAACAGTTCGACTCTCTCGCAACGTTGATGCGATTCTTGTGCAGGACACCGTCTCTACAGGATTTCCCGCCGCCGTCGCCTCATTACTCGTCAGGAAGCCGTTGATTCTTCGCGTGCCGGGCGATTACGCGTGGGAGCAGGGCATCCAGCGCTTCGGCGTACGGGAGTCTCTCGATGACTTTCAGAAACGCTCGTACGGCTTGCGCGTCGCGATCCTTCGCGCGATACAGCGCTTCGTCGCGCGCCGCGCGCGCCGCGTCATCGCGCCGAGCCGATACCTCGCGCGCATCGTTTCCGGCTGGATATCGAACAAGAAAGACATTGACGTCATTTACAACGGCGTAGCCCTTGCGCAAGTCGGATTTGCACAAGGGGTGCGCGCGCATGGTAGGGAGGTCAATCGCATCGTGTCGTCAGGCCGCCTGGTTCCCTGGAAGGGATTCGGCGAGCTCATTGGCATTGTCGCGAAACATCGGGATTGGCGGCTCGATATTTTCGGCGACGGGCCGGGGCGGCGGGAGCTTGAGGAGCGCATCGCGACGCTTGGCGCGGGCGGCCGCATCTCGCTCAAAGGAAGCGTCTCGCGCGAAGATATGCTCGAGACGTTCGCGCGCGCGGCGGTCTTCGTGCTGAACTCACGCTACGAGGGGCTCTCGCACACGCTTGTGGAAGCGATGGCGGCGGGCGCGCCCGTCGTCGCGACGCGCGTCGGAGGGAATCCGGAGGTCGTGGAAGACGGCGCAAACGGCCTCCTTGTCGAAGCGGGCGACGCGGCCGGGCTCGAGCGTGCGCTCGCGCGCCTGCTCTCCGACGAGGCGTTGCGCGGGAAATTGGGCGACGCGGCGCGGGAGCTGGCGAAGGATTTTTCCATCGAAAAGACCGTCGAGGCGACCGCGAATCTTATCAAATCTGCGGTATGAAAGTGTTGCAGATAAGTTCTGACAGATCGGAACGGGGGATACTTTTTCCCGGCACTTCCGCGTTCGAGCGGCAGGAAGCGTATGCTTCAGCGTTCGGAAATCTCGATATCGTGGGATTTTCCCTCAAAAGCGACGGCGCGAAGTTTGTTGATGTCGGACAGCTACGCATACATCCGACAAATTCGGCATCAAAATTGCTCTGGGGTCTCGACGCGCTTCGCATCGCAAAAACACTTCCTCGGCCCGACATCGTCTCCGTGCAAGATCCATTTGAGACCGGGCTCGTCGGCTGGCGAATCGCGCGGAGATTCGGGGTTCCCCTGCACGTCCAGGTGCACACCGATTTTCTCTCGCCGGAGTACGCGCGTCTCTCGCTCCTGAACAGGTTCCGCGTATACGTTGCCGGTTTCGTCTTGCGCCGCGCGGCGCGCATACGCGTCGTCAGCCGGCGGATCAAGGATTCTCTCGAAGCTCGAAGCTCGAAGCTCGAAGCGAGCGTTACGGTTCTCCCGATATTCGCAGATACAAGCCGATCCTCGGTTTCAAGGTCGGACCTTAGCGTCCGGTTCTCTCGATTCAAGACGAAGCTTCTCGTCGTTTCCCGGCTGGAGCCGGAGAAGAACGTCGCGCTTGCGCTCGGGGCATTCGCCGAAGCGGCGGCGGCCGACGCATGTCTCATCATAGTCGGGAGCGGTTCGCAGAAAAACTCATTGCAACATTTTGCAAAACGTTTGAACGTCGGGTCGCGCGTCTTTTTCGAGGGCGCGCGGGATTCCGCTTTGTACTACGCGCTCGCCGACCTCGTCTTGGTTCCGTCGAAATACGAAGGGTACGGCCTCGTCATCGTCGAAGCGCTCGCGGCGGGGAAGCCGGTGCTCTCGACCGAAGTAGGAGTCGCGCGCGAAGCGGGAGCGATCGTCGCGCCGCCGGAGAAATTCGTCGACGCGCTCGCGGCATGGTTCAAGGGCGGCCCGCGCGCGGGCGAGCTGAAGAACTATCCGTACCAGAGTTTCGAGGAGTACGTTCGCGCGTACTGCGACGATGTTTCTGCCACGGATCAAGCTTCCCGCGCCGTCTCATAGCTCCGAATCCAGCGGATCTCATAATTCTTGTATCCCTATAATCTCACCATGGTGAAATTATAGGGATATCGCTGGATCATTTCGCAAGTCCGAAGTGGCGTTTGATCCAGGCGTCGTTCTCAAGGCTTTCGACGACGGCGTAGATGACGGCTTTCCCAACGCGTAGGTCCGCCTTGATAAGCGCCAACAGCTCCTCGCAATCGTGCGGGTATAGCCATACGCTGTCCTGAACCCGCAGGAAGCCGCATTCCCGCATGACGCGCCGTAGCCGATCGCGCACGTTCCTGCGGTAATACGGGATATCGAACATGACGAGACGGTACCGCTTGTCCCAGCGTTTATATCTGGTATCTATCGCGTATGTTGCCTGCTGGATAGCGAGCTTTCTCGCGCCTTTTTCCGTCAGCTCAATGCAGCGCATTCCCCTGCGGCTCACAAAACGCGCAAGCCCATTTTGGACGAGGCGGCCAGCGACTGTTTTGGCGCGGTACCCGAGCTTGTACTTGTCTCCCGCGATGCGAGGGATCGCCTGGAAAATATTTGGCGCGATCAGGGCAACGGAAAGAATGCCAGCGACGCCGATGGCGGCAAGCACGGCATTCTGAATGTTTCGCTTTCGTCTCCGCGTTCTCGCCTCGATCTCGACGTTTCCCATATCCCTAAGTTTACACCATGGTGAATAGTTTGGGATATTCCGAGTCCGACCGCATGCCGTTCGTATCCTTCGCTGTCGCAGGCGCATTCGGGAGGATGCCGATCCCGAGTGCTCGCCTGCTTTTGCCGAAGCTGGCTGAACGTTCACCGACGGGGTACAATCGCGGGAATGGCTAACCGTAAGCCTCTCATCGGATTCATAGGGCAGGGCTTCATCGGGAAAAACTACGCCGACGATTTTGAACAGCGCGGCTATCGAACGGTTCGTTATTCGCTCGAAGAACCTTACCTGAATAACAAAGAAAAGATCAGAGAGTGCGACTTCGTGTTTATCGCCGTACCGACTCCCACGACGCCCAAAGGATTCGACGATTCCATCGTGCGGGCAAGCGTGGGGCTCGTGGGACGGGGGAAGACCGCCGTCATCAAGTCGACCATCGTGCCCGGCACGGCGAAAGCCGTGCAGGCCGCATACGAAGACAGGAACGTCGTCTATTCCCCGGAATTCTTGAGCGAAGCCACGGCGGCGCACGACGCCGCGCATCCGTTTTCTAACATCATCGGCCTCACGCGGAATTCCGAGGAGCAAAAAAGGATCGCCGAAGACCTGCACGCCATTCTTCCCACGGCGCCGTTCTTTCTCACCTGCTCCTCGACCGAGGCCGAAGTCATCAAGTACGCGCACAACGGGAGCGGCTATGCGCAAGTCGTCTTTTTCAATCTCATGTACGATCTCGCGCAGAAGCACGGCTGCAACTGGAACTCCATCCAGCGCGCCGTGGAGGCCGATCCGATGATCTCGAACAGGTACGCGCGGCCCGTGCACAAAAGCGGGCGGGGCGCCGGCGGGCACTGTTTCATCAAGGACGTCGCGGCTCTGCGCGGGGAGTACGGGAAAGTTCTCGGCGATAAGGCCGGCGCGTCGTTGCTCGAAGCGATGGAGCGGAAAAATATAGAGCTCTTGCGCGGGAGCGGCAAAGACCTCGACCTCCTCGCCGACGTGTACGGCGAGGGCGTACTTACGGGAGCCAAGCCGCACGAGGTGCCGAGGCTCGGGAGCGTGCGCGGCGACGTGCGGCTTCTCATCGTTACCGAAGCACTCGATCGGGCCGACCCTCTGCTCGGATTTTTCCACCGGTGGATCGAAGAATTCGCCCGGCATGCCTCGCGCGTGCACGTCGTCTCTCTCGGGCAGGGTGAGAAAAATCTTCCCTCCAATATCGCCGAGCACTCGCTCGGCAAAGAAACCGCGCGTGGTAGCCGCATCGCGAAGCGCGTCCGCTACAGCCTCCGCTTTCTCTACTACGCGTGGAAATACCGCAGAGAGTACGACGACGTGCTCGTGCACCTCTCTCCCGAATATCTCCTCATCGCGGGCGCTTTGTGGCGCATCTTGGGGAAGCGCGTGGGGTTCTGGTACAACGACGCGGAAGCGCCTCTGCGCGCCCGCATCGCCGTCGCGCTCTCCGACGTGCTCTTCTATTCGAGCCCTGATTCGTACGCCGCGCGGTTTCCACACGCGAGAAGGATGCCCATGGGAGTAGACGCCGACGCGTACGAGGTCGCGGATCGGAAAGCCGACCCCCGCTCGCTCCTCTTTTTGGGCCGCCTCACGGCGAAGAAGCGGCTCGATACGATACTCGCCGCGCTCGCGCGCCTCGCGGAGAAAGACCTTCGGTTCTCGTTCGACATCTACGGCGCGCCCGGCACGGGCGATGAGCCGCATCTCAACGAGCTCCGCTCGAAATTCGCGGAGCTCGAACGCAAAAATCTCGTTTCCTTCCGCGGGAGCGTTCTCCACGACCGGACGCCCGTCGTCTATGCCTCGCACGATATCTTCGTGCACATGGGCTCGCGGCGGGGATTCAACAAGACGCTCCTCGAAGCGCTGGCGAGCGGGTGTGTCGCGGTAACCGCCGACCCTTCGCTCCGCGGCGTCGTGGACGACAGGCTCTTTGTGGCAAAACCGGACGAAAAGAGCGTCGCCGCGGCGCTCGAAGCCGCGCTCGCGCTCTCGCCAGAAGAGCGCGAGCGCGAGCGTGGCAGGCTCAAAGCGTACGTCCGGCGCGAGAACGCGCTCTCGTCGGTCGTTCCCGCCATGCTCGAAATGCTCCGCCGCAAGGGCGGCGAGGCGGGCAAATAAAGGGGAGAATAACGTATGCGGCTTTTGATCACGACGCAAGCGGTCGATAGGAACGATCAAGCGCTCGGTTTTTTTCACGGCTGGCTCGAAGAGTTCGCGAAGCATTTTGAGCGCATAGAGGTGATTTGTCTCGAGGAGGGAGAACATAATCTCCCAAAGAGTGTCTCGGTTCATTCGCTCGGGAAGGAGCGAGGGGCCTCGCGCGTTGAATATATTTTTCATTTTTATCACTACATTTTTTCACTGTGGGGGAAACATGACGCCGTGTTCGTGCACATGAACCAGGAGTACGCGCTTCTTGGCGGAACTCTCTGGCGGCTCGGCGGAAAGCGGCTCGTGCTCTGGCGCAACCACAAGAAGGGCTCCGCGTGGACGCGCATCGCGGCGCTTCTCGCGCACAAGGTCTGCCACACCTCGCCGGAGGCGTATGTCGCGCGCTATGCGAATGCCGTCAGGATGCCCATCGGCGTCGACACCGCGCTGTTCAAGCCGCGCGCGGCGCCGGGACAAGATGCCATCCTTTTTCTCGGCCGCTTGGACGCGGTGAAAAAACCGGATATTTTTCTTGAAGCGATAGAACAACTGCGGAAAAGCGGCATATCGACGCCCGTGCACGTGTACGGCGATCCGACGCCGGGCCGGGAAGGTTTCGCGGAAGAAATAAAAAAACGATTTGCCCATCTTGAGAACGTCTCATTCCATTCATCCGTACCGCATGAGAGGACGGCGGAGCTCTATACAACGTATTCGATATACGCGAACATCACGCCTTCGGGGAGTTTCGACAAGACGATAGGCGAGGCGATGTCTTCCGGGTGTATAGTCGTCGCGGGGAACGACGCGCTCCGCGGCGTGATCCCCGGCGCGCTCCTCGTCGATCCGCAAAGCGCCGGATCGGTCGCAGAAGGCATCCGCGCCGCGCTCGCGATGCGCGAAAGCGAGCGCGAAAAGCTTCGAGAACGCTCCCGCGCCTATGTCGAGCGCGAGCATTCGCTCTCGTTGCTTGTCGAGAAGCTTGTCGGCATACTGTCAAAATGAATCCCGTTAGAAGCTACGGCAGACAGACAGAATATATGTCGTATCAGTTCCGAAAAGTGGTCAGGTCGATTAACAGCAATAAGCGACGTGCGGGAAGATACGCTTCCTGCTTCTAACGGGATGAACCTAAAAGACGGCCTTTTTTGGGCTTTGGCGATCGGGGCGGGGCTCCGCGAGCGCGCCGTCATTCTCATGTATCATTCGATCGCCGACCGGCCCGGCCATTTCAATTCCGTTCCGCCGGCAGTGTTCAAGCGGCAGATGAGCTATCTGAAAGCAAAAAGATATCCGGTGGTCTCTCTTAAAACACTTGCAAAACGGCTTGCCGATATGGAAACGCCGGGAGGCGCCGTGGCGATTACGTTCGACGACGGCTACGAGAACAATTACACGGATGCGTTCCCCGTCCTCAAAGAACACGGATTTCCCGCGACGATCTTCGTCGCGACGGATCGGATCGGGTCGCCGGAGCGCCTTACGCGCGAACAGCTTCGCGAAATGGAATCGTCGGGTCTGGTGGATGTTGAGCCGCATTCAAAGACGCACCCGCGTTTGGCGGAAGCCGATGACGCGCTCGCGCGCGAGGAAATGCGCGGCTCGAAAGAAACCGTTGAAAATATGCTTGGAAAAAGCGCGGACTTTTTCGCCTACCCCTATGGGAGCTTCAGCGAGCGAACCTTGCAGATCGCGCGGGAGCGCGGATTTCGCGCCGCGGTTACGGTGCGTGAGGGAACGGTCGCGCCGGGAGAGGATCTTTTTCGGCTACCGCGCGTCTCCATAGACGCTTCCACGACGTTCGCGCAATTCCGCGGGAAGGTTTCGAGAGCAGTCGACAGGTACGAGGCGATCAAGAAAATATGGAAATGAATCCCGTGCACGTATCGCTATTCGCGGCATTTCGCGGCGCGCTCGCCGGGAAGACCATCGGTCGCACGATCTTCAACGAGTTCGTTCGCGTTCGCTGTGCGGATATATCGGGGCGCGTGCTAGATCTCGCGGGAGGCGCGAACCCAAGCTACCTTCCGCTTCTCCCGAAGAACATCGAGATAGTGCGCACGGACAAAACGCCCTCGAAGGGCGTGGAAGCCGTTGATATCAATGCAGATCTTTCGTTTCCCGACGCATCTTTCGACGCGGTGCTGTTTTTCAATGCCGTATACATCGCGGAGGATCCTGAACGGGTCCTGCGTGAGATACGGCGCATTCTGAAGCCCTCCGGCGCGTTCTACCTTTCCTCTCCCTTCGTCGGGAACGAAATGCCCGAGCCGCACGACTATGCGCGCTATACCGCCGAGGGACTGGAACGCATGTGCAGAAAAGCTGGATTCTCACGGGCGCTGATAGAGAGGATGGGAGAACGCGCGAGCGCCGCCGCGCAAATCAAGCATCCGTTCTACCTCTCTAACATCATTCGCGCTTTCATCTATCCGCTCGCGATACTGCTCGACGGAATTATTCCAGAAAGAGCCCGCAAGGCGCATCCGATGCCGATCGGCTATTTTGTTCGCGCCATAAAAAATAATCCATGAAAAAACGCATGCGAGTAGCCTTTATCCCAAATGATTTTCTCGTCGGCGGCGTTCAGCGCCTTCACCTCGGCGTCTTTGCGGGACTCGATCCCTCGCGCTATGAAATGCATCTCATTACGCTTTTCGAATTCTCCGGCAAGCAAGACCTCTATGCGGAGATTCCCCCATACGTCGCGGTTCATCGCCTATCGTTCAAAGGCTTCAAGGATGTGGGAGGTTGGATGGCCCTGTATCGGACCCTTCGCTCCGTCCGGCCCGACATCGTCATCGCAAGCCTCTTTTTTGCGCATACGGTTTGCCGCGTCCTTAAACCTTTCCTCGGGTGCCCTGTCGTTACGACCGAGAACAATACCTACGTAAATAAGTCGCGAGGCGCGATTTTCGTCGACTGGCTGCTTTCGCACATCACCTACAAGATCATCGCGGTCTCGGAAACCGTGCGCAGTTTTACATCTAAACAGGAACATATCTCATCGGAGAAATTTATGGTCGTGAGAAGCGGGATAGACGTCGCCGAGATCGTCAAGAAGACGGATGCGGTGGATAGGGAAGCGGTTCGCCGCTCCGTCGGCCTTGGCACCGACGATCTCGTCGCGATAAACGTCGCGCGCCTCACGAAACAGAAAAACCAAGGCTCGCTCATTGAGGCGTTCGCGGAATTTTCCTCCGCGCGACCGAATCGGAAACTTCTCATTCTCGGAGAGGGCTCCATGTACGAGGAATACGCGCGGATGATCCGCGAGCTCAATGCGGAAGATCGCATCAAGCTCTTGGGGAACATCATGGACGTTACTTCGTACTACGCAGCGAGCGATTTTTTCGTTTCGCCATCGCACATCGAGGGATTCGGCATCGCGCACGTGGAGGCGTTCGCGTGCGGTATTCCTGTCCTTACGACGAAAACTGCCGGACCGGATGAGATGATAGAGGAAGGAAAGAACGGACTTTTCATCGCCGCTCCCTCGCCAATTGCTATCCGCGAAGGGCTCGAAAAAATGTCTACCCTCGATCTTGCATCCATGCGCGATGCTTGTCGAAAAACGGCGGACCGCTACGACATCCGCCGCACCGTCGCTCTCTATGAGAAACTCATCCATGACGTAGCGGGAACGTAGAGTAGCCAAATGCTTATTTTTTCTTGTATTTTAGGGCTGAAAACGCTACTGTAGCGCCATGGAACCGGTGCATGAGGAGGCGCGCAAGCGAGCAGAGCGGTACCTCGCGGAGTGTAAGGAATACACTCATGATTGGGAGCGCGAGAAGCTCATCGGCGATTGGACGACCAAGCGCGCGGAAGCGGAGAACGTCGTCGGTGATTTCAAGCGTCGCGCGGGCGAGATAGCGGGAAAGCGTCTTCTCGATATCGGTTGCGGCAACGGAACGTTCATGGCCGCATTCGCACGCGCTGGCGCGTCCGTCTCCGGACTAGAAGTGAATCCGACGCTCGTCGATATCGCAAAGGAAACCTTGCGGGAGGATGGAGCATCTGGCGAGCCTGTTCTGTACGATGGCACGACATTCCCATTTCCCGATAACTCGTTCGATCATGCATTTTCGGTGAGCGTGCTGGAACACGTGAGCGATCCCAAACAGGTTCTGCATGAGGCGGCGCGCGTTCTCAAACCCGGAGGAACATTTTATCTTGCGTTTCCCAACAAGTGGCACCCGCTCGAAACCCATACGGGAGTATTATTTTTGAGCTTCTTGCCGCGCGATATCGCCCGCTTTCTTCTGCGCACGTTCTGGCGCCGGAATTCCATAGACGAATTGAATCTGCATTTTTTAAGTTTCTGGACGCTGAAAAGGCTTTTGCGCGGCATTTCGCTTCACGTTCTTCCCGAATATGGCGCCAAGACAGGATTCCGAGGGTTCGTGAAGCGAACACTCGGTTCGCTCGACATCCACTTCAGCGCGATCCTCGGGACCGTCATGGTCATTCTCGAAAAGCGCTCATGAACCGAAAACCAAAGATCGCTCTCATGAGCTACGCGATGGATAATCGGCAGGCAAAAGGAACCGCGCTCTACACCCGCAAGCTCATCGAGCATCTCGTGCAGGACAAGCGCTTCGACGTCTACCTCGTGCACTATAATCGCGCAGATGATCCGCTCTACAAAAAAGCGCGTGAGATCATCATGCCGGAGATCCGACTGCCATTCGGCACGAGATTCGTGCGGCAGCTTCTCTTTTTTTGGAAGTACCGGAAAGAGCCATTCGACATCATCCACTGGTTCCAGCCGCGGTTGTACCCCTTCTTTTGGCTCGCGCCTGCGCGCGTTCTCGTTGCGACGCTCCATGGCGCAGCCGATGTCACGGGAGGAGGCCGATTTCCATTTTCACGCAGGATGTTCAATTTTGTGCTGAAACACTTCAGCCATAGGCTCTCTGCCATCATCGCAGACTCTGAATTTGGACGCGCGGAGATCGTTGAATGGTACCGAGCGAAAGAAGAGCGAGTCCATGTCATTTATCTGGGCGGGGGCCAAGGTTTTGTTCCAATCGACAAAAAGACCGCCAAGAGGCGTCTAAAGGAGCAGTACGGCATTGAGGGAGACTTTATTCTAGATATTTCTCTTCACGTAAGGCATAAGAACATCATCTCGCTTGTTAGGGCATACATAGAACTCCAGAAGCAGGAAAAAACCTTGCTAAAGCTCGTTATCGTAGGCGCGAAAGAATACGCATATCATGAGACATTTGTTGCCTCGCGTCTTTCTCCGCGTCCCGATGATATTATTTTTATCGACTTCATATCTCAGGAAGATCTGAACGCGATATATTCTGCAGCGGCAATATTCGTTTTCCCTTCTTTGAATGAGGGTTTTGGCTTGCCTATCATAGAGGCTTTCGCGTCTGGCACGCCAGTCGTCACTTCAAACATCACATCAATGCCAGAAATTGCAGGCGATGCGGCACTTCTTGCGGATCCTTCCAGCGATGCGGATATTGCCGAAAAGATATCGCTCCTATTGTCAGACGGACAATTCTGCAATGGACTTATTAAAAAAGGACTC
>Ga0155056_134_pt1 | contig 12944 bp, 11 predicted proteins | sample RifCSPhighO2_01_FD_106024 | JGI IMG/M metagenome (GOLD analysis project Ga0155056, IMG submission 106024) | Candidatus Kaiserbacteria bacterium RIFCSPHIGHO2_01_FULL_58_22
GAGCCGTTTGCCCCCGCCCCGCCGCCCATTCAATTTTCAAAAACCCCCGCGAAATAGATGTGCATGCCTGTCCGCCTTTGGCGGAGAGGATTGGCGGCGGGGCGGGGGCCGAGGGCGCGGCGTACTCGCGCGCCCGAGAGAGTCAGCACGGAGTCGAATCGTACAATCCGGTACAAAGCCACCACGCGCGCGGAGCGCGCGACAGTCAGTCAGCGTTGGTGCTAAAATGAGTTCGAGCAGCGTTGTAGATACTCACAAACCCCCGACCCCCGTCTGAGAAACCTCTCGGTTTCCCAACATTGCGCTTCGTGCAATCCTTCCTCCCCGGGGGCTTGTGTCGTCTCGCTCCGGAACCTAACACAAAAAATGCGCGTGATATAATTCGCGCATGGCGTATTACAACGATGCGATTTTCTGGGTTGAGGTCGAAAGGATAAAGCCGAATCCTTTTCAGCCGCGCAAGAATTTCGACGAGGCCGCGCTCGCCTCGCTCGCGGAGAGCATCCGGAGCTACGGCGTTCTTCAGCCGCTCACAGTAACCCGCAAAGAGATAGAGAGGCCGGGCGAGGGGATACAGGTCGAATACGAGCTCATCGCCGGCGAGCGGCGGCTCCGCGCCGCGAAGCTCGCCGGTATCGCGCAGGTGCCGGTCGTTATCCGAAGCGGCGAGGACGACGACAGGATGAAGCTTGAGCTTGCCATCATCGAGAATCTCCAGCGCGAAGACCTGAACGCCGTGGACCGCGCGAAAGCGTTCCAGCGGCTGACGGAAGAATTCGGCCTCAAGCATCACGAGATCGGCAAGCGCGTCGGGAAAAGCCGGGAGTACGTCTCGAATTCGCTCCGCATTCTCTTACTGCCGCAGGAAATGCAGGACGCGCTCTCGCGGGGCGAGATAAGCGAGGGGCACACGCGCCCGCTCCTGATGCTCATGGACAAGCCCGCCGAGCAGAGGACGCTCTTCACCGAGATAGTCGCGCGCAAACTGAATGTCCGCGATGCCGAGCAGTTGGCGAGGCGCATAACGCCGGAGAAAACGCGAAAGACCGACCTCACGCCCGAACTCCTCCTTCTCGAGCGCGAGCTGACCGAGCGCCTCGGCACGCGCGTGCGCATCGAGAAAAAAGAGCAGGGCGGCAAGGTCATGATCGATTTTTTCTCGGTGGACGATCTCGCGCACATACGGAAGGTTCTTTCGCCCGTGCAAGCGGAGAACGTGACAGACCCACAGACCGAAGGACCACCGCAGGAAGTCCAGGCCGAAGCTCCAGCGGCGAACAAAGAGGCGAACTCGCAGGACGACCTGTCTCGCCGAGGCGGAGCCGAGGGGGACCTCTACTCCATCAAGAACTTCTCTGTCTGATGAATGTATGACTACTCTTTCGTACCATGGTACGAAAGAGTAGTCATCGTTTTTTCTGTTGCGTGGCGAGCGCGGCGCGAATGTGCTTTTTCGCCATGCTCGTTTTCGCGATGTCGTGCCACTTGCGCGTCGGGCGTCCGGGGGGCTTGGTGACGATCTCGACCATGTCGCCGTTGCGGAGCGGCGTATCGAGGCTGACCAGTTTGCCGTTCACCCGGGCGCCCGACATCCTGTTGCCGAGATCAGAGTGCACCGCGTAGGCGAAGTCTATCGGCGTCGCCGAGAGCGGCAAGTCTATGACGTCGCCTTTCGGCGTGAAGACAAAGACGCGATGGCTGAAGAAATCGCTTTTCAAGGTATCGAGATATTCCTCGGAGGCGCCTTCGGCGGCCGTGTCGGCGCGGGCGAGCTCTTTGACCCACGCGGGAACGCTGATAGAGCCGCTCGGGCCCACTCCCACGTCTTTCCCCGCGCCGCGCCGCCACGCGGGAAGGAACTGCCTGATCCACTCGAGTCCGCCCCGCGAGCCCTGCGCGGTTCCACCCTGCGTCTCTTTGTACGACAGGTGCGACGCGATGCCGTACTGCGCCTCGCGGTGCATCGCTTCCGTCCTCAACTGCATTTCCAAGGCGCTCCCGTCGCCCGTGTACACCGTCGTATGTATTGACTGGTAGCCGTTGGGCTTGGGGAAGGCGATATAGTCCTTTATCTTTCCCGGCACCGGGCGCCACTCCCCGTGAATGACGCCAAGAGCGGTGTAGCAGTCGGCGACGGTCGGAAAGATGATTCGAAGCGCGCGGATGTCGTAGATCTTCCCGATGTCCCAGTGCTTCCGCTCCAGCTTCCTGAAGAGGCTGTAGAGGCCCTTGATGCGCGCTTCGGTGCGAAACTCGCGCAGTCCCGCTTCCGCGAGCGCGCGCTTGAGGTCCTTTTCCACTTTCTCGAGGCGCTTCTCGTTCTCGTTCTTGCGCTCCTTCATGAGCTCGCGCGTCTTTTCGTACTCCTTCGGGTACGCGAAGGGGAAGGCCGCGTCTTCGAGCTCCTGCTTCGCGACGCTCATGCCGAGGCGGTCGGCGATGGGCGCGTAGATCTCGAGCGTTTCCTGCGCGATGCGCGCGCGCTTCTCCGCGCGCGGCACGTGTTCGAGCGTGCGCGCGTTGTGCAGGCGGTCCATCAGCTTGATGATGAGGACGCGGATGTCCTTGGCGGTCGCGGCGAACAGCTTCCTAAGCGATTCCGTGTGCCGCTCGAGTCCCCGATAGCGCAGGGTGCCGAGCTTGGTCACGCCCTCCACGAGCGAGAGCACCTCGGGGCCGAACTCCTGCTCTATCGCTTTGGGTTTCGTACCTGCGTCTTCGATCGTGTCGTGCACGAGCCCCGCGCTGATGGCCTCCGGGCACATGCCGGCCTGCGCGAGAAGAAAAGCGACCTCGGCCGGATGCGTGAAATACGGGTCTCCGGAAAATCGTTTTTGGTCTTTGTGCGCCTCTTTTGCGAACTCGTAGGCTTTCGACACGAGGGCGAGGCTCGCGTCGTTCTTGCTCGACATCGCCTCCAAAATGTTCTGCAAGGGACGCGCTTCAATCATAGAAATTGGCCGCTAGGGTCTAGCCACTAGCGTAAGTTCATCATACGCGTCTCTTTTCCTAGTGGCTAGTGGCTAGCGACTTTTTCCTTCTTGTGAGGATTGTGATTTGGACACGATTTGTTCGAACAACGTTCCGGGATAGTTTTGGTGCCTTGCATCATAAGAGAATCGCATTCGGGGCAGAGGCGGCCGGTCGGGCGCGCCTTGATGGCGTTCTTGCATGCGGGGTAGTTGGAACACGAAAAAAAAGGCCCGAAGCGTCCGCGGCGCTCCACCATCTCGCCGGTTTTACACACGGGGCAGGGCACGCCTGTTTTTGTCCGCGCTGTTTCGGCCGGGTCTTGCTTCACGAATTTGCATTTCGGATAGTTCGAGCACGCGATGAATCTTCCGAAGCGGCCTTCGCGTTCGATGAGTTGTCCATCCTTACACTGCGCACATGCTTCGCCGATCTCTTTCGGCGGCGCTATCTCGCTCCCATCCTCCTTGCGCGCGCCGAGGCATTTGGGAAAATCGGCACAGCTCATGAATCTTCCCGTTCTCGAGAGCTTGTAAACCATCGGCCCTTTGCAGAGCGGACACGGAAATTCGGCGGGCGCGTCTCCCATATTGGTGATTTTTTCTATTTTATTTTTGCTTTTGACGGCCCGGGTAAAGGGAGTATAGAAATCCTTGAGCGTTTTCTCATACTCGCGCGCGCCCTCCGCTATCTCATCGAGCTCGTTCTCCATCTCCGCCGTGAAGGTGTCGCTGATGTAGTCCTTGAAATGCTCTTCGAGGAACGAGGAAACGACGTCGCCCGTGTGCGTCGGGATGAGCGTGCGTCCCTGCTTTTCGACGTATCCGCGGCTCTCCAGCGTCGAAATGATGGAGGCGTACGTCGAGGGCCTGCCGATGCCCCGCTTTTCGAGTTCCTTCACGAGTCCGGCCTCGCTGTAGCGCGACGGCGGCTGGGTTTCTTTTCCTTCGGAGCGGGCTTCCGCGAGCGCGAGGGGTTCGTCCTTGGAGACGCTCGGCAAGCTCACGTCCTCGCCGCGCGCCGCCGGGTCGGCCTTCAGCCAGCCGTCAAAAACGACTCTCGAACCATTTGCAACGAAGTCGGGGACGGAGGAGATGCCTGCCCCGTTGCGGCGCGAAGCGTCTGCTTCGGGGTTGGCCGTGATCTTCGCGCGCATGACCCTCGCGTCGGCCATTTGCGAGGCGAGCGCGCGGGCGCGGATGAGCTCGTACAATCTTTTCTGGTCGTCGGTGGAGCCCGCGGAGCGCTTCTTTGCGCTCGTCGGGCGTACCGCCTCGTGCGCTTCCTGCGCGGATTTGGCTTTGGTCTTGAAGACGCGCGCCTGGTGGTAGCGCTCGCCGAATTCGCTTCGCACCGCCTCCGCGATCTCTCCGATCGCCTCCTTCGCGAGATTGGTCGAGTCGGTGCGCATGTAGGTGATGTGTCCGGCCTCGTACAGTTTTTGCGCCGCGCGCATCGTGCGGGAAGGCGAGAATCCGAGGCGGGTCGAAGCGGCCTGCTGGAGAGTCGAGGTCGTGAAGGGCGCGCGCGCCGCGCGCGCCGCCTCGCTCTCCTCGACGCTCGCGACGGCCCACGAGCCTTTTTTCGCCGCTTCGAGAATGCGCTCCGCTTCTTTTTCGTCCTTCGGCTCTTCGGAGCAGGTCGCCGTGAACATCTCGTTTTTCTTCGTCTTCAGTTCCGCCGATATGACCCAGAATTTTTCCGGCACGAACGCGCGTATCTCGCGCTCGCGCTCCATGAGGATACGCAGGGCGGGGGACTGCACGCGTCCCGCGGAAAGGCCGTACCGCACCTTTTTCCAGATGAGCCCCGAAAGGTCGTAGCCGAAGAGCCGGTCGAGGACGCGGCGCGCCTCCTGCGCTTTCACGAGCTCGTTGTCTATGCCGCGCGGATTCTGCATTGCCTCTTGTATCGCATGTTCCGTAATCTCGTTGAAGACGATGCGCTTAGGATTTTTGAGGCCTATCGTCTCCGCCAAGTGCCATGCGATGGCCTCGCCCTCCCTGTCGGGGTCGGTGGCGAGTATCACCTCGCCGGCCTTCTCTGCTTCTTCGTGGAGCCCGTCGATTATCTTCTGTTTTTCTTTCACAAGCTGATAGCGCGGAATGAATCCGCCTTCGATATCTACGGCGTCCTTGTTGCTCTTCGGCAAGTCGCGGATGTGCCCGACCGACGCGCGAACGGTGAACCCCTTTCCGAGATATTTTTCGATCGTCTTCGCCTTTGCGGGACTCTCAACAATAACCAATTTCATAAGTTCGCATTGATATCTTAATACGCTAGCATGTGTCAAGCAGTCTATGTTCCAATCTACGAATGAATACCAATCTACACATGTCTACGAATTCTCGATGCGTGCATTTGTGGCCACTCGTACTATTCGGATGATTTGCAGATTCGGACTTATCTAATTCGCACGAAGCCGAGTTCTTCGATGATGAGGCCTTTTATTTCCATTGCGGAAAGGAGGACGTTCGCCTCTGTTATCGGAAGTGCAAGCGCATCGATGAGATCGTTGCGGGAAAGAGGGGATTTGATTATCTCGATGACGCGGATTTCCTCCGGCGAGAGGTCGGCGCGGAGCGAGGTGAGGTTCTCGCCCTCGCGCTTTTCGATGCCGAGCGCGACGAGGATGTCTTCCGCGCTCGTTACCGGCGTCGCGCCGAGGCGGAGGAACTGGTGCGTACCCTTCGATTCTTCGCTGAAGATGGAGCCGGGGACGACGAGCAGTTCTCTGTTGTATTCGACGGTGAGGCGCGCAGTAATGAGAGAGCCAGAGAGCTCTTTCGCTTCAATTATCAAGGTTGCCCGGCAGAGGCCCGCCATGACGCGGTTGCGCTTCGGGAAGGTCCAGTCGGCGGCCTTCGTCTCCGGCTCGAATTCCGAAAGCAAAGCGCCTCCGGCTTTCAGTATCTCTTTGGCAAGATTCACGTTGGCCCGCGGATAGAGTACGTCCCAATCCAATCCCGAACCGGGCACGGCGACGATCGGGAGCCCCGCTTCGAGCGCCGCCCTGTGCGCTTCCGCGTCGGCGCCGTAGGCGAGGCCGCTCACGATGACGACTGGGTAGCCGCGCAAGCCTTCTATTAGATGTCTCACGGCCTGCCGTCCGTAGTTCGTCAGCGCGCGGCTTCCCACGACGCAGAGCCACGAAAGCTCGGCGCCGGGGAGCCCTCCGCGCGCGTAGAGTTGCTTCGGCGCGTCGGGAATCTGCCGTAGTAGAGGTGGAAATTCGGAACGAGGAAGCAGTTTGAGTTCGTTGTCCATATAATGGTATCATCTTACCAGCTTTCAGCTATCGGCTTTCAGCTTTCAGGCAGAACTTCTTTTTGGATTTTCTGACAGCTGACAGCTGAAACCTGAGAGCTATTGCATGCTTGATGTTAAGTTTATCCGAGAAAATAAAGACATTGTCGCCGCGGGCGCGAAGAAAAAGCGCATCGAGGTGGACCTCGACAGGCTCATCGCGCTCGACGACAAGCGCCGGGAGCTTCAGGCGAAGATAGACGAGAAGCGCGCGGAGCAGAACGCCGCGTCGAACGCGATCGCGACCGCGCGGAGCGACGCGGAAAGGCAGGAGATCATCGCGCGGATGCAGGACGTGAAAGAAACGCTTCGGCTCGAAGAGGAGTCCATGCAAGAGATACTGAAGGAGTGGCGCTCGCTCATGGTGCAGGTGCCGAATATCCCCGACATTTCCGTGCCGGAAGGGGATTCAGACGCCGACAACAAAGAGGTGCGGCGGTGGCCTGCACAGAGCGGAGTCGAGGGTGGAGAACCAGTCAAATTCGACTTTGAGCCGAAAAGCCACACGGAGCTCCTCCTCCTGCACGACATGGCCGATTACGAGCGCGGCGCCAAGGTCTCCGGTTTCCGCGGCTACTTCCTCAAGAACGACGGCGCGCGCATGGTGTGGGCGCTCGAGCGGTTCGTACAAGACAGATTCGCCGACAAAGGATTCACGCCGATGATAGTTCCCTCGCTCGTGCGGCGCGAGGCGTTTATCGGCACCGGCTACCTGCCGCAGGGCGAAGACGATCTCTACAAGACGCAGGACGGCGAGTATCTCGCGGGCACGGCGGAGGTCGCGACGATGGGCTACTACATGGACGAAACGCTCGATAAAAATGACTTACCGCTGAAATTTTTCTCGTTCTCTCCGTGCTATCGGAGGGAGGCGGGGAGCCATGGCAAGGACGCCAAGGGCATCTTTCGCATCCACGAATTCCTGAAATACGAGCAGGTCGTGCTGTGCGAGGCGAGCCACGAGGAATCCGCGCGATTGCACGAGGAGATAACCGCGAACGCGGAGGAACTCTTGCAGGAGCTTGGCTTGCCGTATCGCGTCGTCATCAATTGCGGGGCGGATCTCGGCCTCGGGCAGGTGAAGAAGTTCGATGTGGAGGCGTGGATGCCGAGCGAGAAGAAGTACCGCGAAACGCACTCCTCGTCCTACTTCCACGATTTTCAGACGCGCCGCCTGAATATCCGCTACCGCGGAGAGGACGGAGCGCTACGCTACGCGCATTCTCTCAACAACACCGCTCTCGCGACTCCGCGCATCCTCTGCCAGATCGTCGAGAACAATCAGAGGCCTGATGGCTCGATAGCGATCCCGAAAGCGCTACAGTCCTGCATGGGCAAGGAAACCATTGACCATGGCCCGGGGAATCGTTGATCTTCGGAAGCGCAGGCCCGGCCTGTCTCACGGCAAGGCAGGCATGCGCCCGCTCGCATTCAGGGAAGCTAAGCCCCACCGCTCTTCGCTTCGCGCGCGCCGCAGGCGCTTGCGGGCGATCACTTTCCTCGCGGCGCTCGCGGCGCTCGCGCTCGCGGCATACGGCGTCAGCGTTCTCTCGTACCTTCCGCGATTTTCCGTGCAGGACATCCGCATCGACGGAGCGAAGGAGCTCCGGCCGGAGTTGGTACACAGCTACGTCGAGACGCGGCTTTTCGACGGCTCGTACCGTTTTTTGTCGCCCGTTAATATTTTCCTGTATCCCCGCGCGCGTATCGAGGAGGGGCTCATCGCGTACTTTCCCCGCGTGAGGAGCGCGCGCGTCTCGCGCCCCGCGCTCCTTTCGACGACCATCGTCGTTTCTATAGAGGAGCGGGAGGCGTTCGCGCGCTGGTGCCTGCCGGCCAGCGATGCAGGCGCGAAGGAAGAGCGATGCTTTCTCATGGACCGGAGCGGGGTCATCTTCGCCCCATTCGCGACGAGCACGCGCGCGCCGGATACCGGATACGTGTTCCGGGGCGGCGTATCGGCGACCTCTTCTCCCGCCGGGCAGGCGTATCTCCCCGGCGCGTTTTCAGGCGTTCTCGCGCTCCTCGAGCGGCTCGGGCAAGCCGGCTATGTTCCGGAGAGCATTTCGGCGGAAGGCGAGCAGGATTTCTCGGTGTCTCTCGCGCGGGGGTTTTCGATCCGCGCATCCTTCGGCGGCGACGTGAGCGCGCTCGTGAAGAACCTCGAACTGGTACTCTCCTCGGAATCCCTGCGCGGAAAGGAAAGCGAGCTCGAATACATAGACCTCCGCTTCGGCAACCGGGTGTACTATAAGCTCAAAAATGCCTCGCAAAGCGAAGCAATTCCATAGTATTGTAAAGGCGCCTTCTCGTGTCATAATTCTTTCATGGCGGTTGAGAGTGAAGTTGACCTGCTTTCATCTAATATCGACGATGTGACGCTTTTTGAACGTCAGAGCGTCGTCAATGAGCTTTTTTTGCAGCTTATTTTCTCTGCAAGCGGATTGAGTGGTGAGAAATACCCCATAACTTCCCTAGATTTGCGAACCTTGGCGGGTGGATTGAGCGACGAACAATTTCTGAGCGCCGCTGCGATTCACCTGCGGGTGCCTGCCAAGATACTTGCGGAGGATGGTTTAAGTAACAAAGATCGTGAAACTCACGATAGCGCATACAGAAGGATTAACAAGGCGTTAGCCCGTTCCGCGGTATTCATCCGCGAAGAGATGAATTTTCCTTTGCGAGCTTCTATTGCAAGAAGTCGAGTAGATTCGTCCGCAAGTCTCCTCGCACTTCTAAAGAAGGCGACTTTGTTTCGCGGCGGTAGCAATGATGCGTTTAATACGCATCTTGAACACTGCATACTTTTAAAGGGTGCATTAGCGGCTGCAGAAATGGAAACACGGAATGTTGGCGATCTCGAAAAGGAAGCTTATTATCTTGAATCCATTATTACACAACCGCATCCTCACAACGATTATTCGCCCCTTATAGAACAATCAGCAGGCTCGCGGCGCGCCGACGAAATTGAGGGAACATTGCGCAGTGTTAAAGAGCCATGCGATGTGTCATTTCTCGTCCGTGACAAAACGGAGGCAAGTCAGATGCGAAAGTATGCGGCAAAGCCGCGAGCTAGCGCGGCAGAGGCCGAAAAGGACGAGCTTGGATGCAGGTTCAAATTAGATGGGAGACAACTAGGAACTGTCGCAGAGGTACTGAATTTCTTTAGGAATGAATTTCAGGCTGATCCGCAGATGATTGCAAACAAGGGTGTTGTCAGTCAAAGAGAATTTCGCGCTCTATATGAAAGTTTGCAGGAAATCAGAAGCGGACGGAATTTGAAAGTAGACCCAGAACTAAATTCCAAGTCAGATCCTGATTATGCATGCTTACAAATAACCGGCGCTTTGAAAGTGCCACCGGGTGGAGACCTCGAAGTTAAACCAGCGAAGTGGCGCAATCGCCACTTTGAGCTTCAGTTCGTTGATATGGCTCGCAAGCCGCCAACGGGCTTTGCGAGCGATCCTGTGTATGAATTGAAGAAAGACGTCGTCATAGCAACTCGGTGGTTAGGAAGTTTTTCTGAAACTTGGTTTCTCAATCAGGCGTGGAATGCATCACAGGATCCGGATACTGGAATGGGGGCTGAGCAAATTCTTGCCGGTCTTGTGGACAGAGGATACATTTTTAAGAAACCACTCACAAGAGATCTTGCTAGCAGAAATAAGTATGCCGCTACAGATGTTTGGGTAAATTGGCTCCACTGGCCAGGGTTCGTAAGCGACCCAATTCGTTCGCGAGTCGCGGAAATCTTAAAAGTTGCTACACAGAGAAGACAGCAGGAAAAAAAGCGGAAAACGGGATTAGGCTGACGATGAATCGCATTGATTGATGCTATATTCCTGGTCATGGAATCGTTTTGGGACAGCTTGCCGAGGCCGTTTTTCGCGCTCGCGCCGCTCGAAGATGTGACGGATGCCGCGTTCAGGCGGCTTATCGCGAGGTATGGAAAACCGGATGTGATGTTCACGGAGTTTACCTCGGCCGACGGGCTCGTATTGGCCGACGAGAAGGGGCAGAAGAAGCTCCGAAGAAAACTTTTGTATTCGGAAGCAGAGCGGCCCATCGTGGCGCAAATATTCAGCTCGATCCCGGAACACATCGAAACGGCTTCGCGCATGGTCGCGGAGCTGGGCTTCGACGGCATAGACATCAACATGGGCTGTCCCGATAGGGCGGTCGAGAAAGGCGGATGCGGCGCGGCGCTCATCAAAAATCCGAAACTCGCGCGCGAGCTCGTACGCGCGGCGAAGAGGAGCGGACTGCCCGTCTCGGTGAAGACGCGCATCGGCTACGCAAAGGATGAACTGGAGAGCTGGCTCCCGGAGCTTCTCGCGGAGGAGCCGGCGGCAATAACGCTCCACGCGCGCACGCGCAAGGAAATGTCGGACGTTCCCGCGCGGTGGGAGCGCGTCAAGCGCGCGGTCGAAATACGCGACTCGATACAAAACCCGCGAGGCGACGCCTCGTGGGTTCGGACGCTCATCGTGGGGAACGGAGACACGGCGGATATCGCCGACGCGCGCAAGAAAGCGGAAGGAACCGGATGCGACGGCGTTCTGCTCGGCCGCGCCGTCTTCGGCAACCCCTGGCTATTCGCCTCACCGCATAACGACATCGTAAGTCGTTATGCGCCACTGGCACGGGTTGAGGCGCTGCTTGAACATCTCGCGCTCTTCGCCGAACTGCTCGCCGACACGACGCCGTATGCGAGCATGAAAAAGCACTTCAAGGCCTACGTTTCCCGCTGGGAGGGCGCGAAAGAATTACGCGCGCGGCTGATGAACACCCGCTCATGCGCCGAGGCAGAAGAAGTCGTCGGCGCGGCGCGTGGTATGGTGAGTATGTTTCCGGATCTCGCGAGTTATGCCAGAGAAGGGGAAAAACGGGATTGAGAAAAGGCGGCGCCGCGCGCCTTCGCCGCGTGACGCGTCTGCGGAGAAAATTCCGGACCTGAAGCCGGGAGAAGTTCTTCCGGGAATCACGCATATTGTAATGATAAGGGAGCTCGCGAAAGTTCGAGCAACGCTTCCGCGAATGATCGAAGATAAAACTCTGGTGAAGGCCGCGGTGCATGCGTTGAAGGATATCGAGGGCTTTCGCGGCGTCGAGCACATCGAAAAGATCGTTCAGGATTTCATAGGGAATAAACTGTCGCCAGGCGAGCGATTCGACCTTGGCCTGATCACATATCCCACGAAACGCTGACTTTGCCGGTCCCGCTAAGAAAGCATCCGCGTTCTTGCTATACTCTCCGCATGAAGGAGAAGCGGCACGAGGTGCTATACCGCGCGTACCGGCCGGCAAGCTTCAAGGAGGTGCGCGGGCAGGCCCACGTCGTCGACGTGCTCGAAAAAGCCGTCAAGAACAAGCAAGTCGCGCATGCCTACCTCTTCGCCGGGAGCCGTGGGACGGGTAAGACGAGCGTCGCGCGCATTCTTGCCAGGGAACTCGGCGTTTCCGACAAGGATCTCTACGAGATAGACGCCGCTTCGCAGACCGGCGTGGAAAACATCCGCGAATTGCGCGAGGCCGTGAACGTCATGCCGTTCGATTCGCCCTACCGCTTCTACATCATAGACGAGGCGCACATGCTCTCCCGCAACGCATGGAACGCGTTTTTGAAGACCCTCGAAGAGCCGCCCGCGCATGCGATATTCGTCTTGGCGACGACCGAGCGCGACAAGATACCCGAGACGATCCAATCGCGATGCGAGATATACTCGTTCAAACAGCCGACGCGCGAGATGCTCGCGGACGTCGTTTCCGATGTCGCGAAGCGCGAGGGCTTTTCGCTCGAGCGCTCGGCGGCGGAATTGGTCGCGCTCCTCGCAGAAGGCTCCTTCCGCGACGCGCTCGGCATATTGCAGAAGGTGCTTTCCATTTCCGAACATAAAAAAGTGGACGTGGGAGAAGTCGAGGCCGTCTCCGGAGCGCCGCGGGGAGAACTCGTGCGGCAACTGCTTGAGGCGATCGCGAAAAAAGACGCGGGCGCGGCGCTCAATGTTGTTCGGACCGCCGTGTCGGAAAACATGGACGCGCGCACGCTCGCGAAGCTCCTCATTCACCGCATGCGCGTCGTGCTCCTTATGCGCTACGCTCCAGAGCTCGCCGGATCGTTCTCTAAAGAAATGACCGAAGCCGACCTCGCGCTCGCGAAGGCTCTTAGCAAAGAGCCGGGCGTGAATTCGGAGATGCTGAAAGCGCTTCTAGAAGCCTACTCGCAGATGGCCTACGCCGCCGTGCCGCATTTGCCGCTCGAGCTTGCCGTTGTGGATATCGCGGAGAAGGGGTAGAAAGAAAGGCATACCTATGAGGCAAATCGCGCTCATCGTCAGCATCGCCGTCATCTCGGTGGGCGTCGTCGTGCTCGCATTCACGTTCTTCCAGGTGCAGGACGAGCGCGCGACGCTCGTCGCCGATCTCCAGTACCGCACGCACCTGCTTGCCGACGGGCTCAAGGAGAGCATCGAGCCTTCGTTCGCGAACTATTCCACCTCGACGCTTCAGGGCATCGTCGACCGCTTCGCCAACAGGGAACGGCTCGTCGGCCTCGCGCTCTACGACAGCGAGGCCAACCTCATCGTCGCGTCGGAAGACCTGCCTTCGCAAGCGGGTGCCCGGGCGTCTCTCGCGGCGCGCGTCATGGATCAGGACGAAGTGGCGGG
>Ga0155056_113_pt1 | contig 9972 bp, 12 predicted proteins | sample RifCSPhighO2_01_FD_106024 | JGI IMG/M metagenome (GOLD analysis project Ga0155056, IMG submission 106024) | Candidatus Kaiserbacteria bacterium RIFCSPHIGHO2_01_FULL_58_22
CGGACCACTCCCGTACAAAGCCACCACGCGCCGGACCACTCCCGTACAAAGCCACCACGCGCGCGGAGCGCGCGAGGTTAGCATTCACGCTGGTAATAGGTTCGAGCGGAGTTTAGAATGGACTCAAGGTGTTCTGCCCGAAATCAGGACATTATCGTCGAATCGGACGACGGAAACGTCGTGTAGTCGCACGGCGTGTTTGAGCGTGCCGGTCCCCAGGCCCCCGATAGAGACCGCTTTTCTCCCGCCGACGAGCAACGGGGCATGAAATGCATACACCCTGTCGAAGAGTTTCTCGTCGATGAATCTGCCGAGGGTCTCTCCGCCGCCCTCCACGAGAACGCTCACGATGTTCAGTGTTCGTAGCTTGGCGAGGAGCGCGCGCAGTGGGATGCGGGCGCTCTTGAACGAGATGACAGTGATACCGCGCCGCTCCAATGTTTTCTTCTTGCGCCGTGGCGCGCCGAGCGAGGCCGCGACGATGGCGTTCCCGCGGAGCGCCCGCGCGGAGAGCGGGACGCGGAGGCGCGGGTCGAGGATGACGCGCACGGGGTCGCGCTTGCCGCGCGCGCGTACGCCAAGGTGCGGATCGTCCGCGAGCGCCGTCCCCGCGCCGACAAGGACGGCGTGGTAGCGTCCGCGCAGGCTCCGCGCGTACGCGCGCGCGGCGTCGTTCGTGAGCCATTTGGAATCTCCCGCGCGCGTCGCGAGCTTGCCGTCGAGGCTCGCGGCGAATTTGAGCGCGACGAACGGGCGCCGCTTCGCGTGGAAGGCGTAGAACGCTTCATTCAAAGCCCGCGCCTCTCGCGCGCGGACGCCGCATCGCACGGCGATGCCCGCCCGGCGCAGTTTTGCGATCCCCCGGCCGTTCACGCGCGGATCCGGGTCTTTCGCAGAGCACACGATCCGTCGTATTCCCGCCTTGATGATCGCATCGGTACACGGAGGCGTCTTTCCGATATGCGCGCACGGTTCGAGGTTCGCGTAGAGCGTCGCGCCCCGCGCGCGCTGACCGGCGGCCTTCAGCGCTTCGATCTCCGCGTGCGCTCCGCCCGCCCGCCTGTGGAATCCGCGAGCGACGATGCGCCCGTTCTTTGCGATCACCGCTCCGACCATCGGGTTCGGGTTCGTCCACCCCGCGCCGCGTTTTGCAAGCAGGAGGACTTCGTCCATGCATCGTTCGTCGGAGATGGCCGGAGACATATGTCAGACGTTGCGCAGGCGGTGCCCCAGCTTGCGCTTTTTCGTCCGGAGGTACGTTTTGTTCGTCCGGTTCGGCCTGATCTCGAGCGGCACGCGCGCCGCGATGCGGATGCCGCATTGCGCGAGCTGGCGCTCTTTTTCCGGATTGTTCGTGAGGAGGCGCACCTTCCGCGCGCCAAGGTCCCGAAGTATGTGCGCCGCCGCCTCGTAGGTGCGCTGGTCGGCGGAAAATCCGAGCGCGAGGTTCGCCTCCACCGTGTCGAGGCCTTTGTCTTGCAGGGCGTACGCGCGTATCTTGTTGCCGAGGCCGATGCCGCGGCCCTCCTGGCTCGCGTACACGATGACGCCGGCGCCCTCTTTCCCGATCCTCCTCATGCTCTCCTTGAGTTGCGCGCCGCAATCGCACCGGAGGGAGAAGAGCGTGTCGCCCGTGAGGCACTGCGAGTGAACGCGCGCGAGCGCGTTCCCGTGCGGCTCTCCGAGGACGAGCGCCGCGTGCTCGCGGCCGTCGAGCACGGATTTGTAGGCGATGACCCGGAACGTTCCATAGCGGGTGGGAAGCGTGGAAGATGAGATGCGGACGACGCTCGAGCGGCGCGGCAGGCGCGGCAGGGGACGCGCGTGCAGATAGGCCACGAGGTCGGATATCGCAACGATCTTCACGCCGAGTTTGCGGGAGAGGTCCATGATCTCGGCACGCTTTGCCATGTGTCCGCTCTTTCCGACTATTTCGCAGAGGACGCCGGAAGGCGACTTTCCAGCAAGGCGCGCGAGATCAACCGCGGCCTCGGTGTGACCTTCCCGTTCGAGGACGCCGCCTCTGCGCGCAATAAGGCCGAACACGTGGCCGGGCTTCACGATGTCTTTCGCGCGGGAGCGCGGGTCGGCGAGCACGCGGATCGTCTTCGCGCGGTCGTGCGCGGAAACGCCGGTCGTGACGCCGCGGGCGGCGTTGACGGAGACGGTGAAATTCACCCCCGTCTTTTCCCTGTTCTCGTCGAGCGGAACCATGAGCGGCAGGCGCAGGCGGCGCGCCTGCGCCTCGGTGATCGCCGTGCAGAGAATGCCGCCGGCGCGCCGTATCATCGTCGCGATCGCGGCGGGAGTCGCCGCGTCGGCGGCGATGAAGAGATCGCCTTCGTTCTCGCGTTGAGGGCTGTCGAGGATGACGAGCATCCTGCCTTTTTTCACGTCGGCGACGGCTTCCGGTATCGTGCAAAATTCATTACTCATATGTCGGACAAGGTCCGTATCATCGAAAGCGCGGATTCGGCGGCCTCGACGCCCTTGTTCTCGCGTGTTCCGACGGCGCGTTCGAGCGCGTCTTTGATGTCGTACACCGCGAGCACCTCGAATATGAGCGGTATCTCGTATGCGAGGGAGACGTCCATGCATCCGCGCGCGCACTCGTTGGCGATCTGTTCGAAATGGTAGGTCTTGCCCTTGACGATCGCGCCGAAGGCGATGAGCGCGCTGTAGGTGCGTTTTGCGGCAAGTTTTTTTGCAACGAGAGGTATCTCAAGTGATCCCGGAACCCTGAAGATGTCGATCTGTGATCTAGTCACACCACTGCGCTTCAACCTCGCGATGCAGTTTCTCTCAAGAGCGCGCGCGACCTCCATTCGAAAGGAGCTGCTGATAATTGCAATACGGATGTCTTTTGTGTTCTTCATGCGCGGGTTTTGAGAAGTTTCTTGAGGTACTTAGCGATAATATCCACCTCGATGTTGACGGGGTCACCCGGTTTGAGCGCGTGCATCGATGTCGTACGCCACGTATGCGGAATAACGCCGGTGAAACAGTTCTTTCCCGCTTGTATCACGGTGAGCGAGACGCCATTGACCGCGATCGATCCCTTCTCGACGACGTATTTCGAAAGGCCGCGCGGCAGGGAGAACTTCAGCATGCGGCCGTTGCCCTTTCGCGCAACATTCGTGAGCGCGCCGATCCCGTCTATATGGCCCTGAACGATATGGCCGGAAAGGAACGAGTCAGGCGTCGCGGGCAGTTCAAGATTGACGATGGCGTTTTTCCGCAAACGGCCGAGCGTCGTGCGCCGCGCGGTCTCCGGCATGATGTCGGCGACGAACGCGCCGCCTTTTTTCCCGACGACGGTGAGGCACGCGCCGTTGACGGCGACGCTTGTTCCGATGCCTAATTTTCCAACAAAGTTTCGCGGCGCAGAAATTGCGAGCCGTCCTCCTCGACTCTCTGCAACGCTTCCAATGTGTGAAATAATTCCGCTGAACATACCCGGTTAGTACAATTTCGAATAATTTCTGCCGCGGCTTCAACAGCGAACATTGCTCAAGCTTCTTGTCGCGATTATCTCTGCTACACGCTGGTGATTATTCATACAAGGCGATTCGAAATTGTCCTACCGGGCATAGAAAAACCCCGTTGCTTCGGGGTTGTGCGCACATCACTCCGGAGAGTGATTTTCCTTCTTTCATCCCGACTATACGGTCGGTCGCGGGATCAAACCGCAGTCGTGTCCCGACTTTTGTCAGGACTCGTGGACTCTCCAGCTCCAGTTTTGAAAGACAGAACCTATCGTCCAAAACTGGGGCTGGATTTACCACCGATTGGGACTTCCTCGCCTCGCCAAAGTATTGGCGTCGGCGGGTCACCCAAACCCCGAAGGAACGCCCAGTATAACACACACGCGCCGCGCGGTATACTGCCTCAATGCAGAAAGAGGCGCTCCAAACGCGCATCGAAGCGATAGAATCCGCGATGGGCGCGGCGGATTTTTGGGCTGACAAGGAGAAGGCCCAGGCGGCTCTCAAAGAGTATCAGGAGCTGAAACAAAAGCTTGCCGGCGCGGGGTCCTACGACAAGGGCGGCGCGATAGTCTCCATTATTGCCGGCGCGGGCGGCGACGACGCCGAGGATTTTTCGCGGATGCTTTTCGAGATGTACGGGAAGTATGCCGCGCTCCGGGGATGGAAAACCTCCCTGCTTTCGTCCAATCAAAATACGATGGGCGGCTACCGGAGCGTCTCGTTCGAGGTGGGCGGAGGCTCGTACGGATCGCTCAAGCGCGAGGCGGGCGTGCATCGCCTCGTGCGCATGTCGCCCTTCAACGCCGCCGGCAAGCGGCAGACATCCTTTTCGCTCGTCGAGGTGTTGCCAAAGCTCCCAGACATCGGAGAAGCGCACATACCGGAAAATGAACTGGAGGTCACTGTCGCACGAAGCGGCGGGCCGGGGGGGCAGAACGTCAACAAGCGCGACACGGCGGTGCGCATGAGGCATGTGCCGACGGGCCTTTCCGTCCACGTTACGTCCGAACGAAGCCAACTGCAGAACAGGGAAAAGGCGCTCGAGATGTTGCGCGGCAAGCTCTTCGCCATGCGCGAAGAAGCGGCGGAGAAGGAGACGAGGGGGCTTTCCGCGGGCGCCACGACGAAGATCGAGTGGGGGAGCCAGATCCGCTCCTACGTCCTGCACCCGTACCAGCTCGTGAAGGACCACCGAACAGACCATGAGCGTCGGGATGTCGACAATATTCTAAATGGCGACATTCAATCATTTATTGATGCGGAAAAGTCGATATGATAAGATGACGGCATGAAAACGTTTTCGTTCCGAGCCATAATCGAACCGGACACACCGAAAGGATTTCACGCTTTCGTGCCGCTTCTTCCCGGGCTTCACACGCAGGGCGTCACACTTACGGAGGTGAAAAAGAATCTGCGCGAAGCCATTCTCTGTCACATCCAGGGATTACAAAAAGATCATGAACGTATCCCGCAAGACGAAGACGCGCTCGAAGTTGTGCAGTCGTTTTCCGAAAGCGAACTCGTGAAAGTCTAGAGCGGTATGGCGAAGATGCCGGTCGTGAAAACGCGCGCCCTTGTTCGCGCGTTGGAACGTCTGGGATTTTATCGGTATCACCAAGTCGGCTCGCACGCGCACTTCAAACATGCGGACGGGCGGCGTACCACTGCGTACATTCACGAAGGAAAAGACGTCGGCAAAAAGACGCTCGCCGGGATCATCAACGACCTTGGCATGAGTGTTGAAGAGTTCACAAAGGCGCTGAAAGGCAAATGAAACAGGCAGTTCGTCCGGGCCGGTTCGCGAAGGACCATCGCACGGAGCATGAACGCCGCGACGTCGACAATGTTCTCGGCGGGGATATCCAGTCGTTCATCGACGCGGAAAAGAATTTGGGCGGCATAGCTACTGCGGTATAATGACCTGATGTTCGGTAGACGACTCTTCTACCGACTACTAACTACTAACTACTAACTACTAACTGGTTCCCATGATCTACTACGACAAAGTCACCAAGACGTACGGCAACGGCATACCTGCGGTCGAAGACGTTACTTTGAGCATCGATCCGAGCGAATTCGTCTCGATCGTTGGGCACTCCGGCGCCGGAAAGACGACCCTTCTGAAGATGCTCTTCGCCGAAGTCCAGCCGACGGCAGGCGCGGTCTATTTCGGCTCGCGCGAGATACAGACCCTGAAGGGGAAGGAATTGCGGGAGCTTCGCCGGAGCATCGGCACCATTTTCCAGGATTTCCGCCTTCTTCCCACGAAGACGGTCTATGAGAACATCGCCTTCGCGCTCGAGGTCGCCGGCAAATCCGACGACGACATCGCGGCCGACGTGCCGCACGTCCTCGATCTCGTGGGCCTTCCCGACAAACTATGGAGCTTTCCCTCGCAGCTTTCCGGCGGCGAGCAACAGCGGGTCGCGATCGCGCGGGCGATCGTCAACCAGCCCGACGTCCTTATCGCCGACGAGCCGACCGGCAACCTCGATCCGATCAACGCGCACGACGTCGTGGAGATACTGAAGAAGATCAACAATCTCGGCACGACGGTCTTTCTCGCGACGCACAACAAGAGCGTCGTGGATTCCGTGGGGCGGCGTGTCGTTGTCATGGATCAGGGCAGGATCGTGCGCGACGACAAGCAGGGGAAGTACGTCCTGTAAATTAATGAGCGGAGCGAATATAATTTACTGGACCCAGCACCATTTCGACATGCCACAGCCACCTGCCACACTGAAGATGTCGTTGAGACGGTCTCAACAAAGTCGTACAATACGCACATGAGAACGCATGTCGAAATGGTGCTGGGTGTAAGAGCTTCTAAGCTCACTGCACTCGCTAAGAATCTCTAACATGTCCACCTGGATCAACGTAAAACGAGTCGCGCGCTACGGGCTCATCAGCTTCGTCAGGAACGGCTTCGTCTCGCTCGCCGCCGTTCTCATCATGACGATAACGCTCTTCGTCGTCGCGGGCCTCTTCATGTTCGGCGCGGCCTTGAGCAGTACGCTCAAGGAGCTGACGGAGAAGGTGGACGTGACGGTCTATTTCACCACGGCCGCTCCGGAGGAGGAGGTACTCGCGATACGAAGCTCGCTCGAGGCGCTCCCGGAGGTCGCCGCCGTCACCTACGTCTCGCGCGAAGAGGCGCTCGCGGCCTTCCGCGAGCGGCACAAGAACGACCAGCTCACGATCCAGGCCCTCGATGAGCTTGCGGAGAATCCCTTGGGCGCCTCGCTCGAGGTGCGCGCCAAGCAGACGAGCCAGTACGAATCCATCGCGAAGTTCCTCGAGGAACAGCAGGGAAGCGGAGCGGCCGCGTCAATAGACAAAGTGAATTTCTATCAGAACAAGACCGCGATCGACCGCCTGACGAACATCATCGAGACCTCCCGGCGCCTCGGCATCGGCATCGCGCTCGTTCTCGGCATCGCGACGCTCTTGATCTCTTTCAATACGATACGCCTCGCCATCTACACCGCGCGCGAGGAGATCGGCGTCATGAACATCGTGGGAGCGGGGCACTGGTACGTGCGCGGACCCTTCATGGTGGCGGGAGTGCTCTACGGGCTCGTGAGCGGCCTCGTCGTGCTTCTCCTCCTCTATCCGCTCACGCTCTCCCTCGGGCCCGGGAGCGAGCGCTTTTTCGGCACGTTCAACGTCTTCGCGTACTTCGTGGACGCCTTTCCCCTGCTCTTCCTCATCGTGATGGGCTCGGGCGTAGGCCTCGGGGCGCTTTCCAGCTACCTGGCCGTTCGCCGCTACCTCCGAGCCTGATCTCGTGGTACACTCGGGTTCGATGAGTCCCGCCCTTTCATCCTGCATGAAAGATAAGGTTGCCTCACGAACGATTTTTCTCCATTGTCCCTATCGCATTATTGGCATAAAAAGAGCGGGATGAAACGGCGCGCGCAAGGCGGACACAAGTATATTTTCGTCGTCGGGGGCGTCATGTCCGGCGTGGGAAAAGGCATCGCGACGGCTTCGATCGGCAAGCTCCTTACGGCGCGCGGGCTCTCCGTCAATCTCGTGAAAATAGACCCGTACCTGAACGTGGACGCGGGGACGATGAACCCGATCGAGCACGGGGAAGTATTCGTGCTGGACAGCGGCCTCGAGACCGATCAGGACATGGGCAACTACGAGCGCTTTCTCGGGCGCGACGAGGGGCCCGACGACTACATGACGAGCGGCATGGTTTACGCCTCGGTCATCGCGCGCGAGCGCAATCTGGGGTACGGGGGAAAATGCGTCGAGACGATACCGCACGTGCGCGACGAGGTGATCGACCGCCTGAAGCGCGCCGCGAGCGTTTCCGGCTCCGACGTCTCCGTCATCGAGATCGGCGGCACCGTGGGCGATTTTCAGAACGCGCTCTACGTGGACGCCGCTCGCGTCATGCACCTTCTGGCTCCCGGCGACACGCTCTTCGTGATGGTCTCGTACCTTCCCGTGCCGGGGACGCTCGGCGAAATGAAAACGAAGCCGACGCAAAACGCGGTGCGCATGCTCAACTCCTACGGCGTCCAGCCCGACGTCATCATCGCGCGTTCGAAGCGTCCGCTCGACAGGAAGCGCAAGGAAAAGCTCGCCATCTCCTGCAACGTGCATCCCGACATGATCATCTCCGCGCCCGACGTCGAGAGCATCTACGACGTGCCGCTGAACTTCGAGCGCGACAAGCTCTCCGACATCCTGCTCGAAGCGCTCGGCGAGGAAGGCAAACAGCCCGCCGACCTCTCCGTGTGGAAGGAATTCGCCGAACACGCGCACGACGGCGACGGGAGGGTGAAGGTCGGCATCGTCGGCAAGTATTTCGACACCGGCGACTTCGTGCTCTCCGACGCCTACATTTCCGTCATTGAGGCCCTGAAGTTCTCTGCGTACGCGCATGGCGTTCATCCCGAACTCCACTGGCTGAACGCGAAAGACTACGAGGCGGACCCCAGCGCAGTCTCGGAGCTAAAAGAGTACGATGGCATTCTCGTGCCCGGCGGCTTCGGCGAAACGGGCATCGATGGAAAGATAGCCGCCGTCACATTCGCGCGAGAGGAAAAGATCCCGTATTTTGGGCTTTGTTATGGAATGCAATTGATGACGGTAGAATACGCCCGCAATGTCGCGGGTCTTACCGATGCGCATACTACAGAAATCAATCCGAACACGCCGCACCCCGTCATCATGATACTTCCCGAGCAGGTGGAGAAGCTGGCGAGGAAAGACTTCGGCGGCTCGATGCGCCTCGGCGCATACCCGTGCGAGCTCAAGAAGGGGACGATAGCGCGTGAGGCGTACGGCAAGGATGAAGTATCCGAACGCCATCGCCACCGCTACGAGGTGAATCCGGAATACATCGAGCGTCTGACAAAAGCGGGGCTGGTTTTTTCCGGCGTCTCGCCCGACCGTCGTTTGATGGAGATCGCGGAGCTTCCCAAGAAGGAGCATCCCTTCATGCTCGGCACGCAATTCCATCCCGAGTTCCGCGCCCGCCCGCTCTCACCGCATCCGCTCTTCAGCGCGTTCATCAAAGCGGCCGTCGAGCGAAAGGGAAAAAAGAAGGCATGAGTGTTTGGAAATCTTCCTCGATCAAACTGGTATCGCTCAACATCGAGAAATCCAAGCACCTCGATCGCGTACTGCCGTTCCTCGCGCGGCGCCTGCCGGACGTCTTTTGCGTGCAGGAGCTTTTCGAGCGCGACATACGGCTGTTTTCCGACATGCTCGGCGGGGATAGTGCGTATGTCCCCATGACGCGCCGCGTGAACGAAACGCCGCCGGAGCCGCAGGGCATCGGCATTTTTTCCCGCCTCCCGATCCTCGGGAAACAGGTGCGGTATTACCAGCGGACGCCCGGGCGGATCCCGGATTCGGATACGCGCGACCGGAGCACGTTTCGGGACAACGATTACGTGGTGCTCGCGGCGGACGTCGAAAAAGACGGAACGCCCTTCCGCATCGCCACGACGCATTTCACGTGGACGCCCGACGGAAAGCCCGACGACCTCCAGCGCGCGCACGTCGGGAAACTGCTCGCCATTCTCGAACGCCTCGGCGAGTTCGTCGCGTGCGGCGATTTCAACGCGCCGCGGGGCGGGGAGATATTCGGCATGCTCGCCGCGAGATACAAGGACAACATTCCGGCTCGCTACGCGACGAGCATAGACGTTTCGTTGCACCGCGCCGGGAGGACGAAGCCGCGCGAGCTCGAAGACAAGATGGTTGACGGCCTGTTCTCGACCCCGGGGTACGCCGTGTCGGACGTCGAACTGGCCTGCGGCGTCAGCGATCACTGTGCCATCGTCGCATCGGTGGCAAAGGCGCGCCCGTAGCGGATAGTGCATGCTACAGTGCATGCCATGGTGCATGCCATAGTGCCTGCTATAGTAGGCACTATTTCCGGCAGTATTTTCTAGTGGCAAAACGGAACCGAAATGAGTTTAGCATTTTCGCCGGAATTGGTCGAATAATTTCTTCTTTT
>Ga0155056_118_pt2 | contig 7381 bp, 8 predicted proteins | sample RifCSPhighO2_01_FD_106024 | JGI IMG/M metagenome (GOLD analysis project Ga0155056, IMG submission 106024) | Candidatus Kaiserbacteria bacterium RIFCSPHIGHO2_01_FULL_58_22
TCTGACACTCCGAAGCCCCGCCTTCGGAAAGAGGCCTTTGAGCGTCTGGAGGATGTTCCGGGCGCGCGCGTCCTCGACTTTCGATGACACCGCGATCCGGAACGTCATAGTGCATTATAGGATACCATGCCGGGAATTGCAAGCGCCGGCGCCGCGTGCAAGGATGTCGGTATGTCGAAAAAAGCTGAGCGGCTCGTCCTCGCCGGCCTCCTTCAAAAGCTCGCTCCACGGCTCGGCGCGAAGGTCGTGCTCGAATCAGGATGGAAGATAGCGGGGCAGATAACGTTCCCGGACCGCGGGGGCAAACGCGGGAATAAAAGCTACTTTCGCTACAACACGCTCGATCTGAATCCGGTGGGCGCCTCGGACATCGCGAAAGACAAGGATTACGCGAATTTCTTCATGCGAAAGATGGGATATCCGACCGTGCCCGGGCGCGCGTTCTATTCGGACGATTGGTGCGAAACAATCGGCTCGCGCAGGAACAACGCGGCGGCATACCGATATGCGCGGAAGCTCGGATTTCCGGTGATAGTAAAGCCGAACGAAGGCAGTCATGGCGCCGGGGTGTTCCTGGTGAACGACAAGCGGGAATTCATGCGCGCAATGCGCCACATATTCAAGGGCGACCGCGTCGCGCTCGTCCAGCGCGTCGTGCGCGGGAGGGATTACCGCATCGTCGTTCTCGACAGACAGGTCATCTCCGCCTACGAGCGCATCCCCCTCTCGGTCGTCGGCGACGGACGCTCGAGCATCAAAGAGCTCTTGAAGAGAAGGCAGAAGCGGTTCCGCGCCGCGAGCCGCGACACGCGCATCCGGCTCGACGACATCCGCATCGCGCACAAACTGGGCGTGCAGAAGCTTGCGCTCCGCTCCGTCCCCGAGCGCGGCAAGCAAGTATTTCTTTTGGACAACGCCAACCTCTCAAGCGGCGGCGACGCCGTGGACGTGACGAAGCCCATTCATCCGGAATTCAAAAAAATAGCGGTAGAGCTCACCCGCGACATGGGCCTGCGCCTTTGCGGCGTCGACCTCATGGTCGCGGGCGACATCCGCCAAGCGCCCAAAAAATACCGGGTTCTCGAAGTGAACGCCGCTCCCGGATTGGACCACTACGTGAAGCAGGGCCGCGCCCAGCAAAAGACAGTCGAAAATCTCTATCTCAAAGTCCTAAAGAGCTTGGCTCGCTGAATAGAACCCATCTCAAAAATAAACGCACTATGAAAAGACAAGATCAGCTTGGCTACTGCGGCCGCTTCCGCGCGGCTCCGGCGCCGAACGGCTCGGCCTCATGTCTGCCTCGTTCCAAATCCACGTACCTGTACTTGATGCCGTTCCATTCGCGGGCCTCTTCGAAGACTTTTTTGGTGAAGAGATGCTCGTAGGGCGGGAAGAACGTGTCGGCCTCGCCCTCGGCGTCGATAAGCGTGAGGTGGAGCTTGTCTGTGAGCGGAAGCGCTTGTGTATATATCTCCGCTCCTCCTCCTATGTGTATCTCCTCGTTGCCCGGTGATTTTCTCGCCGCCTCCAGCGCCTCCGCGAGTGAGCCAACCACGACGACGCCCTCCTGCGAACCATAACGACTTCGTAAGTCGTTATTGCGGGTGATGACGATATTCGGTCTCTCCGGCAGGGGTCCGCCGAGGTAGCCGACGACGGACTCGAATGTCTTGCGTCCCATGATGAGCGGGTGTCCGCGCGTGAGCGCATTGAAGCGTTTGAGGTCGTCGGGGATGTGCCAGAGGAGCTTGCCGCCTTTGCCGAGCTCGCGATTGCGGCCTATCGCGGCGACGGCGCATACCCTGGCCATACTTATTTCCCCGCGGGGAAATCGGATTTGAGTTTTCTTATATCGCCGCTGAAGACCAGCTTCATCTCTACGCCTTTTTCCTTCGCGCCCTTTTCGACGACGTCTTTCTGATGCCAGCGCGACCTGCGAGGCTTCACTTTTTTGGAAAGCTGTTCGAACACGATCTGGCAGATGCGCTCGCCCGGGTGAAGCTGGATGACCTGCGAGCGCGTGTTGTTGCGCATGGGAAGCGTCAGCGGGCCTTCGTAGCCGGAGTCTACGATGCCCGTGAGGTCCACCGAAAGCCCCTTGCGGTTGACCGACGAGCGCGGATAGAGAACGGCCATGAGATCATTCGGGACTTTGATCGTCTCGAATGTCGAGACCAAGACATATTCCTGCGGAAGAAGCTCGAAGCATTGTCCCTGTTCGAGCTCTATCACGTCGAAATATTCCGGGCCGTGGTCTTTGAGAGGATCGATGCGGAGCGCTTCCCGGCCCCGCGATGTCATTTTCCACGACTTCGGCACGAGAAAAGTAAAGCCGAGCCGGAGATCGACGGCGTGCGTCTGGAGCTGGAAGCTGTCGAGGCCGGGCGTGAACGCGATGTTGCCCCTCTTCACCCGCGCGAGTATCTCGTCTTTGGTGAGAATCGCCATGGATTCGCATTGTACACCAAGGACCGTCCTTTTTTGAATGCCCAATACAACTCTCGTACATATGTACAAGAACTGTATTCAAAGGACGATGTGCATGCCGGTGATTGCCGGAAGCGGCTGGTATTGCGCGGCAAGCGGGCCGACGATCTCATCCACCAATTTTTTATCCTTCTTCTCCGCGCGGTCGAATGTGTTCTTCGGAAGCGCGAGGCGGATAGGCGCGTGATCGTTCCCGCGCTTCAAAAGTTCATTGACCGCATCGAGCTGATTGTCGTAGACGTGCGCGTTGGAGATGGAGTGGCTGTAGACGCCGGGAACGACGCCAAGCTTTTGCGCGAGGATGCATTGCAAAAGCGCGAAGCCCGCGACGTCGGCGGGAAAGCCGAGCACCATGTCGTTGGAGCGGACGATGTTGTGGAGGTGGAGCCGCCCGCCGATGATGTTGGCGGTGAATGAGTACGGGCACGGCACGTTGGCCCGCCTCGTGCCGCCGAGACCGTCTTCTCCCGGATCCCACGTAACGACGACCCCGTGCCGCGAGCTCGGGTCTTTTTTCAGCAAGCGAACGAGAGCCCCGAGCTGGTCGCGCCCGAAGTGCTTGCGCCAGCGATAGCCGTAGGCGACCGTAACGACATCGGCTGGATTCGTGAAGCTATCCCAGATTTTCGTGAAATCGCGCAGAAAATCCGCGGGCCTGCGCGCGCCGGAGATGAACCATATCTGCTCGGCGACGAACATCTTGATGGGAATTTTACGCAGAGTAAGAAGCGGAAATCCATCCTTTTCAATGTCGAGCGAGAAGTGAAGTCCCGGAAGCGCCGTAGTCTCATGCTTCGTGCGCGCGTTCATGTCGCGCACGCCCTTCTCCATGATGCGCCGTAGCATTTCCCAATATAGCTCGTCGAAGCGGGTCATGCGCGGATTATAGTGCCCGCGCGAACCGGAGCAACCGCGCGGACATATCAACGATACTCCACGACCGTGGAGGATCGTTGATATCGAAAAACGGGACAAACGTCGCGCGCGTGATACATTATTCACGATATGACCGGCATCCTTTATCCCTACATCCCGCCCGGAAAGACGATCATGTATGTCGGTTTGGACAACGAATTCATGACCGCGGCCAAGGAGTTCGCGCGCGAGAACAACACGGTACAGCACGTCGGCGCGGCGCTCGTCGTCACGAACGGCCGCGTCATCGGCCGAGGCTCCATCGGAGCTGGAGTTCACGGCGAGCAAGGCGGGTGCATTCGCGAACGGCTGAATGTCCCGACCGGGACCCGCTACGACCTCTGCAAAGGGTGCGCTCACGAGTACCATAGCGAAGCTTCGGCAATCCGCGAGGCAAAAGAGCGTGGCGAGGACACGCGCGGCGCCGACCTCTACCTCTGGGGACACTGGTGGTGCTGTGAGCCGTGCTGGAGCGCGATGACGGAAGCGGGCATCGGGAACGTCTACCTCCTCGAGGGAAGCGAGCGACTTTTCAACAAGAGCAGTCCAGGCAACGTCATCGGACGGCAGTTCGAAACGCACTACACCTCGCGATGAGATCTAGGCTGGCGCCAAAGCGCAAAATTACAATAGCCGAAATTCCGCTACGGAGTACAATGGCGGGATGACCCGCGGGAAGTTCGTCGTGCTCGAAGGGGGCGAGGGCGCCGGGAAATCCGTCCAGATGGGGCGGATTCGGGAGATACTGCCGCACGGAGTGTTCACGCGCGATCCGGGCGGGGTGGAGACCGGCGAGGACATCCGGCGCATGGTTCTCTCAAAAGAGGCGCGCGGCATCGACGCCGCCACCGAGATACTGCTCTTCCTCGCCGCGCGCGCGCAGTTGATCGCCGAGCTGATCGCGCCCGCCCTCGAGAGCGGCAAGCTCGTCGTCTGCGACCGCTTCATCCTCTCCACCATCGCCTACCAGGCGTACGGGAGGAAAAAACTCGAATACCTGCCGCTCGTGAAGAGCGTCTTCGAGGCGATACATCACGGTTGCGTTCCCGATCTCACCATCTTCCTCGAAGTGTCGCCGGAGGTCGGGCTCGCCCGCGCGCGCGCGCGTCTCGAAGCCCCCAACCGCTTCGACGAGGAGGAGGTCGCGTTCCATGAGCGCGTCCGCGAAGGCTACAAAAAGCACCTCAACGACTATGGCAAGTCGGCCGTCGTCAACGCCGACAACGACATCGAGCAGGTTTGGCAGGACGTGAGAGAGGCATTACAATCCGCGCTATGACCGCGGCATCGGATCCATACGGATGCGTCGAGAAACAGGATCCGGAAGTGTACGCCGCGCTCGCGGGAGAAGAAAAGCGCGAAGCGGAAGGCGTCGAACTCATCCCTTCTGAAAATTATGTTTCAAAAGCCGTCCGCGAGGCCAACGGCTCCATCCTCACCAACAAATACGCTGAAGGCTACCCCGGCAGGAGATACTACGGCGGCCAGGAATTCACCGACCAGGTCGAGAGTCTCGCGATAGAGCGGGCCAAAAAGATCTTCCGGTGCGACCATGCGAACGTCCAGCCGCTCGGCGGCGCGAATGCCAACATCGGGGCGTATTTCGCCTGGCTCGATCCGGGCGACACCGTGCTGGGGATGGACCTCGGCCACGGCGGGCACCTCACGCACGGCGCGCCCGTCACCTACATGGCCAAGCTCTATCGCTTCGTCCGCTACAAGATGAAGAACATCGAGACGGGAGAGATCGACTACGACGAGATGCGCGAGACCGCGAAGAAAGAAAAGCCGAAAATAATACTCGGAGGGTTCTCCGGCTATCCGCGCGAATTGGATTGGCAGAAGATCTCCGACATCGCCAAAGAGGTCGGGGCCGTCGCGATGGCCGACGTCGCGCACATCGCTGGCCTGATCGCCGGGGGCGCCGCGAAAAACCCGTTCGACTACGGGTTTCAGATAGTTACGACGACGACGCACAAAACGCTCCGCGGCCCGCGCGGCGGCATGATACTTTCCAAGGGAATAGTCAGCAGTCCGTTGAAAGCGCCGGAGAAGACGGTCGAGAACCTGCCCACGCTGATAGACAGAAGCGTCTTCCCCGGATTGCAGGGCGGCCCGCACATGAACAACATCGCCGCAAAAGCGATCGCCTTCGGCGAAGCGCTACAGCCCTCGTTCAAGACGTACGCCGCGCAGATCGTGAAGAACGCGAAGGCAATGGCGAGGGTATTTCAGGAAGCGAACATCAGGCTCATCGCAGGAGGGACCGACAACCATCTCATCCTCGCCGACGTGTGGAGTTCGCTCTCGCTCGGCGGCAAAGAGGCGGAAGAGACGCTCGACAAGGTCGGCATCACCTTGAACAAGAACGCCATCGCCGACGACACGCGCAAGCCCTTCGATCCGTCCGGCATCCGGTTCGGGACTCCGGCGATAACGACGCGCGCATTCGGCGAAAAGGAATGCACGCGCGTCGCAGAGCTCATGGTCGACGCGATGAAAAATAAAAGCGACGAAAAGAAGCTCGTTTCCATTCGCGAAGAGATACGGACTCTCTGCAAAAAATTTCCGATTCCCGATACGTTCGCGTAGATACGCAAAAGGCATTTGCCTTTTGCCGTTTAACTTATCCATGTTCGGCATCGACCTCATCGCCCTCGTCCAGCTACTCGGCTACCCGGGGCTCTTCCTCGTCATCTTCCTCGAATCCGGCGTCTTCTTCGGGTTCTTTCTCCCCGGCGCTTCACTCCTCTTTATCGCGGGGATGCTCGCCTCTCTCGGCATCCTCAACATTTGGCTCCTCGTCCCCATTCTCTTTGCGGCGGCGGTTCTCGGAGACGCCGTCGGATACTGGTTTGGCGCGTGGATCGGCAGGGCGATCTACAAGCGCCCGAATTCGCGCTTCTTCAGGCAGGAGCACGTGCGGATCGCGCACGATTTCTTCGAGAGATACGGAAAGGCCGCCGTCCTCCTCGCGCGATTCGTGCCCATCGCGCGCACGTTCGTCCCCATCCTCGCGGGCGTCGGCGGCATGACCTTCCGGGTCTTCCTCTTTTACAACGTGCTCGGCGCGATCGTCTGGGCGTGCGGCGTTTCGCTCCTCGGATACTCCGCCGGACGCTACGTGCCCAACGCCGACCGCTATCTCACGCTCTTCATCGGAGGGATAATCGCCGCAACGGCCCTGCCGCTCCTCATCGCGTGGTGGAGGCAGTGGAAAGAAGAACACGCCGTGTGCCCGCGGGCCGTCGTGTTCGACCTCGACAACACGCTCGCCATGGCGTTCGAGCCCCTGCCGCCGCGAACGGCCGCCGGCCTCGCAAGTCTCCTCGAAAAGATCCCGGTCGCCATCGTGAGCGGCGCGACCATCGGGCGCATGGAGCAATACGTCCTTCCCGAACTTCCCGGCGGCGCGCGGCTCGACGATCTCTACCTCTTCCCCGACACCGGCGCGCTCTGCTACGTGTGCGAGAACGGGACGTGGCGGCCCGTATACGATCACCGCTTCGCGAAAGACGACTTTGAGAAGATCGTCGCGGCGCTCGAGGAAGGAATCCGCGCGACCGGGATCTGCGCGGACGCGCCGTGCTGGGGCGAGCGCATCCTCGCGCGCGAGAATCAGATAACCTTCGCGGGCCTCGGCGTGGACGCTCCGGGAGACAAAAAGCGCGCATGGGATCCCGACCGCGCCAAGCGCGCGAAGCTGAAAAGCTATCTCGACGAGCGTCTCGCGGAGCTTCCCGTCGACATCCGCATCTCCTCCCGCACTGCGATCGACATAACCCAGCGCGGCGTGGACAAGGCGAAGGCCGTGCGCTTCCTCGCGGAACGCCTCGGCATCGAGCCGAAGGAGATGCTCTTCGTGGGCGACGACCTCGGCGAGCACGGCAACGACGCCGTCGTCATTCCGACCGGCATCGCGACGCGGCAAACCTCCGGCCCCAAAGAAACCGCGCGCGTCGTCGAAGAACTCCTCGCC
>Ga0155056_133_pt1 | contig 5486 bp, 7 predicted proteins | sample RifCSPhighO2_01_FD_106024 | JGI IMG/M metagenome (GOLD analysis project Ga0155056, IMG submission 106024) | Candidatus Kaiserbacteria bacterium RIFCSPHIGHO2_01_FULL_58_22
GCACCTGCACCATACACTAGCTAGGGAGATGTGTGAATATCAGTAATTCACAATGACGACAAATTCTCCGCGGGCTTTTTTGCCTTTCTCGAGCTGCGTAGCAAGCTCTGCGGGCGTACCAGAGAGAACTTCTTCGTGGATCTTGGTGAGTTCTCGCGCGACGGTAATGCGAGATTTGGGAGCGACTTTTTCTAATTCAGACAACAATTTAAGAATGCGGTGCGGGGATTCGTAGAGTACAACCGGGATTTTGCTCGTTGCGATTTCCTTCAGAGTTGTCTGACGACCCTTTTTGTGCGGCAGGAAACCTAGGAAGACAAAAGTGTCGACGGGTATACCCGCAACCGAGAGTGCCGCGGTCAGAGCCGACGGACCGGGGACCGCTTCTATCTTCGCTTCCGGCGCGTATTCGCGCACATAGGCCACGAGTCGCGCGCCCGGATCCGATACGCCGGGCGTGCCCGCGTCGGTCACGTATGCGACATGCTCCCCGCGAGCGAGTCGTTCAACGACCTCGTCTGCCCTTTTGTGTTCCGTCGCCGCGTCAAGTCGAAATACTGATTTGCGAAGGCCGTAATGGTTGAGGAGCTTCAAGATAACGCGTGTGTCTTCTGCATAGATGCAGTCGCACTCCTTGAGGTTCCAAAGCGCGCGGAACGTGAGATCGCCCAAATTCCCTATCGGCGTCGCGACGATTGAAAGCGTTCCCATACTATGCAGGGATAATTCCTAAAATTAGTCCGATATGAGTGCGGATATCCGCGAGGACTGCCGGTGATACTTTACCCACGCGGCGCAAAGCGCGTGCATCGATGTCAATTGTCTTGTGTTGGTCGGACAAGACCGTGCCAACGATTTCGCCCTTTGTGAGGGAAACTTCATTTGCATATCCTTTCGTCTGCGAAGTAATCGGACATACGGTGCAAAGTCCGCTCGCTTTCGTATAAGAACGCACTGAAACTACAACGGCCGGACGACGTCCAGCTTGCTCATGACCGCGCGTTCCCGAGTAATCTACCCACACGATATCGCCCGCATCGGGTACGTAACGCACTACTACCATACCTCACGACCCTGGGTCACACCGAAGTCAACAAGATCGTGCTTGTCGCGCCTCGATACGCCACGCACGAGATCTTTAAGTGTGAGACGTTTTTGAGGAGATTTTTTCGTAAGGACAATCGAAGAACCGCGTAAAGTCGTCTGAACCTCCGCATGTGCAAGACCAAGGGTATCGACAAACGCTTTTGGTAAGAGCACTCCGTGTCCATTCCCCCATTTTCGTACGGAGGTAATCCGGACCTGCTCCGCTACAGTTGTTTTCATACCGAGAAGTTTAAACAATGTATAAACAGTTGTCAAATGACCTTATTGTAAGTTCAGCGATATCTGAAACCTCCCTTAAATGATCAATCGCTTCAAATCCGACTACTGAAGACAGTGCCAGTACCCATCATGCCATACTCGCTCCGCTCGTTTAGCCGGCGCTTGCTCGGAAACGAGAGCAAGCTCTCGCTTCTCTCGCTTCGCTAGGCTATAGTCTCTTCTGATGCGCAAAAAGGCTCACTTCATCGGCATCGCGGGCATGGGCATGAGCGCGGTCGCCATCCTCCTCAAGGAACAAGGCTGGCTCGTGGGCGGCTCCGACAGCGAAGCATACCCGCCTGCGACGAGCCAGCTTGAACGGCACGGCATTCCCTGCACGGCCTCTTACGATCCCGGGAATATTCCAAAAGACGCGGATCTCATCGTCGTCGGCATGAATGCGAAGCTGAAGCGCGAGAACAATCCGGAAGTGAAAGCCGCATACGATTCCGGCATTCGCATGACCCCGTTCCCGAAAGTGCTTGGTGATATCGTGCGAAAAAGAAAGCCGATCGTCGTCGCCGGTTCCTATGGAAAATCAACGATTACGTCTCTTCTTGCGTGGTGCCTTTCGCGTTCGGGAATTGGTGCGGGCTGGTTTATCGGCGCTTCTCCCGAAGGAATGGAACCGTCACACCTTGGCACTCATCCGGTCTTTGTCCTCGAAGGAGATGAATATCCGACCTCACACGACGACTTACGGCCCAAGTTCGCGCATTACAACGCGCATGACGCGCTCATAACGGCCGTGACGCATGATCACGTGAATATCTACAAGACCCAGCGGGAGTTTTCAGAACCTTTCCGCGCGCTCGCCGCCGGCCTTCCCGATGACGGGATACTTCTCTTGTGCGCGGACGAGCCGAACGCCGCGTCGCTTGGAAAAGAGACGCGAGCGCGCGTCACTCTCTACGGCATGACGAGTTCGTCCGAGTGGTACGCAAACGATATCTCACGCGGAGAGGTGACGAGTTTTGATCTCATGCGCGGCTCGGAGAAAATTGCACGACTTTCGACCTCTCTTATAGGCGATCACAACATTCAAAACGTCGTCGGCGCCTCGGCAATGCTCTTGGAAAAAGAGCTGATTACACCAGAACAACTCGCGGAATCTGTCAGAGATTTCAAAGGCCTCGCGCGCCGCCTCGACAAAAAGACCGCGCGTTCGTCCGTTCCCGCATACGAAGGGTTCGGCTCGTCGCGCGAGAAACTTCGCGCCGCGATCGCGGCGATAAAAGCACAATACCCCGAAAAACGCCTCGTCGTCGTCTTCGAGCCGCACACGTTCAGTTGGCGCAATAAAATGATGTTGCATTGGTTCGACGATGCATTCGAGGGCGCCGGGCTCGTAATCCTCTACAAACCGGCCGAGCAGGGAGCGGCGACGCACGAGCAGAGCACGCAGGAAGAAATGACAGAGCGACTTGCGCGCGCAGGTGTCGCAGTACGACCCACAGCCGCGCCGGAAGAGACGCTCGCAATACTCTCGTCGGAAGTCGGCAGGGACGATGTCGTTCTTCTTTCCTCTTCCGGCGCGATGGACGGCCTCATTGAACGAATCCCCGAATGGCTTGATAATACCTTTTGACCATGCGCTTCTTCTCCAGTGAACTCGGGCACGAATACGCCAAGACGTATACGTTCGGCTATTGCAATTATGGCGTCCTCGAACCGGGTGACGACATTTCTGATATGTATGCCAGCGGCTACCTTCCCTACTCCGGCTCGCCGGAGAGTAAAGGAATGTTCTACATGGCGCGAAGTGCTCGCATCTACCTTCCCGAATTCGAACTCAATAGTGAATGCCGCCGCGTCGCAAAAAAATTCGACGGAACATTCTCCCGCAAAGCAGTGCCGCTCCGCGATTTTGATGTTACGGAAGAATTCATCACGTTTTGGCTCGACTACTTCGCTCGCGCGCACGGCCCGTCAGTGGTGTCACGTGAACGGGTCAAGCTCTGGCTCGATTTCGGCATTATCACGCACATCGGCATCTACAAGGACGAGAGTGGCAACGTCGCTGCCTACACGCTCGAAGTCGCAGATGACGTGATAACCCACGATTGGTATCAGAGCTGGTCTAGAGAATACGATAAATCGTCGCTCGGCATGTGGCTACTTATTGATATCGCTCGCACAACCAAAGCACGTGGCGCGCAATACTACTACTGCGGCACAGCGTATTCGGAAAATTCGTACAAATCGAATCTTCCTGCGCTTGAATTCTGGAATGGTACGGAGTGGAACAAAGACACAAACAACAAGCGCCTTAACGAGCGTCTAAAAACGGACGGGCAACGACAAGTATCGTTCCTCGACGAGTGGAAACAAAAACACCCGCTTTTTTAGAGGGCGTGCTATGATGTCGATATGACTCAGGCAACCGTATACAAGAAAATAGTCGCGCTGGAGCGCGAAGTGCAAAAAATGAAGCTGGAAGCGTACCGCACACTCCCGAAGTCGCAGCGCCCGCGTTCTCCCTATTCCGAGAAAGCCCTCGGTCGCGCGGTGCGCAAGACGCGAAATGCCATGTGGCAGCGCCACTATGCAAAGAAGATCAAGAGTATTTCTTGACACGAGCGCGCTTCTTGCAGGTCTCAACTCTCCGACAGGCGCCGCTGGCGCCATTCTCGTAGCATGCTTTTCCGGCGAAATTGTCCCGCTCATTTCTCCGCAGGTCATCGAGGAGGCGGAGCGCAACATCTCGCTGAAATTTCCGATGCTCGATAACGCGTGGCATTCATTTTTACTGATTCCGCCACACGTAACAAAGAAGCCGGCCATCTTGCAGGTTCGTAAAGCGTACGCGCTACTCCCGACGAGCGACGCGCCTATTCTGGCAAGCGCGACAGCGAGCAAGCCGGACGCGCTCGTCACGTGGGACGTCAAACATTTCCTCCGTGCGAACGTTGTTGCATCGGTCGAATTCCCCGTCCTGACGCCCGGAGAGTTCCTCGCAAGATTCTTTTGACACGCCAAAGCGCCCACTTACACATCGCTCCTCGACGAGTGGAGGCAAAATCATCCTTTGTTTTAGGGGTCCTCCGCCTGCTAAAAAGATCACTTCAATTTTTTCATTAAGTCCTCTAGCGCCTCGACGTTTTCTAGATACTCCTTCTCAAATTTTTTCATATCCGTCAGCTCGGATTCTAGCTTCGCAATATATTCATCAGCGCTTTTCCGATTGCGGTGGACGGAATTGCCGCTTTCGCCGTCTCAGGAACTGCTGTGGTTGCATGTAGGGCTACGGCCACTGCGCCGAGTACCGTCTTTATGGACCGCAGCTTTTCTCTAACACAAGAAGTATATGGTTCAGCCCGTTTAAAACAAGGGTCGGGAATTATTATCCCCAGAGCAATGGTGTGGTTGGAAAAATTTTTCCGTCCTCGTATTCGATGCTCGGTTCTCTGTCGCGCTCAAGGAGGAGCGGGCCGTCGAGGTCTACATAGTCTGCGAATTGCGCTACGACGGTCGCCGGAGCCATCGAGAGCGATGTGGACACGTGACAGCCGACCATAACGGCAAGCCCGGCTTTTTTCGCCTTTTCTGCCATCGCGAGAGCTTCGGTGAGCCCGCCGGCTTTGTCGAGCTTGATGTTAACCGCCCTATATGTCCCGACGATTTTCTCAATATCCGCAGACGTGCGCGCCGATTCGTCCGCACAAATTTTTATCGAAGTCATTATACTGTAATTCTGCAGAATATTGGAATAACCATCTCGCAGAGGTTGTTCAATAAGCTCTACTGAAGCATCTTCGCACGCGCGTATCATCGTCTCGATATTGGATTCGTTCCACCCCTCATTTACATCGACAATGAGCCGCGACTTCGGCGCTACTTGGCGGATTTTTCGCAGTCGTTCTTCATCGCCTTCTGCGCCAAGTTTTATTTTCAAAATGGAATATTTTTGCGCCGCGCCTTTCACCTGTTCGGCCATTGTTTCGGGAGCACCAAGACCGATGGTAAAAGAAACGAGCTTCGGTTGCGGGTTTGCGATGCCAACGAGCTCCCAAATCGTCTTCCCCTTCTGTTTCGCCTCCAAATCCCACAACGCGCAGTCGAGCGCGTTGCGCGCCGCCCCTGCGGGCAAAGCCTCCGGCAAGGCTTCCCGGCTCATCCCC
>Ga0155056_120_pt3 | contig 5129 bp, 5 predicted proteins | sample RifCSPhighO2_01_FD_106024 | JGI IMG/M metagenome (GOLD analysis project Ga0155056, IMG submission 106024) | Candidatus Kaiserbacteria bacterium RIFCSPHIGHO2_01_FULL_58_22
ACGGCGGGAGGGGTTTCCAGACATGCTCTAGGGCGAATATGGACACCATCAGGGCATTCGGAGAAGCTACATTCGCCTCGCTCTCGATACGGAACTACCGGTGGTATTTCATCGGCATAGGATTCTCGCACATCGGCACGTGGATGCAGACGGTCGCCCTAGGATGGCTCGTCCTCGAGCTTACCGGAAGCGGCACGGCGCTCGGCACCGTTCTCGCGTTCCGCTTCGCGCCGTTATTTTTCGGCGGCCTCTTCGGAGGGGCCATTGTCGATCGCTTCGACAAGCGTTTGCTCCTCTACGCGACGCAGGCCGCCGCCGCGCTCATCGCGTTTTCGCTCGGCGCGCTCATTTTTTTCGGGGCGATACAGTTGTGGATGGTGTATCTCGCGGCCGCTCTTTTCGGCCTTGCCGACGTGGTCGACCGGCCCGCGCGCCAGACGTTTATCCACGAAATGGTCGGCCCCGACAATCTGCGGAACGCGGTCGCGCTGAACTCGACCGAGGCAAACCTCGCGCGCACCATCGGCCCCCTCTTTGCCGGCGTCCTGATAGCTTCCGTCGGGATGGTGTTCTGCTTTTTAGCCAACGCGCTTTCGTACGTCGTCTTCATCGTCTTTCTTGCGCTGATACGCCGGGAAGAACTGCGCGGCGAACGGCGAGAAGAGCGCGCGGCCGGGCACATATTCGCGGGCCTCAAGTATGCCGCTTCGGTGCCGCTCATCCGCATGATACTTCTCTCGATGGCCGTCATCGGCACGTTCTCGTACGAATTCCAGACGTCGCTCCCCCTGCTCGCGCGCACGACCTTTCTCGGCGACGCGGCGGACTATGCCGCGCTTCTCTCGGCGATGGGGGCGGGGAGCGTCGCGGGAGGGCTCTTTTCCGCCAGCCGCAAAGTCGTCGGGGCGCACGAGTTCGTGTTGTGGGCGTTCCTCTTCGGGGTTTCCATATGCATAACCGCCGCGATGCCTTCCCTCGGCCTCGCGGTCGTGGCGATGGGATTCGTGGGATTCTTCTCAATATGCCTTTCGTCCATCGGCAACACCATGGTCCAGCTGGAATCCGCTTCGCACATGCGGGGGCGCGTCATGTCGCTGTGGACGATGGCGCTCTTCGGCTCGACGCTCCTTGGCGCGCCCATCATCGGATTCATCGGCGAGCACCTCTCTCCCCGCTACGCGCTCGCGGCGGGAGGCATCGCGGCGCTCGTTGCGGCGTTCCTCGCCAACCGCCGCCTGCGCGAGGGGTACACCCTGCTCACAATCCCCGCGTTCATCTCCATCCGCCGCGAGGAAGCGGCGATCGAGGACGCGAAGGTTTGAGGAGATCTCGCATATCGCGAAACCGCCCGTGAGCTGGGCGGTTTCCTGCGGCGGAGAAGACGAACGAGACGAAGGACCGTCCTTCGTCCAAACGGCTCGACCGGTTGAGGCATTTGCTATGGCTTATTGGAAGTCGAATACCCCGTAGCTTCGCTACGGGGTAGAGAGACTGACAGATATGAAGCGCCGGCGGGCGCTTCTTCTTCCAAAAAAGAAGCCCGGCGCCGCCCCGCGAAATACCTCGCCCCTGTGGGGCGAGGATAGGGGCGGCCTTCTTTATATGCTCGGTATTTTGATTCCCGGGCGCCCGCGTAATGAGGAGCCGCCGCCATCGTCTCCTAATGAAGCCCGTACCGGGGTCTTCCCCCGCTTGTCGAACGGGCATACAATGCCACGACATTATCAGCATTCAATCGTTACCAATCTTATGAAGAAATTCTCTGTAGTAAGTATCGCGGTCGGGCTCGCGCTCGGCATCGCGCCCGCGGCGTTCGCGCAGAACGCGTACGTCGAGGGAAGCTCCGGGACCTCGGCCGGCGTCGGCTCCGGCGCCGACGTGGGCGTCGTCGGCGACGTGAACGTCGGCGCGACCGGGACCGGCATGGTCAAGGAAGGCGCCGAGGGAGGCGCGGATACGTCCGGAAGCGCCGGCATCGGCGCTACTATCGTCGTCACGCGCGGCAGTGCCGGAGAGGCCTCCGCGACGATCAGCTCGTCCGCGGCGGTCCAGACGAGCGCCGACCTTTCGGCGTACGCGTCCGCCGTCGTGAAGGCGGACGAGAACGTCGAGGGCGCGGAACTCTCCGCCAATAAGGTATCGGTGCACTACAAGGAGCGCGCGAAGCTCTTCGGCTTCATCCCGATCTTCGTCACCGCGACGGCGACGGTGCACAAAGACGGCAGTGTTTCCGTCAGCTACCCGTGGTACGGCTTCCTGCTCTCGCAAGGAGAGCGCGTCGAACTCGAATCCGACGTGGAGGCCGCGCTCCAAGCCGACGCCGAGGTTGCGGCGGCTCTCGAGGCGGCGGCGGAGTTCTCGGCGAGAACGCAGGCCGTTCTTCTCGAAACGGTGCATGCCGCGATGAAGAGCGGTCTCGCAGCGAGCCTTTCGGCGGAAGCTGTGGCGAACGCCGGCGCGTCCGCGAACTGATATCCCATCGCGTATCCGGAAAACGCGGCCTCTCGGGCCGCGTTTTCTTTGCCGGACGCACCGATGATTTTGATGTAGTATGGGAGACGCGCATCGTCCGTAAGGAATCCATATTTTCAGCGTCTTAGTATGAAGGACAGGGAACAGATATTTCGGGATGCGTTCGAGCGTCACGCCGACGAGCTGTTCAGGCACGCCTCCCTGCGGCTTAGCGACCGCGACCGCGCGCTCGAGCTCACGCAGGAATGTTTTCTGAAAGCGTGGCAGTATGCGCTCCGGGGCGAGGAGGTGCGCGAGATGCGGCCCTTCCTCTTCAAGACGCTCCGCAATCTCATCATCGACGAGTACCGCAAGGCCAAGTCGTTCTCGCTCGATTCGATGCTCGAGGACGATGACGGGGGAGTGCTGGAGGCAAACCTGCCGCGCGACGACACGAACACCCTGGAGAAGGCGTGCGATCGCTTCGACGGCGCCCGCGCCGTCTCGGCCATCCGGCGACTGCCGGAGCCGTACCGGGAAGTTCTCGCCCTGCGCTATGTGGACGATCTCCCTATCCGGGAGATCGCTGGGCTCGTCGAAGAGAGCGAGAACGTCGTTTCCGTCCGATTGCACCGCGGTCTCAAGAAACTGCGCGCCATGCTCGAGTCCGAACAAGAGCAACGCGCATGAATACCATGAATTCATTTTTCTCACAATTGAAGAAAGAAACGCAAAAGATCCGGCTTGCCGCGCCGGAGCGGGAGCGCATGCGCCTCGCGCTCGATGCGGCGATGGCTTCCTCCGCGCCGATCAAAAGCCCGATACAGCCCGTGCCGAGCCCGTACTTTTTCGCGCCGCGCTCCCTCGTGCCCGCGCTCGCGCTCATCCTCGTAGCGGGCGTCGGCACCTCCTACGCCGCCGAAGGCGCGGTGCCGGGCGACGCGCTGTACGCGATAAAGGTGGGCGTTACCGAACCGGCGCGCGAGGCGCTCGCGCGATCCGACGAGGCGAAAGCCGCTCTCCACGCGCGCTTCGCGGAGCGCCGGATGGCGGAAGCCGAGACGCTCGCCGAGCGCGGGGCGCTCACCGCCAAGACCGCGCTCGCGCTCGAGGAGAATTTCAGCCGGCACGCGGCGGAAGTCGAGGAGATCGTTTCCGCGGTCGAAGAAGAAAACCCCGTCGCCGCGGCGGACATATCGGCGCGCTTCGGCTCGTCGCTCGCGGCGCACGGCGCGCTCATCGAGGCGCTCGGCGGCGAGGGCGGCGAAGAGAACCGGCGCGAATCCGGGAAGCTCGCACGCTCGATCAAGGAGCGCGAGCGCGCGGTTGCCCACGCGGAGCGCGAAGCTGTAACAGTAACGGCGGAGCGCGGCGGCTCGGGGGAGATCGCGGTGCAGACGTTCGCGAAAGACGGCGCGGCGCTCTCCGCTTCCATCGTCGTCCGCGACGCCGACGAAGCGGTGCTCGCGCGCATCGAGGCGAACGCCTCGACGACGCTCGAGCGGGCGGAGACGCGCTTTTCGGGCATCAGAGGCTCGCTTGACAAAGAAACATCGGCCCTTGTCGAGGCGCGCATCTTCCGCATCCGGGAGCTCATCGGAAATTTCCGGGATACGAGGGGAAAGGGCTCGGAAAAGGAGAAGATACAGCAGGCGCTTAAGGACGCCGCGACACTGGACGCGTTCCTCGAAGCGCAGGCGAAATTCCGCGGGCGCGTTCTTCTTCCCGCGCCGGAGATCGAGATGTTCGGGGACGAGGGCGAAAGCGAAGACGGGAACGACGGCCGCGGGGGCGGGGACATCACTATTCCCGTGCCCGCATCCTTGCCGCTCTAGAATTAATTCTAGAATTAATTCTAGAATTCTTTCCCTTTACGGGCGGCCCGGAGCGGGCGACAATGACCCGCGATGGAACGCACCGAGGAGCAAAGGGGAGAGCGGAGCCTGTTTTTCACGGCTCTCTTGAATGGCTTCTTTCCGATCGTTATCGTTCTCTCGTACGCGACGCTTTCCGGATTCGTATCCCTTTTCTGGACGACGGCATGCGCGTCCCTTATGTTCGCCGCCGTCGTGAGCTATCGGCGCCGCTGGCATGAGATGCGAAACAGCACGCTTTGGAAGTACGGCGCGGCGATCGCGTTTTTTATCGGCTTTGCGGCGTACGGATTGTATTTTTTCGGCCTCGAGAGCACGACGCCCGGCAACGCGTCCATCATCGTCCTGTTCGAGGTCTTCACCTCGTTCGTGTTCTTCCGGCTGTTCAAGGGGGAACGGTTTTCGTTCGACTACACGATCGGCGCGGTTTTGGTGATCGCCGGAGCCCTGATCGTACTCGGTCGCGGCTTCACGGGCATCCACGGCGGGGACCTTCTCATTTTCGCGATGACGATCGTCGCGCCGGTCGGGAATTATTTCCAGCAGAAGGCGCGCGCGCTCGCTTCGAGCGAAAGCGTGATGTTCCTGCGCAGTGTTCTTTCATTGCCCGCGATCGCCCTCCTTGCGATCCTTTTCGGCGCGCACGCTTCCTCGCGCGACCTGCTCCAATCGCTCCCGTTCATTTTGATCAACGGCGTCGTACTCCTCGGCCTCTCGAAACTGTTCTGGATCGAGGCGATACACAGGATCTCCGTAACGAAAGCGACCGCGCTCGCGAGCATCTCGCCCTTCGTCACGCTTATC
>Ga0155056_117_pt4 | contig 2700 bp, 2 predicted proteins | sample RifCSPhighO2_01_FD_106024 | JGI IMG/M metagenome (GOLD analysis project Ga0155056, IMG submission 106024) | Candidatus Kaiserbacteria bacterium RIFCSPHIGHO2_01_FULL_58_22
CGCGGCGTACGCCGTCCTCGCGCTCATCGCGCTTCTCGTCATACCCGTGTCGCTCCTTCCCCTGCGTGCCAACCTGCTCCTCGCCGAAGCGTACCTCTACCAGATAGTGGACGCGCGCCGCTCCGTGGAGGCGATAGAAAATGGGATGCGGCTCGGGACCTACGCCGACATGGAGTTCGGCTACCAGCTCTACGAATGGTACACGGAGCGGCAGATAACCATGCTCTCGGGCGAGGCGCGCCTCGCCGCGTACGCGGCGGCGCGCGACGTTCTCAAAGGCAACTACGAAAAGTACCCGTATGACGCGCGCACAGCCACCTACTACGCCCACGCGCTCGACGTCGCCCCGAAGGGCGAGGAGCCGCCGGAGGAATACCGTCTGGAGGTGCTCCGGCACGCCATCGCGCTCTCGCCGAAGCGCATCCAGCCCCGCTACCTGCTCGCCAACGTCTCTATCCGCAAGGGCGATGCGCAGCCGCCGGGGAGCGCCGCGAAGCGGGAACACTACGAAAAGGCGATACAAGGTTTAAGCGAATACGCCGCGCTTGTGCCGGATTTTGCGGAACCCGATTACGTCATCGCGACGCTCTATCAGACGCTCGGGGACGCCGCGGCGGCGAAGGAGTGGGCCGCGAAGGGTCTCGCCGTCTACGAGACAGACACCAACACCGCTAGGCGAGCCTCGCGCTACTACATCACCGCCGAAGACTGGGACAACGCGCGGCGCTTCCTCGCGGATCTTGCGGCCGCGGAGCCGGAAAACTACCCTGTGCTCTACGATCTCGCCAAGGCGGAGTTTCTCGCGGGAAATCCGGAGCGGGCCCGGGATATCGTGCGCACGCTCCGGGAAAAGGCGCCCGGCCTCGCGGAGACCGATCCCGCCTTCCTCCGCGCTCTCGGGGAGAGGTGAAGATTTCGTGAAAGTTATACACACCCCCGCCCTTCACCGCCTTTTATAGCCCGTTTTAGGCGTACAATTCCACTCATGCACGACCGCCGGGAGGCGGAAGTGTTCGATTGAATGCAAAGGTCGTTCGTTTTTTTAACAGCCCTTATCAAGTAACTCATTAACAGAACCATACTTTATGAAAGGAATTTCAATTCTCAAGAGCCAGGCGATGCCGATTCTCATCGCGGTCATCATCTCGGTTCTCTTCGTGGTCGCCTCGGTGCACGCGGCGACGACGGTCAGCACGAGCATCACGACGGGCGGCAACATCAACGCCACCGGCACCCTGCAGGCCACGGGCGCGACGACGCTCTACGGCGCGCTCACGGTGAGTGGCACGGGCGCGACGGCCCTCGGCGGCACGCTCGCCGTTACCGGCAACACCTCGCTCGCGCAGGCCTCTTCGACCAATCAGACGCTCTCGGGCAATCTCTGGGTCAACGGCAATGCGACGACGACCGGCTCCAACGGCAACTTTGCGACGCAGGGTACGCTAAATGTCGCGGGTGCGGCGTGGGCTTCGAGCACGCTTCAGGTTACCGGCGAGACCCAGCTCTACAGCAGGCTCGTCATGGATAATCCGGGTCCGACATTCAGCGGGGCAAGCTCCCGGCAGACCGTCCAGGCCGATGCCAACTTCTCCAGCTTCACCGGCGGCTACGGCGCGGGCGTGATGGGCAACGCCCTCGGCACTCTTGCCTCGGGCAACAGCATCATCGGCGGCCTTATCGGCAAATACGATATCTCGGACGGCACCGACAGCGATCATCCGCAAGCCGCCGTGGTCGGCGAGATCGGGGAGAATTCCGCCGGTACCTCCGACGGCGCCTTCATCGCCGTCATCGGCGGCGACTCCGGCGCGGTAACTTCCCCTGCCGCCTTTACGGTGCGCAACCTGAACTCCACCAACGGCAACGGCTTCAGCTACGGCCTCGACCTATTCAGCACGACGATAGACACCTATCTGGCGCTCCGATTGGCCAATGCCGACATCCGCCTGAACTTCGGCGACACCATTGACAACACTGCGGCAAGCTCCACGACCCTGTCGGGAGACCTTACGCTGACTGGAGACGGCACGGTTTCCGGCGGCACGCTTACGCTGACGACCACGAACGCGGCGACGTCTACCTTGGTCGTCGGCTGTATCCAGATGTACGCGACTTCGACAGAAACGCCGGGCAAGCTCACGCTCGTGTCGGACCTCGGCACCGCCTCGACGACGGGCGCGAACGGACTCTACTTCAACCCGGTCTGGACGTTCGGCTCCTGCCCGGCCTAATCTTCGCTAGCGGGTTTTATCAGCCTAAGCTAGCGAACACCCATGAAGAAATTCCTCGCATCAGCAACAACGCTCGCGCTTGTTCTTCCGTCCTTGGCGTTCGCCGCGTTTGACGACGTAACGCTCACGACGGACGTAACCCTGACAGCCAACAGCATCTCGCTCTCGATCACCGGCACGAGCGCGGTCGTCGAGTCGCTGACGGTCGACACGGGCGACTTCTCCGTCACGCTCCCGCAAAACTCGCACATAGAAGTTACCTCCAACGACAAATACACCATGACGGCGAGCGACCAGAGCGTCATCAGCTCAAGCTCGTGTACGTCGGACCTCTCGCGATTGTCATTGCAGAATACCGGTTCGGTGAGCAAGACCGTTACGGTCACTCCCTCGACCACCTTCTGCAGTAGCGGAGGCGGTGGGGGAGGAGGCGGTGGGGGAGGAGGCGGTGGCGGCGGAGGTGGCGGAA
>Ga0155056_111_pt1 | contig 2341 bp, 4 predicted proteins | sample RifCSPhighO2_01_FD_106024 | JGI IMG/M metagenome (GOLD analysis project Ga0155056, IMG submission 106024) | Candidatus Kaiserbacteria bacterium RIFCSPHIGHO2_01_FULL_58_22
AAAGAGAACGAGCGTCCCGCCTATCCCGTATACCGTCCATGCGCGGCCAAGCTCGCTGACCCAGATGAAGGCCTGGACAAGGCTCGGATCGCGCGCGGCGTAAAGCGCTTCGAGGACGCGCGCGTCGAACTCTTGGAACGATTCGATCATGAGAGCAACGCAAAGACGCGCGGCGCGAAGATAACGGCGCCGGCGAGAAGTGCGGTTATCGATGCGATGAGAACGGCTCCGGCGGCGAGGTCCTTTATCTTCGCGATGTGCGGATCGGGATCCGTCTTGTATTTGTCGCACAGCTCTTCGAGCGCCGTATTGAAGGCCTCGGCGGAGAGCACGATGCCGATCACGAGCACGATGATGAGCCATTCCAGGGCGGAGATGCCGAAAAACCATCCGAGCAGGAACGTGAGAACGGCGGCGAGTATCTGGACCCTGAAGCTGAACTCTTCCCGCCACGCGATCACGATCCCTCTCCAGGCGAAGCGGACGTTATGTATCTTTTTGCGGATCATTGATGGTATTATAACGCGACAGCGCCCGCACTCTATGACGCACATGACGCAAGTCCTTCTCGCTTCCGCGCTGGTGATGCTAGTGTCGCTCTCCGGAAAACTCCTTACGTGGCGGCAGGCGGGCCCTCTTATAGAACGCCATTTGCACTTTCTCGTGAGCTTCGCGGCGGGAGTCATGCTAGTCATCGCATGGAATCTCTCACGGGAGATTATCGAGCACGCTGGCTCGCTGTCGAGGGGTTTGCCGTGGATCGCTATCGGGGCGGTCGTCATCCTCGTAGCGTTCCGATACATCCCGCAATTCCACCATCACCACGACACGGACGAGCCTCCCCATTCGAAGATCGACGCCAATCGCGTGCTCGTGAGCGACGGCATCCATAATATCGGTGACGGCGTCGTTATCGTCGTTTCGTTCGCCTCCTCTCCGCTTCTCGGGGTCGCGAGCACATTGAGCATCATGGTGCATGAGTTCCTGCAGGAGATCTCCGAATTTTTCGTTCTCCGGGAGGCGGGCCTTTCGGTGCGCGCGGCGCTCGTCTGGAATCTCATCGCGTCGGGCACCATCCTCATCGGCGCGTTCGGCGCGTATTTCCTGCTGGAGCGGTTCGAAGCGCTCGAAGTCCCCCTCCTCGGACTTTCCGTCGGGTCGTACCTTGTCGTGGTATTCCACGACCTCATTCCGCATTCGATATGGAGGTCGGAGCGCCGGCACCTGGCGAAACACGCGCTCTTCTTTGCGGCGGGCATTGCGCTCATGGCGGCGGTCGTAACGTTCCTTCCGCATTCGCCGGATTGAATCCCGTTTTTTCACATCCTTCATGTTGCTTGCAAGGCTTTAGTGGTATAGAAAGAGCGGGATGAAGAAACAGGATTTCTGGAACGGCACCGTGGGCATCTTCTACATCGGCTGTTTTGCGGCCCTTCTTATTTTCATCGCGTACCTCCTCTATGGTCCGGGGATTACGATCACTGTCCCTGATTTCTTCGGCGCGAACGGCACAACCACCGAAAGCGCGACTCTCCAGGCGCCTCTCTCCGGCCGGAGCGGAAGGCTTTTCGAGTGCGAGGGCGGCCGGGCGCTCAAGGCGGAATTTTTCGAAGGGACCGTGAATCTGGCGCTCTCCGACGGGCGGCAGATCATTCTTCCGCAAACGGTCGCCGCGAGCGGAGAGGTGCGGTATGCGAATCCCGACGGGAGTTTCGCGTTTAAGAACATCGAAAACGCCATACTCGTCGAAGAAAACGGCTCTGTCACCTACGCGAATTGCACAGCCGCGATGTGAAATTAATGGTATTATCCGGCGATGGGCGAGCGCGATATACGGGCGGAGCGGATAAAAAAACTGCAGATTTTGAAGGAGGCCGGCATGGAAGCGTACCCAGCCGAAGTTTCGCGCACCATCACTGTCGCGGATTTTCTGGCTCGTTTCGATGAATTAGAGAAGAGCGGAAAGAGCGAAACTGCGGCTGGGCGCATCATGTCCCTGCGCGGGCAAGGGGGCATAGTGTTCGCCGACATATTCGACGGCGCCGGGCGAGTGCAGATCGTTCTCCAGGGATCGGAACTCGATGCAGAGTTGTTCAAGCTCTTTTCCGACTCTGTCGACGCGGGAGATTTCATCGAGGTCTCCGGCGCCGCATACAAGACGAAACGCGGCGAGCAGTCTTTGAAAGTCTCGCGCTGGAAGATGCTCTCGAAGTCGCTCCTGCCAATTCCGGCGGAGCACTTCGGAATCAAAGACGAAGAGACCCGCCTGCGCGAGCGCGAGCTCGACGTCCTGATGAACCCCGATCTTCGAGCGATGATCGAACGCCGCGCACGCTTTTGG